>Ga0156173_130_pt1 | contig 66127 bp, 58 predicted proteins | sample RifCSPlowO2_12_FD_107826 | JGI IMG/M metagenome (GOLD analysis project Ga0156173, IMG submission 107826) | Burkholderiales bacterium RIFCSPLOWO2_12_FULL_64_33
ATAGTGCGGGTTCCCGTGTGAAAGTAGGTCATCGTCAGGCTCTTACAGCCCAGAAAACCCCAGTCAACCATGACTGGGGTTTTTTGCTTTGGGCATGCCGCTAATGCAATGCAGGATGGCTTCGAGAGCGTTGCATGCCGACTCTCTGGACACTGAAGCTACACGGCCAAAGGCTCCCGCCCGAGACAAGCCCCTTTGATCGCATCGCGCGCACAGCGCTAGTGCTTAGACGTCCAGTCTTCTGCCTTCGCAAAACACCAGCAATTCGCTTTTACCAAACGCTGTCCAGGTTTCATTGGTAGTCAGCGGGCTCGTCACAATCACGGCCACTTCGTCTTTTTCATTGGTTTCCCGTGAAAAGTCGAGGCTGACGTCTTCATCACTCAGTTGCGCCTGTCCAAACGGATACCGGCGCTCCAAGTAGTACAAGCTGGTGGTTGCATGGGACCAGAGTGCTTGGCCATTGGAGAGCAAGAAATTGAAGGTGCCGTGGGGGCTGATCCGTGCGGCCAGCTCTTTCAGCGTCAAAGTCAGTTCCGGGACGGACGGCACACTGGCATGGGACTTTGCCAACTCCTGCATGATCCAGCAAAAAGCATGTTCGCTGTCGGTGTCGCCCACCGGGCGGAAATGCGAGTGGAGGCGGGGGCGGAAATCCTTCAGATCGCCGTTGTGGGCAAAAACCCAATAGCGTCCCCAGAGTTCACGCACGAAGGGGTGGCAGTTTTGAAGGCTGACAATGCCCTGGGTCGCCTTGCGGATGTGGGCGATGACGTTTTTGCTTTTGATCGGGTATCGGCGGATCAGCTCTGCCACCGGGGATTCCACCGCTGCCTGATGGTCTACAAAATGCCGTAGGCCTTTGTCTTCAAAAAAGGCGATGCCCCATCCATCGCTGTGGTGATCCGTCTTTCCTCCCCGTTGCGCAAATCCCGTGAAGCTGAAGGTCACGTCGGTGGGAACATTGCAATTCATGCCGAGCAGTTGGCACATGGGGAGATTCCGTTTCTCTGAAGTCTTGGCGGCGCAGCCAGATCATGCCCGATGCGATCGAGCGAAGACGATGGCGATAGGTGGACCGTTCAGCGGGGCTTGCCTTCCCGCAGTTGCCAGGCGGCTACCAAGGCCAGCAGGCACAACAAGGTCAGCATCAAAAAGGTTTCGCCGAACGCAGTGATACGGGCCGGGCTGCTGGCGCCCGCGACCAGCGAGGCGCCATGGGCGCTCAATCGCCACTCCAGGACGATGCCACACAGGCTGACGCCGGCTGCCCCGCCCAGCATGCGCAAGAAGCCGATGGTGCTGGAGCCCTGCGAGATAAGTAATTTGTCCAGGGGCCGCATGGCCCCGAGGTTCAACGAGGGGAGGATGAAGCCGAGACCAATGCGGCCCAAAATTGCAAACGCCACCAGCATCCACAATGAAGAGCCCAAGCCCACAAACACCATGAGTCCAAACGAAAGCGCCAGCAAGCCCAGTCCGATGCTGACCAGAAAATGGGTGGGCTGGTGGTCGGCAAGTCGGCCCACCACCGCGATGGTGATGGCAAGGACAAATCCTGCTGGCAGCATGAGCGTACCCACATGTGATGCCGACAAGTCCAGCCCCAACTGCATGAACACTGGCAGCAGATAGGTGGACCCGAACAAGGCCGTACCGTAGATGAATGCCACCACGCTGCCCATGGCGAACTGGCGGTACTGAAACAGGCGCAGATCCATCAGCGGCTTGCGGCCCGTGCGCAGCAACTTGCGCTGCCAAGCAATGAAACACGCGACAGCCACCACCGCTCCCGACAGCAGGCCGAGTGCCTCGGCCACGGAGCCACCATGCAGCGACACCAGGCCATTGAGCAAGCACAGCGTACCCACAGTGCCCAGCAGGAGCCCGCGCCAGTCCAGCGCCTCACCTTGGCGGTTGGCCTCCACGCCGCCGGGGGCGGTGACGGGCACAAACTTGTAAGCCAACCAGATGGACGCCAGGCAAAGCGGCACCACCATGAAAAAAATCGAGCGCCAGCCAAACCAGTCCACCAGCAAGCCGCCGATGCTGGGCCCGATGGCGGGTGCCAGTACAACGCCCATGCCGAAGATGCCGCTGGCGCGGCCCTGCTCATGGGGTTTGAAGGCGTACAGAATGATGACGGCCGGGATGGGCTGAACAACGCCTGCCGCCAGGCCCTCCGCCACCCGGGCGACCAGCACCAGGCCGAAGTCCTGGGCGAGTCCGCCGCCAATGCCACCCGCCAGCAGCAGCAACATGGCGCCCACGTAGGTGGCGCGGTACCCGTAGCGCGACAGCAGCCAGGGCGTGGTGAGCATCGAGACTGTGGTGGCCACCATGAAGCCCGAGGTGACCCACTGCGCGCGTTCCTGGCCCAGCGTGAAATAGTGGCTCATGTCGGGGATGGCCACGTTCACGATGGTGGATGACATGATCGACGCCATCGTTCCCACCATGACCGACAGCAATACCAGCCAGCGGTAGCGCTCTCCGTAGCGCTCCCTCAAAACGGCCAGCGAGCCTGCCTGGGTCATGGCGTCGCGTGCGTCAAATTTCTGAAACGGCGCGAGGGCGAAAACACTGAGAGCCGCTCAGGTGCGCTCGGACCAGAGCTTGCCGCCCGTGGCCCAGTTTTCGCGCTTTATATCGGTGATGAGAATGTCCACCGACTCGGGCGAGCCGCCCAGGATTTCAACGGAAACGCGGGTGATTTCCTCCACCAGCTTCTTCTTTTGTTCGACCGTGCGGCCTTCCATCATTTCGACGTGGTACGTGGGCATTTCAGCTTCCTTGCAGTAGGGGTGGTTGCACAAACAAAAAACAAAGGCGAAATCATATCGACGCGGGCTGCTACGACGGTGCAAGCGGCGACGACGACGGAGAGGGCGGCCTCCCGCGTGATCCGCAGGCCGGGCAGATACAGGTCTTGCCCCGCTGTTCGGGCCGCAGCGCGGCCAGTGCCTCGGGGGCAACGGTGCCGGGGGCCATGCACCAGCAGCTCTCGGATGGCTGTCCGGCAGTAATTGCGCAGAGGTTTGGCTGCCCGCACAGGGGGCAGACGGATGCGGCGGGCGCATCGGTAGCGCTACTAGCGCTGGGCGAAGGGGAAGTCATGGCGGATTCGGCTTGCAGACGGGTGGCCCGCCACGGGGGCGGGCGTGCCGAGGGCCAGTGTACGGCGCAAGCACATACCCCGCTGCGGAGCGGAACTGGTTGAACCCTCTGCCATGGGCCGATTCCCTCGGACCTGTCGCACGTTCGTAAACCAACTTTGGTTTGTGCGCTGCGAGGTGGGGATGGGTTGAAAGAAAGCTTCAAACAAAAATAGCTGCTAGCGCTTTACTATCAAGCGCAAGCAGCTATAAAAAACTGAGCAATCGTCTCATTGAAGCGCGCGCGATGCCCACGCGCGCGTCACCGCCTGCTGCTCAGGCTGCCTGCGCCGCCTTCAGCTTCAGGCGCCAGGCGTGCAGCAGCGGCTCGGTGTAGCCGCTCGGCTGCTCTTCGCCCTTGAGCACCAGGTCCAGCGCTGCACGGTAGGCGTAGCTGGTGTCAAAGTGGCCCGCCATCGGCTGGTACAGCGGGTCACCCGCGTTTTGGCCATCGACCACGGCGGCCATCCGTTCGAAGGTCTCCTTCACTTGTGCATGCGTCACCACGCCGTGCAGCAGCCAGTTGGCCATGTGCTGGCTGCTGATGCGCAGCGTGGCGCGGTCTTCCATCAGGCCCACGTTGTGGATGTCGGGCACCTTGGAGCAGCCCACGCCCTGATCCACCCAGCGAACCACGTAGCCCAGGATGCCCTGTGCGTTGTTGTCCAGCTCCTGCTGCTTTTCAGCGTCTGTCCAGTTCGGGTTGGCGCTGACGGGCACGGTGAGCAGGCCGGTCAGCAGGTTGTCGCGCTCGGCGTTCACGTCGGTCTTTTCCAGCTCGATCTGGATGTCGCTGACCTTCACTTGGTGGTAATGCAGCGCGTGCAGCGTGGCGCCCGTGGGGCTGGGCACCCAGGCGGTGTTGGCACCGGCCTTGGGGTGGGCGATCTTTTGCTTGAGCATCTCCGCCATCAGGTCGGGCATGGCCCACATGCCCTTGCCGATTTGCGCCTTGCCGCGCAGGCCACAGCTCAGGCCCACGAGCACGTTGTTCTTCTCGTACGACTGGATCCAGGCGCTGGTCTTCATGTCGCCCTTGCGCACCATGGGGCCGGCGTGCATGGCGGTGTGCATCTCGTCGCCCGTACGGTCCAGGAAGCCGGTGTTGATGAAGGCCACGCGGCTCGATGCGGCAGCGATGCAGGCCTTGAGGTTGACGGACGTGCGGCGCTCTTCGTCCATGATGCCCAGCTTGACGGTGCTGTCGGGCAGGCCCAGCAGCTTCTCGACGCGACCGAACAGCTCGGCCGCAAAGCCGACTTCGGCGGGGCCATGCATCTTGGGCTTGACGATGTAGACGCTGCCCTTGCGGGAGTTGCGGATTCCGTTGGCGCCATGGCCTTGCAGGTCGTGCAATGCGATAGCCGTTGTGACCACTGCATCCATGATGCCTTCGGGGATCTCGCGCTGCGTGCCCTGCGCGTCGGTCCACAGGATGGCCGGGTTCGTCATCAGGTGGCCCACATTGCGCAGGAACATGAGCGAGCGGCCATGCAGGCGCACTTCTCCGCCTTGGGGGGCCGTGTAAATACGGTCAGGGTTCAGTCCGCGCGTGAAGGTCTTGCCGCCCTTGGCGACCTGCTCGGTCAGCGTGGCCTGGATGATGCCCAGCCAGTTGCTGTAGCCCAGCACCTTGTCTTCGGCGTCCACGGCGGCCACGGAGTCTTCCAGGTCCAGGATGGTGGAGAGGGCCGCTTCCAGCACCAGGTCGCTCACGCCCGCAGCGTCGCTCTGGCCGATGGGGGTAGACCGGTCGATCTGGATATCCAGGTGCAGGCCGTTGTGCTGCAGCAGCACCGATGAAGGCGCTGCTGCGCTCCCCTGGTAGCCCTTGAACTGCGATGCGTCCTTGAGGCCCGTGGTGCTGCCATTGGCCAGTGACACGACCAGATGGCCGCCTTCCACCTTGTAGCCCGTCGAATCCTTGTGGGAGCCTGCAGCCAAAGGCGCCGTGTCATCCAGCACTTGGCGCGCAAACGCGATCACCTTGGCGCCGCGCATCGGGTTGTAGCCCTTGCCCTTTTCGGCGCCGCCTTCTTCGCTGATGGCATCCGTGCCATACAGCGCGTCATACAGGCTGCCCCAGCGCGCGTTGGCGGCGTTCAATGCGTAGCGTGCGTTCAGGATGGGCACCACCAGCTGCGGGCCGGCCTGCGTGGCCAGCTCGTCGTCCACGTTGGCGGTGGTCGCCTTCACGTCGGCGGGTTGGGGCACCAGGTAGCCGATCTTTTCGAGGAAGCTGCGGTAGGCCACCATGTCCTTGATGGGGCCGGGGTTGGCCTTGTGCCAGGTGTCCAGCTCGGTCTGCAGGCGGTCGCGCTCGGCCAGCAGGGCGATGTTGCGCGGAGCCAGGTCGGACACGATGGCGTCAAAGCCCTTCCAGAAAGCGGCGGCATCGACACCCGTGCCGGGCAGCACCTTGTCTTCGACAAAGCGGTACAGGGAGGTGGCCACTTGCAGGCCGTGGATTGCGGTGCGGTCGGTCATGAGGGTGCCTAAAGAGTTGAGTTGTTGAAACGTGGATCAAAGAAATGTCGGACCTTGGCGAGAAGGCCATGGACAGACTGTATTGCAAATGTTTGCCCACATAAATACGTTGAAAAGCTCGAAACCAGTGACTTTTACGCAAAACTGGTGACAGTCCGTAGTTGCACGGAATGGCGCACCGGCCGGTTAAGCACTACGCTGCGCGAAGAGCCGGGGCGCCCCTGCAATCTATTGCGAGGCCGTGATCTGGCTCATAAAAATAACCCCACCGGGAGACAAATCCATGCAGGCACCCCTGGCCGCTGGCGCGCTGAACGCTGCCTACAAGAACAAGATCGTCAGCGCCGCCGACGCTGTGCAGCTCATCCACGACGGCGACACCGTGGCCACCGGCGGCTTTGTGGGCATCGGCTTTGCCGAGAGCATCGCCGTGGCGCTGGCCCAGCGCTGGGAGGCCACACAAACCCCGCGCGACCTCACGCTGGTCTACGCCGCAGGCCAGGGCGACGGCAAGCAGCGGGGCCTCAACCACCTGGGCCACGCCGGCCTGCTCAGGCGCGTGATCGGCGGGCACTGGAGCCTGGTGCCGCGCATCCAGAAGCTGGCGGTGGACAACCAGATCGAGGCCTGGAACCTGCCCCAGGGCGTGATCACGCATTTGTTCCGCGACATCGCTGCGGGCAAGCCCGGCACGCTCACGCGCGTGGGTCTCGATACCTTTGTGGACCCGCGCCACGGCGGCGGCAAGCTCAACGCGCGCACCACCGAAGACCTGGTGCGCGTGCTGCCCATCGACGGGCAGGACTACCTGTTCTACAAGGCCTTCCCGATCCATGTGGGCATCATCCGCGCGACCACAGCCGACGCCGACGGCAACCTCACCATGGAGCGCGAGGCGCTCACGCTCGAAGCGCTGGCGATTGCCATGGCCGCGCGCAACTCGGGCGGCGTGGTCATTGCGCAGGTCGAGCGCATCGCCGAGCGTGGGTCGCTCAACCCCCGCCAGGTCAAGGTGCCGGGCGTCCTGGTCGACGCCGTGGTGCTGGCCACCGAGCCCGCGCACCACCACCAGACCTTTGCCGAGCCCTACAGCGCCGCCTTTGCCGGTGAGCTGCGTGTGCCCGTGGACACCCTGGAGGCGATGCCACTCACCGAGCGCAAGATCATCGCCCGCCGCGCGGCGCTGGAGCTGCGCCCGCACCAGGTGGTGAACCTGGGGATAGGCATGCCCGAGGGCGTGGCCAATGTGGCGGCCGAGGAGCGCATCATCGACCTCGTCACGCTCACGGCCGAGCCCGGCGTGATCGGCGGCATTCCCGCGGGTGGCCTGAACTTTGGCGCGGCCGTGAACCCGCAGGCCATCATCGACCAGCCCAACCAGTTCGACTTCTACGACGGCGGTGGCCTGGACATTGCGATCCTGGGCCTCGCGCAGGCCGACCAGCACGGCAACCTCAACGTGAGCAAGTTTGGCCCGCGCTTGGCGGGTGCGGGCGGCTTCATCAACATCAGCCAGAACGCTAAGACCGTGGTGTTTGTCGGCACCTTCACGGCAGGCGCGCTGCAGGTCGAAGCGGTGGACGGCCACCTGCACATCCTGCACGAAGGGGGCGCACGCAAGTTCGTTCGCGAGGTGGAGCACCGCACCTTCAGCGGCGCCGAAGCCCTGCGGCGCGGCCAGCGCGTGCTGTATGTGACTGAGCGCTGCGTGTTCCGCCTCGTGCCCTCGGGCAATGCGGAGGGCAGCGGCGCGCTGGAGCTGATCGAGCTGGCGCCCGGCATCGACCTGCACCGCGACGTGCTGGCCCACATGTCCTTCACGCCGCGCATCAGCCCGGGTTTGCAGACCATGGATATGCGCCTGTTCGAGCCCGGCCCGCTGGGCTTGCGCGAGCAGTTGCTCAACCGCCCGCTGGTGCAGCGCTTTGAGCTGGACGCCGCACGCCAACTGCTGCACATCGACTTCTCGGGCCTGCAGATCACCACCGCCAGCACCATCGCCGCCATCGAGCAGGAGGTGCGCCACCTGCTGGCCCCGCTCGCCACGCGGGGCGAACGCGTGGCGGTGATCGTGAACTACGACCACTTCACCATTGCGCCCGACCTGGCGGATGCCTATGCGGCCATGGTGCAGGGCCTCACGCGCGACCACTACGCGGAAGTCAAGCGCTACGGCACCGTGGGGTTCCTCAAGTCCCGATTGATCTGATTGCTATAATAATAATAGCTATCAAGGCAATGTGGTCGAGCGCAAGAGCCTGTTTTTGCTTCAGATTTTTCAGTCACTGGGCGACGCCGCGCTGCAGCGGCCGGGTGCAGGCCCCCGCGTGGATGTCTCCATAATCACCGCCCATGGACAAACTCAAGGCCTTCGAATCCTTTGTATCGGTGGCCACGCGCGGCAGCCTCACTGCAGCCGCCAAGGCCGAGGGCGTGGCGCCCGCCATCATGGGCCGTCGGCTGGATGCGCTCGAAGAGCACCTGGGCGTGAAGCTCTTGGTGCGCACCACCCGCCGCATCAGCCTCACGCACGAGGGCAGCGCGTTCCTGGAAGACTGCCAGCGCCTGCTGTCCGACGTGGCCAATGCCGAGGCCAGCGTGTCGGAGGGCGGCGTCAAGGCCACGGGCCACTTGCGTATCACCGCCCCGGCTGGTTTTGGCCGCCGCCATGTGGCGCCGCTGGTGCCGCGTTTCCGCTCGGCGCACCCCGATGTGACCATCTCTCTCAACCTCAGTGACCGCGTGGTGGACCTGGCGGGCGAAGGCTTTGACTGCGCCGTGCGTGTGGGCGACCTGCCCGACTCATCGCTGGTGAGCGTGCGCATTGCCGACAACCGCCGCCTGTGCGTGGCCACGCCCGAGTATCTGGCGCGGCGCGGCACCCCGCGCGCCCCGGCCGAGCTGGTGCAGCACGACTGCCTCACGCTCTCCAGCGACGCATCGCAGACGCGCGGCTGGGCGTTCCGGGTGCCGCATGCGGATGGCTCCACCGAGGTCATGCACCTCAAGCCCGGCGGCCCGCTCGACTGCTCCGATGGTCAGGTGCTGCACGACTGGTGCCTGGGCGGCTGGGGCATCGCCTGGCGCAGTACCTGGGAGGTCGAGGCCGAGATCGCCGCAGGCCGCCTGGTCGCGGTGCTGGAAGACTTTGCCGCGCCGCCCAACGGCATCTACGTGGTCTTCCCCCAGCGCAAGCACTTGCCGCTGCGCGTGCGGCTGTGGATCGAGCACCTCAAGCACCAGTACGCACAACCCGCGTTCTGGAAAGGCCCCCAGGGCGGCTGATGGCCCCGTGGCAGACTGCACATTCCATGTCCGAGCCCACGCTCCTCGTCGCTGACGACCACCCCCTGTTCCGCGCGGCCGTGCTGCACGTGCTGCGCGAGCGCCTGCCCCAGTACCGCACGCTGGAGGCGGCCAGCGCCGCCACGCTGGGCCAGGCGCTGCAGGAGCACCCGGAGATCGAACTCGTGCTGTTGGACCTGAGCATGCCCGGCACGCGCGGCTTCTCGGCCCTGCTGCATGTGCGCGGCGAATACCCCGAGCTGCCGGTGGTGATCATCTCGTCCAACGACCACCCGCGCGTCATCCGCCGCGCGCAGCAGTTTGGCGCGGCGGGTTTCATCCCCAAGTCCGCGCCTGCCGACGCCATGGGCGACGCCATCCAGGCCGTGCTCGACGGCGGCAGCGGGTTCCCGCCCATGGCGGCCGAGCGCTCCGAGGCCGACGCCGAGCTGGCCGCGCGGCTCGCGCAGCTCACGCCCCAGCAATTCCGAGTGCTGCTGTGCCTGGCCGACGGGCTGCTCAACAAGCAGATCGCCGCCGCACTGGGCCTGGCCGAGAACACGGTGAAGGTGCATGTCACCGCCATCCTGAAGAAGCTGGAGTGCTACAGCCGCACGCAGGCGGCGGTGCTGGTCAAGAGCCTGGAAACCGAAGAAGGCGGTGCAGGCTGAGGCACGTCACCCATCTGCGCGCGTGGCCATAATCGCGCCATGCCAACGCCCGCCCCTTCGCCCCTGCCCACGCTGCGTATTGGCGTGGTGGAGGACGACGCTTCCAGCCGCGACGCCCTGGTGGCGATGATCGGCACGCAGCCCGACTTGGCTCTGGTGCTTCTGGCCAACGACTGCGCCGAGGCCCTTGCCCGCTTGCCCCAGGCGCCCCTGGACGTGCTGCTCGTGGATCTGGGCCTGCCCGACGGATCCGGTCTGGACGTGATCCGCGCCGCGCGCATGCAGTGGCCCGATTGCAGCATCTTGGTCAGCACCATCTTTGGCGACGAGGACCACGTGCTGCGCTCCATCGAGGCCGGTGCCATGGGCTACCTGCTCAAGGACGTGGATGCGGCCGAGCTGGCCGAGGAGATCCGCAGCCTCCACGCGGGCGGCAGCCCCATCAGCCCCATGGTGGCGCGCAAGATCCTGGCGCGGGCTGCCGCGATCTTGGCGCCTGCCAGTGAGCCGTCCACTGTGCTTTCTGCACGCGAACAAGAGGTGCTGCGATACGTTAGCAAGGGTTTCAACACCGAGGAAACCGCCCGGTCGATGGGCGTGTCTCGCACCACCGTGTCGACCTTTGTCCGGCGCATCTACGCCAAGCTCCAGGTCAACACCCGCGCCGAGGCGATTCATGCCGCCTACAAACAAGGCCTGCTGGCTGATTAGGGTCGCGGCCCTGCCGTTGCTATTGCTGCTGTCTGTAGCGCTTGCGGCGTGCGGCACCCCGGGCCAGGACCTGCAAGGCGACGCTGTGCATCTGACACAGGCAGATTTTCGCCTGCAGTCCGGTGCGGGCTGGGAACCTCCGCCCGAGCTGCCACTTTCAGGGCTCCGCGTGCAGCAGACCGCCGCAGATGCCGAGGGTACGGAAGCTTGGACCCCGGTGTCCTTGCCTCACGCGCGGCCCCGCAGCCTGGCTGCGGGCAACGCATCGCTGCAGGCCGCGCCAGAGGTGGCCTGGTACCGACTCGCCGTGCCGCCCGGGTTTGCGCAGCAGGCGCTTTTTCTGTACCTGCCGCGCTGGCAAACCATTGGCATCGTCGCGGTGTATGTGGACGGCCGCATGATGTACCGCACGCGCGGCAGCCGCGTGTGGAACAGCTTTAACCGGCCGCTGTGGGTGCCACTGGGCAGCGTTGACGGCGGCGCGGCACCACCGCGCTCGGTCTGGATCCGCATGGCCAGCCAGCAAGGGGTCGGCGGTGCGCTCTCCACAGCCTGGGTGGGTCCCGAGCAGAGCTTGCTCTTGCGCTACAACCTGCGTCGGTTTGTGCAGACCGATCTGGTCAGCCATGCGAGCGCGGCCTTCCTCGCGATCGGGCTCTTCGCGCTGGCCGTGGGGCTGGCGCGACGCCGTGAACCGATCTACCTGCTCTTCTTCGCCGTCGCCGCTACCTGCGTGCTGCGCAGCCTGCACTATGTGGTGGACGACCGCCCCTTGCCCGTGCCGGACGACTGGTTCGGCTGGCTCACGGTCAACGCGCTGGGCTGGTCCATGGCGGTCACCTTCGCGTTCGCCCTGCGTGTGCACGGCAAACGCATGCCCCGCCTAGCGCTGGCTATCGCCACGCTGGTGGGCTTGTGCAGCGTGCTCACCCTGCCCGTGCCCCAGCTCTTACCGAATGTCAGCGCGATCCTGCCGGCGGTGTACATCCTCATCGCGCTCCTCACGGCGGTCGTGGCCGTCTCGGGCCTGTGGGCATCCTGGCAGGCGCGCTCGCGCGAGGGCATGGTGCTGTTTGCCTGGATCTCGCTGAACATCCCCGCCGGGGTGCACGACCTGCTGCTTCAGAACTACCGCATCGACATCGAGCAGGTGTACCTGGCTCCTTACCTGTCCATCGGGCTGTTCGCCATCTTCCTGGCCATTGTCTACCGCCGCTATGTCGGCGCCGTCCATGCGGTGGAGGTCGTCAACGCAGGGCTGGCAAGCCAGCTGGCCGCACGCGAGCGCGAACTCACGGCCAGCCACGAGCAGCTGCGCACCCTGGAGCGCGAGCAAACCCTGGCCGCCGAGCGCCAGCGCATGATGCAAGACATGCACGACGGCATCGGCTCATCCCTCATGAGCGCGCTGCGCATGGTCGAGCGCGGCCAGGCCAGCACGGCCGACACGGCCCTGGTGCTCAAGGACTGCATCGACGACCTCAAGCTCGCCATCGACTCACTCAGCCCCGCCGACGCCGACCTGCTGGCGCTGCTGGCGGCCCTGCGGTTTCGCCTGGCGCCCCGGCTCAAGGCGGCGGGCATCACCCTCACCTGGAGCGTGCAAGACCTGCCCCCGTTGCCCTGGCTCGACCCGCAGGCTGCGCTGCATGTGCTGCGCATCCTGCAAGAGGTGCTGACCAACATTCTCAAGCACAGCGAGGCGACGGTCATCGACGTGGCCACCCAGGCCCTTCTTGGAGAGGGAGCGCAGCCAGCCTGCGTGGTGGTGCGCATTCGCGACAACGGCCGCGCCTTTGTCCCCACCATGCACACGCCGCCCGCGACGCAGACAGGCCAGGGCCTGGCCAACGTGCGCCACCGCGCTCAAGCCCTGGGCGGGCATTGCAAATGGGCCGGATGGGAGGGTGGGGGGGAGTTCCGCCTGGGCTTGCCGCTGGTGCGTGATGACAAGCAGATTGCTATAGTTTGAGGAGCTGCAAGCGCTTTTGCAGAAAGCGCCAGATGCTGATTTGGTTCGATTTTTGGGCTAAATGGTATGGCATCAGTACACGTATACCGCGCCAGAAGCCCCGGCCGAATTGTTCGTCTGGTCGCCATTGATGCCAGTGGCGTTGCTGCCCTCCCTGTACGCCCCCACAGCCATGGTATTGCCGTCGCCCGACAGGGCCACGCTGGTGCCGAACCGGTCATTCAACCCTGAATTGCTGGCCTTCACATAGGCCTGCTGGGTCCAGGTGCTGCCGCTTCGGGTGAAGACATAGACCGCGCCCGAATAGAGAGCCGAGTTGTCCGCCTGGTTGCCGCCGATGCCTGTGGCATTGCTGTGCTCCTGGCGCGCGCCAACCGCCAGGGTATTGCCGTCGCCCGACATGGCCACGCTCATGCCAAAGGTGTCGTCTGCCTCGGTGTTGCTGGCCTTCACATAGGCCTGCTGGCTCCAGGCACTGCCGGTGCGTGTGAACACATAGACAGCGCCCGCATTGCTGGCCGAGTTGTCCGCCTGGGTGCCATTGACGCCCGTGGCATTGCTGTCCTCCCCGAACGCCCCCACAGCCAGGGTATTGCCGTCGCCTGACAGGGCCACGCTGGTGCCGAACCAGTCGCTTGCCTCGGAACTGCTGGCCTTCACATAGGCCTGCTGGGCCCAGGTGCTGCCGCTTCGGATGAACACATAGACGGCGCCCACATAGCTGGCCTCCCCGTACGCCCCCACAGCCAGGGTATTGCCGTCGCCCGACAGGGCCACGCTGTAGCCAAAGGCGTCATTTGCGTCGGTATTGCTGGCCTTCACATAGACCTGCTGGCCCCAGGTGCTGCCGCTTCGGGTGAACACATACACCGCGCCAGAGCTGCTGGCTGAGTTGTCCGCCTGGTTGCCGTTGATGCCCGTGGCATTGCTGTCCTCCGTGTACGCCCCCACAGCCAGAGTATTGCCGTCGCCCGACAGGGCCACGCTGAATCCAAACTGGTCACCTATCTCGGTATTGCTCGCCTTCACATAGGCCTGCTGGCTCCAGGTGCTGCCGCTTCGCGTGAACACATAGACGGCGCCTGCACCGCCGGCCGAGTTGTCCGCTTGGTTGCCGTCGATGCCCGTGGCATTGCTGGACTCATAGCGCACCCCCACAGCCAGGGTGTTGCCGTCGCCCGACAGTGCCACGCTGTAGCCAAAGTGGTCATTTGCCTCGGTATTGCTGGCCTTCACATAGGCCTGCTGGCTCCAGGTGCTGCCGCTTCGGGTGAAGACGTAGACGGCGCCTGCACCGCCGGCCGAGTTGTCCGCTTGGTTGCCGCCGATGCCCGTGGCATTGCTGGCCTCCCTGTTCGCCCCCACGGCTAGGGTGTTGCCATCGCCCGACAGGGCTACGCTGGTGCCGAACTGGTCATTTGCCCCGGTATTACTGGCCTTGAAGTACCCAATGGCCTTCGTCAGGTCCACCGTCAGGCCGGGCGACAACGCACTGCACCCCGCCGTATTGCAGGCCTGCACGCGGTACGTGGCATTCAGCCGCGTGTGCAGCAACCCCGCCACCACCCGTTCGTAGCTGGTGCCCGTGAGGCCCGTGGCAATCTGCGTGGCCGCTGCCGGGCCGGCGCCATCGGGGTCTTCTGTCACGCGGTAGGTCACAGCGCCGCCGCCCGCAGGCGGCGCAATCGCGCCCCAGCTGAGCTTGAAGGTCTTCACGTCATACGCCAGCGTGAGCGTGGGGATGGCCGGGACGGCCACCGGAGTAGGGGGCGGTGGTGATGCATCCACCTCGCAACCCACCGTGATCTGCGTGACATCCGCCATGGCAAAGCCTGTGCCGCCGCCCACACTGCAGGTCTGGCCGGCGCTCAGGTCAAACACCGTGACGGAATAGGCCGTGCCCGCCAGCACCGGCTGGGCAAAGCTGAACGCGCCATTGCCGCCCACAGTGACCGTGTCGCCATTGGCGGTGTTGCGCAGCGCCACCACGCCGATGTTGCCGCTCACGGTGCCCGACAGCCGGAAGGCCGTAGCGGCGCAGGCCACGCTGATGGAGGGTGCGGGGCCATTGGAATCGGCCACGCCTTCGCCACCGGAGACGGTGCAGGTCTGGTTCAGCGGCTGGCTGCGCACGGTGATGCGGTAGGGCCCGGCCACCGGCTGGGCAAACTCAAACAGGCCATCGGCGGCCACGCTGGCCTCCTGCGTGGCGCCGCCAGCGCTCAGTTGCAGCACCAGGGTCTTGCTCGTACCCAGGCCCGCCACACTGCCGCCCAGCGTGCGGGCGTTGGAAGGCACCGCGTTGTCCAGGCAGGCCACGCTGATGTTGTTCACATCGGCAGTGACGGTGCCCGTAGCGTTGGTGAGCGTGCAGGTCTGGCCCACGGGCTGGGCCGCAATGCGCAGGCTGTAGGTGGTGCCCGCAGGCAGCTGCAGGCTGTAGCTGCCATTGGCAGACACAGCGGCGCTGGGGCCGCTGGCATCGGCAATGACCACCGTCTTGCCCACCCCCAGCCCGGCGAGCTGGCCGCCCACGCGGAAGGTGGTGGTGCCAGCGGGCGGGGCTTCGTCACCACCACCACCACCGCCACCGCCGCAGGCGCTCAGCACCAAGGCAGCGCCCAGCAGCCAGGTGCGGGCCAAGCCATGGAGGGTGCGCGTTGCTGCGCCGGGCGCGGTGGGCGGGTGGGGCGTGGGCGCCTGCGCTGCTGTCTTGGCCATCATGCTGTCGCTTCTCCTTGTGTCCTTGTGAATCTGGCGCGCCGAAGCTACCGGATTCGCCGAGGGTTGTATGTCCTCAGAACTGAGGACATGGGGGCTGGGGAGAGGGGGGCAGCTGGAAATAATCTTTTGGCAAAAAATGGACCTGCCGCGCAACCAGCATGCCTTTATAGCTATCGATTTTGATGTTCCGCGGCCGCCCGGGGCGGGCCGTCATCAGGCTTGTTCTCGCCAGCGCAGCAGCGTCTGGCTCACCAGCGCCCGCAGCGCCGGGGCGCGCACCGGCTTGGCCAGAAAGCCCCAGCCGCGCTCGGCGGCCTGGCGGCGCAGGGTGGCGTCGCGCTCTGCGGTGACCAGGATCAAGGCGGGCGTCTGGCCCCAGCGCTGGCACAGCGCGGCGTACACGTCGGGGCCGTGGTGGCCCGCGCCCAGGTGCACGTCCAGCAGCACCAACTGGGGGGCCTGGCCGGGCTGGGCGGCGGCCAGTGCTTCGGGCGCGCCTGCGGCCAGTGGCACCGTGCAGCCCCAGCGCTGCAGCAGGGCCTGCGTGGCGGCGCAGGTGGGGCCGTCGTCATCAATGACCCAAGCGCTGCTGCCTTGCAGGGGCGCGTCGTCGGCGGGTTGCTGCGTGGTGGCCGCGGGCGCGGGTTGCTGCGCGGCGCCGGGGTTGCCCAGCGGCACACACACCCAGAACACGCTGCCGCGCCCCAGTTGAGAGCGCAGGCCGATCTCGTGGCCCAGCAGGCGGCCCAGGCGTTCGACGATGGCCAGGCCCAGGCCCGCGCCCCGGTCGTCGGCCCGGCCTTCGTCCAGGCGGCGGAACTCTTCAAAGATTTCGCGCTGCAATGCCTCGGGGATGCCGGGGCCCTGGTCGTGCACCTCGATGCGCAGGTGGTCGCCCGCCACCCGCTTCACCCGTCTGCAGCCCACCACGATGCGCCCGCGCCGGCTGTAGCGGATGGCGTTGGAGACAAAGTTCTGCAGGATGCGGCGCAGCAGGTTTTCGTCGGTGCGCACCACGGCGCGCGTGGGCACGCAGCGGAGCTTCAGGCCCTGGCTTTCGGCCAGCACGCCGAAGTTGTGGGCCAGCACCTGCAGCAGCGGGCCCAGGGCCACGTCATGGATGTGCACATCGAACTGGCCCGACTCCATGCGCGAGATGTCGAGCAGGCTGTTCAGGATCGCGTCCTGCGCGGCCAGCGCGCCGTCGATGCTGTCCACCGCGTGGCGCTCGGCGTCGCCCGGCAGGTGGCTGCGCAGCAGCGAGGTGAACATGCGCGCGGCGTTCAGCGGCTGCAGCAAGTCGTGCACGGCGGCGGCCACAAAGCGGGTTTTTGAGCGGTTGGCCTGCTCGGCCTCGCGCCGCGCGGCGTCCAGGTCGCGCGTGCGGTCGGCCACGCGCTGTTCCAGCGCATCGGCCAGCGATCGCAGCTCGCGTGCGGCGTTCTTGTAGCTGGTGATGTCGGCGTAGCTGGTCACAAAACCGCCTTCGGGCAGCGGATTACCCCGGATCTCCAGCACCGTCCCGTCGTCCTTGGCGCTTTCGTGCAGGTGTGGCGTGCCGCTACGCAGGTGGGCCAGCCGCCGTTCGATGGCCTCATCCACCGGGCCGGGCCCCAGCAGGCCCCGGCGCGCGTTGTGGCGCATCAGGTCGGCAATGGGCTGGCCCACGCGCATCAGGTCTGCCGGGAAGCGAAACAGCTGCACATAGCGCGAGTTCCAGGCCACCAGGTTCAGGTCGGCGTCGATGATGACCACGCCCTGCGGCAGATGTTCCAGGCTGCGCGAGAGGCCCGTGTCGGTCTGCTGGGCGGCCTGCTGCGCCGCCTGCACGATGCCGTCCTGCGCGGTGCGAAGCTCCTGGGCGTGCTGGCGCAGCACGGTCTCCAGCTCCTGGCGGCTGCGCTGGCGCAGGCTTGACAGGCGCTGGCGCTGGCGCACAAACAGCACGAGCAGGCCCAGCGCCAGCCAGCCGCCCGCGCCTGCCGCAGCGGCCCACCGGCTGTCCGCGAAGCTGCTGTGTGTCTCGTGCAGCAGGTGCAGCTGCCACGGGGTGCCGGGCAGGGGCTGGGTCCGCCACAGCACGCGGCCGGGCAGGGCAGGGGCCTGCACGCTGACCAGCCGACCGCCAGTGTCCAGGGCTTCCACCACGCGGACTTCCAGCGGGCGCAGCGGCTGGTCGGCGTACTGCCGGGTGGCGTTCAGCTCGCGGCGTTCCTCATCGTCCAGTGGCTCCAGCAGGCGGTAGCGCCACGCATCCTGGCTGGCCAAAAAAACCACGCCATGCGCGTCCGACGCCAGCACGATGTCGGTGGTCTGCAGCCACTCGCGTTCCAGCTCCTGCAGCGCGATCTTGATGGCCACCAGCCCCAGCGTCTGGCCCTGGTCGTCGTGGATGGCCTGAGACAGAAAGTAGCCCGGCTCACCCGTGGTCACGCCAATGCCATAGAAGCTGCCGCGCCCCTGGGCCAGCGCCTGCTGCACATAGGGGCGAAAGCTGTAGTCCACCCCCACATTGCTGGTGGCCGTGCGCCAGTTGCTGGCGGCCACGGCCAGGCCGTCGCGGTTGAGCAGGGTAAGGGTGGAGGATTGGCTGGCACCGTTGGCCTGCTCCAGCTTGCGGTTGAGCTGCTCCCCATCGGCCGCACTCAGTGGGTGGGTCAGCGCGTTGCGCAGCTGTGCATCCAGCGCCAGCACTTCGGGCAGGGTGCGGTAGCGGTCGATGCGCTGGGCCAGGGCCTGGCCGTAGAGCGCCAGTTGGCCCTGCACGCTGCGGTTTTCTTCCTGCAGTGAACGCTGCCAGGCCCATTGGCCGGCGATGAACATGCTGCCCACCATGCCCCCAAGCAGGATCAGCAGGGTCCAGAATTTTCGGAGGCGGGGCGTCATCGTCATGGGGCAAATTTGTTCCTGGCGCGGTCCGTAGGCTGGGATGTTGCGGGGAGCGAGTGTGCCGCATCCCGGCCAGGTGCTAGGTGTTTTCCCTATATTGGGGCAAGCGGCGCCCTATGGCGGTGCCCCTGACTAATACCAATAGGTTATCGGCTCAAACAGCGTGCGGCGGTACAAACGGCACCCTCGACGCACCCCGGTGGTGCAGTCTTTCGTGATTTCAGGAGACCTCCATGCACGCCATTTCCGCCCCCACAGCCCACCCCGTGCGGCTGCCTTTTTACCGGCAGCTGTATTTCCAGGTGGTGCTCGCCATCGTCCTGGGTGTCTTGCTCGGGCATTTTGAACCCGCCTATGGCGAGGCGCTCAAGCCGCTGGGTGATGCCTTCATCAAGCTGGTCAAGATGATCATCGCGCCGGTGATCTTCCTGACCATCGTGACCGGCATTGCGGGCATGTCGCAGCTGAGCAGCGTGGGCCGCGTGTTTGGCAAGGCCATGGCGTACTTTTTGTTCTTCTCCACGCTGGCCCTGGTGGTGGGTCTGGTGGTGGCCAACGTGGTGCAGCCCGGCGCGGGCATGAACATCAACGTCGCCGATCTGGACCAGACGGCCGTGAAGAGCTACGTGGCCAAGTCGCATGAGATGAGCCTGACCGGGTTTGCGATGGACATCATCCCCAAGACGCTGGTCAGCCCCTTCGTGGGCGACAACATCCTGCAGGTGCTGCTCGTGGCCGTGCTGTTTGGCGTGGGCCTGGCACTGGTGGGTGAGGCGGGCCGTCCGGTGCAGCATTTTCTGGAAGCGCTGACCACCCCCGTGTTCAAGGTGGTGGGCATTGTGATGAAGGCCGCGCCCATCGGTGCGTTCGGCGCCATGGCGTTCACCATCGGCAAGTTTGGCCTGGGTTCGCTGGTCAATCTGGCCTGGCTGGTGGGCTCGTTCTACATCACCTCGCTGCTGTTCGTTGTGGTCATCCTGGGCTTTGTGGCCCGGCTGTGCGGCTTCTCGGTGTTCAAGCTGTGCCGCTACCTCAAGGCCGAGCTGATGCTGGTGCTGGGTACCTCATCCTCCGAATCGGCCCTGCCTTCGCTGATGGAGAAGATGGAAAAGGCCGGTTGCAGCAAGTCGGTGGTGGGCCTGGTGGTGCCCACTGGCTATTCCTTCAACCTGGACGGCACCAACATCTACATGACGCTGGCCGCGCTGTTCATCGCCCAGGCCACGAACACCGAACTGACGCTGGGTCACCAGGTGGCGTTGCTGCTGGTGGCGATGCTCAGCTCCAAAGGCGCAGCAGGCGTGACCGGTGCAGGCTTCATCACCCTGGCCGCCACCCTGGCCGTGGTGCCTGAAGTGCCGGTGGCCGGCATGGCGCTGATCCTGGGTGTGGACCGCTTCATGAGCGAATGCCGCTCGCTGACCAACTTTATTGGTAACGCCGTGGCCACCGTGGTGGTATCCCGTTGGGAAAACGCGCTGGACCATGAGCGCCTGGATGCCGCGCTGAACGGTCATCCCCTGCCCGCCCCGGCCACTGCCATGGCCCCGGTGGTGCCTGCGGATGTGCCGGCAGGCGCGATGGCCCGCACGGTGGCCTGATCGCGTCCGCTCCGGTGTTCGGTCAAAGCGGCGCAGGCCCTCGGGTCTGCGCCGCTTTTTTTGGGGGGACGCAATGCGGTGGCACACATACCGGCATGCCGCGTTGCGCGGCGGTCGCGAAATTCCTCAAGCAAAATGGCGGCCACCCGGGTTTCAGAAAAGCAGCGCGCACTGAGGTCCTGGGTTTTGCAAAGGAAACCCCCATGACCCTCGAAGCCGTCCTCGCCGCCCTGCACCTGGTGGCCATCCTGACCTTTGTGGTCTTTTTATCGAGCCAGGCGGCGCTGTGCCGCATGGAGTGGATGAACGCCGCTGTGGTCGAGCGTCTGGCGCGGCTGGATGTGATCTACGGTGTGGCGGGGGCGCTGATGATCGCCAGCGGCGTGGCGCGTGTCCTCTGGGGCATCAAGGGGGCTTCGTGGTATCTCTCGCAGCCGCTGTTTCACATCAAAATCACCATCATTCTGGTCATGATTCTCCTGTCCTTCTGGCCTTCGCTGGTGTTTCGCCGCTGGCGCCATGCCCTGCGCAGCACGGGGGCACTGCCAGCGGCGCAGGAGGTGGCCAAGGTACGCCGCCTCGTGATGATCCAGTCCCACGTGTTGCCCGTGGTGGCGGTGATCGCGGTGTTCTGGGCGCGGGGCTGGTAGGCGTCGCAAGAAAGACGTTCCGCCCAGAAAAAAGCCGCTGACCCTCACGGGCAGCGGCTTTCTTTGTTTTGGCAGGGCTTATTTGTTCTTCAAGCATTCGCTCATGAAGGCCTTGCGCTCGTCGCCCTTGAGCGTCTTGGCTTTTTCGTCGGCGTTGCAGGCCTTCATCTTGTTTTGCTGGGTTTCTGGCTTGTTGCTCAGGCAGGTCTTCATGAAAGCCTTGCGCTCGTCGCCCTTCTTGTCCGCCGCTTCCGCATTGCAGGTGGCCATGCGGGTCTGCTGCTTGGTGGGCGCGGCGGCCGATGCCGCAGGCGCTGCCGGCGTGGCGGGAGTTGCTGCCGTGGCCGGGGCGGCGGCCTTGGCTCCGGCGGCAGGGGCGTCGGCAGCGTGGGCTGCGCCGAACGAAAGGACCAGGCTCAGGGCTGTCAGGGAGAGAAGCTTGTTCATAGGGGCTCCAGTAGAGTGTGGCATCTGACGCAACCTGCGTCGGATTGCCCGATTACAACGTATGCCCTGGAGACGGGGCTGACACGCCGCAGGCCAGGCCATGATTCTTTACGATCTGTTGCGTACTGGCTGCGCAGGGCTGCTTTGGCGGTGCTGGCGGCATGCTCGGTGAGCGCCCCGGCCCGGCCCCGTAAAATCCGCCGATGCTCACAGCCAAAAATGAATTGCTCGCTGCGCTTGCAGCCGAGCTGGAAGTCCTGTCCCCTGGCGCTGGCGCCAAGGCGGCGTTTGAATCCCCCAAGGTGGCGGCCCATGGCGACTTCGCCTGCACCGCCGCCATGCAACTGGCCAAGCCGCTCAAGCTCAATCCCCGCGCCTTGGGTGAACAGCTCAAGGCCGCACTGGAGGCCACGCCCGCCTTCACCCGCTGGGTGGATGCCATTGAAATCGCCGGACCGGGCTTTCTGAACATCCGCTTGAAGCCAGCCGCCAAGCAGGAAGTCGTGCGCGAGGTGCTGGCCGCTGGCGAGCGTTTCGGCTATCAACCCGACAACGGCCAGCGCGTGCTGGTCGAGTTTGTCTCGGCCAACCCCACCGGCCCCCTGCACGTGGGCCACGGCCGCCAAGCTGCTCTAGGCGATGCGATCTGCAACCTGTTCAGCACCCAGGGCTGGAAGGTGCACCGCGAGTTCTATTACAACGACGCGGGCGTGCAGATCGATACGCTGACCAAGAGCACGCAACTGCGCGCCAAGGGCTTCAAGCCCGGCGACGACTGCTGGCCCACCGACAGCGACAACCCGCTGGCCAAGAACTTCTACAACGGTGACTACATCGCCGACATTGCCGAGGCCTTCAAGGCCAAGGCTACGGTGAAGGCCGACGACCGCGAGTTCACGGCCAACGGCGACGTAGAGGACTACGACAACATCCGCCAGTTCGCCGTGGCCTACCTGCGCAACGAGCAGGACAAGGACCTGCAGGCGTTCAACCTGCACTTTGACGAGTACTACCTGGAGTCCAGCCTGTACACCAGCGGCCGCGTCGAGGCCACGGTGAACAAGCTCGTCGCCAATGGCAAGACCTACGAGCAAGATGGCGCGCTGTGGCTGAAAAGCACGGACTACGGCGACGACAAGGACCGCGTCATGCGCAAGCAGGACGGCTCCTTCACCTACTTCGTGCCTGATGTGGCGTACCACATCGCCAAGTGGGAGCGTGGCTTCACGAAGGTCGTCAACATCCAGGGCACGGATCACCACGGCACCATTGCCCGCGTGCGTGCCGGGCTGCAAGCGGCCGACGTGGGCATTCCGCAGGGCTACCCTGACTACGTGCTGCACACGATGGTGCGTGTGGTCAAGGGTGGTGAAGAGGTCAAGATCAGCAAGCGCGCAGGCAGCTATGTCACGCTGCGCGACCTGATCGAATGGACCAGCAAGGACGCCGTGCGTTTCTTCTTGCTCTCCCGCAAGCCCGATACCGAGTACACCTTCGACGTGGACCTGGCCGTGGCGCAGAACAACGACAACCCCGTGTACTACGTGCAGTACGCGCATGCCCGCATCCAGTCGGTGCTGCGCGCTTGGCAAGAGGCTGGCGGTGGCGACGTGGCTTCGCTGCACGATATTGATCTGTCGGCTCTCGAAGGCCCACAGGCCCAGGCGCTGATGCTGCAGCTGGCCAAGTACCCCGAAATGCTCACGGCTGCGGCCGACGGCGAAGCCCCGCACGATGTGACCTTCTACCTGCGCGACCTTGCCGCCAGCTACCACAGCTACTACGACGCCGAGCGCATCCTGGTGGACGACGAGGTGGTGAAGAAGGCTCGCCTGGCGCTGGTCGCCGCCACCGCGCAGGTATTGCACAATGGCCTGGCCGTGCTGGGCGTGTCGGCTCCAGCCAGAATGTAAGCAGTCACTATGAAGAAACAACAGACGGGCGGGACCATCGTCGGCTTTATCGTTGGGGTCATCGTGGGCCTGGGCGCTGCCTTGGCTGTGGCGGTGTACGTGACCAAGGTGCCGGTGCCCTTCCTCAACAAGGGCAATGGCCGGGGCGTGGACATGGACGCCGCCGAGACCCAGAAGAACAAGAACTGGGATCCCAATTCGCCTTTGTATGGCAAGAATCCGGCTCGCCCGGCAGCCCCGCCCGCTGTGGCTGCCTCGGCGCCCACCCCAGCCGCGCCGGATGCGCGGGCTGTGGCATCGGCGCCCGCACCCAAGCCCGCTGCCAGCAAGCCCGAGGCCAAGGCTGAAACCAAGCCCGGCGCCGACCCGCTGGGCGATCTGGCCGTGGCCAAGGCTGCTGCCAAGGGCAATCTGGACCCGTTCGACTACTTTGTCCAGGCCGGGGCTTTCCGCACCCAGGCGGACGCCGATGCGCAGCGCGCCAAGCTGGCCATGCTGGGCTGGGAGGCCCGCGTGAGCGAGCGTGAGCAAAATGGCCGGGCGGTGTTCCGCGTGCGTGTGGGGCCGTTCACCAAGCGCGACGACGCCGAGCAGCTCAAGGAGAAGCTCGATGGCGCCGGTCTGGAGTCGGCGCTGGTGCGCGTGCAGCGCTGATGCGCCAGACTTCGGGTGGCTGAACTTTTTGCGGGGGCATGGCTCACATCCCCCAGACCTGTAACAGGAGAGTCTTTGTCATGAAACGCCGTGAGTTTTCTTTGTCCGCCGCCTCGGCGGTTGCCGCTTCCGCCCTGACGTTGCCAGTGGCCACCCCCGCGCTGGCTCAGGCCCGCCAGTTCAAGGAGGGCAAGGACTTCCGGCGGCTGGACAAGCCGGTAGCGCCCGACGCGCCTGCGGGCAAGGTCGATGTGATCGAGTTCTTCTGGTACAGCTGCCCCCACTGCAACGCTTTTGAACCCGCGCTCGACGCCTGGGTCAAGGCCGCCCCCAAGGACCTCTCCGTCCGTCGTATGCCCGTGGCCTTCAACGCGAGCTTTGTGCCGCAGCAGAAGTTGTACTACGCCCTGGAAGGCATGGGCAAGCTCGAAGCCCTGCACGCCAAGGTGTTCCGCGCCATCCATGTGGAAAAGCAGAAGCTGGCCAAGGACGACGAAATTTTTGCCTGGGTGGCCCAACAGGGTGTGGACGCCGCCAAGTTCAAGGAAATCTACACCTCGTTCAGCGTGTCCAACCAAGTTCGCCGTGCTTCGCAACTGCAGGACGCCTACGGTGTGGAGGGCGTGCCCTCGATGGGTGTGGCGGGCAAGTTCTACACCGATGGCACCATGGCGGGCAGCATGCAAAACGTGCTGCAGGTGGTGGAACATTTGGCGACAGTGGCCCGCAAAGGCTGACGGTTTTCGCCCGGCCGCCGGTTCCCATTGGCAAAAGCCCGCACATGCGGGCTTTTTTCATGGAGGAACGCGACGGGGTGGCTACAATGATTGCAAGATTCGTGCCCTATGAACCATCGCCTCCTTCCGATCCTCCTGCTCGCGGCCCTGGCCTGCACCTTCGGTGTGGCCCATGCCGAAAAGGCCGACCGCGCCAAGCCCATGAACATCGAGGCGGACGCTTTGCGCCACGATGAACTCAAGCAAACCAGCGTGTTCTCTGGCCGCGTGGTCATGACCAAGGGCTCCATCGTGCTGCGTGGCGCGCGGCTGGATGTGCGTCAGGATGCCGATGGCTACCAGTACGGTGTGGTCACGGCAGAGCCCGGCAAGCGCGCCTTCTTCCGGCAAAAGCGCGACACCCTGCCGGGAGCACCCGACGAGTTCATCGAAGGCGAGAGCGAAGTCATCGAGTACGACGGCAAGGCCGACAACGTGCGCTTCATCACCCGTGCCGAGCTGCGCCGCTACCGGGGCGCTGTGCTCAGCGACGAGATCACGGGTGCCGTGATTGTCTACAACAACCTGACCGACGTGTTCTCCGTGGACGGCAAGCGCACCGCCACCAACGCTGCGGGCGATGCCCCCGCACCGGGCAGCCGCGTGCGCGCCGTGCTGGCCCCCAAAGATCCACCGCCCGCTGCGGCGGCCCCCGAGGCGGCGTCCCCGGCCTCAGCCCCGGCGCTGCGCCCCAGCAACAGCCTTGGCGGCGGCGCCAAGTGAGTGGGCCCGCTGTGAGTACCGGTCCTGACACTCAGGCGGGTAGCCGGCTGGGGCCTGATTCCCAGGCGGGCAGCCGCCTGGAGGTGCAGCACCTGGCCAAGTCCTATGGCAGCCGCAAGGTCGTCAAGGACGTTTCGCTGGTCGTGCAAAAAGGTGAGGTCGTGGGGCTGCTCGGCCCCAACGGCGCGGGCAAGACCACCTCGTTCTACATGATCGTGGGCCTGGTGCGCAGCGACGAGGGTGACATCCGCATCGACGGCCAATCGGTGGCCCACATGCCCATTCACCGGCGTTCGCGCCTGGGCCTGTCGTACCTGCCGCAAGAGGCCTCCATCTTCCGCAAGCTCACGGTCGAAGAAAACGTGCGCGCCGTGCTGGAACTGCAGCGTGGCGACGACGGCCAGCCGCTGTCGCGCGACGCCATCGAGGAGCGCCTGACGGCCCTGCTGCAGGAGCTGCGCGTGGACCACCTGCGCGCCTCGCCCGCCATGGCCCTGTCCGGCGGCGAGCGCCGCCGCGTCGAGATTGCCCGGGCCCTGGCCACACAACCGCGTTTCATCCTGCTGGACGAGCCCTTTGCCGGCATCGACCCCATTGCCGTGATCGAGATCCAGCGCATCATCGGCTTCCTGAAGGCGCGGGGCATTGGTGTGCTCATCACCGACCACAATGTGCGCGAAACCCTGGGCATCTGCGACCACGCCTTCATCATCAGCGATGGCCGCGTGCTCGCGCAGGGCACACCGTCCGAGATCGTGGACAACGCCGAGGTACGACGTGTTTACCTTGGCGAACACTTCAGGATGTAGACATGGCCCCCACGCTTGTCACTTCGTGTACTGCGCTGCCCCCCGAAGGGGCCTTCACGCCTTGGGGCGGCCCGGCGGCGCTCAATCAATGAAGCCTGGACTCTCGCTGCGCGTCTCGCAGCATCTTGCATTGACCCCCCAGCTTCAGCAGTCCATTCGGCTGCTGCAGTTGTCCACGCTCGAACTCTCGCAGGAAGTCGAGCAGATGCTCGACGAAAACCCGTTCCTCGAACGCAATGCCGACGAAGCTCCGCGCGAGGAGTTTGGCCTGGAAGCCGCCGACACGCCCGCGCAGCCCGATGAGTACAGCGCCGATGATGCTATATTTTCAGGAGCTAACAGCGCAAGCAGCACAAGCGCTGAAGGCCAAAATGATGCTGAAACACCGAGTGCTGGCGCTGACGAGCCTGACTGGAGCGGTGACGGCACGGTAGAAATGGCGCCCAACGACGCGGAGTGGGGCGGGGATGCGCCCGCCCGCAACCGCAACGACTCCGAAGGCGACGAGGCCGACGCCACCGAGCTGGCCCGTTCGCATGAATCGCTGACCGCCTTCTTGCACCGGCAGGCGCTGGCGCTGCGCTTGTCTGAGATCGACCGCGCCGCGCTGCGTTTTCTCATTGAATCGCTCAACGACGACGGCTACCTCGAAGAGCCGCTGGAAGACCTGGCCATCAGCCTGGCCGGGCCGGACGACCTGGAGCAAATCGAAGAGCTGGTGCACCGCTTCACCGTGGCCCAGCGCCTGCTGCAAAGCCTGGAGCCCACCGGCGTGGGTGCGCGCAACCTGGCCGAATGCCTGACGCTGCAGCTCACGGCGCTGGCTGCCGACGAGGACAGCGATGCTGACCCCGACACGGTGCAGACCGCGCTGCGCATTTGCCAGCAGCCGCTGGAGATGCTGGCCCGCCGCGACATCCGCCGCCTGACGCAGCTGTGTGGCGACGGCGAAGAGCGCACCCGCGCCGCCATGGCGCTGATCGCTCGCCTGGAGCCCCGCCCCGGCCGTCGCTTTGCCGACGTGGAGCGCAACATCATCATTCCCGATGTCATCGTGCGCAAAGCCGGGCGCGCTAACGGCCGCGACGGCCAGCACAACTTCATCGTCAGCCTCAACCCCGATGTGATGCCGCGCCTGCGCGTGCACGACATCTATGCTGGCGCCCTGCGCGGCCACAAGGGCGGCGAGGGCCACCAGGGCATGCAGCAGCGCCTGCAGGAGGCGCGCTGGTTCATCAAGAACATCCAGCAGCGCTTTGACACCATCCTGCGCGTCTCGCGCGCCATCGTGGAGCGGCAAAAAAGCTTCTTCACCCACGGCGAGTTGGCCATGCGCCCGCTGGTGCTGCGCGACATTGCCGACGAACTGGGCCTGCACGAATCCACCATCAGCCGCGTGACCACCGCCAAATACATGGCCACGCCGATTGGCACGTATGAGCTGAAGTACTTCTTTGGCTCGGGCCTGGGTACCGAGACCGGCGGCAACGCGTCCAGCACCGCCGTGCGCGCCCTCATCAAGCAGTTTGTGGCCGCAGAAAGCCCCGCCAAGCCGCTGTCCGACAGCCAGATCGCCGAGATGCTCAAGGAACAGGGCATTGAGTGCGCACGCCGCACCGTGGCCAAGTACCGCGAAGCGCTCAAGATCGCGCCGGCCAACCTGCGCAAGGCGCTGTAGGTACCCCGGTTGGGGGCGCATGGCTCGCCCTGTTTGAATTTTTCGTTTTTCTAACCGCCACCCCACCATGGCCCGCATCGTCTTCGACCTCCCCCCGCACTTCGGTTTTGCCACCGAGCTGCAGATTTACATCAGCCACGTCAACCAAGGCGGGCACCTGGACAACGCGCAACTGCTGAGCCTGGTCTCTGAAGCGCGGGTGCGCTTCTTCCAGTCGCTGGGCTACCCCGAGGCCGACGTGGGCGGGCTGTCCATCGTGGTCGGCGACATCGTGGCGCAGTACAAGTCCGAAGGTTTCCATGGTGAAACCATGCGCGTGGAGATGGCGCCTGCGGACTTCAACCGCTACGGCTTTGACCTGGTCTTTTGCATGACCGAAAAGACCTCAGGCCGCGAGGTGGCGCGCGGCAAGATCGGCATCGTCTTCATCGGCAAGGCCAGCCGCAAGGTCGCACCGATCCCTGACTCCATCCGCCAATTGCTGCTGGCCCGCGCGGGAACGCCGGATTCCCACGCATTGTCTGAGCGCGTATCCTCCCCCTCGACATGAACCAACTCCAACTTTTTCTCCCTTGCGCCGCCGGTGTGGAGGGCTTTCTGGCCGACGAGGTGCATGGCATCACCGGCCTCACGGGGCAAGACCTGCTGGTCGGCCGCGGCGGCGTGCTGCTGCGCGCCTCGTGGCGCGAGGCGCTGCTGCTAAACCTGCACAGCCGACTGGCCCAGCGCGTACTGGTGCAGTTGGCGCACCGCCCGTACCGCTCCGAGAACGATCTCTATGCCATGGCCAGCGACGTGGCCTGGGAGATCTGGTTCACCACGCGCCAGACCTTCAAGGTCGAGGTAACCGCCCAGCACAGCCCGCTGCAGAGCCTGAACTTTGCGGGCCTCAAGGTCAAGGATGCAGTGGCCGACCGCTTTCGCGCCAAGAGCGGCGTGCGCCCCGACGTGAACACCCAGTGGCCCGACGTGCGCATCCACCTGCACCTGACCACCGACGAGGCCACGATCTACATCGACACCTCGGGCGAGCCGCTGTTCAAGCGCGGCTGGCGCGAGGACAAGGGCGACGCGCCACTGAAAGAAACCCTGGCCGCCGCCATGATTGCTGCCAGCGGCTGGGACCCGCACGGCGACAACCCCCAGCCGCTGTACGACCCCTGCTGCGGCAGCGGCACCATCGTGATCGAGGCCGCGCAGATCGCCTGCCGCATCCCGGCGGGCATGCTGCGGCGCTTTGCGTTCGAGAAGCTGCTGCCGTTCCAGACCCATGTCTGGGATGCTATTAAAAACGAAGCTGAAAGCGCAATACAGAAAAGCGCTGTGCCCCTGTTTGGCAGTGATGTGGCCTTCCGTATGGTCGACTTTGCCCAGCGCAACGCCGAGCGCGCGGGCGTAGCCGACGCGGTGCAGCTGCGCGGCGGCGACGCGTTGCAGCGTATGCCGCCGTGCGATCAGCCTGGCGTGATGCTGCTGAACCCGCCCTACGGCGAGCGCATTGCTGCCGCTGGTAGCGCAGGCCGCAACGCCAGCGAGCGCGCCGCCGACCGCGCCCAGGGCATGGCCGTGGGCCGCGAAGAGGCGCAGACCGAGGATGGCGGCGAATTCTTCAGCCAGCTGGCCTCGCACTGGAAGAAGAACTACGCTGGTTGGCAGGCCTGGATGCTCACACCCGACCTCAAGCTGCCCGGCAAGATGCGCCTGAAGGAATCGCGCCGCGTGCCCATGTGGAACGGCCCCATCGAATGCCGCATGTTCCGCTTCGACATGATCAAGGGCGCGGTGCGCGACCGTGCTGCAAAACCCGCCCCTGAAAACGACCCGCGCAATGCAGGTTGAACTGCGCCTGCCCGCCGAGGCCGCACCGGGCGAACCCGCCCGCCCCGTGGTGGTGGACACCAACGTCGCGCTCGACCTGCTGATCTTCAGCGACCCGCGCACCGCCCCCCTGCGCGCACTGCTGGCTCAAGGGCGCCTGTCATGGATTGCCACGCAAGTCATGCGCGACGAACTGGAGCGTGTGCTGGCCTATCCGCACATCGTTGGGCGCATGGACTACTACCGGGTGGATGCCGCTCAGGTGCTGGCCGCGTTTGATGCGCAGGTGCAGCGGGTGGAGATTGCGCCCAAGGTGCCCTATGTGTGCAAGGACGCGGACGACCAGAAGTTCATCGACCTGGCGGCGGCACACCGGGCGATTTTGCTGAGCAAGGACAAGGCGGTGATTTGTATGCGCAAGCGGTTGATGAATTTCGGGGCGGATGTGGCGACTGCGCTGGTGCTGGAGGCGGGGGTAGCAGCACTTGCGGTTTGATAGGCCTGCCAAGTCTTCGACAAGATCGTGGGGACTGTTACCCTCCGATGATCGTTTGTCACCGCCCATGAGTTCAAGGCGGCACTTCCTCTGGCATACCGCTGGCGCTGTCTCATTTTTTGCGAGGCCGTCTTCGGCTCAAAGTCTTCCGTCGTCAATCCTTCGTGATCTCCCCTGGTCTTTTTCTGAGCCGTCTTGCCAGGATGTGGAGACTTTGCTCTCAGCCCTGCGTGAGTACAGCAGGAGCATTGGACACAGCCTGGATGAGCAGGAGCTCCAGAGGCAGTTTCCGGGCAGGACGTTGGACGTGACCTATGCGTACTGGGTTCGGGATAGCGGTGGCGTTTGGACCGAATTGAGCGCTACGGTTCAGATTCGCAGGGATCACAACCCAACCTATGCAGAGGTGCTGTTCCTTTTGCACCAGGAGGCAGCGCACCTGCTGGCTGACCAGGATCGCCATTTTTTTGAGGGGCTGGTGCTGTCCGCAGATCCGTTGTCAGACACGCCAAGGTACGAAATGCTGCTGGGAAGTTGATCGTAAGTTTGGTGGGGTGGGTGGGCGCAGTAGGACCTGCCACGTTGGCAATCCAAGCCCTGGACATCAGGACATCAAAACCTTCTTCAAATACACCAGCTGAAATCCCTGGATGTAGTTGTCGATGTGCCCAAACTCTACATAGCCTTGTTTCAGGTAAAACCCCCGAGCCTGCCATTCGAAGGTGCTCAGCGTCACGCTGTGTGCGCCCAGGTCGCGGGCTTTCTGTTCTGCCGTGGCCAGCAGGTTGCGGCCCACTCCTTGGTGCCGGGCGGCTTCGTCCACAAACAGCAGTTCCACGTTCAGCCATTCCAAAAACACGAATCCGCGCAGCCCGCCTACCAATTCTCCCTGCGCGTCACGCGCGCTCACCCACACCGGCTGGGACTGGCCGTACTCACCGACGAACCCGTAGTTGAATTGCCGCATCCGACGGCCTAAGACGCCGGAGTGAACTTCTTCTGCTGTGGGTGTGTAGATCTCAAAGTCGGTCATTGCGGAAGTCATGTAGGTCGGGTTGGCGAAGCGTAACCCGACCTGCTCTCATCGGGCGAAGCTGCCCCGCCGTCGCTTGAGCCGCCGCGCTCAGCTATCAAATCTGAAGTCCGCTGCCGCGTGCAACTCCCAAGCCCCTTCGCCCTTGAACTCCAGCACGTGCGTGTGGTGTTTGAGCACGGCGGGGCGGTGGGCGATGCTGATGAGGGTGGTGCCGCTGGCGCGCAGGCGTTCGTAGAGGGCGGTTTCGTTGGCGCTGTCCAGCGCGCTGGTGGCTTCATCCAGGATGACGATGCTGGGCTGGCGCGCCAGCACGCGGGCGAAGGCCAGGCGCTGTTGCTCGCCGACGGACAGCAGTTTCTCCCAGTCGTAGGACGCGTTGAGCCCACCCACACGCTCGGACAGTGATTCGAGGTGCACCTCCTGCAGCAGCTCCAGCAGGCGTTCGTCGCTCAGCGCCGTCTGCTTGCTCGGGTAGATGATCTGGCTGCGCAGTGTGTCAATCTGCATGTAGGGGCGCTGGGGCAGGAAGAACATGTCTTCCAGGGGCGGGTGCTGCACGGTGCCACTGCCCGTGTGCCACAGGCCGGCAATGGCACGCAAGAGCGAGCTTTTGCCGCAGCCGCTCGGGCCGGTGATGAGCAGCGCGTCGCCGGGCTGTAGCTGCAGCGAGAGGTCGGCCACGAGCAGGCGGCCGAAGTGGGGGGTGTAAAGCGAGAGCCCTTCGATGGCCAGCGTGTCGCCGATGCGGGTGGTGATTTGCGGTGGGGGCTCGGAGGGGGCGTGGGCGTTGATCGCGGGCGTCGCATCGTCCGCAGGCTGGCCTGCTGGGGCGGGCTCGGCCCAGGGGGTGGGCGCGGCAGGGGTTTTGAGCACGACCTGCGACAGGGTATGGAGCCGGTCGATGCCCGCCACAAACCGGCTCAGGCTCTCGAAGTTGTCCACGATCAGCGAGATGGCGCCCAGCACGGCGGCAAATGCGCCTGCCGCCTGGATGGCCCGGCCCACCTCCAGCTCGCCCGATAGCACCGCATTGGCCAGGAGGATGCTGGGCAGGATCAAGGTGAGTTGGCTGAAAGAGCGCTGGTACAGGTTGAGCGAGAGCTGCTTTTTGATGAGCCGGGCGAAGTTGGTAAAAGCAGCCTCGAACCGGTGGTCGATCTGCACGCGCTCCTGGGGTTCGCCCCGGTAGAAGGCGATGGATTCGGCGTTTTCGCGCAGCCGCATCAGCCCGAACCGGAAGTCTGCCTCGCGGCGGATCTGCCAGAAGTTCAGCCGGATCAGCGGCGCGCCAAAAAAGTACAGCGCCCCGAAGGTGCCCAGCAGGGCATACACCGCCAAAAAAGCCACCAGCGTCTTGGAGATGGACCACAACACCGCGCTGAACGCCACCAGCTGCATCAGGGAGCCGATGAAAATCAGCAGGAAGTGCGTGGACCGGCTTGTGAAGGTGTTGATGTCTTCGCTGATGCGCTGGTCGGGGTTGTCGATGTCGCCGCCCGCGCCGATCTCGTAGTACTTGCGTTCGCTCAGATAGCCATCCAGGAAACGGTGGGTGAGCCAGCGCCGCCAGTGGTTGGAAAACGCATCGCGCATGTAGTAATAAAAGGCGTATACCGGCACCGCGAATGCCAGTACAACAAGGCTGGTGCGCACCGCGATCCAGAAGCGGTCGGCCTGCTTGGCCGCCAGGGCCGATGTCATCTCCCCCGTCTTGTCGATCAGCATGACGGCCAGCTGGGTCTCGCACACCATCAGGGCGATCAGCAGTGCCATCAGGCCCCAGGCGGTGCGCTTCTTGTCGCCTGCCCAGTAGGGCCGGGCCACGCCCATGAACTGCTTCCAGGCAGCCCGCGACAGGGTGGGCGGTCGGCTGCGGCGGGTCTTGTCGGAGGTGGTGGGCAAGGGCGTGGGCTCAGGGGCGGCTGGGCTGGCAGCTGCGGGCAGTGGCATGGAAAGAAGGGAGGGCTGGAGGAAGCGCCACCTGAACGATAGGCGATCAGCGCGCTTGCCGCTGTCAGCGGACAACCACAGCTTGATTAGAACGGCCGCGTTTCATCTGCTTAGCAACTCGTACGCCGCCCGCACCCGCTGCAAATCCCGCCCCAGCCTGCGGCTTGCCGGCAGAAGCCCCATCCACCCCATCCGCCGGACACTGGTCGCCAGCACCGCCCGCATCTCCGCGCTCTCCTGCGCCACCCACGCCGCCCAGCGCTCGCGCCCCTCGGTCAGCGTGCCGCTGGTGTGCAGGTAGATCGCGGTGGAGTGCGCGTAACACAGCGCATCGCGCACATGGCACACCGCCAGGGGCAACACGGCGGCGGGGTCGTCCTCAAAGTCGATGCAGGCCACTTCGCCATCGGGGCAGCGCACCATGTTGCGAGCAAAGGCCTGGCTCAGGCACGTGCCTTGGCGGTGCACCAGGGCCAGCGTGTCCAGCCCCTGCTGCCACAGCGCCAGAACGGTGGCCGTGTCACCCGCCTGCACGGCATGGTCGATCTCGTTGCCCAGCGAATGAATCTCTTTCCCCGTGTGGCCCAGGTGGCGCATGGCAAAACCATGGGGCAAGGCGGCCAGCACCACGGGAACGCGGATGCCGCGCGCGGCCAGGTCACGCAGGCGCTGCACTTCGGTGGCAATGGCCGCAGGGCCGCCGGGGTTGGGCACGGGGCGCAAGGCGTCCAGCCGCAGCAGGGCAGCCAGCGCGGCCATGGCACGGTAGCGGCCCATGCCGTGGGGGGCACCCGCACGCTTGATCCAGATCTGCTCATCGCCCAGCACGTGGGCCATCACGTTGTGCGGCTGGGTGGCCAGCTGCTGCTGCAAAAAGGCGGCGTAGTCCGGGGCGGTGGTGTGGGTGGGGGCGGATGCGTCCATCTTCAGATTCATACAGCGGCATCCCCTGCCACCGCAGCAGCGGTGCCGACGGCTGCGGCGTGCACCAGTTCGACATGGTGGGGAATGGAGGGTTCCAGTGCAGGCTCGCTGGCCTGAAAGCTGTGCGCGCTGGCCAAGGGCCAGTACAGGCGGAACACGTTGTGCTGCGCGTCGAGCGGGCCGAGCAGCGCGCCCGGTTGCATGCGCGTGATCAGGTTGGACAGCAGGCGCACCTCGGTGTCGCTGATGCGGCGCACGATGTGGTGGGCCGTGATGTCCTTGGGGTGGCGCAGCCCGGCGGCCTGCACCAGTTCCTGCAGCGCGTGCAGCGTGCTGCGGTGAAACTGCGCCACGCGCGTGGCCTTGTCGGGCACCACCAGGGCCTGCTGGCGCAGCGGGTCCTGGGTGGTCACGCCCGTGGGGCAGTGGCCGGTGTGGCAGTTTTGCGCTTGGATGCAGCCCAGCGCCATCATGAAGCCACGCCCCGCGTTGCACCAGTCGGCGCCCAGCGCCATCATGCGAGCGATGTCGAAGGCGCTGATCACCTTGCCCGCGCAGCCAATGCGCACGCGGTCGCGCAGGTTCACCCCCACCAGCGTGTTGTGCACCAGCAGCAGGCCTTCTTGCAGCGGGGCGCCCACGTGGTCGGTGAATTCGACGGGCGCCGCGCCCGTACCGCCCTCGGCGCCATCGACCACGATGAAGTCGGGCGTGATGCCCGTGACCAGCATGGCCTTGACGATGGCAAACCACTCCCAGGGGTGGCCCAGGCAGAACTTGAAGCCCGTGGGCTTGCCGCCCGACAGGGTGCGCAGCCGCGCGATGAACTGCATCATTTCCACCGGGTTGCTGAACGCACTGTGGCTGGCGGGCGAGATGCAGGCCTCGCCCTCCTTCACCCCGCGCGCAGCGGCGATCTCGGCCGTCACCTTGGCGCCCGGCAGCACGCCGCCGTGGCCCGGCTTGGCGCCCTGGCTGAGTTTCAGCTCGATCATCTTCACCTGCGGGTCGGTGGCGTTGGCCGCAAAACGCTCTTCGCTGAACGTGCCATCGGGGTTGCGGCAGCCAAAGTAGCCCGAGCCGATCTCCCAGATCAAGTCACCCCCGTGCACGCGGTGGTGTTGGCTGATACTGCCCTCGCCCGTGTCGTGCGCGAAGCCGCCTTTTTTTGCACCCTGGTTCAAAGCCAGGATCGCATTGGCCGACAGCGCACCAAAGCTCATGGCCGAGATGTTGAACACGCTCGCGTGGTAAGGCTGGGTGCAAGGCGCCACAGACTGCGACGGCGCATCGGGGTTGCCGCCGATCCACACGCGAAAGTCATGCGACGGCAGCTGTGTGGGAGCGAGCGAGTGGTTCACCCATTCATAACCCTGCGCGCCAACGTCCAGGTGGGTGCCGAACGGGCGGTTGTCCGGGTCGCCCTTGGCGCGCTGGTACACCAGCGAGCGCTGGGCGCGCGAGAACGGCGCGGCCTCGCTATCGCTTTCGATGAAATACTGGCGCACCTCGGGCCGCACATATTCGAGCATGAAGCGGATGTGGCCGATGACCGGGTAGTTGCGCAAAATGGCGTGGCGCGACTGCTGCAGGTCGTACACGCCCACTGCTACCAGGGCAGCAAACACCAGCACCACGGGCAACCCCACGTGAAAAGCCACCAGCGCAAACAGCGACAGCAGCAGCCCGAAAACGCACAGCGCAAAGGCCGTGTAGCGCACCGGGTACAGGGAGTTCAGTTGGTGGAGCATGGGGGTCCTGGTTCTGGTGGCGGTGCGAGAGGGGGCTACACTGACCGCCTTTTTATCGGGTTGCCATGTTGCGCAAGGCGCTTTTGAGGCCCGGCACCACCCCGGGTCGCCGTACCTCCGCCGCTACACCAGCGCCACGGCACAAGGCCTGCGCATCATAAAAGTAAAACAATGTTTTACCGCCCCCGCTTTCTCGCTTGACGACCGGAGCCCCCCATGACCGAACCCACATCGCCCACCCCCTCCACCGACGATCTTGATGACCCCACGGGCGCCCCGGCCGCCGCACTGGGCCCTGAAGAGCTGGAAGAGATCGACAACATCCTCGACGACCTGCGCTCGCGCGGCGAGGAAATCCCGCAGTGGGAGTTCTGCGACGGTTTCATGACCGCGCTGATCTGCAGCCGCCGCCCCATCGCCCCGGCCGAGTACCTGCCCATGCTGCTGGGCGACGGCGCCGAGCTGGATGTTGCCGAAGGCGACCCGCTGCCCCAGTTGCCCGCCTTTGCTGACGCCGCCCAGCAGGCGCGCTTTTTAGAGCTGTGGAGCCGCCGCTGGGCCGAAATCGTGACCCAGCTCGACACCGACGTGAAGACGCTGGACGACGACCGCACCTTCCAGCCCGAAGCCATGGACATGCGCGGCGCCGTGGCCAGCCTGACCGACGAGCAGCGCGCCGAAATGGGCGACGACCAAGAGATCCCGTCCTTCGGCCAGGTGTGGGCCCTGGGCTTCATGTTTGCGGTGGAAAACTGGCCCGAAGACTGGGCCGCCCCGCGCGACAAGGAAGCCGCCAAGTGGCTGGACGACGCGCTGGACCGCATCGTTGCCCTGACCGAAGACGACACCGGCAAGCCCGAAGTCTGCATGTACGACGAAGACGGCCCACCCAGCACCAGCCAGGCGCGCGTCGAGGCCTTCGGCGAAGCCATCTGGGCCGTGTACGACCTGCGCCAGCTGTGGAAGAGCATGGGCCCGCGCGTGGAGACGGTGCGCAAGGCGCCCGAGCCGGGGCGCAATGACCCGTGCCACTGCGGCAGCGGCAAGAAGTACAAGAAGTGCCACGGGGCTTGACCTTGTTGGGCAATTTGCTATTGATTGGATAGCTATTGGCGCTTGATGGATATGCGCTAGAGCCTGTTTTTATCTGAAATTCCTCGCAGCGCGCCTTCGGGCGCGCTTTGTTTTTTGCAGAGCACACCGCATGAACCCCTCCACCCTGACCCGTCTGCGCGCCGAATGGGCGCCCAGCATTCCGCGCGAGCTGCTGGCCGGGGCTGTGGCCACGTTTGCGCTCATCCCCGAAGTCATCGCCTTCTCCTTCGTGGCGGGCGTGGACCCTTCGGTGGGGCTCTTCGCCTCGTTTGTCATCAGCCTGGTCATCGCCTTCACCGGCGGACGGCCTGCGATGGTGTCGGCGGCGGCAGGCTCGGTGGCGCTGGTGGCTGCGCCGCTGGTGCAGTCGCACGGGCTGGGCTACCTGCTGGCGGCGGGGCTGCTGGCAGGCGCGGTGCAGGTGGCGTTTGGGCTGATGAAGCTGGGCGTGTTGATGCGCTTCGTGTCCAGCTCGGTGCGCACGGGCTTCGTCAATGCGCTGGCCATCCTGATCTTTGCCGCGCAACTGCCGCACCTGCACGGCGCCAGCACGGCCACCTGGGGGGCGCTGGCGTTGGGGCTGGCGCTCATCTACGGCCTGCCGTGGCTGGGCCAGCGGCTGGCATGGCCTGCGCTCACCGCCATTCCGTCACCGCTGATCTGCGTGGTGGTGCTCACGGTGCTGGTATCGGCGCTGGGGCTGCACCTGCCCACGGTGGGTGACCTGGGCAAACTGCCCGACGCGTTGCCTGTGTTTGCGCTGCCGCAGGTGCCCGCGTCGCTCGACACCCTGCGCATCATCCTCCTGCCCGCGCTGGCGATCGCCATGGTGGGCCTCCTCGAATCAGTGCTCACCGCCGCAGTGGTCGATGAGCTGACCGACACCCCCAGCGACAAGAACCGCGAATGTGCGGGGCTGGGCGTGGCCAACATCGCGGCCAGCCTGTTCGGCGGCATTGCGGGCTGCGGAATGATCGGCCAGGCCGTGGGGAACGTGAAGTACGGCGGGCGCGGGCGCCTGTCCACGTTGTTTGCCGGGGTGTTTTTGCTCATCCTCATGGTGGCGCTGAAAGACTGGGTATCCAAGGTGCCGGTGATTGCGCTGGTGGCCATCATGGTCATGGTGTCGGCCGAGACGTTCGACTGGAAGTCGCTCGGTGCCCTGGTGCGCCACCCGCGCCTGTCCAGCGCCGCCATGCTGGCCACCGTGGCCGTCACCATCGCCACCCACAACCTGGCGGCTGGCGTGGCCGTGGGCGTGGTGCTCAGCGGCGTGTTCTTTGCGTTCAAGGTCTCGCACATGCTGGAGGTGCGCGTGCACGACGATGCGGATGGCGCCGATCACGCAGATGGCGCTGGTGCCACGGCCTGGGGCCAGCGCGCTTGGCGCGTGTCCGGCCAGGTGTTTTTTGCCTCGGCCGATGCGTTCATCGAGGCGTTCGACGTGCTGGGCGCCGAGGGCCGCGCGGTGGTCATCGATGTGACGCACGCCCACTTCTGGGACATCACCGCCGTCGCAGCGCTCGACAAGGTGGTGGAGCGCTTGCGCCACCATGGCTGCACGGTGCAGGTGCTGGGGCTTAACGAAGCCAGCGCGGTGCTGATTGATCGGATGGGGAGCGAGGTGGCTCCGGCACGCGCGAAGGACGGTCCAGCCGTTTGAGCGAGAGGGCGGAACGCGGCCGTTGCAGTGGCACTTCACGCCGCTCCAGTTGTCTCTTGCCGCGTTTGAGGTTCTGCGCAGGGTAGCCGATCGGCTCGTCGGGCAATGTGCGTCTGCCCATGCAGCGCCTGGGAGGCGCGATTGCGCACAGACCACTTTTCAGCGCCATGGGGGTTGCTCATAATGCTTACTGCCATGCAGGGCTGACTGCCGAGCATTCCCCTATCGCCTGTGACCGCCTCGCCCTGTGGGCTGCGGTTCAATCCAACGATGGTTTTCTAACGCTATCAATGCCGGTGCTATTTGCTTGCGGCTCGCCCCGCATTTGATAGACGTTATTCGTTCGGTCTTATAAGAATGTGACCCAAGGGAGGTTCTGTGAAAGATGATGATTTGACGCCGACATGTGACGCACCTGATTCGGTGGATCAAGAGGAACCGACAACGCCACCTGCACCGGAGCCTGAGCCAAAGGTGGAGGAGGACCTGTCCGACTTTAGGCAGCTCTTTAAGTTGGTTCGGTCTGGCAAGGAGGAAGATCTTAAGGTGGCCGTTGCCCGCCACCTTCGCAAGTTGGTCGCCGCTCATGGGATGCACAACTATCTGATCCTCTATCTCTTCGACTCCGAGCGGTCCATCGGCAATACACATGCAAACGACTTGTACGAGGCCGCAGCCGAGGGGAAAAAGCAGAAGGACATCCTTCTTGTTATTCAGAGTTCAGGTGGACGCATCGAGCCTGCATACTTGGCGAGCAAGACCTGCAAGCGACTGGCGAAGGACAAGTTCTTGGCAGTCGTGCCCCGACGAGCAAAATCAGCAGCAACTCTGCTTGCCCTCGGCGCCGATGAAATTCATATGGGCCTCATGAGTGAACTCGGTCCGATCGATCCGCAGATTGGTGGTTACCCAGCGCTCGGGCTGACAAACGCTCTCAATAAGGTCGCTGAACTTGCCGCGAAGTTTCCGCGTTCATCAGACATGTGGTCCAAGTACCTCGGCGCCAAGTTGGACTTGAACGACTTGGGCTACTTTGATCGAGTCACCGAATCAGCGGCTCAGTACGCTGAGCGGCTAATGCGCGCGAAGACTCTTCCAGAAGGTAAGACTGCGACGGCAACTGCTAGCCACTTTGTCAACCACTACAAGGACCATAGCTTTGTCATCGATTACGACGAAGCAATCGGGCTACTTGGTACGGGAACTATCAAAATCGATACCAAGGAATATGCTTTTGGCAACGCCGTTTATGGTTTCCTTAATCTCGTGGAGCTTGCTTTAAACGCCTTTCAGGACAAGGACTTCGCGCTTGTTGGTGACGAAACCGGTTGGCACACAAAGAAGCAAGAGCCGAGCAAGTGAGATTGAATGAGTCATTCCGACGAACCGCCAACGGCGGCTGCGGAGTTGAGTCGTTAGACCTCAAGGAAACCACAGTGCCCCTGACAACCGCTGGCATCGCCATTCAGATCCTTTCAAGCCTTCGTGCGCACCGGGCTCACGCTGAGCAGTGCACGGTCAACGACTGCAAAGTCGTGGTGAATCACCTCATTCGCAAATTTTCAGAGCCCTTGGGCCGAACGGGCGAAGGCGCAGTTCGCAAGTCGAAAATGGTTCTCTCTGGCGGCGGCGGAAATACAGTCCGAGATCATGCCGTACCTGTAATCGTGTTGCTCGAGCAGCTACTTCAATGGCCAGATGCTTCTTTGGAGATATCGCCTGAAAACGTTTCTCGCTTGGAGAGCTTCCTTCGTGACTCACTTTTAGTCGTCGAAATTACGCGTGACGAGGATCGACTTCTCTCGCAAAGGGGGTATCAACGCGATATGCCAGATGGATGGAATATCGAAGTGCATGCGCTCTTTAGGAACCCGCTGGCACGGTACCAGGAGTGCGGGATTGAGGTCTAACGGCGCGTTCCGGCTTCCCCTGACGTAAGACCTGCAAGTGAGTTACGGTAAGCCAATCAATCGGACATTCCGGCTATGCGCCGGATTCGATTGGCTGTACGCGGGAACTCTCTGGCGGACCCGAGTCTCCTCACTGAGTCTGACTATCTCACAGCACTAAAAGGGCGGGGGCATTCCTTAGTTGTACCGGCCAACGAAGAGGTTGCCTCTTTTACTACTGGCTACAAAAAACGTCAGCATTTGGGCCATTTTTGTTCATTCAGACCATGAGGGCCGAAGCTCATCACCCCTGCGCTAAAAACTTCTTCAAATTCCCCGCCGCCGTACTCCGCACCTTGCGCTTGAGCGATGGCGACCAGCCCAGCAGCAGCCCTGGCGCCCCCAGCGCCTGCCGTGCCCAGCGCCAGAAGTTGAAGCGGTCGCGGTGGGTGGCGATCAGCCCGTCGGGCGTGAAGGTGAAGGTGCCGTCGATGATGTTGTGCACCTTGCGCCCCGTGGCGCTGAAGAGGTAGTGCGCTTCCCAGTGCGCCTTGCCGCCGGCCGCGTCGGCTTCGATACCGCTGAACGTGAGCTTCCAGTGCTCGGCCGCGCCGGGCTTTTTGGTGGCGGTGCACAGCATGCGCCACATGCCGCCGATCTGGTCGCGGCCCTTCAGGGAAAAGGCCTCGTCGTCGAACGTGGCGTTGGGCGCATAGCAGGCGGCCATGGTGGCGTGGTCAAGCTGTGCAAACGCGCTGTAGAAGCGCTGCAGGGTCTGGGCGTTGGGGTGCATGGGGTCTCCTCCTCAAGGGCGCCCATGCTACACCGGTGCCTGCCTGTTGCATGCCGCGTGGGCGACCGGGCCGTGTGGTGCGTTCTCAACGGGTGCGCAGCCCGCCGATGCGCCGACGCTTGATGTCATCCAGTCCGTCCAGCACCTGGATGCCATGTGCATACCCCTGCTGCACGATCTGCTCGAAGCGGTTCCACTGCAGCATGCCGACGCGGTCCATGGGGGGGTTGAAGTACAGGTCGGTGAGCTGCTGCGACTGGCGCTGGCGCGACATGCTGTACAGGATGGTGACCTGCATGAGGTAGCTGGCCAGCGAGGGCAGCTTGTAGCGGCGCTGGGCGCGCGGGCGCAGCTTGTCGCGCAGCAGGGCCCAGCTGGTGGGGATGTCGTCCAGCTCGATGCGGCGCGGCTTGCGGAAGTTCAGGTCCACGCCGATCACCGTGCCCACGCCGCGCATGCTGCTGCGCATCACGTCCACCGGAAAGTTGTTGAACGTGCCACCGTCGCACAGCAGGTCGCCTTCGTGCACCACGGGCGGCAATGCACCGGGGATGGAGATGCTGGCCAACAGCGACTTCACCAGGCTGCCACGGCGCACCACCTGTTCGCTGGCGCGCGAGTAGTTGGTGGCCACGCAGTAGTAGTTCTTCCACAGGTCTTCCACCTGGGCTGGGAAACCCACCAGGCTCCCCACGGCCTCGTGCAGGATGTGGCGCAGTCGGCGGCCCTTGATGAGCGACATCAGCGGCAGCAGGTTGAAGTCTCCCGTGGGGTTGGTGCGAAACGCCTCGCGGGCGTTGGCCATCACCGTCGCCAGCGGCCGGTCGGATGCCACATACGCGGCCATGACCGATCCGATGCTGGTGCCACCCACGCAGTCGATCTCCACGCCTTCCTCCTGCAGCGCGCGGTAGATGCCCAGGTGCGCAAAGCCGCGCGCGCCCCCGCCCGCCAGCACCAGGCCCACGGCAGTGCGGCTCTGGATGCGGGCCAGGCGCGCCATGTCGCGGTCGAGGGTGGGGCGCACATGCACGTGGTCGGCCACGGGGCGGCGGTCCAGCCATTGCTGGGTGCCACGTGGGCACTGCGTGCCTTCCGGGTGCAGCAGCACCAGGATCTCGGCGGCCTCGGCCAGGGGCGCGCGGCGCGGCAGGCAGTTTTCCTCGTTGGGGTGGATGGCGGGCTCGGCCTGCGCGTCGGCCAGCAGCAGCAACTCGTCGCAGTGGCGGCTCACGCGGCGCGTCCAGGGCGTGGGCTCGGGGTCGGCCAGCAGCAGCACAAAATCGTTGCGGGCCTCGATCTCGTCGAGCAGCATGGCGATGCGCCGGTTGGCCGTGGCGTCGGCGCCTTCGCGCTGGGCAATGCCGGGCTCGTGCAGCTCTGCGTCCACGGTGGCGGAGTCGACCACACGCACGCGGCCGATGGTGCCCAGCTGGCGCGCCAGGCTCTGGCCAAAGCCCTGCAGGTCCACGCCGCTGCTCACGGGCAGCAGGCCCATGGCCACGGGCCGCTCTTGTGCGGCCGTGTGGGTGGCGGTGCCCGTTTGCAGGCGCTGGATGATCTGGCGCGTGAGGGCAATCGACACCTGGGCGCTGCTGGCCAGCAGGGTCTTGAACACATCCTTAGTCAGTCGCACCAGGACCGAGTCGCGCACGGCGACCACGGTGGCGGCGCGCGGTGCGTCGGTGAACAGGCTGATCTCGCCAATCACCTGGCCCCGGCCCATATCGGCCACACGGCGCTGCGGGCCGATGCTGCCGTCATCGCTGCGCACATAGGCACGCAGGCGGCCGCTCACGGTGAGGTACATCGACTCGCCGGGCTCGCCCTGCGCCATCAGCGTGCTGCCGCCGGGCACCTCCACCCACTCCAGCTGGGCGCGCAGCAGCTCCAGCGCTTCGGGTTCGATGCCTGGCAGAAAGCTGCGCAGGTGCTCGGTGAGCAGTTGGTTCTGGGTGGCGGTAAAGGGGGGCATGGTCACGCAATCGGCAAGGCTCGGTGGGGCGCTGCGGAAAGCGGGGGGCTCGCCAACACGTCGTGTTTGCGATGGGTTCCGCAGCGTGCGAAGCGGCGGATTCTAGGAACGCAAGGGCATCTGTGCGCACTGTGCAAGGCATGGTGGCCGGGCAGCGCGTGAACAAATGCACGGCGGGCCCTTGCGATTGCCCTTCCGTGCCGATGCGGAGCGGGTCGTCAGCGCATGAAGGCGCTCAGCGCGCGGGCCGTGGCCGCGGGCAATTGCTCGGGGATGAAGTGCCCCGCCGGCACGGCCTGGCCCGTCACCACGCCCGCGCATTGCGCCTGCCACAGGGCCAGCGGGTCGAACAGGCGGTGAACTACGCCGTGTTCGCCCCAGATCACCAGCGTGTCGCACGCGATCCTCTCGCCGCGCGCGCGGCTTTCGCGGTCGTGCTCCAGGTCGATGCCTGCGCTGGCGCGGTAGTCCTCGCACGCGGTGTGGATGGCCTCGGGCGTGCAAAAGCAGCGCTCGTAGTCGGCCAGCGCCTGGGGCTCGATGTGGGCCAGGCCCGCGCTGCCCCAGCCGCCCAGCTTGGCGTGCAGGTAGGCGAGCGGGTTGCCGCCAATCATGGCCTCCGGCAGCGGGGCGGGCTGGATGAGGTGGAACCAGTGGTAGTAGGCGCGCGCAAACTCCATGTCGGTACGCGCGTACATGTCGAGCGTAGGGGCGATGTCGATCACGCACAGCTTCTTCACGCGCGCGGCGTGGTCCAGCGCGAGGCGGTGGGCCACACGGCCGCCCCGGTCGTGCCCGCACAGAAAGAAGTGATCGTGACCCTGCGCGGTCATCACCTCGGCCATGTCCTGCGCCATGGCGCGTTTGCTGTAGTTGCGGTGGTCCGGCAGGCCGGGCGCGTGCGATGAATCGCCATAACCGCGCAGGTCGGGCAGCACCAGAAAGTAGTCGTGCGCCAGCTGCTGCGCCACGCGGTGCCACAGCGCATGCGTTTGCGGAAAGCCGTGCAGCAACAGCAGGGGCGGTGCACCCACGGTACCGCCGGTGCGGACAAAAATCTCGGCGCCAGCGGTGGTGATGCGCTGGGTGGTGAAGCCTTCAAACCAGGTAGGTGAGGTCATGCGGGATGCGGCGATGGTTGAATGCACTGGGGCGACAGGCTGAGTTGGCGTGCACGCCCCGTCAGGTGCCTACCCGGGGGATCAGGCCAGCAAAAAGCCCAGCAGCCGCTGCAGTGCATACCGCACCGTGGCCGCACGGATGGCGGCGCGGTCGCCCGCAAAGTGCTGCATCTCGCTGTGGGTTTCGCCACCCACGCACCAGGCAAACCACACGGTGCCCACGGGCTTGGCCTCGCTGCCGCCTGTAGGGCCGGCCACGCCGGTTACGGCCAGGCTCACATGCGCCTGGGAATGGGCCAGCGCCCCATCGGCCATGGCGCGGGCCACGGCCTCACTCACGGCGCCTTCCTGCTCAATGAGTGCAGCGGGCACGCCCAGCATCTCGACCTTGGCGGCGTTGGAGTAGGTGACAAAGCCGCGCTCGAACCACTGGCTGGAGCCCGCCAGGTCGGTGCAGGCCGCTGCGATCATGCCGCCCGAGCAGCTTTCGGCCGTGGCCAGCAGGTGGCTGTGTTTGAGCAATTCCAGAGAAATTTGGGTCAAATTGGCCTCTAGCGCTGATGTATCAAGCGCTAGCAGCTCTTTATTTGATAGCGATGCGGTTGTCATGCGAACCTCCACACTGCAATGACCAGCAGGGTACAGAAGGCTGCCACAAAGTCGTCCCACAAGATACCCCAGCCGCCGCGCCAGCCAAAGCCCTTGAACAGGCTGTCGGCCCAACCCACCGGCCCGGGTTTGGCCGCGTCAAAGAATCGGAACAGCCCAAAAGCCACCAGCTGCCCCCACCAGCCCATGGGCATGGCCAGCCACAGCACCAGCCAGAAGGCCACCACCTCGTCCCACACGATGCTGCCGGGGTCGGCCACGGCCATGTTGCGCGCGGTGGTGGTGCAGGCCCACCAGCCCACTACGGTGCTGGCGGCAATCAGCAGGCCCATGTGTTGGGGCGGCAGCCATTGCTGCAGTGCAAGGTAGCTGAGCCAGGCCCACAGCGTGCCCACGGTGCCCGGCGCCACGCGCGACAGCCCGGCGCCAAAACCCAGTGCGATGAAGTGGGCCGGGTGGGAAAACATGAACGCCACGGTAGGGCGGCGGGAGGGCAGGGGCTGCGGGGGCTCGGAAACGGTCATGGCACGAGGGAGGGGCTGTCAGGCGCTGGCGGCCACGTCTGCCCCTGCGGGCAGGCGCACCAGCAACACGGGCACGGGCGCGGTGCGTGCAATCTGCTCGGCATCGCTGCCCATCAGCACGCGGGCCAGGCCACGGCGCCCGTGCGTGCCCAGCACGATCAGGTCGGCCCCCCAGGCCTGGGCATGCTCCACCACCAGCTGCGCCACGCGGGCGTCCAGGTTTTCAATCAGCACAGTGTCTACCGGTACACCGCGTTGCGCCACGCGCTCCTGGGCCTGGTGCAGCAGGGCTTCGCCGGCCTTGCGCAGGCGGGGTAGTACCTCCTGGCTGTAGACCTCGGGCTGCTCAAAGCCGCTGATGTGGGCCACCGGGTCCATCACATTCAGCAGCCGGATGCGGCCGCCCGTGGATTGCGCGAGGCTGGTGGCCTGGGCCACGGCGTGGTCCGAGGTGGGGCTGCCGTCAACGGCGACGAGGATGTGTTGGTAACTCATGGTGGGGCTGGCTCCTCGGGCTTTTTCGTGGGGCGCTGCTGTCGATTGTGAACGACTGTTGTGGGTGGGTGCGGGCTGCAGTTGCCGGTTCACTGGCGTTCTTGCAGCTCCACATCCTTGGGGTAGCGGATGGTGTGCTCGGCGCTGAACTGCGCCGTGGCGCCTGCGGCCAGCGGCTGCTGCCAGGCCACGGTGCCGGGCGTGCGGTTCCAGGCCGTGTCGGTGGGCTGGGGCTGGTAGCGCGATTCAACCTCGATCTTCTCGTTGCGCGATACCGGCGCGGCATGCAGCACCTGCAGCGTGATGCCGGTCTTGTGGCGGTTCTCCACGCTGTAGGCGCGGCGGGTCTTGCGCTCGGTGCGCGAGCCGGTAAAGCCGGTGCTGCCCGTCAGGTCCTGCACAGGCTCGGCGCGCACGGTGACGAGTTCATCGCGGCCAAACGACAGGCTGGTGCTGCCCGCCGGGGCGCCCGCGCTGGGCGTGCCGAAGTCGATGCGCCCGTTGCCCACAAACGCGCCGTCGCGGTACAGGCCTGCAGGCCCTGCGGGCCACACGCCCGGCGGCTGGGCCATGTGGGCCACCAGGTAGGCGGCTTCTTCCACGGCGGGGGCTGTGCGGGTGATCAGCGTGGCAGGGGCCGTGTGGTTGCCCAGCGCCAGCGTCACGCGCTGGCCGCTCGATGGCACGGTGATGCGCTGCGGCACGGCGAACTCGGTGGCAAAACCCTTGTCGAGGGTGCTGACGTCGAAGGAGATCTTGTCCTCTTCGACCACATTGCGCGAGCGTGCCACGGGCGATGGTGCTGCAGCCATGGCCATCGCCGGTGCGGCTGCGGCCATGGGGCGCGGCGGCGGGGCTACATCCAGCGTCCACTCGCGGGGCAGGCGGCTCTGGGTGGCCCGGCCGGGCTGGCCAGTGGACAAGGTCAGCTGCACAGTGCCCCAGTCCTCGCCACTGTTTTGCGCCACCAGCGCCTGGCGCTCGATCAACACGGTGGATTTGGTGGCATCCAGCGTGGCACGGTAGGTGGGTTGCCAGCCCGGGCCGCGTACCTGGTAAGACAGGCGCAGCTCGGCCTCGCGCTCGGCGGCCAGGTTGATGGTGACGGACACCACCCGCGCACGCTGGCTGGCCACACGGTCGCGCTCGGCCACCAGGGGCTTGAGGGCCAGCTCCAGCGCCTCCTGCTTGCGTTGCAGTTGGTGCGCGCGTGCAAAGCTGTCTTGGCCAGACTTGCGCAGTACATCGGCGGTAGCGGTGATCTGTGCGGGCGTCGGGGTGGCGACACGGGGGGCGCTTGTAGCAGGTGCTGCCGCCTCCTGGCCATTGCCGGTTTGTGCCACGCTGCGCAGGTAACCATCCACCAGTTGCAGGGCCGAGGCTTCGGCCTTCACTCCTGCGATCTGGTCTTCCAGCTCGCGGATGCGGCCGTCCAGCGGGCTCGCGCAGCCCGCCGCCACATCGCGGTCCTCGGTGAGCACGTTGAACTCGCCCACACGCACGGCAGGGTCGGCGTTGATCTGGAGGCTTTGCACATCCAGCGACGCGGGCAGGCAGGCCAGCGTGAGGCTGCGCGCGCCAGCGGGCACCTTGGCAACGCGCTCCACCGTGGCGCTGCCGGGGTAGACGGTGACGCGGGCGATGCGGGAGGTGTCCTGGGCGTGGGTCGACGAGGCCGCGATGGAGAGCAGTGCTGTGCTCAAAAGGCCCAAGGTACGGTGCAGGCGCGGGATATTGGGGCTATGAATCACGGGACTCCTTCGGCGTGGACGGACAGCGAAGGATGCTAGCAGCCCGCGCTGCGGATGCAGTGCCCCCGCGTGGTGTGCCTCCGGCGATTCGTGGGGGATCGCGCTACCGCCGCTCAATCAGCTCTATCTGATAGCCGTCAGGGTCTTCAATGAAGGCAATGTTTTCTGCTGAAGTCCGGTCCGGAGAAAGGGACTGCATGGGCCCCGCCGCGCGAACTACCGAAACCCCGGCGGCTTGCAGGCTGGCGCAGCTTTTGGCCACACTGTGAACGGCCAACGCGATGTGTCCGTAGGCCGTCCCACGTTGATAGGCAGACTGGTCCCAGTTGTAGGTCAGTTCAATGCTGGCGTCTGTGGACTCGTGGCCATAGCCGACAAAAGCCAAGGTGAAGCGGCCTTGGGGGAAGCGCTCCTGGCGGTGCAGGCGCATCCCCAGTTTGTTGGTGTAGAACTCGATGGACCGCTCCAGATCTGCCACCCGCAACATGGTATGCAGCAATCGGGTGGGCCGGGGGCTCAGTCCTTCATCGTCAAAAGTCGTCATGGTGAGCCTTGGGGTGGTTTGAACACACGGTGTGGCAATGTGGGGCGATACAGTCGCACACACCGTGTTGAGGCGTGCTGGATTTACCCGTGGGATGCTGCGTCGCCCAGCTCCTGGTTGGTGTAGGCCTTGCCGCCAATGCCCCACATGCCGTCCACCGCGTATTTCAGGTTGACCCAGATGTTTTCGCGGGGCTGCTTGCCGCCGCAGGCTTCAAAGAGGATCTCGGTGGCCTCGGCGACATAGGCGGTTTGCACTTCCCGCGTGGCAAATGCAAATGACGGCGTGAGCCATTCCACGATGGCGACGTTGGTCGGGCTTGTTCCCGCGTAGGTGCTGCCCTCAGGGAGCTCTGAAATATGCCCAATGACGTTGGGTGTGAAGAACTTGTTGCCAGCCAAGCCGTGCAGCTTGAGAAAGGCCTCCGACAGGCGTGCCATGGTGCTTTGCTGGCGGTTTTTGGGCAGGATGCCTTCGGTGATGATGAGTGTGAGGGGCATAGCAGCTTCAGAAAGTTGATGGCTTGGTGCGGACCATCCGCACACCCGGACTGTCGCGAATCGCAAAGACTTCGGAAACTGCTGGCCGGACACAGCGCTTGTGCAGAAAATGCACAACCATGGACAACCTCACGCTGGATGACTTCGCCTTGTTTGTGCAAATTGCCTCGGCACACTCGTTTTCAACCGTGGCACGCGAGCGCAACGTGGCTGCAAGCCACGTCTCGCGCGGCATGGCCCGCATCGAGGCGGCCTGCGGCTTGCGTCTGGCCCACCGCACCATCCACAGCCTGTCGCTCACGGAAGAGGGCGAAATGTTCCTGGAGCACGCGCGGCGGATTTTGGGCGAATATGCCCAGTTGCGAGACGGATTTGGTGGGCGTTCGCTGCACATTGGCGGCACAGTGCGCATCAGTGTCAGCCAGCTGCTCGCTGAATATGTCTTGATTCCCAAGCTGCACCTTCTGGGGGCCCAGTATCCGGGGCTGACGGTCGAACTTCAGGTGGAAGACCGTGTGGTGGACATGGCCGATGAGTCGATTGATATTGCGATTCGCGCTGGCGTCGACCCGGCACAGGCATCCGTGGCGCGGTCGCTGGGCAGCCATGGTCGTGCACTCTATGCATCACCTGGGTATGTGCAAACGTACGGAGCTCCGATATCCGTGCAGGATTTGGCTGCGCATCGGCTCATATCCAACGCCTCCACCCCGTCGCACAACCAATGGGATTTTCGGGTGAACGGCGAGCCCACCATGCTGATGGTGAAGGGCAAAGTGCAGGTCAACAGCAGCGCAGCGGTGATCTCCCTCGCCCTGGGTGGCGCGGGCATTGCACGCATGAACGACGTGATTGGCCAGGCGCTGGTGGACCAGGGCAAGCTCTTGCCGGTCTTGCCACAGGCCGTGGAACGCGGGAGCCATCCCATATTTGCGGTGATTCTGAGCACCCGGCACCGCGCGCCCAAAGTGCTGGCCACCATGGACTATTTGCAGACCTGCTTTGCGTCGTTTGCAAAATCATCGGGTGAACCCGGTATGCTGTTGCGCCCCGACAGGGGGTAGGCGTGCAGCGCAGGCACGGGGCTACAACACCCCAGGCACTTCCGCCGCCAAAAAGTCATACACCGCCCGAATCCTGCGGCTGGTGCGGATCTCGCGGTGCACCGTGAGCCAGATAGGCAGCTCGGGCAACGCAAGCTGGGGCAGCACCGCCACCACGTTTGGGTCGGTGCGGGCCATGTAGTTGCCCACGAAGCCGATGCCCAATCCTGCGCGCACGGCTTCCCAATACGCCATGAGGTCGTCGGTGCGAAACGCGAAGTGCTGGCGCTCCACCGGGTAGCCCATGGCGGCAAAGCCTTGCAGGATGTCCTCGTGCCGGTCGTTGCCCACCAGCTCGTGCTGCAGCAGGTCGGGCGGCTGCCGGGGTGTGCCTTTGCGGCGTAGGTAGTCGCGGTGGGCATAGGCGCCCAGCGTGACCGCGCCGATGCGCTTGGCCACCAGGCTGGCCTGGTCGGGGCGCACCATGCGCAGCGCAATGTCGGCCTCGCGGCGCAGCAGGTTGGTGACCTGGTTGCTGGCCACCAGCTCGACCTGCACCTCGGGCAGCGCCTGGCGCATGCGCGCCAGCACGGGCGGCAGCAGCACGCAGGCCACGGGCTGGCTGGCGGTGATGCGCACGGTGCCGCTCACGCCTTCCTCAGCGCCCGACACGCTGCGTGCCAGCTGGTGGGCGCCCATCTCCATGGCGCGGGCCGATTCGGCCAGCCGCAACGCCGTCGCGGTGGGTAACAAGCCGCGCCCTGTGCGCTCAAACAGCACCACGCCCAGCTGCGATTCCAGCTCGGCAATGTGGCGACCAATGGTGGGCTGGCTGGCGTTGAGCGCCCGGGCTGCGCCCAGCAGGCTGCCCTGGTCCAGCGCGGCCAGAAAGGACTGCACCAGGCTCCAGTCAAAGGTTTGGTTCATGGCGATAGCGTGCCTGCAACGGGGTAACAGCAGGGTGGTTGGAGGTATTCAAATTTGCATTGCTGTTATGGATGCTTAGCCAATTGTGTAACGGGCTCTGCGTTTCCACAATTGATACATCCCTTGTGAATGGAGCCCTGACATGACCACCCACCCCCGTTTTCCGCCCTGCACGGACAACCCTTCCACTGTGTTGATCCTGGGCGCCCGGGGCCGGCTGGGACTGGCGGCGGCCCGGGCCTTTGCCCAGGCCGGCTGGCGGGTGCTGGCCCAGGTGCGGCCCGGTGCGCGCGGGCCTGCGCTGCCCGCCATCGCCGGTGTGTGGTGGATGCCCGTGGCGGTGGAGGACACCGCCGCACTGGCGGCCCAGGCGCAAGGCGCGCAGGTGGTGGTGCATGCGCTCAACCCCGCCTACACGCACAAGGCCTGGCGCGAAGAGGCGCCCGCGTTGATGGAAGCTGCCATTGCCGTCACCCGCCAGCTGCGCGCCACGCTGATGCTGCCGGGCAACGTCTACAACTTTGGCGAAGGCATGCCGCCCGTGCTGCACGAAGACACACCCCAGGCCGCCACGGGCTTCAAGGGCCGCATGCGGGTGCAATTGGAGCTGCGCCTGCAGGCTGCCACGCAAGGGGGCGACATGCGCGCCGTGGTGCTGCGCGCCGGGGACTTCTTTGGCAGTGGCACCGGCAGCTGGCTGGACCAGGCCATTGCCAAGGACCTGCCCCGGGGCCGCATCACCTGGCCCGGCCCGCTGGACGTAGCCACGCCCTGGGCCTATCTGCCCGACCTCGCCCGCACTTTCGTGCGCGTGGCGCAAGAGCGGGATCGGCTGGCCCCCTTCGAGTGCCTGCATTTCGCTGGGCACCACGTCACGGCGCAGCAGTGGCTGCACAGCTTCACGGCCATTGCGGCAGAGCAGGGCTGGTTGCCCGATGTGGGCGCGCTGCGGGTGGGGCAGTTGCCGTGGCCGCTGCTGCGCGTGATGGGGCTGGTGGCCCCCACGTTCGCTGCGCTGGCGGACATGCGCTATCTGTGGCGCACGCCCCACCGTCTGGACAACACCCGCCTGCGCGCGCTCATCGGCGACGAGCCCCACACCCCCTTCGATCAGGCCGTGCGCCAGGCGCTGGCAGATTTGGGGCTCGTAGCCTTGCGTTCGACCCGCGCTGCGCTGGCCTGACGGCACAACCTTTGAACCACCGGAGTCTTCTCATGAACCGTCGCAACTTCATTCGTTTGGCAGGGGGTGGCACCATCGCCGCCGCCACCACCGGCACGCTGGTCGCCTGCAGCGCCGTGAGCTCGAACTATCCCGCCGAGGCGGTCGAGGCCTGGCAGGGCCCTGTGGGCGAGACCGATGTGCGCCGCCGGGCGGTGGCCTACGCCATCACCGCGCCCAATTCGCACAACCTGCAGCCCTGGCTGGTGGACTTGCGCGAGAGCGGTGTCATCACCCTGCGCACCGACCCTGCGCGGGTGCTGCCACAGACCGACCCGTGGGGGCGCCAGATACTCATCGGCCACGGCGCCTTCCTGGAGCTGCTGGTGATGGCGCTGGCCCAGCAAGGCGTGGCCAGCGAGGTGCTGCTGTGGCCGCAGGGCGAGCTGCCTGCGGCCCTGAAGGACTGGGACGACCGTCCCGTGGCGCGCATCACCTTGAAACCCGGTGGCCAGCCCGACCCGCTGTTTGCCCAGGTGCTGCTGCGCCACACGCCCAAGACCGATTTCGACACCACCCGCCCCGTGGCGCCCGAGTTGCTGGCCCGGTTGCTGGGCAGCGCCCCGGCTCAAGCCCCGCTCAGCGTTGGCGGTACCGTCAGTGCAGACCAGTTGCCTGCGCTGCGCACGCTGTGCTGGGAGTCCGCCCGGGTGGAGCTGCTCACGCCGCGCACGATGATGGAAAGCATCCAGCTCACCCGCGTGGGCCCGGCCGAGATCCTGCAGCACCGCGATGGCATCTCGATCAACTCGCCCTTTGTGCGCGCGGTGTCGGCGCTGGGCCTGTTCGACCGCTCCGCACCACCCGCCGAAGGCAGCGCGGCCTACAAAAATGCCATGGGCCGCTTTGAAGGCCACAGCCGCACGGCCATGGGTTTTGTGTGGATTGCCGGCCTCAACACGCGCAGCGACCAGATTCATACCGGGCGCCTGTATGTGCGCCAGCAGTTGCAGGCCACGGCGCTGGGTGTGGGCATGCACCCCATGAGCCAGGCGGTGCAGGAATTTGCCGAGATGGCCCCGCACTTCGAGCGCGTGCACCAGCTGGTGCTGGGGCGGCCCGCGCCGCGCACACCCCAGGAGCCCACCGTGCAGATGTTCTGCCGCATTGGCTACCCGCAGGGCGAGGTGCCTGCCACGCCGCGCAGGCCGCTCGCGCGTTTTGTGCAGGCTTGATTCGGAGGAGGACAGGACCTGCGCAAAGGGCTGATGCAGATCAACCTCCGGCCACAAGCTGGCGCGCTTTGCCGCTGCTTCACACACTGTTCAGGTGGCGTTCATCGCGGGTTTCTACAGTTGCTGCATTGCAACAATTAGTGGGGCTGGTGATGTGGAAGAAGGTTTTGGGGGGCACTCTGGCGGTGGTCATGGGCGTGTGGATGTTGGCTTTGATCGTGCCCCAGCCTGCACCGCCCGCGTGGGGCGATGTCTGGTGGTGGCGTAACCAGCTGATCCTGCTCACCGGGGTGGCAGCCTGGGCGCTGATGTCGCTGATCATGGTGCTGGCCGTGCGGCCCGCGTGGCTGGAAAAGCCGCTCGGTGGCCTGGACAAGAGCTACCGCCTGCACAAGTGGGCGGGTATCGGCGCGATTGTGCTGGCGTTGCTGCACTACGGGCTGCAGCTGTCGCGCAGCCTGCTGGCTGACTGGGTAGGCCGCCCGGTGCGCACGCCGCGCGCGGATTGGTGGCTCAACACCTTCCGCCACCTGGCCGAGGAGATGGGGGAATGGGCCGTGTGGTTCCTCGCGGCCATGTTGGTCATCACGCTGTGGCAGCGGTTTCCGTACCACGTGTGGCGCTACCTGCACAAGCTGCTGGCCGTGGTGTACCTGGTGCTGGCCTTCCATGCCGTGGTGCTCACGCCGCCTGCCTGGTGGCAGCAGCCTGCGGGTGTGCTGGTGGGCCTGTGCACGCTGGTGGGGGTGCTGTGCGCAGTGCGCTCGCTGGCCGGGGCCATCGGGCGCAGCCGCCGCCATGCGGCCCGTGTTGTGAGCGTGTCGCCCCAAGGGGCTGGGGTGCTGGAAGTGACCTGCCAGGTCAGCCCCGCCAGTCGCTGGAAGCATGCGGCCGGTCAGTTTGCGTTTGTCACCTTTGGCCGTGCCGAAGGGGCACACCCCTTCACCCTGCTCAATGCTGACCAGGGCAACGGCGTGCTGCGGTTTGCCATCAAGGCGCTGGGCGACCACACGGGGCAGCTGCCCCTGCAGGTGCAGCCGGGCCAGACGGTGAGCATCGAGGGGCCGTATGGCTGCTTTGACTTTCGCGGCGACAGCGCCACCGAGCAGGTGTGGGTGGCCGCAGGCATTGGCGCCACGCCGTTCATGGCCTGGCTCGAGTCGATGCAGTCCACGCCCGCGCTGGCGCCCCGGGCGCACCTGCACTACTGCGTGCGCCATGCGGGCGAGGCGGTGTTTGCCGAGCGCATGGCCGCGCTGTGCGCGCGCTTGCCCAGCGTGACGCTGGAGATCCACTACAGCGACGATGCAGGGCCCGTGACACCCACAGCGCTGCTGGCGGGCACCAGCCCGGCGGCGAGTGTGTGGTTCTGTGGGCCGCAGGGTTTTGCCGAGGCGGTGCGCCAGGGCATGCTGCAGCTGGGGCGCTCGCCTGCGCGCTTTCACCAAGAGCTGTTCCAGATGCGCTAAGACGGACGCCCCGTGGGGTGGTGGCCGACGGCGGCCCGGTCTGGTGCAGGGATTTGGAGTCCTTTTTCCATTCAGCGCTTTACTGGAAAGCGTAAGTAGCTATTGAAAACATAGCGTATTGCGCCACGCCTTGGGTTAGGCCACAGGCGCCACGAACGCGATCAGCCGCCCCATGCGCCGAATCCACTCGGCCGTGACGATGAACTGCGGCCTGTCCTTCTTCACGTAAGGCGGTACTTCGGGCGGGTTGTCGGCGGGGTAGGGTGAGGTGTCGTACACATCGCCCACGTGCTTGCTGCGGTAGGCCGTGCCGGTGTAGGGCGCCGTGGGGCCATCGCCCTGGTAGGGGTTCACGATCTCGGGCACGGGCGATGTCCAGTAGTTGCGCGTTCCCAGCTCGGCGAGCAGCGTGGCTACTTCCGACTCGGGCACGGTGGGCGTGGCCATCACGGCGCCGGTGAACAGGTCCGGAAAGTCCACCTCGCGGATCGAGAAGTATTTGGGCAGCGCGCGCCCGCCCGCAGCCACCTTGAGCGGCGAGCGCGCGGCCAACTCGGCCACCGCAGCATCCGTCATGCCATTGAGCTTGGCGTACGTGGCCTCCAGCTCGGCGATGTCGATGGGGCGCCCGGCCGAGTAGTGGCTCACGGTGTGGGTGTAGTTCTTGTCCACGTAGTACGCGCCGTTGTGGATATTGGAGCCATAGCGGTGCACGTACAGGCCGTCGTTGGTGCCCAGCTCGACAAAGGTGGGGTGGGTGCGGCCGCCGCCCAGCAGTGGGTTGACGGTGGCAGCGTCGGCGGGCAGCGGGCAGCTCTTGAGCCAGGCGATGGCCTCGGGGATGCGCGCCAGGTACTTGCGGTCGCCGGTGAGTTGGAAGTAGTTAAACAGCTGGCGGATGTTGGTCTGTGTGGTGTGCGTGGCCAGCGAGCGGGGCTCGTAGCTGCGGGCGCCTGCGGGCGAACCGGCGGGGCGGCCGTCTTTCTCGCGCGAGAGGTGCTGCAGGCCCCAGCCCGCTTGCGGGCCGGGTTGCTGCATGAGGCGCATGCATTCCATGGCGCGGCTGATGTTGGGCAGCAGGCGTGTTTCCCCCAGCGCCATCACGCACAGCGTGAGGAACTTGATGTTCTCGCCCATCACGTCGTCGTTGAAGGTCACATGCAACGTGTAGTCGCCGTCTTCCATGCCCGCCTTGGCCCCAGCGGGCAGCTGCGAGGGGTTGGGCAGCGGCATGCTGCTGACCGCGCCAGGGAAGTGTGGAAACCGCTGCGGCCAGCCGCCATTGGCCACGCCGTACTCGGGCCCGAACTGCGCGTTGACCACGAAGTCGATGGCCTTCTGCACGGCAGGCAGGTAGCGGGCCTCGCGCCGTTCCAGGTACATGCGCAGCAGGAACTGCGAGGCCACGGCAGTTCCTGCGTCGTCAAACGTGGCGTTGCCGTAGTAGTGCTGGAACTCCTCCAGACGCCAGCCGTTCTTGCCGATGGTGTCGTACCACTGCTTCAGCGACGCCTCTCCCGCGAAGTCGTGGATGTAGTTCCAGCCGCCCGAAGGGTGCTGCGCGGCCATGATGGCCGTGGCCGTGCGCTCGGCCGCGCGCCAGTGGCGCTCGTCGCCGGTGGCGTGGTAGGCGTCCAGGTACACATGGCCCACCGACGGCGTGCCCGGCGGCTGGATCCAGCACATGGTGCGGTAGGCCTCCATCTCGCCAAAGGTCTGCTTCAGGTCCGGCGAGTACGACCACACGTAGCCGCCCTGATAGGACACGGTGTCGTCCATGTAGTGGGTGGCGCGCTTGAGCGCGTCCGCCGCGTCGGCCTTGGGGCCGGGCGGGAAAGCTGTGTTGTTGCTTCCGCCGCCGCACGCGCTCAGCAGCAGGGGGGCCAGGGCACTCAGGGTGAAGTCTCTGCGCTTCATCGTCATTGGGATGTCTCCTCGTTGGATGGCAAGGGTTCTGGAAAGGGAGAAGCGGGCGCGCCCTGCTGCCACCAAGGCAATCGGCCCGGGCCACACGGCGCCTTGACAACAGACGTCGTACAACTTGGCGCGGATTTTGGGCGCGTGTTTTCATCCCATCACTGGCGTTTACCCCAATCGGGCAGATGGCCTGGTAGCCGCAAAATCGGGCGCGAAGGGGCTGTTGCGTTGAGCCAAAAAGCCTTTGAAAGCCGCATGAATACTGGAAAGATTCGGGTTTTTAAAGATCAGTTGGAAACCTTTGTACCTACGAGGGCGCGAACCTGCGCCGCCTTGGATTCGGTGTAGAAATTTGTGATTATTTGTACGACGTCAGATGATGACGTTAACAATGCATCGCACAACAACAGGATGGAGGGACAGACATGTACAAGGGACTGAGAGTGGGTGGGGTGTTGGTGGCGGCGTTGCTGTGCGCAGGCGCTGCGTGGGGCCAGACCAAGCTGCGCGCGTGGAACATCCACCCCGACGGCTACCCCGTCACCGAGGCCATGAAAAGCTTCGCGCAGCAGGTGGGCCAAGCCACACAGGGGCGCTACCAGATTGAGGTGTTCTCCAACGCCACCCTGGGCGACCAGCCCAAGGCCGTGCAGATGCTCAAGAGCGGCGAGATCGACATCGCCGAGTTCAGCTCGGGCCCGCTGTCCGATGCGGTGCCCGGCATCAAGGTGCTGAACCTGCCGTTCCTTTTCACCGACTCGGCCCACATGTTTCGCCACCTGGACGGCGCTCTGGGCCAGCGCTTTGCCGCCAACCTGCAGTCGGCCGGCTTTGTGGTGCTGGGCTGGTACGACGGTGGCGGGCGTTCGTTCTACTGCGCCCACCGCTCGCCCGCCACCATCCGCGACCTGGCGGGGGCGTCCATCCGCGTGCAGCAGTCGGAGATCTATACCGAGATGGTCAAGCTGCTCGATGCGAAGCCGGTGGCGATGCCCTTCAAGGAGGTGCTGGGCGGTTTCGAGAAAGGCACCATCGACTGCGCCGAGAACAACATGCCGTCGTACGAATCCACCGGCCACTACAAGCTGGCCAAGAACGTGTACGTGACCAACCATGTGATCTCGCCTGAGGCGCTGGTGGTGTCCACCGCGCTGTGGGCCAAGCTTTCGGCCGAGGATCGCAAGGCCTTCGCCGAGGCCGGTGCCAAGTCCGCCCTGCTGATGCGCGAGCTATGGAACAAGCGCGTGGCCCAGGCGCTGGAGACCACCGCCAAGCAGGGCTCGCAGTTCGTGCGCGTGAAGGACGTCTCGCCCTTCGTGCGGCGTATGGCCCCGCTCTACGCCAAATACATGGTCGACCCGACAACGCGCGAAGAGCTGCTGACCATCATCGCCAAGTAGGCGCCGCGCGGACCCAGGGTTCTCAGGCAGGAAACGAAGGGCCGTGGGGCTGCAGGCACATGGGCCGCTCGTCGAAGGCCAGCCAGCCCAGCGCGTCGCACAGCGCCTGCACCCAGGCGGTGTAGTCGGTGCGCAGCGAACAATGCATGGCGAGCGGGCCTTCGGACGCGTTGTCGGGGAGATGGAATTCCACCCCGTGGCCCAGCACCGTGGCGTGGCCCCAGGTGGGCAGGGCCCACTCCAGGCCCGGCACCATCTGCGCGAGCGATGTTTTGATGTGATGGATGTCGCGCAGCATCAGCACCGTGTCGGGTGAGAGCTCGTCGGTGGACAGCGGCAACCTCGCTGGCTGAAAGAACAGGTAGGTATAAGCCATGGAGCGCGATGTTGCACCTTGTTGCACGGGCCACGCACAAGCCTGCAGCGTGCTGCGTGAACTATTGCGCAGCCCGTTAGATTGCGTGCGCAGCGGGGCTCAGCGAGCCGCAGGCGCCGATGGCACCAGGTACTCGCGCACCAGGGCCCTTGCACGGTGCAGCCGGCTCTTGGCCGCCTCGCGCGTGGTGTCCAGGCGCCCGGCCATCTCCTCGATCGTTAGCTCCTCGAAGTCACGCATCAGGAGCGCATCGCGGTAGATCGGTGGCAGCGAGTCGATGGCCAGGGCCAGGTCGTGGCGCAGCTCGTGGTCGGGGCGGTGCGACCAGGCGAGGTTGTCTTCGACTTGCGCCAGCGGCTCGGCCTTGAGCCATGCCAGCACCGGCCGCATGCACAGCCGCTGCACGATGCGCACCACCCACCCGCCAAACGCCGCCACCTCGCGCAGCGCACCCACGCGGCGGTAGACGATGATGAGCGCCTCCTGCACCACGTCGTCGGTGGCCGTGGTGGCGGCGCAGTGGCGCAGAGCGTAGCGGCGGATGTCGGGGCGGGTCAGGCGCAGCAACTGCTCCATCGCCACGGCATCGCCGCTGCGCGCGGCGGGAAGCAACTGGGCGAGTGTGGGTGCGGTCATGGGGTTGCTCATGGTTTTAGTTCTCCACAGCGCATTGCGCCGCCCGCAGCCTGTGAAATCGGCGCGACCCCTGCGCGGGCCGCCGCGCAAGGGCCGCCCCGCCGCGCTGGCTGCGTCCCCCTGCCCACGCGCAGCGTGAGCGCGGGGGTGAAGGCGCGAAGCGACCCAGGGGGGTGTTGTTTCATGTCATTCAACAGGCTTGCGGCCCACCATGGCGCAGGCGGGGCAGTAGCCAAACACGCCGCTCAGGATGCTGCCAACGCCCGAGGCGGCCAGCGCCAGGCCCAGGGGCGATGCGGCCAGCCACCACAGGCCCGCAGCGATGAGGGCGACGCCCCCCACAACGCGCAGCAGGCTTTCGGGGCGGGTGATGTTTTTGCGGTACAGCATGGGAATGGGTTCCTTGGTCGGTTGAAGGAGGTGCCAACACAGGGCGCCTCCACCACCAAGAGCTGCGGGTATCGCAAAAGGATTCATGGTTTGTGAAAAAAAGTCGCGGCCAGTCACGGCTGCCCGTTACCGGAAATGGTCAAACGAGGCGTAGCGCTTGTCTACCGGTTGGCCCTGTGCATCCACCAGTTGCAGTCCAGGTGTGACCAGCACCGTGCCGATGCGGGCGACGGGCGTGCTGCTTGCCTGCGACGCGGCGGCCACCGCGTCACGCTGCGTGGGCGGGGCGGTGAAGGCCAACTCGTAGTCATCGCCGCCTGCCAGCGTGCATTGGCGAATCAATTCAGCATCAAATAGGGCTCCAGCGCTTGATGGATAAGCGCTAGCAGCTATCAGTTTTGAAGTGATGTGCGTGTCGATCCGGGCCCCTACGCCTGAGGCCTTGAGGATGTGCGACAGGTCGCCCAGCAGCCCGTCGCTCACGTCCATGGCGCTGCTGGCCACGCCGCGCAGGGCCAGGCCAAGGGCCACACGCGGGGTGGGGCGCTCCAGCCGCTGGCGCGCGCGGGCCAGCACGTCGGCGGGCAGGGGGGTGTGGCCCAGCAGGGCTTCCAGCGCCAGGCGGGCGTCGCCCAAGGTGCCGCTCACGTAGATGTCGTCGCCAGCCCGTGCTCCGCTGCGCAGCAGGGCCTGGCGGGGGGGCACCTCGCCAAACACGGTGATGCAAATATTGAGCGGGCCCTGCGTGGTGTCGCCGCCCACCAGCTCGCAGCCGTGGGTATCGGCCAGCGCCCACATCCCGCGCGAGAAGCCTTCCAGCCAGGCTTCATCCACCCGGGGTAGTGACAAGGCCAGGGTGAAGGCCAGCGGGCGCGCGCCGCACGCTGCCAGGTCCGACAGGTTCACGGCCAGCGCCTTGTGGCCCAGGGCGTCTGGGTCCACGTCCGCAAAGAAGTGGCGGCCCTCTACCAGCATGTCGCTGGAGATGGCCAGCTGCATGCCGGGTGTGGGCGCGAGCAGCGCGCAGTCGTCCCCCACGCCCAGGGCCACGGCACCGCCCGGGCGCGCGGGGCGCGTGAAGTAACGTGCAATCAGGTCGAATTCACCCACGGTGCGGTCCTAAAGAATCGGAGGAAGAAAACGGCGCGAACCCGCTCAGGCATTCGGCTCTGCGGCGGAAAACCACTGCGCCCAATGGTCGATGCAGGCCTGGATCTTGGGCAGCCGGTGCCTGCGGGTGAGTGTGATGGCATGGATGGGGCTGGGCTGCAGGTCCACGCAGTCGGCCAGCACCGGCGCCAGCAGGCCCTGGCGCACCAGGGGCTCCGCCACCACCGTGGCAAGGCGCGCAATGCCCAGGCCCTGCAGCGCCAAACGCGCGGTGATGGCCGTGCTGCCCGAGCGCCAGTGGCCCTCGGCCACCAGCACACAGGGCGCACCGTCGATCTGGAAAGGCCAGTGGTTCAGAAACGCCACCGCGCTGTTGGTGATGAGCCGGTGCTGGCGCAGTTCGTCGGGGCGCTGGGGCACGCCGTGTGTCTGCAGGTAGCCGGGTGTGGCGTACAGCGCGCGTGCCAGCGTGCCCAGCGGGCGCGCCACCACGGTGTCGGTCAGCGGCGGGCCGGTGCGGATGGCGATGTCGATGCCATCGCGCGCCATGTCGGCCATGCGGTCATCCACTACCAGTTCCACACGCAGTTGCGGGTGCTTGTGCTGCAGGCTGTCGAAGCTGGGGATCAGCAGGTGTTCCGCCACCACCGAGCTGGACGCCACGCGCACCCAGCCGCTGGGCTGGCCACTTTGCTGGGCGAACTCGCCCTCCAGCTCGTCGAGCGTGCCGGTGATGCGGCGGCAGTAGTCCAGAAAGGTCAGCCCCTCGGGTGTGGGAGTGAGGCCGTGGGTCGTGCGGTGCAGCAGCCGTGCGCCGCAGGCTTTCTCGATGCGCGCCAGCGTGCGCGAGACCTGGCTCACCGGCGCATCGCGCTCGCGCGCTACCGCCGAGAGCGAGCCCAGATCGGTCACGCGCACGAACAGGTGCATGTCTTCAAAGCGGATATCGCGCATCGGGCAATGGTAACGGCGGGGGGCTGGGGAGCCTCTGCACGAATCGTCGCGCTCGATGCGCGCACAGGCCCCTTGCAATCTGTGCAAAACGGCCTTGCAGCGCAGGCGGTTTCCGCCGTGCCCGGTGCTGCCTACAGTGGCTTCACCCTGAAAGGAAATGAGCATGTACCCACAGCACCTGCACCCCGATGACTACCAGCGACTGCGCGACGAGGCCAAGCGCCACGCGCTGCAGCTGCGGCAGGACGCGATTCGCGAAGCCCACACCTGGGTGGCGCGTGGGTTCCTGCGCATGGTCCGCCGGGCTTTCCACCTCGCGCGCACTGAAGCTGCGCCCATGAATCCTTCCACCCCGGAGCTGAAAACACCATGCCAACCCTTGTCCTGAAACTCGCCCCGCTACAAAACCCCGAGCGCTACCGGCAGCTGGCCAGCGCGCTGACCGACCTGACCGTGGACCTGCTGGGCAAGCGCCGCGAGGTGACGGCTGTGGTCATCGACGACTTGCCCGCCGCGCGTTGGCACATCGGCGGTGCGCCCATCGCGCAGCCCACGGCACTGCTGGAGATCAGCATCACAGAGGGTACGAACACACGGGAAGAGAAGGCCGCCTTCATCCAGGCCGCATTTGCTGAACTGCAGCGCCAACTGGCCGGTGACGGCGCGCTGGCCACGGCCAGCTACGTGGTGGTGCGGGAGCTGCCCGCCAGCGACTGGGGCTATGGCGGGCGCACGCAGCAGGCGCGCAAGCTGGCGCTGGCGGCGTGAAGGTGCGGGTGCGAGGCGCGCTCAGGCTGGTGCGCCGCGAAAGCGCTGCGCTGCCTGGCGGCTGACCTCGGCCAGCAATTGCTCTTCGCGTTGGCGCTCGCGCAGCCAGCGCGCGTCGTTCTGGCCCGCCTCCGCCTCAGTGCGCAGCATGTGCATGGCGCTTGATGCGCCTTGCACGGCGGCGTGTCCGGCGATCTTGTCCATGGTCTTGAGGATGTGCTCGCGCAGCGGCATGTGGTCGCCCGTAGCCGGGTCTACATACACCGCATCCATGCCAAAACGGCAGGCCTGGAAGCGGTTGTAGGTGTACACAAGGTAGTCGTCTTCGGCGGGCATGAAGGGCTGGTCGGCCAGAAACCATGCGCCCAGCGACTGCACGTAGCCCGCGAGTGCGGCAGCGCGCTCAATGGTCAGTGGCGTGTCGAACACGCGGATCTCGATGGTGCCGAACTCGGGTTTGGGGCGAATGTCCCAGTAGAAGTCCTTCATGCTCTTGACCACGCCGGTGCGCGTCATCTTGTCGAAGTAAACCGTGAAGTCATCCCAGGTCAGGGCCATGGGGGCGCGGCCTGACAGCGGAAACGCAAACACCGAGTTCAGGCGTGCCGAGTCGAAGGCCGTATCCTGGCCCTGCACATAGGGGCTCGATGCCGACAGTGCGATGAAGTGAGGGATGTAGCGCGACATGCGGTGCAGCATGAGCAGCGCGGCGTTCGCGTCGGGGCAGCCGATGTGCACGTGCTGGCCGAAGATGGTGAACTGCTTGGACAGGTAGCCATACAGCTCGGACAGCTCACGAAAACGCGGCTTGTCGTAGATGCGCCGCTCGTGCCACTGCTGGAAGGGGTGCGTGCCGCCGCCCACCACGGCGATGTTGAGCTTGTCAGCGCTTTTGACCAGCGCATCGCGGATGGGCGTGAGCTGGCCCAGCACCTCGCTGGCCGAGTGGCAGATCCCGGTCGATATCTCGATCATGCTGTTCGTCATCTCGGGCACCACGCTGCCGGGCAGCGGGGTTTTCTTCATGAGGCGCAGCATGTCCTCGGCATAGGGGGCCAGGTCATAGTCGTTGGTGTTGACGAGCTGCAGCTCCAGCTCAACACCCAGCGTCAGCGGTTCGGAATGGTTGAAGGCTTCAAGACTCACGGCTGTTTTCTCCGTTGTTGCTGCGGGTCAATGGCGCCCAGGGTTTGGAGCTTTCGCCCGCACGGTAAATGGCCACGGTGGCGATCACGGCGCCCAGCACCTCCATCAGCAAGATGGCCGGCAGCGCCACACCGGCAATCACATGGCCGGTGGAAGGCGAGGCCAGCACGAACTGCGAGGCGATCAAGAGTGCGATGGACGACATCGGTGTCATCGCGCAGCCCACCCACAGCGCCTGCTTCCAGCTCGCACCGCTGCCCACGTTGCCCAGTGCCACGCCGGTGGCCTTGGCCACCAGGCGCACGGCAATCAGGGCCAGCACCACGCCGGCCACCGGGGCGCTCCAGTCGGCCTGCGCCGCCACCGTAGAGACCAGCACAAACATCAGCATGGTGAGCAGTGACGACGCATTGCCCAGCTGGCGGGGCCAGGCCCAGGGGCGCGGGTTGAGTTGCTTGAGCAGCATGCCGCCCAACAGTGCGGCCAGCGGCGCCGAGCCCCCCATGTGCGCTGCCACGGCGGTGCCCGCCGCGACCAATGCCAGAAACAGCATGGAGGTGTTTTCGCTCGTGGGGCTCATGAAGCGCAACGCCATGCGCAGCACCAGGGCCAGCACGGCGGCCACGATGATGGAGACGCCCAGCACCACCATCACGGGGTACACGGTCTCCACCATGGTGACGCTTTGGCGGTTGATCAGCTCGGCCTTGGCGCTGCCCAGTGTCAGCGCGTATAGCGTAGAGAGCGTGGTGAGCACGATGGCGCGTTCCGTCACGGGCCCGGCGGCGCGGGTGTCGGCCACCACGCGCGTGAGCACGGCGGGTGAAGCCGCGAGCGCCACCAGGGCCAGCGGCCCGGCCACCTGCGTGGGCAGGTTCAGCCACACCAGCACCCAGTACACGGCGAAATAGGTCAGCACCGATTCGGCAATGCTCTGCACCAGCACCATCGGGTTGTGGCGGAACCAGCGCAGCGGAATGCGGCCACCACATTCAAAGAGCACCAGGGCAATGCCCAGCTCCAGCAGGAACAGGCCAATGCCCTGAAGCGGCCACACGGCACCGCTGAACCCGGCCAGCCCGGCGGCGGTGCCTACCAGCGAATAGCCGAGCACCTTGGGCAGGCCGGTGTGGCGCTGCGTGAGATAGCCCGCCATGGCGGCCACGGCCAGCAGCAGCGACCATTGCACCGTGGGCAACCCGGCCGAGGGGCGCAGCCACTGCGCCCAGAAGGTCAGGATTTCGTTCATGTCATGGAACCTCTGCGTCAGACGGGCGATGCCCGTTGGTGTGAAAGGGCCCGCGCACAGGCCCTCCGCAGATGGGAGGGGGTGCGCTTGGGCGTTGGTGCCCCGAATTTACAGGCGGAAACATTCCGGCCATGTAGGACAGATGCGGCGGTTGCCCGCCGTCAGGCCTGCGACGATACACCAACGCTGGCTTGCCGCGCTGGCACAAAAAAGCTCAGGGGGGCGCTGCGCAGGCGGGCGCGAATTGCGGCGTAGATGCGCGAGCGGTCTACACCGCTCACGTTTTGCGCGCGCAGCGCCAGGCTGAAGGCCAGATAAAAACTTACCGACACATTCAGCGCTCCCAGAAAGGGCAGCGAGGCCACGGCCCACCAGAATGCGGGCAAATGCAGTACCTGCGGGCCCAGTGCGGCGCTGGCGGCAGCCACCTGGCCGGTGGACAGCGTGACGTGGCGCACATCGAGCCCCAGCCCAAAAAACGCGGCAAACGCGGGCACCAGGCCGAGCATGAAACCCAGCGAGACATTGGCCGCAAGGCCCGAGAGGTTTTCGCGCAGGAAGCGGGCCCAGCGCGCGGCGCGCTCGGCGCCCAGCAGCCCGGTGATGCGCGGGTTGTAGTGCAACGCCGAGTCCATGCGGTGGAGCACAAACCAGTTCTCCGTCCAGCCCGCAATGATGCTGGATGCAAACAGCAGCACCCCGGTAAAGGCCGCAAAAAAAAGCGAAGGCCCGAGCAGGTGCAAGGATGCGAGCACATGCTCTGCCTCCTTCACGCTGATGGCGGGGCCGCCCGTGGCCAGGGCAATCAGCGTGGCCAGCGCCAGCACGGCTGGGAAGACCACCAGCACATTGCCCAGCACGGCCGCCACCTGGGAGCGCACCAGGTGCGTGATCTCATCCACAAACGCCTCGATCGCGCCGCCCGAGCCCAGCTCCTTGAGCTTGGCTGCCATGGCCGGCGCCGTCATGGCCGGTTGTTTGGTGGCCACCGTGAAGTGCAGCAGCTGGATCAGCACAAAGCTCACGGCGTAGTTGACCCCCGCCATGAACCCGCCCCAGAACGCCGACAGCGCCAGCGCATGGAGGCCGAACTTGGTCAGTGTGGTGAACGCCATCAGCGCACCGCCGCCCGCCGCCTTGCGCAGCATGGCGCGGTATTCGGTGCCTGTGCGGGTGATGTAGTGCTCACCCGTCTCGGCGCTGCGCTCGGCCACCTTGGCCGCCAGCAGCGAGGAGTTGGACGCCAGCAACGCGCGCAGGCTGCGCCGCTCCTGTCCCACCATCACCAGGTGCGCCATGAGCTGTGCCGCCGTGACGGCTGGTTGGGCCGACAGCAGGCAGTCGAGCAATTCGCGCACGCGCAGGATGCGCTCGCGCAGCTGCCGCAGGCGAAAGACCAGGCCCACTGAAATGCCGTTGTCTTCGAAATGTGTGTACACGGTGGCCGCCGCAGCACGGCAGGCCTCCAGGCGCTCGCGTAGGCGCTGGGCCGACTCGTTGAGCCGGTCAGGCGTGCGCAGCGCATGCAGCACCTCCACGCGCAGGCTCTCCACATCGCGGATCAGTGCATGAAAAGGCTGCGTCTCGCGCGCGGATTCGCTCATGCGCAGCCGGAGTTCGGGGGCAAAGCCGGTCGAGAGAATCTGCCCCGCGCAGTAGGTGATGGCGTCGAGCAGGGCGCGGTGCCAGCGCGTGGCGCCACCGGGGCTGTTGTTGCCACCCGGGGAAGCCAGCAACTCCACCAGCCGGTTCAGCTGGGCTTCGTCGAGCGCCACGAGCCACTGGGCGTCAAAAGCGCTGGGCAGCGCCAGCATGAAAAGCTCGGACGCGTCGATGGTCTCTGGGCTGCCCGGCAGCAGCTTGGTGCGCAGGCGCTCCGCCATCTCGCTGACCAGCGCAGTGCGGGGCGCAAAGCCAAAATCGGCCAGCAAGGTGGTGATATCGACCTGGCCCACCAAGGTGGCCCACCAGGCTTGCAGCCGCTGCTGGAGATCGGGCCGCGCCGCGACCGCATCGATGAAAAGCTGCACCCGGCCCACAGCGGCAGGCACCGAATCGCGCTTGCCGCGCACCCAGTCCAGCAGGTGGATGAGCCACAGATGGCGATGGGCCAGGTCAGCGGCCGGGTCGAGAGCCGCCAGAATGCTGGCCAGGTCGGAATGGGGGGTGTTTTTCATCGCCGGGCCGCCCCAAGATGAAAAGCGGCCCCCTCGGGGGGCAGCGACCACACGGAGTGGGGAGTGTGGGGGTAATGCTTCATCGCCGG
>Ga0156173_134_pt1 | contig 54211 bp, 58 predicted proteins | sample RifCSPlowO2_12_FD_107826 | JGI IMG/M metagenome (GOLD analysis project Ga0156173, IMG submission 107826) | Burkholderiales bacterium RIFCSPLOWO2_12_FULL_64_33
CGTGTGGCGAAAAAGCGCCGACACCATCCTGGCCTCTGTCGCTCGCGCTGCTGGTTCGATTATTTGATACTTATTTCTGAGACGCCACACTAGCAAGTGGTGTGCGATGTGAACGAGACCAGCATTCGCATTTATGGGCGGTTGTCCGCAAAGCCTGCAGACGCCCTCTCGAACAGACATTGAGGCGCCAAAGCATGCCTTGATGAGTCATTGAAAGGCCCGTCCGCCGCAACCCTCCGGCAATCCCAACACCCCATTCACCACCCCCACCTGCCGCGCCAGCCTCTTCGATTCCGGCTGCCCATTCACCAACGGCTGCAACAAATTCTGCACCGCCGCCCACTGCCCATTGCGCTGCAGGGCATCCACCCAGATCTGGTGAAACAAATCCCGCTGCGCATGGCTGCCGCCAATCTCCACCAGCCGGGGCAGGGCCGCGCCCAGTTGCTCCGCTGCAGTCGCCCAGTCGCCTTGTGCATGCGCCAGCAAGCCCTGCGCTGCGGGTACACACACCTGTTGCCACACGGTGCGTTCATGCGCCTCGGTGCGGATGGCGGCGTGGGCTGCGATGTTGTTGTGCAGCGTGTGCACGGCCTCCATGCGCCCGGCGCGGGCCAGGCCGTAGAGGTATTGCAGGTCCAGGAAGGGCAGCACATGGTCGGCCAGGCGCAGTGCCAGATGGTCGGCCACATCGGCCCATCGCTCACCCACGTCCACACCCGCCAGCTCCAGCCGCGCCAGCAGTGACACGGCGCCGATCTGGTCTTGCGTGTATTCCTTGACCACGCCCCAGACCTGGCTGTCGTAGAGCGCCAGCACCTCGGCGTGCCGGTCTTGCTCCAGCAGAAACAGCGCGTGGTGCCACCAGTTGTGCGTGACCATGAAGGAGTTCAGGCCCGTCCAGGTGTCGCTCATGCTGGCCATGAAGTCGGTACCTTCGCGGATGCGTCCCTGCGTCAGCATCACGTGGGCCAGAGCGTGGTGAGCCCACGGCTCTTTGCGGCACAGGTCGATGGCGTGGCGGGCGGAGGCCTCGGCGCGGTCGAGCAAATGGCATTGCTCCCAGCCAAAGGCCAGCATGCCGTGCAGGTAAGGCACATCGGCGGCGGCAGGCACAGCCTGCAGGGCCAGGCGCAGCATGCAGGGCGAGTCCCCCCGGTTGAACAAATGGTATTGACCGAGCTTGAGCGATGCCAGGTCGCGTGGAAACAGGCGTGCCTGCTCCTCATGCAGCGCAATTGCACGGGGCAGGTCGCCATCCACCCAGGCAGCGACGGCGGCGACAAAACGTTGCTCGCGGTCACTGGCTTGTGGGGCGTTGGCCAGCGCCTGGTTGATGAAGGGGCGCGCGTTGCGCGGCGCATCGGCCGATTCGGCAAACATGTGCAGCGCCGCGCAACTGGCCTGCACGATGGGGCTGGTGTCTGCGGCTGCGTTCAGCACATTCACCGCGCGGGCTTCGCAGGCGATGAAGCCTTCGACAAAGTCATTCAAGGCCGCCGCGCTGGCGGTGTCCTGCAAGGTGATGGGGTTGCCCAGGCTATCGGTCGTGCGGGTGTGCGTGGAGGATGGCATGGGGCATTGTTAGGGGTGGTGGATCAGCCGCCCTTGATCAGCGTCAGATAGGCTTTGCGGGTGTCGGCCGATACAGAGGCCACCAACTGCTCGTGCGGCGTTTGGTGGCGCGCCAGCATGCGGGCGGTGGCAATGGTCTTGGATTTGCAGAACCAGTGGCATGTGTGCTGCATGAGGAACAGTTCTGCCGTCATCATGAAGGCCCGGTCCTTGGGCGCGAGGTGGCTGGTGTTCTGCACCACGTGCGCAATGCCGCGCGCGTGGATGGCCAGGGCCTTGCGCATGTCGAAGGTGAAGCTGGGCAATATCTTCTCGGCAAAGGGGATCGCCATTGCCAGGCGGCTGACGCGTGTGGTGGCCTCGGGCTCCTTGGCAAAGTCGGCGGCAAACCGGCTGAATTGCTCGGTGAGTTGCGCCTCGGTGGTGCTCAGCAGACTCCAGATCTGCTGGCGGCGCTCGTCCGTGCTTTCGCCCAGGGCGCGCAGGTAGCCGTCGGTCAGGGCCTCCATGAGCTTTTCGATCTGGTAGTTGGCCAGGTGGCTGCCCAGCAGCGCAATGCGCTTGCGCTGCTCTTTGGCGTTGAGCATGTAGGTGCCGGTGGCAATCAGGATCGCCAGGATGAGGATGTCCATGCGGTGTGGTGCGTTCGTACAGGGGGTGGGAGAGTGGTGGCCCAGGGTGGCCCGGTGTCTGCCAACAAAACCCCAAGGTTACCAACAACCTCCGGCCATGCTTTCAGCTCGCTGGCGGCTGGGGCCATGCCCGCTGGGGTTCACGGATCAGCTCGAACGCGTGTGCCACCTGCAGCACGCCCAGGTCGTCAAAACGGGCACCCGCAATCTGCAGGCCAATGGGCAGGCCGCTTGTGGTGTAGCCGCAGTTGACCGACGCGGCGGGCTGCTCGGACATGTTGAAGGGCACGGTAAACCCGATGTGCTCCAGCGGGCGCAGCGGGTCGTTGGTGGGCGAGGGCAGTTCGGCCTGGAAGGCGGGCATGGGCGCCACGGGGGAGACCACATAGTCAAAGGCACTGCAGGCCTTCACGGTGTTGACCCGCGTCAGGTGGAACTGGTGGCTGGCGTTGAAGACTTCCGTGCCACTCATGCCCGCTGCGCTGTCGGCCCAGGTGCGGATGTAGGGCAGCACCTTGTCGCGCCGCGCGGCGGGCAGGGCCTGCAGGTCGATGTGCGAGCGCATGCGCCAGAAGTGGTCCATGCCGTCGAGCATGGCCTGGGTCATGAAAGGCGCCATGGGCACGATGGTGGCGCCAGCTGCCTCCATGAGTTTTGCTGCGCGTTCTACGGCGGCTTTCACCTCGGGCTCCACCGGCAGGCCGCATCCGGCGTCGAGCAGCAAACCAATGCGCAGGCCGCGCAAGCGTTCGGCGCCCTTGTTGAACTGGCTCCACGCGATGTCCTGGTAGGGCAGGCTCATGCTGTCGCGCGCGTCGGGCTGGCTCAGCACTTGCATCATCAGCGCGGCGTCGGCCACGGTGCGGGTCATGGGGCCTGCGGCGCGGCCGGTGTAGGGTGGATCGATCGGAATGCGGCCCAGGCTGGGCTTCAGGCTGAAGATGCCGCACCAGCTGGCGGGCAGGCGCAGCGAGCCGCCTATGTCGGTGCCGATGTGCAGCGGGCCGTAGCCTGCGGCTGCGGCAGCGCCACCGCCGGCGCTGGAGCCACCGGGGCCCTTGCGGGTGTCCCACGGGTTGCGCGACAGGGGGTGAAAGGTGGACAGGCCCGAGGACAACATGCCGTAGTCGGGCATGGTGGTCTTGGCCACGATGACGGCGCCCGCCTCGCGCATGCGGGCGGCGGGCGGTGCATCGGCTGCGGCGGGCACCAGCTCGACGGCGGCCGTGCCCAGCGGCGTTGGATCGCCTTCGGTGGCGATGTTTTCCTTGATGGTGCTGGGCACGCCGTCCAGCGCGCCCTTGGGCTCGCCACGCAGCCAGCGGGCTTCCGATTCGCGGGCTTGTGCCAGGGCCATCTCAGCGCGCAGCAGGTAGGTGGCGCGGATGTGGGGCTCCCACCGCTCAATGTGGGCCAGCACGGCCTGCGTGACCTCGACGGGGGACAGCGTGCGCTGGCGGTAGGCGGCAAGGAGGTCGTGGGCGGGCAGGTCGTGCAGGGCTGTCATGGCGGGATGTGGGGATTTTTATCAGTAAAAAAGGCTGCTAGCGCTTATTGGTAAAGCGCTGGCAGCTATTATTTTTGGAGCTGTCTGCTTCTGCGGGCTTCAGCTATTCACTGCGCTGTGCGCTGCCCGCGAAACTGGCGCGGCCCAGGCGCGGGCAGCCGAGCAAGGGCCGCCCCGCAGCGAGGGCTGCGTCCCCCTGCCCGCATTGCGCAGCAATGCGAGAGCCGGGGGAAGGCCCGAAGGGCCACAGGGGGGGGCCCCATCTCAAGACCAGGACAGCGCGGAGATGTCGTTCACGAACACGGGCATGTCTTTCCACAGGCCCTTGAGGTTCTTGTTGGCCACCGTGATCCATTGGTTGGAGTACAGGAAGGCGTGCACTGCATCGTTGGCCAACAGGCGCTGCGCATCGCCCAGCAGCTTGGCGCGGTCGGCGGGGCGTGCTGCGTTCTTGATCTGGGTGAACAGGTCATTGAACTTGGGCGAGTTGTAGGCCCAGTAGTAGTCGGGCTTGGCAAAGTTGCCCAGGTCGAAGGGCTCCACGTGGCTGATGATGGTCAGGTCGTAGTTCTTGCTGCCGTAGGTGCCGCTGAGCCACTGCGCCCATTCCACGTTCTGGATCTTGGCGACGATGCCGACCTTGGCCAGCTGGGCAGCCACCACCTCGCCGCCCTGGCGGGCGTAAGGCGTGGGGGGCAGCGTCATGGTCAGCTCCAGCGGCGTCTTGATGCCGGCTTCGGCAAGCAGCTTCTTGGCCTTCTCGGGGTCGTAGGGGTTCACGCCCGTGGTGTCCACATAGCCAAAGGCGCCAGGCACGTAGTGGCTGCCAATGGGCGCACCGTAGCCGTCGCCCGCGCCTTCGATCACGGCCTTGCGGTCAATGGCTGCGGCAATGGCGCGGCGCACGCGCACATCGTCCAGCGGCTTCTTGCCGTTGTTGATGGCCAGAATGGTCTTGGCGCGCGAGCCTGCCACGATCACCTGGTACTTCGGGTTGGCCTTGAACTGTGCCACGCTGCGCGGTGTGACGCGCGGGAAGGCGTCCACGTCACCGGCCAGCAGGGCGGCCACCTGGGCGGCGGGGTCGGAGATGAAGCGGAAGGTGGCGCGCTTGATCTTGATGGCCTTGGCGTCGCGGTAGCCGTCCCACGCGGTCAGCACCACGGACGATCCCTTGTTCCAGGCCTGCAGCTGGTAGGGGCCGGTGCCAACGGGCTTGTTCGCGTTGGTGTCGGCGCTCTTGGGCTCCACGATGATGGAGGTGGCCTGGCCGAGGATGAACAACAGGTCGGGGTCGATCTCCTTGTTGAGCAGCACCACGGTGTAGTCGTCCACCACCTGGGTGGTGATGCCTGCAAAGGTGCGCTTGTCCTTGTTGGTGCTCTTCTCGCCGCCCGCGCGGTCGTACGAGAACTTGACGGCCGCAGCGGTGAAGGGCTCGCCGTTCTGGAACTTCACGCCACGGCGCAGCTTGAAGGTGTAGGTCTTGAGGTCGGGCGAGACCTCCCAGCTTTCGGCCAGCAAGGGCGACACGCTGCCGTCGGGGTTGATCTTGGTGAGCGTCTCGAAGATGTTGTACTGAACGATCTCGGCGATGGCAGATGCCGCACCGGCGGTGGGGTCCAGGCCTGGGGGCTCCAGCGTCATCGCCAGCGTCACCGCATCTTTGCGGCTTTGCGCCATAGCGCCAAGCGAGGTGGACAAGGGCACAGCGGCGATGGCGCCAGTGGCAAGGACGGTACGGCGGTTCAGCATGTTCGGACTCTCCAGACAAAAAACCAGACGAAGACCCCGGCGCCTTTGCAATGGGTTACCGGGGAGCACAAAAGCTTTTTACACCATCACATCGGTATTTGGTTACACGATTTTTGCTGCGGCCGCAGCAGCGGCACGGCGCGCCCTTGCACGGCCCGGCAGCACCTGCGGCACCGCACCCACCAGCGATTGCGTGTACGGGTGCTGCGCGTTGCGGAACAGCTCTCCGGGAGAGCCCCGCTCTACGATGCGGCCCTGGTAGAGCACCACCACCTCATCACACAGGTGATTCACCACCGCGAGGTCGTGGCTGATGAGCATGTAGGTGATGCCGAACTGCTGCTGCAGGTCCTGCATCAGGTTCAGCACCTGGGCCTGCACCGACACGTCGAGCGCGCTCACGGGTTCGTCCGCCACGATGAGGCGGGGCCGCGTGATGAGCGCACGCGCTATGGCGATGCGCTGGCGTTGGCCGCCAGAAAACTCGTGCGGGTACTTGCCCAGGTCATTGGTGCGCAGGCCCACTTGCGACAGCACCTGGGCGGCCTGCTCGCGCTGCTCGGCGCGCGTGGTCTGTCCTTGCGCCTGCAGTGGCTCGGTCACGATGCGCTCCACGGTCTGGCGCGGGTCCAGTGATCCATATGGGTCCTGGAACACCATCTGAAAGTCGCGCCGCGCCTGGCGCAGCTGCTCGGCGGGCAACTGGTGCAGGTTGCGGCCCAGCAGCTCGACCGTGCCGGAGGTGGGGGTATCGAGCGCCATTACCAGCCGTGCCAGGGTGGACTTGCCCGAGCCGGATTCGCCAACGATGCCGAGGCTGCGGCCAGAGGCAATCGAGAAGTTCACGCCGTTGAGGGCATGCACCTTGCCGGGTGGCTTGAACAGATGGTCGCGCGGCAGCGTGTATTCACGCACCAGGTCTTTGACCTGCAGCAGCGGCGTTTCTGCGGGATGGGTGCTGTGCAGCGCCTGGGTCATGCGGCCACCTCGACGATGTTTACCACCTGGGCACTCTGGGCTTCGGCAATGGCCTCGCGCCGCAGACAGCGCACCTCGTGGTCGCCATCGGCATCGGTGGCCACGAGCGTGGCCTCGGGCTGGTTGTGGTGGCAGGCATCCACCGTGTAGCTGCAGCGGCCCGCAAAAGGGCAACCTGAAGGCAGGTCGACCAGCTCAGGCACCGTGCCGGGGATGGTGGACAGGCGCGGGCGGTGGCCGGGCGCGTGCACGGCGCCCAGGTGAGGCCGGGCGGCAAACAGGCCGCGTGTGTAGGGGTGTGCCATGGCCGAGAAGACCGAGGCGGTGGAGCCGCTTTCGACCACGCTGCCGCCGTACATCACCATCATGCGGTCCACGTTCTGCGAGATCACGCCCAGGTCGTGCGAGATCAGGATAAGCGCCATGTTGCGCTCGGCCACCAGGTCGCTGATGAGGTCCAGGATCTGCTGCTGGATGGTCACATCGAGCGCCGTGGTGGGCTCGTCGGCAATCAGCAGGTCGGGCCCGCAGGCCAGCGCCATCGCGATAGTGATGCGCTGGCGCTGCCCGCCGGAGAACTGGTGCGGATAGGCGTCAAAGCGCTGCGCGGCGTTGGGGATGCCCACGCGGTCCAGCAGGGCAATGGCTTCGGTGCGTGCGGCTGCCGCATTCATGCCCCGGTGCAGGCGCAGCGGCTCTGCCACCTGGCGGCCGATGGTGTGCACGGGGTTGAGCGCTGTCATGGGCTCCTGGAACACCATGCCAATGCGGTTGCCGCGCATCTGGCACATCTGCGCATCGGTGCGGCCCACCAGCTCTTGGCCGTCAAAGCGGATGCTGCCCGTGACCTGTGCACTCTCGGGCAGCAGGCCCATGAGCGACATGGCAGTGATGGACTTGCCACAGCCCGATTCACCGATCAGGCCCAGGGTTTCACCGCGCGCCAGCGAAAAGCTCACGCCGCGCACGGCATCGGCCGGGCCCCGGTGCGTCTGCAGGCGGATGCGGAGGTTGGAGACTTCGAGCAGGAAAGACATGGAGAACAGTTCGTGCAAGGTTCGGCGGAGGTTTCAGCGCTTGCGCGACAAGCGTGGGTCCAGCAGGTCGCGCAGACCGTCACCCAGCAGGTTCAGCCCCAGCACGGCCAGCGCAATCGCCACACCAGGCCAGACGGCCAGCAGCGGGGCCTGGAACATCAGCGTCTGTGCTTCGCTGAGCATGCGGCCCCAGGAGGGTTGGGGCGGCTGGGTGCCCAGGCCCAAATAGGAGAGGGCGGCTTCTGCCAGGATGGCAATGGCGAACTGGATGGTGGCCTGCACGATGAGCACCGACAGGATGTTGGGCAGCACATGCTCCAGCGTGATGCGCAAGCTGCCCTTGCCGCAGGCGCGCGACGCCAGGATGTACTCACGCGACCACACCGCGTTGGCCGATGCACGGGTGACGCGCGCAAACGTCGGGATGTTGAAGATGCCGATGGCAATGATGGAGTTGACGATGCCCGCGCCGAACACAGCGGTGAGCATGATGGCGGACAGGATGGCCGGGAAGGCAAACGTAAAGTCGGCCAGCCGCATGATGAGTTCTTCAACCCAGCCGCGCTTGGCCGCAGCCAGCAGGCCCAGCGCCGTGCCAACGGTCAGCCCGATGCCCACGGCGATCACGCCCACCAGAATGGAATTGCGCGCACCCACCAGCAACAGCGACGCCACATCACGCCCAAAGGCATCGGTGCCCAGCCAGTGTGTGCCCGTGGGCGGCTGCAGCTTGGAGGCCAGGTCCATCTCGTAGGGCGACCAGGGTGTCCAGACCAGCGACAGTGCAGCGGCCAGCAGGAGCAGCAGCGACAGGACAGCGCCGATCACGAAGCTGCGGTGGCGCAGCGCGCGGTGCAGCCAGCTGGGGGCAGAGGTGACAGAAGGCGAAGGAATGACAGCGTTCATGGGGGGATCAGATGTCGGAGGCCTTCACGCGCGGGTCGATCACGGCGTAAAGGATGTCCACCACGAAATTCACGATGACCACCATGGCGGCGAGCAGCATCACGCAGTTGCGCACCACGATCAGGTCGCGGTTGGAGATGGACTGGAAGATCAGCCGCCCCAGGCCCGGCAGGTAGAACACGTTCTCCACCACGATGGTGCCCGCCAGCAGGTTGGCAAACTGCAGCCCCATCACGGTGATCACCGGGATCATGGCGTTGCGCAGCACATGGCCCCAGAGCGCCGCGCGCTGCGACAGGCCCTTGGCGCGGGCAGTGCGCACAAAGTCTTCGCGCAGCACCTCCAGCACGGCCGAGCGCGTGATGCGCGCGAGGATGGCGGCCTGCACCACGGCCAGCGCAATGGCGGGCAGCAGCAGGGCCTTGAGGGCTTCGAGTGGACTACCGCCAGCGTCTTCGGTCCAGCCGGGGAAGCCACCGGCCGAGAACCACTGCAGTTTCACGGAGAACAGCAGGATCAGCAGGATGGCGAACCAGAAATTGGGGATGGCGATGCCGATCTGTGCCAGCCCCATCACGCCGACATCACCGATCTTGTTGTGGCGCGATGCTGCATACACACCTGCCACCAGGGCCAGCACGGTGGTGATGACCATGGCCATCAGTGCCAACGGCACCGTGAGGGCCAGGCGTTCCAGCACCAGGTCGAGCACGGGTGAGCTGTAGGCATAGCTGTCGCCCATGTTGCCCACCACCAGCCCGCTCACCCATTGCCAGTAGCGCAGGCTGGCGGGCTGGTCCAACCCCAGCTTGCTGGCCAGCGCAGCCACGGCTTCGGGCGAGGCGTCGGGTCCCATGAGCATCTGGGCGGCGTTGCCCGGCAGGATCTCCAGCACCAGAAACACAACAATGGACGCGCCGATAAGCGTGGCCAGGAGGGTAATAAACCGCTTGAGAAAAAACAGGCCCATGGGTGAGGTGGGTGAGGAGAGGGGTAGGGCGCGCGGGCGTCAAAATTAATGTGTATACACAGCATAACGGTAAAAACATCCCCGTCAGCGGTGGTGGGTTGCAGTGTGGCATGCAAGGCACATGCCACCAGCGCGGGATAATACGGAGCATGAACCGCGCCGCGTACCCCGTCTCCATTGTTTTTGGCCCTGTGCCCAGGGAGGCCGTATGGCGCTGATGATCACCGACGAGTGCATCAACTGTGATGTGTGCGAGCCCGAATGCCCTAACCAGGCCATCTATCTGGGGCAGGAGATCTACGAGATCGACCCGAACAAGTGCACGGAATGTGTGGGGCACTTTGACGAGCCCCAATGTGTGCAGGTCTGCCCCGTCGCCTGCATCCCCGTGAACCCGCAGCACGTCGAGAACCGCGAGACGCTGTGGCAGAAGTTCCAGCGGTTGCAGGCGCCAGCTTCGAGTTAATTTGTAGTGTTTTTTGGCTCTAGCGCTTATCCATCAAGCGCAAGAAGCTATAAAAATAATAGCTATTGACCGAAGGGGATGCGACGGACCGTCGTTACCCAGAACCCTGCCGCGCCGCTCAGTCTTCTGCAGGGCGGGGGGGCTTGGGGCGCGGCGGTTTGGTGGTGTGGATGAGCAAGGTGGCCTTGTCCATCTCGCCTGCCAGCATGGCCGGGTAGGCCTTCAGCGAATGGACGATGCTGTCTTCGATCAGCGTGCGCTGGTCGGGGGAGGGCTTTTTGAGCACCCAGTTGGCGACTTCGCTTTTCACGCCTGGGTGGCCGATGCCCACGCGCAGGCGCCAATAGTCAGGGGAGCCGAGCTGGCCATGGATGTCCCGCAGGCCGTTGTGCCCTGCATGGCTGCCGCCGCGCTTGAGCTTGACCTGCCCTGGCGGAATGTCCAGTTCGTCATGCACCACCAGGATTTCTTCGGGCTGGATCTTGAAGAAGCGCGCCAGTGAAGCCACCGACTTCCCCGAGAGGTTCATGAAGGTCTGTGGCTGCAGCAGCCAGACGCTTTGCCCATGCACCGTCGTACGCGCTACCAGCCCGTGGTAGCTGCGCTCGGGCACCAGCGTGGCCTTGAGTTCGCGCGCCAGCGCATCAATCCACCAGAAACCGGCGTTGTGGCGGGTGGCTTCGTAGTCTGGCCCGGGGTTTCCAAGGCCTACAAACAGCTTGATCATTGGCGGGATTATCGGTGGGTGTGGGGTGTTTAGAGCCAGACGGTTTGCAGATGCGAATGGCTTTGTGCCAATGAAAACGGCCCACACAAGGTGGGCCGTTGGGGGTCAACGCCGCAGGGCGGGCTGACCGGGTGAAGTCATCGAGGTCGTTGACCGATTACTTCTTGCCCTTGCCCTTGCCCTTGGCGTCGGCAGCAGGAGCGGCTTCGGCAGGGGTCTCAACGACCACCACTGGAGGCACCACGGACACCAGCACGGGGTTGTTGTTCTGACCGCCACGGATCTTGGCCGTCACGCCCTTGGGCAGCTTGATGTCCTTCAGGTGCAGGGATGCGCCCTTTTCCAGCTTGGACAGGTCCACAGCGATGAACTCAGGCAGGTCCGAAGGCATGCAGGTCACGTCCAACTCGTTCACGATCGGGTTGACCATGCACTTGTCGACCTTGACGGCGTTGGACTCGTCAGCACCGCTGTAGTGCAGTGGCACCTTCATGTGCAGCTTGGTCTTTTCGTCCACGCGCTGGAAGTCGATGTGCAGCACGAGTTGCTTGTAGGGGTGGTATTGCACGTCACGCAGCAGAACCTTGGAGGTCGTGCCGGCAACTTCCATGTCCAGCACGCTGGAGTGGAAAGCTTCCTTCTTGAGGGCGTGCCACAGTGCATTGTGGTCCACCTCGATGAGTTGGGGTTCGGCGGTGCCACCGTAGACGATGCCAGGCGTCTTGCCCGAATTGCGCAGACGGCGGCTCGCACCCGTACCTTGCTTGGCGCGCTCAAAAGCGACGAAGTTCATAACTAGCTCCTGAAAAGGACAGACCGCGACCAGTCTTGCCCTGTTTTAAAAAGGCCCGCGATAGCAGGCCACACTTCGTTCCCGAACCAACAGACAAGCCTCCCGAAGGAGGCTTGGTGTCCTGTTCAACCGTCTTTCCAAGCCGAAGGCCTCTTGCGAGCCCCGCGTTTGTCAGAACAGGTTGTCTTGGTCCGAGAACAGACTCATCACCGACTCACCCTTGGCAATGCGCTGGATCGTCTCTGCGATCAGCGGGGCCACGGAAAGTTGGCGAATCTTGGCGCATCCCCGGGCGTTGTCGCTCAGCGGGATGGTGTTGGTCACCACCACTTCATCGAGGGCCGAGCCCTTGGCGATGCGTTCGATGGCAGGACCCGAAAAAATAGGGTGCGTGCAGTAGGCGTACACCTTCTTGGCGCCACGCTCCTTGAGCACTTCAGCGGCCTTTACCAGCGTGCCGGCGGTGTCGATCATGTCGTCCATGATCACGCAGTTGCGGCCTTCGATTTCGCCGATCACGTGCATGACTTCGGACACGTTGGCTTTGGGGCGGCGCTTGTCGATGATGGCCAGATCGCAGTTGAGCTGCTTGGCCAGTGCACGGGCGCGCACCACGCCACCCACGTCGGGCGAGACCACAATCAGGTCTTCATAGTTCTTCTGGCGCAGGTCGCCCAGCAGCACGGGCGACGCATAGATGTTGTCCACCGGGATGTCGAAAAAGCCCTGGATCTGGTCGGCATGCAAGTCCATGGTCAACACGCGTGCCACGCCCACGGCTTGCAGCATGTTGGCCACCACCTTGGCGGTGATAGGCACGCGCGTCGAACGCGGGCGGCGGTCTTGGCGGGCATAGCCGAAGTAGGGGATCACGGCGCTGATGCGCTCGGCCGATGCACGCTTGAGCGCATCAACCATGATCAGCAGTTCCATGAGGTTTTCGTTGGTGGGGGCGCAGGTGGACTGCACCACGAAAACATCGCGTGCACGCACGTTTTGCTTGATTTCAACGGTGACTTCACCGTCGGAGAATCGACCCACGTCAGCCGCACCGAGGGTGGTGCCGAGGTGTTGGGCAATTTCAGCTGCCATGCCAGGATTGGCATTGCCGGTGAAAACCATGAAGTCGGGGTGGTTGGCTTGCATGAGCGTCCCAGCAGTCTGAAATAAAAGCCCGTACGCGGAAAGCGTTTGGCAGGGGAAGAAGGATTCGAACCTTCGCATGCCGGAATCAAAATCCGGTGCCTTAACCAGCTTGGCGACTCCCCTACACAGGTCAACTACCGAAGGCAGCTAACCTTAATTCTTGCCTGATGCCCAACCTGCCAGAGGATGGACCATCAGATTTTCACATTCCTTAACTTGCCAGCCCTGTGGGGCTCCACTCAAGTCAACTGCATGTGACATATGCGCAAACACTGCACTTCCTGAGCCTGTCATCCTGCCTTGCAATCCTCGGGCATCGAGCCATTCAATGGCTTCGGTAACCTCGGGGCAAAGTGCCTGAGCAACTGGCTGCAAGTCATTTCGACCGAAGTCAAAGTGTGCTGCAGCAAAGCCTAAGATTGTAGCACTATCTGAATCGCGTTTCAAACTTGGTGACGAAAAAATTGCTTTTGTCTCCAAGCCTGCAGCGGGCTTCACGATGGCAAAGCGCGCTTGCGGTAGTTGCTGTGCTTTCTCAAGCGGCGTGATTGTCTCACCAATTCCTTCGACCCAAGCGTTGTGACCGCGTAAAAAAAATGGAATGTCTGCACCGAGCTTCAGACCAATAGCTTCCAGTGCCGATTGCGACAGGTTCAGACCCCACAACCTGTTAAGGGCAAGCAAGGTGCTGGCTGCATCGGAAGAGCCACCACCCATGCCCGCCTGGGAGGGGATGTTTTTCACGACGCCAATGTGTGCACCCTGAGTGCAGCCGGTGGCTTGCTGCAGTGCGAGCGCGGCCTTGATCGTCAGGTCTAGCTCTGGCAGTGCCGTGCCCAGGTCTTCGCGTGTGATAGCGCCACCGGCGCGGCGCTCGAAATGGAGGGTGTCGCACCAGTCGATCAACATGAAGACCGACTGCAGCAGGTGGTACCCGTCCGCGAGTTGGCCTGTGATGTGAAGGAACAGGTTGAGCTTTGCCGGAGCCGGCACGTCATACAGGGATTGCATGGCAACGAATTGGGCGCGTGAGGAGGTCGGCTAGCGGGTCAGTGCGATGCGCAAAGTGGCCTGGGGGGCGGGGTCGTCGCGGTGTGCCACCAGTCGCCCCTGTTCCAGGGCCGAAAGATCGGCCCTCCAGCCTGGCACGGTGGTTTGTACACCCTTGAGCCAGGCGAACAGGGCGGCCACGGGGATGCGCGTGCCCGTCACATCCTGCAGCAGTGCGTCGAGCGAATCAGAGGTCCGCGATTCCTGCGCGCTGGTCAGCTGTGCATGGCCATCTTTCCATTCCAGCTGTGCGATGCGGCTGCCGAGCGGGCTGATCAGTGCAAGCCCCCCGGTCTGTGCATTGCCCCGCAGTTCAAATATTGCAGAGAACGACTGCGATGCCTGTCCTTCCACCTGCAGGGCGATACGCCCATTCCAGGTATCTTCTTCGCCTGCAGGTACCTGTGGCGGCTGCGCGCAGCCGACCAGCCACAGTGCGCAGGCCATCCACAACAGCAGCCCGGCGAGACGGGGGCCGACCATGAGGCGCACAACGTGTTGAAAAGGAGTTCTTGAACCTCCGTACATCAAAGGCTCACCCCAAGGCGCTTCAGCGTTTCTTTCAGCGTTTCATTGTCAGGGCTTGTCCGCGCGCCTTCTTTCCAGACCTTGAGAGCAGCTTCCTTGTCACCCAGGCTCCAAAGCACCTCACCGAGATGCGCTGCGATTTCTACATCCGGGCGAGCTTTGTAGGCGGTTTCCAGGTGCCGCTTGGCCTCTGCCTTGTTGCCCATGCGAAATTCCACCCAGCCCAGACTGTCGGTAATGAAGGGATCGGAGGGGGCGAACTCCAGTGCTTTCAGAATCAGCTGTTTGGCTTCGTCCAAGCGCACGCCCCGGTCTGCCAATGAATAACCGAGGGCGTTGTAAGCATGGTGGTATTGAGGCTTCTGGGAAATCACCTGCCTCAGCAGTTTCTCCATAGTCTCCGGGTGACCCGCTTTTTCGGCCAGCATGGCTTGGTCATACACCAGTTCGGCGTCATCTGGTGCGAGCGCCACAAGCTCGCTCTGGACTTGGTAGGCTTCCTGGTAAAGCCGCAGGTCACGCAGTAGCTGCACCTCGGCCAGCAGCTTCATGCGGTTGTCGTCAGCAGAGGTTCCTGGCAGGTTTCGCAGCAGTTCCCGCGCCTGGGCCACTTTGCCCTGCCGTGCCAGCAGGGACGCGCGGCGGATTTGCGCACTGAAGGCTTCGTCCACGTTGTCGATGCGGTTGAGCCACGCTTCTGCAGCGGCAAAATCGCCCTTCTTCTCTGCGAGCTGTGCGGACAGTAAATAGGCTTGCGTAAGCCCTTTCTGGCGCACTTCAGGATCGGTCGCGGCGGAGGTGAGCTCCATGAAGCGCTGCAGTGCACTCTCTGCAGCGGAGAGCCTGTTGTCTTGCAACTGCAGGGTGGCCAGCACCAGCCAGGCCTCTACCAAGTCCGGTTTCTCTTTGGTGACGTATTCCAGTTGGCGGGCAGCATCGGGGTAGCGCTGCAAACCCAAAAGAACCCGCGCATAGCCCATTCGCAACTCTGGCACGGGTTGTTTGGCAAGTGCTTGTGTCACCAGTGGTTCGGCCTCGGGGGTGTTCTCTTCCATCAGCTCCAGCGCCAGCCTGGCGGCCCCCTCGTTAGCGTCGTCAAGGGCCTGCGCGCGCCGAGCGGCATCCAGCGCCCCCGATTTATCGCCCGCCGCGAGGCGAAGGCGACCCAGGGATACCCAGGCCACAGGGCCGGTGGCAGGGTGGGAAAGCTCGTCCACGAGGGCGGCTTCCACCACCTTCGCTGCCAGCGCCTTGTCGCTGGCACGCCCATACATCTGGGGCAGTGCAGACAGGGTCGAAGCCTTTGCGCGGGGGGATGATTGCGCGAGTTCCTGGCGCAGCAGATCGGGTGTTTCGCCAATACGGTTCAGTGCAACAAGAATTTGCAGCACATAGCGATTCGCCTCGCGCGACTGTGGCAGGGCCTCTTTCCATGCCTTGGCCGCTGCCAGTGCATATTCACCCGATCGTGACTGCAAGGCGATATCTGCGGCCCTTTGGTAGAGTTGGCCATCTGCGCTGCGGCGTGCAGCCTCCAGCATGAAGGCATAACCAGCACCGGGGTCGCCTGTCCGGGCGCTGATTTCGCCCAGGAAAATCTCGTAGAACAATTCAGCATCCAGTGCCGGGTTGGATACCACTGGAGATTCATCTGTGGCGGGGCGGCTGTCACTGCCGGTCTGTTGTGCCCATGCTGAGTGGGCGGATACCGCGATCACGGTCGTCAATGCGGCAATCCGAAAGCTGTGAAATAGCACCATCGGGTCATAATAATCCATGCCTGTTAACCCATTGCCGGGGTCTTTGTATGCCTGAGTTGCCCGAAGTGGAAGTGACCCGCCGCAGTTTGGTTCAGGCCATCACTGGCGCCCGCATTGAGGCGGTCACGCTCGGCAAACCCTTGCGCTGGCCTCTGGGGTGCGCGCCACAGACTTTGGTGGGGCAGCAGGTGATGGGCCTGCGCCGCCGCGGCAAATATTTGCTGGCCGATACCAGTCGAGGAGTTCTGCTCGTGCATCTTGGGATGTCGGGCAGCCTGCGCTTCAGCCAGGGGTTACCAGCGGCCGGAGTCCACGATCACTTTGACATGCTGACCAGCCAGGGAACGCTGCGGCTGCACGATCCGCGCCGATTCGGTGCCGTGGTGTACGTTCATGGGGAACAAGACCCTGTTGCAACCAAGCTTCTGGGCGGGCTGGGAATGGAGCCGCTGTCTGACGGATTCTCTCTTGCTGTTTTCCAGGCTGGTCTGAAAAAGAGCCAGATGCCCATCAAACAGTTGCTCCTGGCTGGCCGGCTGGTGGTGGGGGTTGGCAATATCTATGCGTCAGAAGTGCTTTTTCTGGCTGGAATCCGTCCCACAACGAGTGCGTCTCGTATCGGGCCTGCGCGGGTGCTCAAATTGCACGCTGCCATTCGGTCTGTATTGGCGCGGGCCGTGGATATGGGGGGCAGCACGTTACGCGATTTTTCCAATGCAGATGGATTGGCAGGCCACTTTCAGACCCAGACCAACGTTTATGGACGCGATGGAGCGCCGTGCCATGTTTGTGGCACTTCGGTAAAGGTGCTGCGCCAGGGGCAGCGGAGCAGCTATTTTTGCCCTATGTGCCAGCGGCCTTGAATCAGGTCAAGCACCAATTCGCCGTGGCATGACGGCCCGCGAGCGGTCGATGCTATATTTTGTGTATGCCTGCCCTGCAGGCCATTCTTAGATCTCTGGGAGCAAAGTGGGACCTTCATTCAACGAACAGTTCGACCAGCATGGTGCCTGGCGGCGTGAGTTCGCCCAGCAACTCAAGCGGCTGGCCGAGTGGATGTCCTCGCACGAACTCATGGACGCAGCCGTCCAGGAGCGGCTGCAACGCCTGGAGGAGCAGGTTCGCAGCGACAAGGTCATGGTGGCGTTTGTTGCCGAATTTTCGCGCGGCAAATCTGAGTTGATCAACGCGATCTTCTTTGCAGACTATGGCCGCCGCATCATGCCTGCGAGTGCAGGGCGCACCACCATGTGCCCCACCGAACTTGGGTACGACGCCAGCGTGGCGCCCAGCCTTCGCCTGCTGCCCATTGAAACCCGACTGCAGATGCAGAGCTTGGCGGAGTGGCGGGTTAAAACGGACCGGTGGCAGGAGATCCCCCTGGATGTCGGAAACGCGGACCAGATTGCCAAGGCGCTCGAAAAGGTGGCCGAAGTACGAAAGGTCAGCCTGGACAATGCGCGGGCATTGGGCTTTTGGCACGATGATCTGACCGATGAAAACCCTGTGCCTGATGCCCAGGGGTTGGTGGAGGTGCCCATGTGGCGCCACGCCCTCATCAATATTCCCCATCCTTTGCTGAAACAGGGGCTGGTGATTCTGGACACGCCAGGGCTGAATGCCGTGGGCGCTGAGCCTGAACTTACCGTCAACCTGATTCCGCAGGCGCATGCGGTGGTCTTCATTCTGAGCGCTGATACCGGAGTTACCCGCTCTGATTTGTCCATTTGGCGCGAGCACTTGGCCATTTCGGCGGACAGCATGGATGCCCGGCTGGTGGTGCTCAACAAGATAGACACCTTGTGGGACACGCTCAATTCTGCCGAGCAGGTGCAGGCGCAGATGGAGCGCCAGTGCAGTACGTCTGCAGAAATGCTGGGTGTTCCGTTGGACAGGGTTGTGCCCGTGTCTGCGCAGAAAGGGCTGGTCGCCAAGATCACTGCTGATGATCTGCTGCTGGAGACCAGCGGCCTGCCTGTTCTGGAAGAGGCGCTGGCCAAAGGAATCATGGGGCGGCGGCAGTCTATTTTGCGGGCGGCTGTGGCCAACGGCGTGGCCAGTTTGCGCACTGAGACTTCTCGGGTCATCAATATCCGACGCCGAGATCTTGACGACCAGATGGCCGAATTGCGAAGCTTGCGCGGCAAGAATGCGTCTGTGATCGAATCGATGCGGCACCGCATCGAACAGGAACAGCGGGAGTTTGACCTGAGCACTTCCAAAATCCAGGCGGTGCGTGCGGTCCATCTGAAGCTGCTTCGAGATGTCTTTCAGCAGTTGGGTGCCAAGGCGCTCAAAGTCGAGCTTTCGGAATTGGCGCAGACCCTGCAGCAAAAAGGGCTCAAGCTGGGTGTGAAGAAAATCTATCTTCAAACTTTCGACAAGTTGCGCGGTACGCTGGACAAAGCACAAGCGTCAGGCACTGAGATTCAGGCCATGTTGGGTGGCACCTTCAGGCAACTCAATGCCGAGTTCGGCTTTTCTCTGCAGGTCCCCTCGCCTCCGCAGCTGGAGCACTTTACGCACGATCTCAATCAGATCGAACAGAGCCATCTCCAATACCTCGGCATGGGTAATGCGCTCAAGCTGGCCCAGCCCGAGTTTGCGGAACGTCTGGTCCGGGCTCTTGCCATGCGTTTGCGCACCGTGTACGAATCGGCCGCGAACGATCTTGAACTGTGGAGCAAATCTGCTACGGCCCAACTGGATGCGCAGCTGCGTGAGCGTCGCCGTAGTTTTGCGCGTCGTATCGAGGCTGTGGATCGCATCCAGCAGGCTGCCAGCGGTTTGGTGGAGCGCATTGCGGAAATTGAAGCGAGTGAGGATGAGTTGGTCCAACTGGAGCAAAGGCTGCAGGAGCTGACCTCCCAGCTTGTTGCTCTGCCCGGTCTTGACTCCGTGACCTCGGGTAGCCATCTGGTATCTGCATGAGCGACGGTGGGCGGGGGGATGTGGCTGGGCTCGTGGTCGCATGGCAGGCGTCTTATGGACGCAATCACCTGCCTTGGCAACAGACGCGCGATCCGTACCGGGTCTGGCTGTCCGAGATCATGCTGCAGCAAACGCAGGTTACTACGGTGCTTGACTACTACGCGCGCTTTCTGAAGCGTTTTCCTGACGTAGTGGCCCTGTCGCAGGCAGAGCAGGATGAAGTGATGGGCCTCTGGAGCGGGCTGGGCTACTACACCCGGGCCCGCAACCTGCTTCGCTGCGCCCAGCAGGTTGTGGCAGAGCACGGAGGCGCCTTTCCTCGCACCGCCGAGATGCTGGCTACCTTGCCGGGGATTGGTCGCTCCACCGCTGGAGCGATTGCCGCATTCTGTTTCTCTGAACGCGTGCCTATTCTTGATGCCAACGTGCGCAGGGTTTTGACGCGTTTGCTCGGCTTTGAAAAGGACCTCGCGTCGTCGGGAAACGAGCGTCTGCTCTGGAAGGAGGCGGAGTCACTGCTGCCGCAGAAAAATCTGCTTACGGCCATGCCCCGCTATACCCAGGGACTCATGGATCTGGGAGCGTCGATTTGTACGCCACAATTGCCACGTTGCGACCGGTGTCCTTTGGCGGGCCGCTGTGTGGCATTCAAAGACGGAGACCCACAACGCTACCCCGTCAAGACGCGCAAGCTGGCACGCCGGTCTGAGTCTTGGCAGCTTCTGGTACTTCGAAATTCTGCTGGCCAGGTGTGGTTGCAACGTCGCCCCTCTGCTGGGATATGGGCTGGCATGCATTGTGTGCCGGTCTTCGCCGACGGCGCCTCTTTGAACGGACATGTCAAATTCTTAGGTGATGTTTCTCGCATTGCCTGCAACGAACTCCAGCCTTTTCTCCATGTGCTGACACACAGGGATTTGCATCTTCACCCCGTGTTGGTCACGGGGGAGATTCCGGATCAGCCCACTGAAGAAGGGGCGTGGTTTGGGGTCAATGAGTGGTCCTCTATCGGCCTGCCTGCCCCCATCCGCAAGCTGCTTGATTCGACCCAAGCTCAGTTGTGGTGAGCGTGCCCGGGCTTTGTTGCGTAGATATCAGCGTCCGTCCAGCTCTCGGTGTCTCTTCAGGGTTGACCAGCGGCTGCTCAAAACATCGGCTAGTCGTTCCACCAAGTAGACCGAGCGGTGCTGGCCGCCAGTGCAGCCCACCGCGACCGTGACATAACTGCGGTGGTTCCGGTCAAGCATTTCCAGCCAGTGCGCGAGAAATTGCTCGATATGCGCCTGCATCAGCGACACATCGGGTTGCTGGCGCAGGAAATGGGCGACAGGTTCGTCCAGCCCCGTCAGATCCCGCAGCGCAGGTTCATAGTGTGGGTTCGGCAACATTCGCACATCAAAGACGTAGTCAGCGTCCATCGGTATGCCACGCTTGAATGCAAAAGACTGGAATACCAGGGTCATCTGTCCCCGGGTGGTGACAAGCAAACTCTTCACGTAGCTTTGGAGCTGTGAAGCACGTATGGTGCTTGTGTCGATCACATGCGACTGTTCTCGCAGTTCCGCCAGCAGCTCGCGCTCCAACTCGATAATCTGCACGAGCGCTTTTCGACCCTGTTGGAGATCGTCGTGCGACAGCGGGTGGCGTCTGCGTGTTTCTGAGAAACGCCTGACAAGCGTATCGATGGTGGCGTCGAGGAAAACCGATTGCACCGAAACGCCCTCGCTCCTTAGCCGACTCAGCTCCTGTGGAACCTGATGCAATGAGGTGGCACTTCGAACATCCATCGCGATAGCAACGCGGTTGCCGTGGTGACGGTGTTCCAGCGCCACAAAAGCTGGCAGCAGTTCTGGGGGCAGGTTGTCTACGCAGTAATACCCTGCGTCCTCCAGCGCATGCAGCGCCACGGACTTTCCTGATCCCGACATACCCGTGATCAAAACAATTTCAAGTGCCATCAGCCATGTCCTTCTCGTGCAACGGCCGCGAGATCCAGCATCTCGCTCGCGTGGGCGAGCGTAGTCTGGGTGGATCGTTCGCCGCCCAGCATGCGGGCAATTTCTGCCACACGGTTCTCGCCCTGTACCGTCGATACGGCGCTGGTGGTGCCATTCGGGCTCTTGCGTTTGGCCACCTTGAGGTGGTGGTGTGCGCAAGCCGCCACCTGCGGCAGATGGGTGACCGCGAGCACCTGACGGTCGCTGCCAAGCTGCTGCATCAGCCGCCCCACTGTTTCAGCCACCGCCCCCCCTACGCCAGAGTCCACTTCATCAAAGATGAGCGTGGGGGCCATACCCAATTCACTGGTTGTTACAGCGATGGCCAGCGAAATGCGGGAGAGTTCGCCGCCCGATGCGACTTTGCCGATGGGTTTGGGTGTCATCCCGGGATGGCCCGCGACGAGGAATACCACGTCATCGATACCGTGGTGCGAGGGCTCTGAGGCCTTGGTCATGGAAACCTCGAATTTACCTCCCTCCATGCCCAGGCCCTGCATGGCTTGGGTAATGGCGTGAGACAGTTTCGGGGCGGCTTTGGCGCGACCCAGAGACAGCACGCGTGCCGACGCGTGGTAGGCCTTGGCACTGGCGGCCTCGGCGGTCTCCAGTCGTTCCAGATCTGTCGCTGCGTCCAGCCGGCGCATCTCCTCCTTCCAGCTCTGGTGTAGAGCCGGCAGCTCTGCTGGCGTGCGCTTGTAACGGCGTGCCAAGGTCATCCAGAGCGAAATGCGGGTGTCGAGTTCGGCCAGACGCTGTGGATCTATTTCCACGTGCCTCAGATACAGCTGCAGCGAGTGGAGCACGTCGCTGGCTTGTGCGAGGCTGGAAGAAAGGATGTCTGCGAGCGGTGCGAACTCGGGCTCAATATGCTCGTGGCTTTGGAGAAGATCGTGCGCGCGTGCAAGCCCAGTCAGTGCACCAGCATCTTCATCTTGGAGGGCTTGGATGGCGCCCTCTGCCCCTTCCAGCAGCGCCTGCGCATGTGAGAGGCGTTTGTGTTGTGCGTCGAGTTCTTCCCATTCGCCATCAATGGGTGCGAGCTTGTCCATCTCGTTGATCTGCCATTGCAGACGCTCACTTTCCTGCTGCAAATTAGCCTGGGCCAGGCGTGCTTGCTCCAGGGCTTTCTGATCCTTTCGCCACTGGGTCCAGAGCGCTGCCGTTTCTGCTGTGCGCACCCCTGCAAATGCGTCCAGCAGGCCGCGTACCGAGTCGGGTCTTGTAAGGCTTTGCCAAGCATGCTGCCCGTGGATGTCTAGCAGGCTGTCTCCCAAAGTCCGCAGTTGGGCTGCAGTGGCTGGGGTGCCATTGATCCAAGCCCTGCTTTTGCCCTGAGAGTCCACGGTCCGACGCAAAAGCAACAGCTCATCAATGTCAAAACCCGCGTCCTCGAGCCATGGCTGGAGATGGGGTGGGCAATCGAACTCAGCGCAAAGATCCGCTTTGTCAGCGCCCTCGCGAACCACGCCTGCATCGGAGCGTGCGCCCAAAACGAGTTGCAGTGCATCAATCAGGATGGATTTCCCAGCGCCTGTTTCTCCCGTCAGCACGGTGAAGCCGGAACTTAGGTCAAGTTCAAGCGCTTGAACGATCACAAAATCGCGCAGGGTAATCCGCCGGAGCGCCATGGTCAGGAGCCCCCTTCGTTCCAGCGCAATTTTTTGCGCAGGGTGGCAAAGTAGTTCCAGCCTTGAGGATGGAGAAACCGCACGCAGTGCTCTGACCTTTTCACCAGAATGCGGTCACCATGTAGCAGTGAGGCCAGTGACTGCATGTCAAAGTTGGCACTGACATCCCGACCACTCACAACCTCAACCGCCACCTCGGTGGCATCCGACAGAACAATCGGTCGGTTGGAGAGCGTATGAGGGGCGATGGGCACCAGCACCCATCCAGGAATGGAGGGATGAAGCATGGGGCCACCGGCTGACAGCGAATACGCCGTTGACCCTGTGGGTGAGGCGATGATGAGCCCGTCTGCGCGTTGGTTCGCCACAAATCGGCCGCCGACCTCGACCCGCAATTCCACCATGCCTGAAGTCGCGCCTCGGTTCACAACGACATCGTTCATCGCGAGGGCTTCGAAGACGACGCGCTCGTCGCGCACGACCGTTGCGTGCATCAGCGGCCGCAAGTCTTCCTCGTATTCGCCCTGGAGCATGGGGGGCAGAGTGGCCTGATAGGTATCGAAAGGAATGTCGGTGATGAAGCCAAGCCGTCCCTGGTTGATGCCGATCAGGGGTGTCCCAAACCGGGCGAGCCGCCGACCTATGCCCAGCATGGTGCCGTCACCCCCGACCACCAGGCCCAGATCGCACCGACTGCCTATCTCGTCTACATTCAGGACTGGATAGTGTGTGAGCCCGGTGTTGCTTGCGGTCTCAGCTTCCAGCATCACTTCGCAACCCTGGCGTTCAAGAAAATGGGCGATGTCTTCCAGGGCCTGGCGGGAGCTTTCACCGATGGAGCCCGCCGAAGAAGCTTGGTACTTGCCTATCAGTGCGACATGGCGGAAATTGGACGTCATCGCGAAATTACATCATTAAAATCATTCCATGCTCGATGACCGTGCCAAGTTGTTGCTCAAAGCGCTGGTCGAGCGCTACATCGCCGATGGGCAGCCCGTCGGATCCCGCACGTTGTCGCGCGCGTCTGGGCTGGACTTATCTCCAGCCACTATCCGTAACGTCATGGCGGATCTGGAGGAGTTAGGGCTGATCGCGAGTCCCCACACCTCAGCCGGTCGCATTCCTACTGCACGAGGTTATCGGCTGTTTGTGGACACCATGCTGACAGTGCAGCGGGACCCTCTGACCCCCCCCCAGCTTGCGCCCGAACAGCCGCAAAAGGTGATCGCCAACGCTGCCCAGTTGCTATCCAATCTTTCGCAGTTCGTCGGTGTCGTTATGGCACCACGCAGAACATCGGTGTTCCGCCATATTGAGTTCTTGAGGCTGTCCGAGCGGAGATTTTTGGTCATCATCGTTTCGCCCGAGGGCGACGTTCAAAATCGCGTGATCTTCACGGACGTGGACTACTCCCAGTCGCAACTCATTGAGGCTTCCAACTTTCTGAACGCGCATTACGCGGGGCTTGCGATGGAGCAAGTGCGTGAGCGCCTGAAATCTGAGGTGGATGTGCTGCGCGGCGAGATCGCTTCGCTCATGCAGGCTGCGGTGAATGTGGGGTCTGAGGCTTTGTCCCAAGCGCAGGACGAGGTCGTGATTTCTGGTGAGCGCAACCTGCTGGCGGTCAGTGATTTCTCCAGCGACATGGGCAACTTGCGACGTGCTTTCGATCTGTTCGAACAGAAAACCCAGATTCTGCGGTTGCTGGATATCTCCAGCCAGGCCGAGGGAGTGCGCATCTACATTGGCGGTGAAAGCCATGTCGTGCCTTTTGAGGAGCTGTCCATCGTCAGTGCTCCGTATGAGGTAGACGGCAAAGTGGTCGGGACGCTGGGCGTGATCGGCCCCACGCGCATGCCATACGACCGGATGATTCAGATCGTGGACATCACATCAAAGCTGGTGTCCAACGCACTCAGCCATCGCAAGTAAAGCCCCTACAATACGGCGCTTGCTCCGTTGTATAGCGCTGGAGCATGGCCTGGGGCGTTAGCTCAGTTGGTTAGAGCAGAGGACTCATAATCCTTTGGTCGTTGGTTCAAGTCCAACACGCCCTACCAGGATGGATAAAGAAAGTCCGCTATCGAAAAGATAGCGGACTTTTTGTTTTTTCGGTTTGTGTTGCCGTATGGTTGCCGTTTGAAGGTGGGAACAGGTCACCGCACTTCCGTGATTTAGGGATGTATTGTTAGAAATGCTGAGCGCTTGTCTCGGGCGTACCGAGCCCGTGCTGCGAAGGCTGGCAGAGCAGTAGCAGCACTTTCGTGAACGTTTCATAGCGCAAAACTCAATGCGCCAGCGGTAACCGCTGTTTTTGGTCCCCAAAAGACGTCTGCCATCGTAAGCAGAGCCATAGTGCGCGGCCACCTGCAGCGCACTGCCAAGTCGACTTCAGGCTGGTCAGAGTCATTCGCGGACGGCGGTCTTGTCGGCTGCTTCGATCAGCACAGGCCATTCGACTGGCGGTGGGACGTATGGCCGCTGCTCATCGGAGACCAGCCGTTCGACAAGTGGCGACCGAGGTTCGATCCTGAACGACCGGTCCGGCGCGTGTCGACTAGCCGGAGCCGACCCGTTGCTGCCGTTCGATATCGCGAGGTTTCCCGATGAAAGCTGTCGGTCGCCGTCTTGTGGGGCGTAAGCTCACGATACTCTTAACATCGGCCGGCGCAAACATGAACGAGTTGCACAGGCTCGACTAAACAACGAAGTGCGCGTAACGCGAACATGCTCTGGCGAATTGGCCAGCCCGTTCAGCAAGTTTGCTGGCATTTGCGGCTGGGCAACTCGTATCTGAAAGTTAAGATAGACAGATGCGCCTCTTGCACCTGTCCGACATCCACTTTAGAACCCCCGACTGCGAGAACCCGGCCACTGACGTCCACCAACCCTACCGGACCCTTTTGGCGCAGGACGTCGTGGAACTGTGCCGCGAGGGAGGCTTTGTAGACGCCATTCTCGTAGGCGGCGACATCGCCTTCAAGGGGAGCCCTGTGGAGTACAAGGTCGCCCGTGCTTGGCTGCTAGAGCTGGCTCGACAGTGCGGCTGCCCTCCTGAGGGCATCTACGTCGTACCCGGGAACCACGACGTCGACCGAGGCGTGTGCGGCAGGTCGATGGCCATTTCGAACGCTCAGGATGCCATTGCAGCGGCGAATCCAGACGCTCGCGAGTGGGTTATGAAGCGGCAGTTGGCCGATGCGGATGTGGGGCAGTCGCTCTTCCGGCCGCTGGCCGCGTACAACGAGTTCGCTGCGGGCTTCGACTGTAGTGTCTACCCCGATTCACCGTTCTGGACCGACGAAGTTGACCTCGGAGGAGGCGTCCGGCTCCGTCTTTTCGGACTCACCTCGACGCTCATTTCGGGCTTGGGTGAGCGGGATGATGCCCCCGGTCGCCTCTACCTAGGACGTCTCCAGACGGTGCTGAACCCCGAGCAGGACGTAGTCAACCTAGTGCTCTGCCACCACCCGCCGTCTTGGTTCGCCGACAGAGACGATACCGATGACAATATCAACGAACGCGCCAAGCTGCAGTTCTTCGGGCATGAGCATCGGCAGCGATGCACGCCAACGCCGACCTACATGCGATTTCAGGCCGGCGCGGTGAACCCGGACATGAACGAGCGGGAATGGAAGCCCGGCTACAACCTGCTCGACATCACGGTGCGGGGCGAAGGCATGGGGCGGACCCTGGACGTACGCGCGTACGTGCGCCATTTTCAGAAGTCGCCGGATATGTTCGTGGCGCTGCGGCAGGACCGCTTTCAGGAGGTCTGGACTCACAGCATGGCGCTGCCGCACATTGCACCGTTGGGGGCGCCAGCTGCCGAGGTTAAACCGCCAGTTGCGCAGTTCCATGCGACTCAGGTGGCCGAGGCTGCGCATGAGGCTGCAGCGGTAGCGCCATTGGAGCCCGAACTGGACGGAAAAATGCAGGGCCCGACCATGCGAAATCTCATCTACCGGTTCTGGGACCTATCGATCGGCGAGCGCCGGGAAATCACGTTGAAGCTCGGGCTTATCACGGAAGCCGATCTGCAGGTTCCGGAGCCTGAGCGCTACAAGAAGGCGTTCAAAGAGGCCGCGGCGCGCGGCCTCCTGGCTGAGCTGGCCACCGATATCGAACGCGTCGAAAACACTCACTAAAAAGGCAGGGGAGCACCATGCAGGAGCACTTCAACGGTTGGTACGGCGGGATGGAGTTCTCTGAGAACGCTGAAGTTCGCGCGCAACGCTATGCAGGTATCCAGTCCGCGGCGCGGAACCCATCTACGACGACGCTCGAGGTCTTGGTGCGGCTTGCGTTCCGCACAAAAATACAGAATCTGTCCACGGAAGCTGGCCAAGTGCGCAACCGACTCGCTGATTCCGGACCAGCCCTCAACGACGAGGAAGCGGCGCTGCTGGCAGCAATTGCCTTGGCGATGATCCTGGAAGAGCAGGATGCAACGGCGGGCAAGGCTGCGGCACTTGTGACTGGCGCTTTCTGCGCAGGACTGCGCACTTTGACGCAACCGATGGATTTGGTGGGCTTGGCCATCGCCGCGCAGAACTATCTCGCGGAGACGGCGCGTCGGCGACCACCGCTCGAGCAGCAGAAGCTTGTGAATCCCCAGCTCAACATCGCGGCGCACCTCAACGCCCTTGAGGACGGCAACATCGCGACTGTCCGCGCAGCTATTGACGCACTCGCCAGCGCCAGTCACCAGACGCTGACGGCGATGGCCACCCGGCAGCGTGCCTTCGAGACTGCAGTGCAGGGCTATGTCAAGGTTCAGGACGAGGAGCTCGACATCCTCTGGTGGCTCCAAGGCAGGCGATGCACTCGTTTCGATCAGACTTTCGAGGAAGTTCAGTCTGAGTTCCGTCCCATCGTCATCGCAGTGGAACTGGCTGCGCTGACCAAGGTGCTTCCCGGCCCAACAGCATTGCCCTCCCTGCTGTCCCGTGCAGGCGTGGATGACGTCGTTCAGCTGTCCATTCCCGCGATGGTCCAAGGCTTCCCTCATGAATGGTTGGGGCGTGTTTTGCCGGAAGACAAGGCGGGGAAGGTGTCGGCTACCACCACGCCCATCTTGGAAGCCGTGCGGCGCAGGCAAGAAGTCGATGGTCAGGACACATGGGTCTCGGCATGGGCCACTGTGACCGGCGTTGAAGTGACGGCTTCGTTGCCTGCACGTACCCTGGCCGATCTGCTCTACCGAGAGCTGCTGCAGGTGTCCTTGGTATGACCACGATGGAACATGTCGAAGAGGACTCCGAGCCACAGTGCGCGAACCCCGACTGCAAGATTGCGTCAGGCGGCCGTTGTCTCGAAGGCTTCCCTGAAGCTTCCGCCTGCCCCCAATTCGGCAAGGCATTGGTCATCGTTCCGGGTATCACGCCGACCCCTAAGTCGTCTGTATCAGGCCTTCGCCTGCCGCACGCTCAATCGCTGTCCATCAGCGAAGCGACCTCGCTGCTGCGGCATGGCCCCTGCAACGTTATTTCCCTGGTGGGGCCATTCGATTCCGGCAAGACCAGCCTGGTCGCTGGAATTTATGACCTGCTGCAGCGCGGGCCTGTGGGTGGGTACGCCTTCGCCGGCTCGTCCACGATGCATTCGTTCGAGCGCGCCTGCCACGATTCAAGGCGTGACTCCGAGCGCAGCGAAGCTCACATGGAACGAACCGAGCGCGGTGAGGTTCTCTTTTTCCACGTTGATTTGGTTGGCGAAGGATTCGATGCCAAGCGCGCAGCACTCTTCGGCAACCGCGCAGGCGAGGAATACACCATGGTGCACGACGAGCCGGACCGCGCGAAGGCCTACCCCGAGCTGAAGCGCTCAGACGTGCTCACGGTTCTCGTGGATGGAGCGAAGCTGCTCAACGCCGGCGAGCGCCACCAAGTGCGCGCCGAAGTTCGCCTCACGCTGAGGGCGTTCGTGGAGTCTGGCGTCGCTCCGCCTTGGCAATGCTTGGCCCTGGTGCTTACCAAGCTCGACGCAATCCGCAAGGACGAAGCCGGACGTGACGGCGCTTTAAGCTTTTTCGAGGCACTAGTGGCAAAGGTGCGCGACGACTACGCTTCCAACTTCGCTGAAATCCAGGCGTTCATCGTCGCCGCCTCGCCGAAGACCACCAATGCCCACCGCGGAGAGGGCATGCACGAGCTGCTACGGTACTGGATGAGTGATCCCGCCAGGAATGTACCTGCGGCTATTGAGCAAAAAGAGGTTGCGAAGGAACGCGCCTTCGGAAGGCTTCCGTTGCTGGCGACTGCGAGGACAGGCACATGACCGCGCACGACATCGTTGTGCTGGGGCTTCCTGGCTCGGGAAAGACGACCTTTTTGGCCGCTCTGTGGCATCTGCTCACTTCCGATGAGGTCGAGACTCGGTTGAGCCTCGTATCGTTGCAGGCTGGCGAATCAGCACATCTCAATGAGATTGCTGCACTGTGGCGGCGCGCCAGAGTCCAGGAGCGGACGCTGCATGCAGGCGACCGCACGGTGACCATGTCTCTGCGCAACGGGGCTGCTCCTAAGTTTCAGTTGTCGTTCCCCGACCTGGCGGGCGAGTCTTTCCAGCGGATGTGGGAAACGCGCGAGTGTGCGCCCGAGGTGGCGGCATCGCTGCGCAGTGCCAACGTGTTGCTGTTCATCCATGCAGACAAGATCAAGGCGCCCGGCTGGATCGCGGACGACGCCGAAGATGCGGAGGCTGCAGGCCTTCCACCGGAACCCGGCAAGCCTGTGTCATGGAATGCCCGAATGGCCCCTACGCAGGTCAAACTCGTCGACCTTCTGCAATCATTGCAGGCGCCACCATTGGAAACAGGCGCACGCAGCGTTGCCATAGTCTTGTCCGCGTGGGATAAAGCTGCAGGTGCCGGGATGTTGCCGGATGAATATCTGACGGCGCACCTGCCCTTGCTTCGCCAGTACCTATCCCACGGGCTCAACAAAGCCTGGACGGTTAGGGTGTTCGGGATCAGCGCCCAGGGCGGGGTTTACGACGAGGCCGGGAAGCCTTCGAAGGATGAGGCCCAGCGCATTAGGGAGATGGACGTCCCCTCTCAGCGCATTGCCGTGGTCTCCGCCGAAGGGCAATCACACGACCTGACGGAACCGCTTCAGTGGTTTCTAGCCTGAGGTAGGGTGTGGGAATCATCGTCAATCAGGCACTTCATGGCTATTCAGAGGGCCACCGGCAGTTTGCCTGCTCTGCAAAACTGACCCCGAACGACGCGCGCCTCGTCTTGGTGATGAGCGACGCGTCCGGGTCCGGCGTCACTGCGGAGGGCATTTCCTACCTGACAGGCTATCCGCTGCCAGAATCTGGCTTGTACGCGCTTGCCCGAACTTGGCCAGCGCCCGAGATGCCGAGACCAGGCTGCGTGTGGACGCATACGCTGTTCGTTGAGTTTGCCGACTTGGCGATGCTGGATAGTCCGTCACAACTCGCTGCGCTGTTCAAGGCGCCTTCCATCGAGACAGCCCGTGTCTACGGAGGCGCACTTCATTTCACAAACGCATTAGCAAATGGTTGGGCGCTGATGTCGAGCGAGCTGCCGGTGTTCGAACGGCTCGCAACTGCTTTGTACGAGCATCCTCATAACCAGATTTGGGCTCGCAGAGCCACCGATGCGCAGGTTGACGACGTGGTGCTGCGCTTGTGGGACTTACAGTGGCCGCGGCTTAGGCGTTCATTCCGGTTCTGTACATTGACCACTCGTGATCGCTCGCAAGAAGGGGCGCTGTTCGACCTCCAGTTTTGCGGCGAATCGGTCTCCCGATTGCGTTTTCCCCAAAACACGGAGGGGGTTGAAGCTACCTCCATGTCTGCTGGGCCCTGGCTTGCGCAACTCGTCGACCACGCTAGCCGTCCGGATGCCTCTGAATTCCGTGAGGTGCTGAGGCTGCTGGGCACAGACGTTCTTGGTGGGCGCGAAGCCATGCGAGCCATTTGCGAGCTGCAGGCGACGCTTGCTCGGCGCGGGCCAACTGCCGTGGCCGATGCCATCGCATTGGTGACCGTGCCGGCCACATTGTCTGGGTCGAAGGCTGCCAGGGAGATGGTCGCAACCCAGGCCCTGTGCATGGCAGATGGTCTCAACGATTCGGAGTTGCGCTATGTCGTTGATAACCTAGACCTCGTCGCGGAAGGAGAGCTCGTTGACCGCGTCTGGAAGCTAGCTGAGCGCCTGCTCGCGGTAGCGCCGGAGAAGCTCGTAGAACTGGTCGAAGATGAGCGCCCGACCGTGCAAGCTGCGATGCGGGCGACGGTTAAAGAGTTGGAGGCTGCCCTGCTTGTAGACCATCTGATGCCGGGGACGAACTGGTGGCCTCGGCTGTTGTCCATCCGACCAGACCTTGCTGAAGTGAGCGAGTTCTGGCGTCGAACTCAAGCAAGAGCATCTGATGTCCAGCAGGCCGGTGTCGAACTGCACGACGGAAACCAGCTTGCCGCTGCCGTTCAAGGCCTACACAGCGAAATTTCCATTGAGTCAGTTGCCTGGGCTTTTGGACCGGTTGCGGTGCTCACTTGCATTCAGCAATTGATGTCGCACGGTGGAGATGCCACAGAGCTGCGGATGTGGATCAAAGAGGCCTGCAGGCAACCCGGAGAAGTCGCAGCCTTCCTGGCGCATGCGCCCACGCTGAATCCGCGCTTGGTCGCTTGCATCGCGGCTGAACTTGCTCCAGATGTGGTGCCTAACGAATACGGCGTTGACCCTTGGCTAGCCGCGCTGACGGCTGTGAAGCAGCAAGCTGGTCAACTGCCCATTGAGTTGCTGGTCTACGGGTTTCGACGGGCCATGAGCTGGCGGTCCAAAAGCGTTGGCCCGCTGCTATGCCTGACCTTCGAATCACTGCATGGAGCTGCAACTGCGGGAGCATTGGCGTCATCGAATTGGCAGCATCTGCGTGACAGCCTTCCGTGGGTCCGGACGGCAGACGCGTGGGATGTAGCGCTCAGCCTCAGGCTCGGCCTGGTGAAGCGGTGTGTCGAAGCGCCAATTGCCCCTGAGGACTACGTGGCGCTGGCGTCGACGGATGGCCTCTTCGCAATGATCCTCGACGCGACCTGGGAGCATTGGGGCGGGAAGCGCTATCTCAAAGGGGTTGAGGAGGCGATGGGGAATTCGGTCGACCCGAGGCAGAGGTCACGCAGTCGGGCTGTCAAGGCGTACGTCGAGAAGCACTCCAAGTGGTGGGAGTAGGCTTTCCCAGCGTGACCCGGGCAAGGTGTCTGATGACGAGACCGTCAGGGCAGCGCGCCGGAGCGTCGAAGCAATGTCCTTCTACTAGTTGGTAAGCGTATGGCGATGCAGGTTGACACTGCGCGCACTTGGTCTACGACTGCTTGACGAACCATGCGGTCGCACGCAGTTTCCGACCGCGAGCGCCAATGAACCTTGACCGGTCCTCCTGGCCAGTACGGGCACTGCTCGATGTTGATGCTACTGCGGGCCCCAAGATGCAGTCGCGAGCGCCGAGGTGGCCAAGACTAATCCAGCCAGTCGGAACCCTCCTTAAGCGCACCGACTTTGGGGACTTGTTGGGTCGCCACACAGCTGACGTTGTTGAGCGACGGCATTTGGCCGACAGCGTGAAGTAGCCGTCGACGCCTGAAGCAGACTTTGGCCGGCAAAGATTCACAACCCGACCGGCGGCTCCCCTGGGCGACCGAGAAATGGCGCCTGCGGGCCTGGAGCGGCCGGTCACCGCAGATGAAAGCGGACACACAACGTGTCCGATGCGACCGACCTGTTAGGGCGCATTGTTGAAAGGGATAATTGAAGCAAGATCATCCTCGACATCAAGGCCATACGCGATGGCAATGGCTGCAACCGCACCACCCACGGTCTTTCGAAGCTTAACGAGCTCACGCGAGAGCAAGGACTTTTGCATAGGGTGAGCCGCTCGATCAAACGCAGGCGATCCGATGATGTCGCAGAACTCCCGACAAGCTCGGCGAATCTTCGCGAACTGCTTGCCGAGGGGCGTCTGAGGATCTACCTGCTGGAGCGCTCCAGTCAGCGTATGGCGCATGTCCTCAACGGATCGAAGGCAGTAGTGTGCGCCCTCCATCTCGTGAGGTCGGTACAACACGCGCTTGTCCTCCAGTGTTCTCAGGACAGTCCGCGCAGTTGTGACTTGCGTCGTGACCGGCTTCCACTGGATGCCGAAGATAGGAACGCTGACACCAGTCACGCCCGCGAGGATTTCTTTGAAGTGCAACTATGCCTCCTTGCGCTCTAGCGTGAGTAGTGAATTGGATCATGCGGGATTCTGGACACTGATATTTCCTGGAAGTGGCTTACGGTACAGGTTTGCAGGCAGTTGCCTGTTTAAACCTCCAGGCACAAAAATTCCTCAGAACCCGGCAGGCGTCAACGAGGCAAACTATAGCTCGCTACTAGGCAGGGATCGGACACTCAAAAGGCACGTTTTGGACTGTCAGGCAGCGGGTCGAGGCTTAACGGCAGCTTCGGAGTAGTGTTGCCCAGCGGCGGCTCAGGGGCGACAGTGTGAGGCCAGTCCGCGAAGAGGCGGTGAACGGTGTGCCTCTAACCGCAAAGGCCAGGTCCTAAGACCGCTTCACTTCGCATCTCAGATCGTCATACGGGCCGCGGCCGTCAGGTTAGTGACTGCTCAACAGGGGTAAGCGCGAGTTCGGCCTGCGATGCCGACTGACAACAACCGCTGCAAAGGCGTCCCCCCAAGCCATCACTGAACCATTGCCACAACCATCCCACACTCTCAAAGCGGCGCTGGCGACCCCACAACCACCACAGGCCCCGGCCCCTCATAAATCACCTCCCCCGAGTGTTTGATCGTCACCCGCCAGGTCTTCCCCTCCTGGATGACCGCATACGCCTCAGGCTCCAATGGCAGCACCGTCTCGGTCGGAAACACCCCCTCAATCTTCCAGGGTGGCGTGCACAGCAAGGTGGGGTAGTTCCAGGGAGAGATTGCAGTCATGGTGTCACCTCGATACGAACAGGTCCAGGCCCGCGGTACATCAAGAACTCGTGGTTGAGCATCACCACCCACTCCTCACCCTCTTGCGTGACAGAGTAGTTGTCGGGCAACCCCTTGAGCGGAATACGTCCATCCCGCCCAGGAATCGTGCATGGCCAGATCAATACAGACAGATCGGGCCTCTGAGAATTGGGCATGGCTGCAAGCATTTCTGCGGGTTGATCCAGCACGATCTGCTCAGTGCGTGAACCCTCCACCGGAGTTGCCTCCGGATGCTGCTTGCGAATGGACTCTTCGGTGGCCATGTGCCGGGTGTTGAACCACTTTCCCGCTGAAGACTTGACCCGCCAGCGGTAGTGGATCTCGACCTTCATATCTCCACCTTCATCCCAGCCGCACTTCAAAGTACGCCCCATCCCCTTCCCCCAGATCCCGGAATCCCGCCTGCTTGGCCGCAGTGCTGGCCTTGCCCCAGGCTTTGAGCAAGGTGAGGTCTCCGGGAGACACCACCTCAGGGGGCGACTCTTCCAGGTTGTTCAGAGTGTCCAGTGCTGCTGCCACTTGTTCAGGCCCGCCCAGCTGCTTTTCCAATGCCTTGGCGTAGCGGCTCTCTGCCGCAATGCGCTCCTTGGCGGGCAGTTCTTCAGGGTAGTCGCGCAGGGTGACGGTGTAGGTGGATTCGATGGTTTCCATGAGGCTTCTCCGGTGTTTTGATGTACTGGATAAATATACAGCTTTCTCCGCAAAAGTACATGTCAGAAAGAACCCTCGGGAACGGTTGTGGAGGGCGGTTGTGCAGATTGATTGTTTTCAATACCGGAATGGTCAGTTTGCGACTGAGTAGTTTTTCTCTGAACACCATCGGCGTACAGTTCAACCCATCGATGAGCCGAACCCGCAAGGCGACTCACCGAACCCGGTTCAGGAATGGTTTTTGACCCGGCTTTTTGAGACGCTTTTTTATCCAAGGATTTGCATCATGAACAAGACCGCTCGTTTCCTCTCTATCGCTGCTGTTACTGCTTTCACCGCCTTTGGCGCCCACGCTGACGAAGCCGATGGCTCGCAATTCGCTTTGAAGTTCGACACCAACCGCACCCGTGCTGAAGTGCAAGCCGAAGCCGCTACCGTGGCACAGACCCGCAGCCAGGAGCCTGCTGGTTCCCGTGTGGTGACGTACTCGTCCACGGCTGACCGTGCTGCGGTGCGTGCCCAGGCTGCTGAAGCTCTGCGTTTGGGCAAGATTCCCCACGGCGAATTCAGCGCCATGTAATTGACGCAGTTGCGGGACTTCCCATGATGGTGGCATTCGCGCGGTGCGGGTGCTGCTGCCATGGGAGGTGTTCTGAAGTCACCCGCACTGATCCAAGCAAACTGGGCTCCCATTGGGAGCCCTTTTTGTTTTGGGGGACCGCATTGCAAGCAGCTGTAAATCCCTGCGGGTTCTGAGCATTCAGCCCTGAGCGCGGGGCTGAAGGATGCTCCAATCGGGCTCCATTTTTTTGCTCAGTCCATTCTGTGAACCGATTGTTTTCCTGGCCGCGCCGTGTGCGCATTGCCACCGCACTGGTCCTGTCTCTGGCCAGTGTCAGTCCGAATCTCTGCTGGGCCCGCTCATCGCAGTTCGACAGTGCGGCACTGCTCACACCGCAGCCCACCAGCTTCGCGCAGTGCCCTCAGTTCTTTGCGAATGGGACGCCGCCTGCCATCACATCCCGGCCTCAGCTCTGGGAGCTTTGCTACGAGGCCTTTGCGGTGCTTCACAGCGGGGCGACCCGGACGCCGGTGTTTGTGGCCCAGCGACTGAACCGGCAGTCTGTTGAAGATGCCGATGAGAAGCGGGCGAAGCGGTTCTTTGCCGATGCACGGCTCCCAAGTGGCGAGCGAGCAGAGCTGGAGGATTACAAGAACTCTGGGTACAGCCGGGGGCATATGGCGCCTGCAGGGGACATGCCCACCCCAACGGCTATGGCTCAGAGCTTCAGCCTGGCCAACATGGTTCCGCAGGACATCCAGCACAACGGGGGTGCCTGGAACAAGATCGAGCAAGACACCCGGCGCTATGCGCGAAGGGCCAAAGGAGATGTGTATGTGATCACGGGGCCGGTGTTCACGGACAGTGGTCCGCGCATTGGCGCCAACGGGGTCAAGGTGCCCACCTATCTGTACAAGCTGGTGTATGACGCTACGGATAAGCGTGCTTGGGCGCACTGGCAAGAGAACCGCGAGGGGGAGACGGTGAGTCGGCCGATCAGTTATCAGGAACTGGTGAAGAGGACGGGGGTGGAGTTCTTGCCAAAGAGTGCACTGCAGCATTGAGATTCGCAAGCCACGTGTCAGCGGTAAGGTTATAAATCGGCCCTTTCAACTTATTTGCATTGTGAGTATCCATGAACCGTGCTGACCTCGTTGCCATCCTCGCCGCCAAGAATGATCTGTCCAAGGTCGCAGCCAATGCTGTACTGGACACCCTGATCGACACCATCCAGACCGCAGTCAAGAAGGGCGATGCCGTTCAGCTGGTGGGTTTTGGGACCTTCAAGTCGGCCAAGCGTGCGGCGCGTACGGGAAAGAACCCATCGACCGGTGCTGCGTTGAAGATCCCTGCAAGCACGGTGCCTAAGTTTGTGGCGGGTGCGAAGTTCAAAGCGGTAGTGGATCCCAAGGCTGCAAAGCGTAAGGCCGACAAGGCTGCGAAGTAAGTACAGCGCAGTAGGCCAAACTCTGAACAAACCGCCACGGGTCTGGGCCTCTATAAGCCGAGAAAGTTACCATTGGGGATATGAATACGTTTTCCAATGCCTTTCGCGCCGAAGTTGTTCGCATGGCGCGCAAGGAGCTCAAGCCTGAACTTCAGGGTATGCGCAAAGCGATCACCAGCCACCGTTCGGAGATTGCCGCTCTGAAGCGGGAAGTGAAGGGCCTCACCTCGCAGCTGAAGACGGCCCAACGGCAGACCAAGGTAGTAAGCGCAGTTTCCCCTTCCGATCAAACCAAAGTTTCGAACCGGTCCGGGAGTGACGAGTTCGTGTTCACGCCAGAGTTGTTGGCTCAGATGCGTAGTGCACTCGGAGCGACGCAGATCGAAATGGCATCGCTGTTGGCCGTATCGGCACTGTCGTACTCAAGGTGGGAGAAGGGGCAAGCTCACCCTCGCACTAAGCAGCTCGCGAAGATTGAAGAAGTGGTGAGGATGGGGGCTGTGAAGGCCGGAAAGAAGATCCGCCAGGCGGCGAAGGTCTGAGGTTCAAGCAGCGCTGCAACGGGCGAAGGGGTCAGCTCCTAGGCTGCTCTTCGGAAATACTGCAATTGGGCTTTGAATTGAATGATGGTCCTCGTTTGCATATCGCGTGGCTGTGCATGGGGCGGCCAATCAAGGCCTGCCAAAGGGGAAAATTCGGACCGATCGCGAAAGTCACACATCGTTCCGCGCTATCCTAAACAGGCGAGTCCCCTCCACACCCACCAGCATGAGTACCTACAAAGAACTTCTCGAACAAAAAGACGCACTGGATCAGCAGATTGCCCTGGCGCGCAAGACAGAAGCCAAACAAGCGCTCGATACTGTTCACAGCATGATCGCGGAGTTCGGATTCACTGCGCAACAAGTCTTTCCGTGGAAGCCAGTGGTCAAGAAAGTGGAGGCTAAGTACCGGGATCCTAAAACGGGTGTGAGTTGGAGCGGCAGGGGAAGAGCGCCTAAATGGATCGAAGGGAAGAATCGCGAAGATTTTGCGGTTTGATCTGACGCTTGGAACGTTTGTTGTGCCACGCCTCTTCAACGTAATTGTGCTTGGCTAGCTTCCGTCAGCGCTAGCATAGAAGCTGGAGTTGGCGTAGGTGGGCCCGCCGAGATCATTCCCGTGCCGTGAGCAGTGCATACAGCAACCCTGCGATCACCGCACCCGTGGCCATTGCCAAAAGACCTGGTAGATGCCGTGTCGCGTCAATGAACACCGGCATGGGCGCCACCGCATCGACAGCGCGCACTGCGGCCACCATACCCACCCCGGCCGCCGCCGCCAGCAGCGGGCTGCGCCAAACAGGCCAGCGCCGGGCTAGGAGGAGTGCCGCGGGCAGCGCCAGTAGCCAGCCAGCGGCCAAGATGCCGGCATATACAGGCGCGAAGCTGATCAAATCTTGCCAAGTCGCGCTGGCTCGCTCAGTGGCGGGAATGTCCACACCCAGATCCACCAGCGCCTGAAGATTCCATTGCGTTTGGACCACAGACCCCCACGCCGCAGCCAACAGCCAAGCCAGCAACAGCGGCGCAAGATGTCGTGCCCAGAGGGGGGATGTGGAAGCGTTCGTGGCGCGCAAACTCATAATGCCCATTATGAAATACGTGTTTGTATTCCTGGTGGGTGTGCTGGCCTTGGGCACGTCGGTTCAGGCTGCAGGCTACCGGGTGGAGACGGTAGCCACCGGGCTCGTGCACCCCTGGTCGCTGGCCTTCCTGCCGGGCGGCCGCATGCTGGTGACCGAGCGCCCGGGCCGGTTGCGCCTGATAGAACCAGGGCCTGATGGTCGCCCCCAGTTGCGCGCTGAGGCAGTGGTCGGCGTGCCTCCGGTTCTGGCGCGAGGACAGGCCGGTTTGTTCGATGTGGTGTTGGACCCGGATTTCGTGAACAACGGCAGGTTGCTGTTGTCGTTCGCTCATGGCACGCCTGAGGCCAACCATCTGCGCTTGGTGAGCGCCAGGTTCGATGGCCGTCAATTGCTGGAAGTGCGCTCCATATTCACGTCCAAACCTGCCAAGTCAGAAACCCAACACTTCGGTGGTCGCATGGCCTGGCTGACCGACGGAACCCTGCTATTCGGCATGGGCGACGGCAACCAGGAGCGCACGGACGCGCAAAGAATGCACACCCATCTTGGTAAGCTGATGCGCATCCAAGCGGACGGCAATGTGCCTGAGGACAACCCTTTCGCGAAGCGTACAGGGGCCCTGCCTGAGATCTATTCCCTCGGACATCGCAACCCACAGGGAGTGGCGGTAGTAGATGGCGTGCCGTACTCCCACGAGCATGGCGCACGGGGAGGCGATGAGCTGAACCGCATTGAGCCTGGTGCCAACTACGGCTGGCCCGTCACCACGGGCGGCGTGGACTACACCTACTCACGCATCACCCCGTACAGAAGCCTGCCCGGTATCCTGCCGCCCCTTGTGGAATGGACGCCATCGATCGCACCGGCCGGGCTGGCCTGGTATGACGGGTCGATGTTTCCGGAATGGCGCGGCAGTCTCTTTATCGCGGCGCTGGTTGAACGGAGTGTGCGGCGAGTGCCCATGGTCAAGGGGGTACCGGGGCCGCAGGAGGTGCTGTTTCAGGAAATTGGGGAACGGATCCGCGACGTGCGCACCGGGCCTGACGGTGCGATCTACCTGCTGACGGACAGTCCCAACGGGCGAGTGCTGAGAGTAGTTCCGGCAGCTCCATGAACGACTATCTGACTTGAACGACTCAGTCGGTGTTGCTGGGGCGATTTCCCAGTCACCTGCGGATGCTTACCGTTGAACCACGGTTCAGGCTGGTTGCTGCCGTTCGCTCCCAAATGGTTGAATGACCGGTGCCGTCGGGACCAGACCTTGAAAGGCATTCGGAGCGGTCTGTAGTGCGTATTCCAGTTGTTCTGGTCGGAAGGTCCAGCGTCGTGACCAGTCAGTCCAGTGTTCGTGGTCAGGCTCGGCATCATTGGGCAGACTTGCTATCCTGCTTTGCCGCATTTTTACTCCCATCAATATCAGATAGTTCTTTGGAGAACTTGCTGCGGCCCGTCGAATGGTGATAACGCACTTTTGACGCCCCGTTTGAATTGGGCACGAGCCCGATGCTCTTGGGCAAGGATCAGCCAATCGTTCGAGCGCTCTCCTAGTAGAACCACTTGTAACCAGGGAGCGCCCCCCGGTTTCGGGAAGAGCACAAAGCCAAGCCGACGTTGCGCCACCTAATCTTAGTAATTGATTTGCTTCGGTTGCTGACTGTCACGTTTCATCCATGTTCGCCCACTAAACTCCATCAGAGAGTCATTCGATCGAACAACGCACATCGGCACGACCTACATGGATTGCTCCTGAAACGTCAGCGCTATTCATGTTCGAGTCCGTTTGCGTTTCGTCGAGTCGCCAAAAGACATTCATTTCAATAATCGCTGTATGATTGAAATATGGAAGAAAAATCTGTCGTTCAGTCACTCGCAGCCCTTGCACAGGAGGTGCGTCTGCGTGTCTTTCGGGCTCTCGTTGTGGCAGGAGCTGAGGGACTCACGCCAGGTGCGCTCTCCGAGCAGTTGGGGGTCGCCGCCAACACCCTGTCATTTCACCTCAAAGAGTTGGCCCACGCTGGCTTGGTGAGCCAGGAGCGCCAAGGGCGCCACTTGGTGTACCGCGCCTCGTACCAGACCATGAACGATCTGCTGGCCTACCTGACAGAAAACTGTTGCCAGGGTGCGCCATGCCTCACTGAAGAGGCCGCTTCCTGCAACTGCTGAACGTTCCCTGTACGGCAACCCATGCCCCAAGCGCCTGTGCGCTCAGCCCCGATTCACCCATATCACCACCATTGACCCTGGAGTTAACCATGAGCGCAACCCCACAACCCTTGAACGTTCTCTTTCTTTGCACGCACAACTCGGCGCGCAGCATCCTGGCCGAAGCACTGCTCAATGACATGGGTGCCGGTCGGTTCAAGGCCTACTCCGCCGGGAGCAGCCCACGCGACAACCAGCAACCCAACCCCTTGGGCCTGCAGGTGCTGCAAAAAGCAGGCATTTCCACCGAAGGCCTGCGTAGTAAGAGCTGGGATGAGTTCGCCACGCCCGACGCGCCCCAGATGGACCTGATCATCACGGTGTGCGACAACGCGGCGGGCGAGGTCTGCCCCATTTGGCCAGGCCACCCCGCCACAGCGCACTGGGGCTATGCAGACCCCAGCGAGGGCGACGGCACGGACGAGCAGAAACTTGAAGCCTTCCGCCAGACGCTGCACGCCATGAAGCGTCGGCTCGAACTGCTGGTGAGCCTTCCCGAGGACAAGCTGGCCAAGGCAGTCCTTCAGACCACAGCACGCCAACTGGTCACAAACTGAGAAGCAAGATGCGGAAGTCCAGTATGAGCGTGTTTGAGCGCTACCTCACCGTGTGGGTGGTGCTGTGCATCTTTGTAGGGATCGGGTTGGGCCAAGTGTTCCCTGGCGCAGCACGCGCGATTGGTGCGTGGGAAGTCGCCCGCGTGAACATTCCGGTGGGCCTGCTCATCTGGGTGATGATCATTCCGATGCTGCTCAAGGTGGACTTTGCCGCCCTGGGCGAAGTGCGCAACCACATGCGCGGCATCGGGGTCACCTTGTTCGTGAACTGGCTGGTCAAGCCGTTTTCCATGGCTTTTTTGGGCTGGCTGTTCATACGTCAGTGGTTTGCCCCATACCTGCCAGCTGACCAGATCGACAGCTACATCGCTGGCTTGATCCTGCTGGCCGCCGCCCCGTGCACCGCCATGGTGTTCGTGTGGAGCCGTCTCACGGGGGGCGACCCGCTGTTCACGCTGTCCCAGGTCGCGCTGAACGACAGCATCATGATCGTCGCGTTCGCGCCGCTCGTGGCTTTCCTGCTGGGCCTGTCGGCAATCTCTGTGCCGTGGGACACGTTGCTCACCTCTGTCGTCCTGTACATCTTGATTCCCGTTGTGCTGGCCCAATGGTTGCGCCGGGCACTGCTGGCCCGAGGTCAAGCCGTGTTCGACGCTGCGCTGCATCGCATTGGTCCCTGGTCCATTGCTGCGCTACTGCTCACCCTGGTGCTGCTGTTCGCGTTCCAGGGCGAGGCCATCCTGCAGCAGCCCCTCGTCATCGCATTGTTGGCCGTACCCATCCTGATCCAGGTGTTCTTCAACTCGGCACTGGCGTATTGGCTCAATCGCGCAGCGGGAGAAAAGCATGCGATTGCCTGCCCATCAGCATTGATCGGTGCTTCCAACTTCTTCGAGCTGGCCGTGGCGACAGCCATCAGCCTGTTCGGTTTTCATTCGGGTGCGGCCCTGGCCACGGTGGTGGGGGTGCTCATCGAGGTGCCGGTCATGCTGCTGGTGGTCAAAGTCGTGAACTCTTCAAAGGACTGGTATGAATCCGGATCTTCCCAACGTTGATGCCACGCACTTCGAGCAGACCGATCTTGAGCGACTGGTGCCCGCACAGCGTTCTACCCATGCACCCCGCATCCTGCTGCTCTACGGCTCTGCGAGAGAGCGCTCCTATAGCCGATTGCTGACCGAAGAGGCCGCGCGACTGCTGCGCGCCCTCGGTGCTGAAACCCGCATCTTCGATCCGCGAGGGCTGCCACTACCGGACGCGGAGCCCGACAGCCATCCGAAGGTGGTGGAGTTGCGAGAGCTGGCCCAATGGGCTGAGGGCATGGTCTGGACCTCACCGGAGCGCCATGGAGCGATGACCGGCATCCTGAAGATGCAGATCGACTGGATACCCCTGTCCGTAGGGGCAGTGCGTCCCACCCAGGGAAAGACGCTGGCGGTGATGGAGGTGTCGGGTGGCTCGCAGTCGTTCAATGCCGTCAACCAGATGCGGGTGCTGGGCCGGTGGATGCGCATGATCACCATCCCCAACCAATCATCGGTCGCCAAGGCCTTCCTGGAGTTTGACGAAAGCGGTCGCATGAAGTCGTCGAGCTACTACGAGCGTGTGGTTGATGTGATGGAAGAGTTGGTGAAGTTCACGCTGCTCACGCGCGACTGCGCCGGCTATCTGGTGGATCGGTACAGCGAGCGTCGGGAGAGCGCCGAAGCGCTGTCCAAGCGGGTGAATCAGCGCGGCATCTGATTTGCCCCCCATCTTCTTAAAGGATTGACGGGAAATTCAGTGGCCCCGGCAGGTCTTATGACCTGCAGCTCGTCGCCCTGGTCTTCCCGGCGTTCGTGGCACTCGACAAAGCAACGACCTTTGCTAGCCAGAGTGTTGAAGCGGTATGTGCCCCTCTCACGCTAACTAGAGCTGAGCAGATTGCAACGCTGCCACAGACTGCGTCTGCGCGTCACTTGCGCATCGTTGGATGCGGTTCTGTGGAGTCAGCTATACAGCGAGCGACTACTCAATCAATAGCAATCGGGCAACTACCGTCAGCGGCCCAGTCGGAGTAGCTGAGATAGTAGGCTGACACATCTTGGTGCCCAGCCGAAACGGCAGCCAACGCGGCCAAGGCTGCTCTTCCCCCGGCGTCGCAATGTGTGACCAAAGGAGTGCTGAGATCAAGGCTTGCTTCGTCCAAGCTGGCGCGAAGCTGTTGTGCGTCCTTGAGTGTCCCGTTTTCTTTCAGGAATCCACTGTGTGGCAGCGACTTTGCCTGCGGCAAATGCCCGCCACGCGAATTGGAGCGCAGGTCGGTCCCCGCATACTCTGCGGGAGTACGGGCGTCGAGAATCTGAACCTTTCCAAGTAGCTCATCCCTCAGCAGTTGGCGGCTGACCAACTTCACCTTGGGCACATGGTTGTCGGGCGTGCGGAAGGTCGTCGGCAAAGGGCGGTGCACACCGACTTCATGGCCTGCGGGGGGCAAGGCCAAGGCCAGCGCCTTCCATCCGCCGTCAATCACCCTGGCATCGGCACCGTGAAGCTGCAGAATGAACCACACCCGCGCTGCCTCGGTCATCCTGCCATCGTCATAAATCAACACCGGCGCTGCATTGCTCACGCCTAACTGGCCGAGTTCCCGCTCCCAGGTCGCCTTCTGCTCTAGCCCATGGTCCGCCGATCTGGCAAGCGACTCCCAGCGCTTCACATCCAGCCAAATGGCGCCTGGCCAATGGCCTCCAAGATACGCTTGCTCGTCTCGGACATCCCATACTTGGGCGGAGTCCAGATCGATAACAGATTGCGCAGGGACCAAGGAAGTATTGACAGTCATGACGGGCACCAAGTGATGTTGACAACAGGGATAGGCTATGGCCGGGAGCATGCGGCCAAACCTCTCGAACACAAACTACAGAATCATCCTGAAGATATAAGCCAACTGTATTATCGAAAGCCGATAACGATGCCAGATACCATCCGTGATATTCTTCTTGCGTTCGTGCGCGTGCACATTCTTCATCACGCCGTCTCTGAGCGAATTTACGGCTCAGGCATGGCCGAGGAACTGGCCCGTCATGGCTACAAGCTCAGTCCAGGAACGCTCTACCCTTTGCTTCACCGTCTGGAAGAGGAAGGCCTCTTGGTCAGCGAGTCCGAGGTGGTCAAAGGAAAGGTGCGCAGGTACTACACCGCAACTGCAAGCGGCAAGCGCGCGTTGAAGGCTGTGCAGCCGCGTCTTGCAGAACTACTCAGTGAAGCACTACCAGAGAAACCAACGCATGCCACTCGACACCCCAAAGAGCGCTGACCCAACGAGAAATCTCGCGCAGCAAGGCTCCAGCCTTGAGGTGTTTCTCGCCTTCTTGAAGCTGGGCCTGACGTCGTTCGGTGGGCCTGTGGCACATCTAGGCTATTTCCGCACCGAATTTGTGGAGCGTAGGAAATGGCTGGATGACAAGAGCTATTCCGACCTGGTGGCGCTATGCCAGTTTCTGCCGGGACCTGCAAGCAGCCAGGTGGGCATCGCTCTGGGATTGGGACGCGCTGGTTGGTGGGGAGCGCTGTGTGCGTGGATGGGGTTCACCCTTCCGTCAGCGATTGCGCTCATCCTGTTTGCGTTCGGCGTCACCCAATGGGCTGCGCTGGCCCAGTCAGGTGCGGTTCACGGGCTCAAGGTGGTGGCCGTTGCCATCGTCGCGCAGGCCGTCTGGGGCATGGCCAAGAACCTTTGCCCGGATCGACTGAGGGCAGGCATCGCCATCGTAGCGGCTTTGGTGGTGCTTGCAATTCCATCCGCAATGGGCCAGATCGGCGCCATTGTGGCTGGCGGCCTGGTGGGGCGATGGGCTGTGCAACTGGGACATCTGCCTGCTGCCGAACACCGAAACTATGGCGTCAGCAAAAAGGTGGGGGCGGCTCTGCTGATCCTTTTTGGAATACTGCTTGTCGTATTGCCGGTGTTGGCATCGACGGCAGGTTCGCCGACGTTGTCCGTCATTTCTTCGTTTTACCAATCGGGCGCGCTGGTTTTTGGAGGCGGGCATGTGGTGCTTCCGCTGCTGCAGGCCGGTGTAGTGCCCAGTGGGCTTGTGACCAATGACGCATTCCTGGCTGGGTATGGAGCCGCTCAGGCCGTGCCTGGGCCGCTGTTCACCTTCGCCGCCTACCTGGGGGCGGTGATGACTGGTGAACTGGGCGGATGGATGGGTGGGTTGGTGCTATTGCTCACCATCTTCGTTCCTGCATTCCTCTTGGTGGTCGGCGCCCTGCCATTTTGGGAGCCGCTGCGTCAACGCGATGGCATTCAGCGTGCAATGGCTGGGGTGAACGCAGCCGTGGTCGGCGTGCTCGCAGCAGCGCTCTACGACCCCGTGTGGACCAGTGCCATCCATTCACGGGCAGATTTCGGACTGGCGCTGGCGGCGTTTGGTCTGCTGGTCTATGGGCGACAGTCGCCAGTGCTGGTCGTAGCACTTGCCGCTGTGGCTGGTTGGCTGCTTGCGGTGTGATCTGTTAGAAAGTACCTATGCCTCGTGGCATCGTCAAGCCGGTTTGGCGAGCTTGAGGCTCAATGACTGGTGTGAGTGCCAGCGGTCATCGAATAGCCGAAACTCAATGGCTGCTATCAGCGGCTGATAGCATCGTATCGGAGGCCACACGCCTTTCCTACCTGTTGCGAGAAATCGATGACCGCCGAAGAACTGATGAAGGTAGTACAGACTTATCGGTACAGCGATTCCTTGTACGTGATCGTGGACTCACTGCCAATGCCATTTCATGAGAGCTTCGTAGCTTTTCTCCGCGGATTAGCGGTACCTGTGGGTGATGGCCTCAATCGCTATGCGTTCATTTCCGATTTCGAGCGTTGGCTGGATACCTGCCCTTCGGTTCAAAGAGCGCGGCCATGATTCGTGCATTGCGACGGACAGTCATGTTCACCGTGCTGACGTAGGCCAGTTCGACCGCGCCTCCTTGTGAGTGTCACAGCGCGTGCGACGCCACGGTTCGGGGATCAGCGTGCCAGGTGCGCCACACACCTCGCAGATGTGCATCGACAACTTCTCGACGTACGCAACCATCGCCTCATCTGCTGGGTCGAGAGGTAAGAACCGAAGGCTGAGGCGGCCCCATTTCTCTCGCGTGAGAAGCGCGCGCGCCTGAACGCCCCCAGAGTCCGCACGAGCCTGCAATTGCTCCAACAGCACTTCGAGCAGTGAAACCCAGCCAGGCCCTCCACAAGGATGGCAGTGCGTGTAAATTAAGGAATATTTGGTTTCAAGGTCTGCCAGACTCATAGCGGTTTTCCAATGCTTTCAAAAAAGAGTTCCAACCGCTCTCGTTCCGCTGAACGCTGCTCCAAGTTCCATTCAGTTTTGTAGCCAATCTTTAGAAGATGGCGATAATGCGCCCGCAAGTTGTCCAATCCTTTTTTCTGCAGAGGATTTACGGCTGCCTCGCACGCTGGACACTTTTTCTCTGCGCTAGATTTCTCCAGTGAGCCGAACCAATCGCAACGCGGGCAATTAAAAGGGAGAATATTCAGGGCATCTTTATTCGTCATCGTGATCCCGCATGTAGAGTTCTGTCGATTCTGCTGAACGCTCTGCAGCAGCAGCGTTCGCTCACCAGAATTCCTTCTTGCCAAGATGTTCAAGCACAGAGGCAAACGCGATAAGTGCCTCCGCGTCCCAAGCCGCCGCATTGGTATCGACTTGGGTCGGGCCCTCTTGATGCTCTCGTGCCCTTCGAGCCACCTGCTCGATCAAACTCGTTCGTGGAACCAGCACATACCGCACCTCGCAATCCAACCCATGGGCAATGCGAGCCAGGGTTTGCAATGTGATGGCGCCCTCTGCCTCTGCCGCTTCGAGCTTCCGCACTCCCTGAGCGCTTATTCCGACACGACGACCCAGCGCACCTGAACTCATCCCGTACGCAAGTCGAATGGTCCTGACCCATCCACAACGAGGCGAGCCCTCGCTGTGGAGCTTTGCGTACTCACGGAGCTGCGCATCCAGTTCCAGCAAGCGGGTGATGTTCAGGCGGCTTTTCAAAAGAGAACCGGTACCTACGGAGGAGGGCAACACTTAGGTTGCCTGCGGCTGACGCCAGCGCAACCCACCGCTTTCTTTTTGAATCGCTGCAAGCAGCTGGTGAATTTCGAACGGAAAGTTCAGCTATCTTCGCATGCGGAGTCCTTGATGGGACTAGTTAGTCTCATAAACTTTTCGGAAAACAACGATGTTGAGCGAGCAGAATTTGGATCATGGAGCGTTCGGCGAAACCGAGCTGACCGCCTTGCTAGAAGCTGGAGGTTGGGAAGCAATTTTGCCGAGCGCCCTGCAGGATGCCCAGCTGCTTGCTGTGGCGAATCAGATGCGAGACCTCGTGTTCGACCAACAGGCCCACGCCACGAATGCCCCAGGCAGCGCCGCGCTCACTATGACACTGCTGCTCGTGGCCGTGAGCGAGCCCAAGCGATGGGATCAAGGCAATCAGCTGAACATCGAGATGGAGACGCTGCACGATGTGCTGGAGCTGCTGAGCGCCAGCATCGACCGAGAGATTGTGGATAGAGTGCTTCAGCGCCACAACGAGCGATCCGCCATCGCGCTGATGCAAGCGATCAAGGAACTGATTCGCTAGATTCGTGAGGAGCGGGTACAGCACCCTTCGAACCGCTGGCTGACATGAGCTTGGCGAAGTCCTCTTCAACGGTACGCATGAGCTCAGCGATCAATTGGCCATCCAGTTCCTGGCAGTAGGCTGCTGCAACTAGGGTCAGAGGATGAATCTCCAGGGTTCGAGCGAGGCCTTCAATTGCGCGGATGGAAGGAGTTTGATGGCCTTGCTCAATGCGGCCAACATGCCGTCTGCTGGTCGAGGTAAACATGTCTTCCTGCGTCACGCCGCGTGCTGATCTCAGGCGCTTCAAGGCGCCGCCGAAATTTGCGGTGATGGGCGCAGTGTGGCGAGTCGGCATTGACTCGATTTCCGCTCAATGGGACTAAAAAGACCACGACCAACTAGTCCCATTTGCCGCGACAAGCAGCTTTTTTTCACAGATTTGGCCATGCGAACCGGGATCGCACGTAAGAGCGGGTGGTGCATGAGCGTGAGGCGGCTTGATTTCAATGCCGGATGCGTACCAAACAGCGCTGCTGCATTTCCGCAAAAAGCGGCCCTCAGATTCAAGATAAATTGCTTATTTTTAATAGCGAAAATTCACTTCGCGCCGCTCCATGTCTTGAATAATGCATTTGAAATATCAAGCTACATCGATATTCTGATTATTCCTTGCCAAAATGATTAATTAAGCAAAAAAGTCGCCCGGCTAACACTCAAAATACTGACAATCGCACAAACGCGACGTTACGATAGTTTGGGATATTTCGTCTGCGAGCTTTTGGCGCTTTGCGCTTGACTGGATAGCTAAAAAATATGTACATTGGCAGTGAATTTCCATTCACTAAGTCTTGAGTGGGTGAAAATCCTCAAAAATCCGCTTCCCGGAATGAAAGACCTTGGATAGACCACAGCGTCCAGCCTCAATCCAAATCGAGCACGCCTATGGATAGCACGTCTACGCGACCTACCAGCAACCCCTGTCTTGAGGATCGCTTGTGGGCCGACTATGGCCCTCTGATGGATGGGAAAAGCTTGTGCCGGACATTGCACTTCAAATCGATCAATGCGCTGAATGTTGCGCATACCCAGGGGAGGTTGCCGTTCCCTGTGTTCAACCTGGAAGGAAGGAGGGGTCTGTTTGCGCGAACGCTTGAGGTGGCGCGGTGGTTGGAGTCCGCCACCCCTTTGCCAGACCTCCCATGCACAGCGGGGAAGTAAGCACTGCCGTGATGGCCGGTGCCTAAGCCAACCAGCGCTAGACGACTACAACCATCTATGACGAGTCAGCCTGAAGGACCGCCTATGAATTGAAATTCCGCCACCTAGCCCATCCAGAAACGCACAAGCCCAAGGCGCTAACCTTGGGCTTGTGTCTCCGGTAGAACCGAATCCATTGGAACTGGAGTCGGTAGTGTCCACCGGACACGTCAGTTCGTCAATAGAAGACCTGACGCTGGATGAACTCGCCCCTACGGGCCTAGCTTGTTCATCACCTAGACCAAATGAGACTGCCTATACGCGTGCAGCGTGAGATCGCACGCCTGCACTTTCACGACCCCGAGAAGTCGAATCGATACTTCGCTCGGTCACTCGGGATCTCTCCCGCAACCGTTTCCTCGCTGCGCGAACGGCTTCGCCCGCTAGTTGCGACTTGGGAAGAGCTGAAAAACCTGGACGATGCAGAATGGGAGCGGACGCTGGGGACAAGCAATTCCTCAGTCGCAAAAAGCAAGCCTAAACCAGAATGGGCGTACATACATTCCGAACTACAGCGGCCCGATGCCACCTTAGAGGTGCTTTGGAGGGAGTGGCGGGAGGGTACGCCGAATGGAATCGGCTACAGCTCCTTCACGCAAGGCTATCGCGATTGGCTGAGCAGCCGCAGCATCGTGATGCGGCAGGTGCATCGTCCAGGCGAACGTTTGTTCGTGGACTTCGCCGGGCGGACAGTTCCTATTCACAATGCCGATGGGACCAGCTATGGGGCACAAATCTTCATCGCTGTCCTAGGGTTCTCTAACTGGACGTTTGCCTGGGCCGTCGAAGACCAGACGGCTTCGTCCTTTGCCGAATGCCACGTGAAGTGCTTCGAAGCACTGAACGGTGTCCCAAAGTGGGTTGTCCCTGACAACCTGAAGGCAGCTGTCATCAGGCGGACCCGAGACAACCTGGAACTCAACGCGACATACCGCGCCTGCCTGGCCCACTACGGGACAGCGGCCATGCCTGCGAGGCCACGGCGCCCACGCGACAAGTCCAAGGCTGAGGTCGGAGTGCAGATTGCCCAACGATGGATACTGTTTAGCCTCCGTGACCGCCAATTTTTTGATCGCACTGAACTCAACGCAGAGTTGACTCGGCTGATGGATCAGATGAACAGGCGTCCCTTCAAAAAGCTTCCAGGCTCTCGCGAGGAAATGTTCGAGCATGGCGAGCGTGAGAGTCTGATGCCTCTGCCGACCATCCCATATGAGGCAGAGGACTGGCGCTATGGTGTGCGAGTTGGGCGTGATCACCACGTTGAGCATGACGGTTGCCACTACTCGGTGCCTTCGGAGGCCGCAGGGCGCCAGGTGGACCTTAGGTTCACGAAAAGCGTCTTGGAGGTTCTCATGAAGGGGCGTCGCCTCACTCTGCATCCACTGGCAAAAGGTCAGGGAGTGGTTACGACGCTTGATGAGCACCGACCACTCGGTCATCGCCGCGTGCTGGAGGGGGAGCCGTTGGCGTTGGCCAACTGGGCCAGAAATGCGGCTCCGAGCACACAAGCAATGATGCGACACCACCTTGAGCAGCGATCTGATTTGACCAACGGGCTCAAGACTGCGCGGCGTCTGCGTGACTTGGCGCGCGACCACGGGGAGGCGCGCTTTGAGGAAGCCTGCGCCTATGCCCTTGCGCTCAACATCACCGCACTGCGCTCTGTGGAGTCGATCCTTCAAACCAACCCAGACAAGCGACTTGCACCTGGCCAGGTGATCGCGCACGCACCACACGAAAACATCCGCGGCCCCGGCTATTTTGGAGGAAAAGAATGAGCAGCTTTCAACAAACCCTGACGCAACTGCGCGACCTGCGCTTGATCTCGATGGCAGACGCTCTAGCTCGGCAGATGGAACAGCCGCGCCTGCATGACCTCGGTTTCGAGGAACGACTGAGCCTGCTGGTGGACTTTGAATGGACGGAGCGTCAGTCGCGAAAGCTGAAGCGGCTTATCAGCTCTGCGGGGCTTCCTGAAGCAGCCAATCTGGAGGCCTTGGACTTCAGGGCAGCGCGCGGCTTGGACAAATCACAGGTGGCGTCGTTGGGGAGCTGCGATTGGATTCGACGCCAACAGAACCTCATCATCTTGGGAGCTACTGGCGCAGGCAAGACTTGGTTGGCCTGCGCGTTCGCCAATCAGGCCTGTCGATCCAAGTTCGTGGCCAAGTTCTACAAGGCCAGCGACCTCTTCTCCGACATCAACCTTGCCATGCTTGATGGATCACTTCCTAAGTTGAAATTGGCACTTTCAAAGCCTAGCCTGCTGCTGATTGATGACCTGGGTGTCGGTGAGATGACTGCAGGCATTGCGCATGTGCTACTTGACATCGTGGATCGCCGCATGCGCACCGGGGCCTTGCTTATTACAAGCCAGTACCCGCCCGAGCAATGGCACTCCATGTTTCCAGACCCGACCGTGGCGGACGCAATTCTTGACCGCATAGTTCACCAGGCACACCGGGTCAATTTGAAAGGCGAGTCCATGCGAAGGACGTTGGCTCGCTCGCGTATGAAGCAAGACAGGTGACCACAAAGGCGCAGCCTGACCACGACGTTGGCGGGCCTGACCACGATGAACTGGAGTGAGTGTCCACGTGAAAATGGAAAGGGTGATCAAGTGACGCTGGCATACGCACTGTAGCGAAGAGCTACTGCGACGACTTTACTTCTATTGCCGACTCGCAGCGCGGCCCCGCGCTTCAGCTTCTGTGAGCTCTTTGTGGGTCAGCACGAACTCGGCATTGTTCGCCAAACGCTTTACTGCCAAATCTATGAAGACGCGAACGCGCTGAGGTTGGGCCGCCCTGCTGCCGTAGTAGATAAAAGCGCTTGCTGCTTCCGCGACAAATGCGGTTAACAGAGGCACAAGACGTCCCGTGCGGATGTGCGACGCAGCCGCAATTCCAGAAAGTTGCCCAATGCCGTGTCCTGCCAGCACGGCCTGAGTTTCGAGTTCTTCATCGTTGACGCAAAGTGAGGGCGTGACCTGCAACTCCGTGACGGCCGAGTCAACCTGTACCCGCCAGGGCACGACGCGCCCGGTTCCAGCGCTGCGAAACGCGGTACACCGGTGAGAAGAGAGTTCATCCAAGGTGTCGGGCGCAGCAAGCCGGAATTACTCGGCCTTGAGGGTGCCGAAGAAGCTCTCAATTGCCGCATTGTCAAAGCAGTTGCCCTTTCGGCTCATGCTTTGCTTGACTCCCCGTTGCACAAGCATCGCTCGATAGGCTGCATCTTGTAGTGGGCGGATTCAACTGGTCGTCGCAACACCGAGTTACGCGACAGATTTTAGTTAGTCGTTCAGTGCCTCCGCTGGAGTCTTCCAGCCCAACGTCTTGCGTGGCCTGTTGTTCAGGGTCAGTGCCACAGCTTGAATCTCTTGCTCACTCCATCGAGACAGGTCGGTGCCCTTGGGGAAGTATTGGCGCAGCAGTCCGTTCGTATTCTCGTTCGTACCGCGCTGCCATGGACTACGAGGATCGGCAAAGAACACCTTCACTCCGGACTCGACCGTGAACCGTGCATGGTCGGACAGCTCCTTGCCACGATCCCAAGTCAATGACTGCCATAGCTTGATTGGGAGCTTCGTCACTGTTCTCTTGAGCGCGTTGGCCATGGTGGCGGCTCCGTAGCCAGCCAGCGCAGGACCGTTCTTCGTTCGGGGAGTCAGTCCATAGCCCACCTCACGCGGCAGGTGCACGAGCATGGTGAAGCGGCTTGACCGTTCCACCAGCGTGCCAATAGCCGACCTGTCCAGGCCGATGATCAGGTCCCCCTCCCAGTGGCCGGGTACAGCGCGATCTTCTACCTCAGCAGGGCGACTAGAAATCATCACTTCATCACTGACATGTGCCCATGCTTTGGCTTGGGATCTGGCCCGTGGGGTGCGCAAAGCACGCCCTGTACGCAGGTAGCTCACAAGTTCACGCTTGAGGGCGCCTCTGCCCTGGATATAGAGCGCCTGGTAGATAGCTTCGTGGGAGATGCGCATGGAAGGGTCATCCGGGAAGTCGACCTGCAGGCGGTTTGCAATCTGCTCTGGTGACCAGCCATTGACCCACTTACGGTCACCACGATGAGGTTTGTTGCGTCCGATAAACGGAGCTTGCACTGGCCCCGCGATCTCCCGTCCGTGAGCATCAAGGATCTTGCCTTCCAGGCGATCTTGGACATAGTCGTGCAGACACCGGTTCATCACGAGCTTGGCAGGCTTGGGCCTTCTGGCCACCAGCTCGGACTTCCACTGCGCGACTGACGCCCGGTACGCGAGCTTGCCACCGCGGGTCGCAGCGTTGCGCGTCAATTCCCGCGAGACAGTTGAGGGGCTTCGACCAATACGACGAGCTATCTCCCGCACACCGACATCTTGAGCTCGCAGAAGTCCAATCTCTTCTCGCTCTGCGAACGACAGATACCTTCCAGAAACAGGTTTCGACATGAACAATGACATGCCTCCACGATGCCTGAACCAGCGAGAACCAACAGCCTGCGATACGCCAACCGCATCGGCTGCCTTCTCACTGGTGATTCCGGTTGCAATCTGTACCCAGAACTGGCGCTCGACCTCTCGCCGAAGCGAAGGGGCTCCCGGAGAGCGCATCTCGTCTCTCCCTGTCAATTGCTTCATCCATCCTGCGGGTCTCCCCATAAACACCTCCTGGTTGAAGGTGTTGCGTCGACCGGTTGAATCCGCCGTGCCAACCTTGGTCCGAGTGGACGATCAGTTCCCCCGTGCAATCGGTCCGCGCCAGCGCTGCCTCGAGCATGCCGGAAACCAACTCGAAGACCGGACGCTTGCCATGCGGTAAGCGACGATCTCTCCGTTGCACAGGTCCATACAAGCTGACAGGTAGAGCTTGTGGCCATTCACATTGAACTCGGTGACATCGGTTGCCCACTTCTGGTTTGGTGCGGACGCACGGAAGTCGCGCTGCAGAACGTTCGTAAGCGAACGGTGATCCCATCTTGAGCAATGGCGAGAGGTAGGGCATCGTGTCCACGAAGGAGATCGTGGACACGATGCAAAGAGAGTCGACACTTGAAGTCCCGAAGCGTCGGGAGTACAGCAAGCAGATGAAGGCCTTGGTGCTGCAGCAATGTTCCCAGGAGGGTGCCTCAGTAGCGGGCGTGGCGCTCAGCCACGGTCTAAATCCCAACATGGTCCATCGCTGGATTCGTGAAGAACGGCAGCACAATTTGGGCGATGCTGGTCAGGTCACTTCGCCGCAGTTCATCCCACTTCAACTACCTGCCGCTGCTGTCATTGAGGCTGAGCCTCCCCAGGCCTGCCCGCCAGGCACAGCGCAAACTGGGGCGGCAATCCATATTGAAGTTCGTCGCGGTTCGGCTGCGGTCTCCATCCACTGGCCGATGGACAGCGCCTCGTCTTGCGCCGCGTGGTTGCGCGATTGGCTGCGATGATCCGCATCGATTCGGCCTGGCTAGCGGTTGCCCCGATAGATATGCGCGCAGGCATTGAGTCAGTGTTGGCGCGCGTGGTCATCGTCTTCGGATCCGCACATCCCCACCATGCCTACCTCTTTGCCAACAAACGTGGCAACCGGTTGAAGGTGCTCGTCCACGATGGCATCGGCATCTGGCTTTGCTCTCGAAGACTGCATCAAGGCCGCTTCGTTTGGCCGACCCCAGGAGGGGCGCATCAGTACTCCGTAAGCCAGTCCCAGTTAAGCGCCTTGGTCCTCGGCTTGCCATGGCAACGTCTTGGCGAAGATGGTGTCATCTCGATCGTGTGAGACGCTGCGCACAGGCTGCAATCCGGGCAATCGACAATGCGAGGTGACGCGGCTTTCGGCACACTACAAAGCCATGGTGGCTCAATTGCAATCCCTGGATGGTCTCAGCGCCGTGCAGCTGCGCGAGCTC
>Ga0156173_135_pt1 | contig 52759 bp, 41 predicted proteins | sample RifCSPlowO2_12_FD_107826 | JGI IMG/M metagenome (GOLD analysis project Ga0156173, IMG submission 107826) | Burkholderiales bacterium RIFCSPLOWO2_12_FULL_64_33
CCGTTCGTGTGGCGAAAAAGCGCCGACACCATCCTGGCCTCTGTCGCTCGCGCTGCTGGTTCGATTATTTGATACTTATTTCTGAGACGCCACACTAGAATGCCCCGCAGGGAGGACCACGCATGACGCCAGAGGCGAAGGCCAGGCAAACCATTGATGCATTGCTGACAGCAGCGGGCTGGCACGTCTGCAACGTTGCAGACGCCAACATCCACGCAGCCGTGGGCGTGGCGATTCGCGAGTTTCCCCTGAACCCCCGGCTACGGCTTTGCCGACTACCTGCTCTACGTCAACGGCAAAGCCTGCGGCGTAATCGAAGCCAAAAAGGAAGGCGCAACCCTGACCGGCGTAGAACTGCAAAGCAGCCGCTACGCCAAAGGCCTGCCCACCACCCTGCCCGCCTGGAACCGCCCCCTGCCCTTTGTGTGGGAAAGCACGGGCGTAGAAACCCACTTTACCAACGGCCTGGACCCCGAGCCCCGCGCCCGCAGCGTGTTCGCCTTCTTCCGCCCCGAACTGCTCGTGCAATGGCTGGCCCTGCTGCCGCCCACCACCAGCCAAGGCAAGAGCAACGGCCACAGTGTCAGCGAACCACCCAGCACCTTCCTCGCCCGCATGCGCAACATGCCCAAGCTGGTGACCGAATGGGGCAGCGGCGGCGCGCACTACGAGCTGTGGCCTGCCCAAATCGGCGTCACCACCAACCTAGAAAAATCCCCCAACGCCACGCCCAACAAGCAAACCTTTGCCTTCTTCAACCAAATCTGGCCATGGAATACGGCCACGCCCAGGCCTTGGCCGACGGCGTGAACGGGACCTATGACGCACGCCGTTTCAAAAACTCCGGCAATGAGGTTGTGTGAGTCGCAATTTGGTTCGTACTCGCCAGCTCCGACGCATCGTTCCGCGGTAGTCTTTTGTTCATTAAAAAATTTACTAGGAGGATTCAGTGGCAGACAAAAATATTACATCCATAGCGGACATGGTGAAAGAGCTAAAGGCTGTTAGTGATCCCAAAAGGGGGCCAGCATGGTTTCGAGGACATGCGGACAGTAGTTGGAAGTTGCAACCAAACTACGATCGTCTACAAAAGCCAGCCAAAGAAACCGAGCTCTTGAGCCGCTTTCGACAAAACGCAAATCTACTCTTGAATCATGCACCCGCATTACCAAATGACTTCGGATGGATGTTTCTCATGCAGCATTACGGCGTGCCTACCCGACTTTTGGATTGGTCAGAGAGTCCATTGGTAGCGCTGTATTTCGCAATTGAAGACAGGAACCCTAAGAATGAAAAAAAGGATGCGGCGCTGTGGATATTATACCCACTGGAACTTAATCGACACTCTACAGCTGAGGATGTATATATCCCCTCCTTTGAAGATGAGTGGCTGGCCAATTACTCAGTCATTCAGTACAGCAAGGGCAAGGACAGCGGGATATTGCCCATTGGAGCGATGGCAACCAGAAATAATCCTCGCATTCAAGCCCAATTAGGAGTATTTACTATCAGCCATCGAAAGAAAACTCCTATTGAAGACATCGAGACAGGCAAGCATTGCGTCAAGCTAAAAATTCCACAAGCAGCAAAACAACGCCTTAGAGAAGAACTAAAAATTCTCGGCGTTACTCGTTTTCAGATATTTCCTGAATTGGCCAGTATTGGTGAAAGTCTTAAGGAGGAATTTAAGTGAGTTATATCGAAACACATCCATTACAACACAGCACAATTCAAAGCATTCATGCAGAATGGGATGTAATAGTTAAGGATCCATCCTATCAACGCAACGGCGATGTTTGGGCATTGGAAAAGAAACAACTTTTGATTGACTCAATCATTAACCGATATGACATTCCAAAGATATATTTTCACAAGTTCGACAGAGAAGAGACCCGAAAAACCGGTAAGCAATATGCTGTGATCGATGGGCGACAGCGGTTGGAAACAATCATCAAATTCATAGAGGGTCGATTTCCTCTAGGTGACGATTTCGAGTACCTTGAGGATGGAAAGGTGAACGCTGCTGGCATGAACTATGCCGAACTTGGCAAAAGCTACCCAAAGATTAAGAGCCGATTTGATGCGTTTAGCCTCCCCATCGTCACAGTTGAAACTGACGATATCGAACTCATCGAAGACATGTTTTCAAGACTTAATGAAGCAGTGCCGCTTAATTCCGCCGAAAAACGACGCGCTATCGGTGGTGACGTTGTGAAGGCGGTGGATGATGTTGCAAAGCATGATTTTTTTGCGAAGAAGGTCCGATTTAGCAACAAGAGATATCAGCACAAAGAGACAGCAATACGAACGTTATTCCTGGAACACCACCTCCGACAAGGAAAAATTGTTGATACGAAGAAACCACTACTGGATGCCTTTGCAAGGGATTACAAAACCGGGCATACGGCGCACATCCGTAAATTGAAGTCAGAGATTAGTGGCCTGCTCGCTGAAATGACACCAGTCTTCGTTGATAGCGATCCACTGCTTATTGCGCAAGCAACGGTGCCAGTTTACTTATTGACATATCGGCAATTTAAAGTTGATGGAAAGACTGATAAGTTTACAAGAACACGCCTGCTTAAATTTAACGAGTTCCGCACGGCAAATAGAATAGCGGCAGAGAAAGATATAGCAACGGCAGATTATGAACTTCTGGAATACGACAGACTATCTCAACAAGGTACAAATGATGCAAATTCAATTCGTGAACGTGTACGCATCTTGTCCGAACGGCTGCTGAAACGCTAATTTATCAAGACCATTCAAGGATGACCTGCATAACTCCCTGCAGCCTGCGATAGCGCGGTCTCGGGCGGTCCACTGCGTTGCTTTTCTTTCCCATAGCGCGGCTATTGGCTGCAAAAAGACGCCTTGTAACCAACCCCGATCCGCATTACCACCGCCTCGCGAGGGTTATGCAGGCCATCCTTACAGGCAGCTGAAATACTGTCAGAGGACTCGAAAAATGACAACTTTGAGAGTGCACCACCCCTTGCGGGGTCCAGAGAAACCGCTTGCAACCCGTTCTGAACGGTCAATATTCTTGGCTGTAGGTCGGCAAACCATTATTTCAGCAGCCTGGTAAGCCTATCGAATGGTTGATTCGAGAAATCGATGAACTCCATGAACGCAACCCCCTTTTTCCTCAGCATCTTCGTTGCCGACGGCGACCCCAACGGCCTGCGCATCGTTGACAAGTCCAACTGGATCGGCAAGGCACTGGTGCTTCCGCGTACGCTGCTGCTGCAGGTCAAGGCCCGGCCCACGCTGGCGCAGACTGCCGTATATCGCAACATGTAGCCATGCGCCAGCTCGACCTCTTCTCCGCCCTTCAGTCAAGCACCGAGGGCATCGACACCGAATTCAAATCAGCTCGCGGCGGCATGCCCGGCAGCTTTTGGGAGTCGTATTCCGCCATGGCCAACACCCAGGGCGGCACCATTGTGTTGGGTGTGGCCGAGAAGGCATCTGGCTTGGTGTGGGAGGGCGTGCCAGATGCCGCGCAATTGCGCACGGTGATTTGGAACCAACTCAACGACCGGAACAAGGTCAGCGCCAATCTGCTGCGCGACGATGATGTGAGCACGGTGGAAGACGAAGGCCGCCAGTTTGTAGTAGTGAATGTGCCGCGTGCCTCGCGGTTGCAGCGCCCGGTGTTTGTGGGGCCCAACCCGATGAAGGGCACCTTTCGTCGTGCAGATGAAGGCGACTACCGCTGCTCGGATGACGAGGTGCGCCGCATGTTGGCAGATCAGTCCGACACACCCGCCGACTCTCAGATCGTGGAGCATTTTGGTCACGCGGACTTTGACCCCGAGACCGTTAAACAGTACCGCAACCGCTTTGCGTCCCGCGCACCAGACCATCCTTGGCTGCTGCTGGACGATGTTCCGCTGCTCACCAAGCTGAGTGCATTGCGGCGTGACCGCGCCACGGGTTTGGAAGGCGCCACCGTGGCGGGCTTGCTGATGTTTGGCCGGTTTGAGGCGCTGCGCGAAGCGCTCCCCGGCTTTCATGTGGACTACCGTGAGCGCTTGTCTGACGACCCCGCCGTGCGCTGGACCGACCGCGTGCTGCCCGACGGCACCTGGGAAAACAACCTCTTCCAGTTTTATGTGCGGGTGATGCAGCGCCTGTCAGGCGATTTGAAAATCCCCTTCCAGTTGGACCGGGAGCTTTATCGCAAGGATGACTCGGCCGTGCATGAAGCGCTGCGCGAAGCGGTGGTGAATGCGTTGGTGCACGCCGACCATCGCGGCCAAGGCGGTGTGGTGATTGAGCGCTACCCAGACCGCATTGAGCTGTCCAACCCGGGCTCGCTGCTGGTCTCGCGGGTGCAGTTGCTGCAAGGCGGTGTGAGCGAATGCCGCAACAAGAGTTTGCAGCTGATGTTCCAGCTCATGGGTGGTGGCGACAAGGCGGGCTCGGGCATGGACAAGATTCGCGCGGGCTGGCGTTCGCAGCATTGGCGCTCACCCAGGCTGGAAGAGTCTTTGCAGCCTGACCGGGTGAAACTGGTACTGCCCATGGTCAGCCTGATACCCGATGAAGTGAATCAGGCACTGCACGTGCGCTTTGGCGACCGATTTGCCAAGCTGGACAAAACTGCGGTGCAAGCTGTGGTGACAGCTCAGGTGGAAGGCAGCGTGACCAACGCTCGCATGCAGGAAATCACGGGCGAGCACTCCAAGGACATCACGGGTGTGCTCCAGGGACTGGTACGCGATGGCTTGCTGACCCAGCAGAATCAGCGTCGCTGGGCAAGCTACCGCGTGGCGGAGGACTCCCCCCAATCAGATGGGGACTCCCATCATTTGGCGAGTGACTCTCCCCAAAGCTCCCCTCAACCACCGCAGGACTCCCCTCATTTGGGGGCTAGCTCCCCTCATTTACATCCCGAACTCCTGTCATTGGCTGAGCCAGCCAGAACCAAAGGAAAACTCCCTGCTGCTGAAATGCAGGCGCTGGTAATTCTGCTATGTGATGGCAGGTGGCTGACTTCCAAGGACTTGGCCGCATTGCTCAATCGTGATGCGGAGAACTTGCAAGGCCGGATTCTTGGCGCCATGGTGAAGAAGGGGCTGCTTGAACTGCGGTTCCCAGATGTGCCGAACCGGCCGGATCAGGCGTACCGGGCTGTGGCTTCAACGGATCCTCAAACGCAATGACTCCACCCCCCTTCTCCCTCCGCATCTTCGTAGCCGATGGCGACCCCGATGGCCTGCGCATCGTCGACAAGTCCAACTGGATCGGCAAGGTGCTGGTGTTCCCGCGCGCGTTGCTGCCGCAGGTCAAGGCCCGGCCCGAGCTGACGCAGACCGGGGTGTACCTGCTGCTGGGGCCGCGCCCAGATGGCGAAGGCGACATGCTCTACGTGGGCGAGGGCGACCCCATCCTTCAGCGCTTGCAAGACCACCAAGCCAAGAAAGATTTCTGGACCCGCGCCATTGGCTTCACCACCACCACGGCCGGGCAGCTCAACAAGGCGCATGTGCAGTTTCTGGAGTCGCGCCTCATCGCCCTGGCCCGCGCTGCCAAGCGCCTGCCGCTGGACAATGCCAACCAGCCCGCCGAGCCCAGCCTGAGCGAGGCCGACCGGGCCGACATGGAAGTCTTTTTGGGCCACATGCTGGGCATGTTGCCGGTGCTGGGGGTGCATGCGTTTGAGCAGGCGCCCAAAGCCCCGGTAGCCAAGGCCAGCCCGGTGCTCACTTGCAAGGGCAAGGGTGTGCAGGCCACAGGCTACGAGGCCAGCCAGGGCTTTGTAGTGCGTGCGGGTTCGCAGGCGGTGCTAGACACCGTGCCCAGCATGGCGCTGCATGTGCGCGGCATGTATGACCTGCGGCAGGAGCTGATTGGCAATGGCGTGCTGGGCCTTCAGGGCGGGCTGTACCAGTTCACGCAGGACTACAGCTTTAGCTCGCCCAGCACGGCAGCCGCCGTGGTGCTGGGCCGCAGCGCCAATGGGCGCATTGAGTGGAAGGCGGCGGATGGGCGCACGCTGAAAGAGATGCAAGAAGCCGAAGCGGCGCAGTAAACCATTTACTACTATTTTGATAGCTGTTATCGCTTGATACATAAGCGCTAGAGGCCATTTTCACTCATAGTCTCGCCACTGACGTCAGATCAACTTATATTCAATGTTCGCGATTTGCGAATATTGAATACTCATGCAACTTAAGCCCCAAGACTTTCTGGTCGCCCTTAAGCTCGTCGCCTGGGGTGAACAGCGCTGGACGTATGCGCGGCTGGCGCAAGAGCTGGGCATCAGCGTGTCGGAAGCGCATGCCTGCATCAAACGCGGGTTGTTGGCGGGGCTGTTGCTGCCCAACCGTGAGCCGCCACCTGCTGCTAGCACGGGTGGCCCTGATGCAAACAAGATGAGCAGCGATTTGGCTGCACAAGAGCCCCTGGGCATTTACCGCGTAACCCGCAAGCGAGTGCGCCGTGGGGCCCTGCCGGACGATGCGGAGGCGGCAGCCGACAACCCGGTGCGCCCCCACGCCCGCAACCTGGCGGAGTTTGCCTTGCATGGGGCCAAGTACGCCTTCCCTGCCATCAAGCTGCCTTTAGTGGCCGGTGTGCCCACCAGCCACCGCGCGCCCGCCTTTGCCGGAGTGTTTGCGCCGGGCAGCACAGACTTTGTGTGGCCGCACCCCAACGGCACGGTGCGCGGCGTGGGCATAGAGCCGCTGCACCCTGCAGCGCCCTTTGCCGCAATGCAAGACGCCAAGTTGTACGAGCTGCTGGCGCTGTTTGACGCCCTGCGCGTGGGCAAGGCCCGCGAGCGGGGCATGGCGCTGGAGCGGCTGCAGGCGCTGATCGACCCCGAGTCGCCCACCCAAGCCAAAGGCCCTTCGTATGGCTAACCCCAACTTGGAACTGTTTGCGGGGATCTGGGAGAGACTATTGAAGAATGAGTGCGCGCGAGCCCCCTATCCACTGACGCTACAGCGAACTACTGCCCGCCGCCTTCTTGGCCTGTAGCCTCTTCCTCTGGTATTCAGCGATCCAGCGATGGCCATCTCAATCATCTTTTGCATGAGTAAGCGCGACCAACGACACTCGCCACATCGCCCATGCGCACACTCGACCATCGTTTCACGCCATGCTGACCCTCCTCTACTACGCGCTCATGCTCCTCGTTGGATACGTGTGGTACCGGTATGGACAAAAGCTGCTGAACCAGGGCCTGCGGGATGAGAACGACGAGCTAACCAAGCCTCCCGTCGGGCCGGTCGGGTTTGTGGTGATCAGCGGTGTCGCGGCGTACCTTCTGTTTGCGGCCCTGCGCGCATTGGTTCTGCGCGAGATTCCGTGCGTCGGCAAGGGCTGCGCGGGGCAGATCTACACACTCGCGGAGCACGCTGGCCCGTACTGGGCCAACCTCTTCTTCTTGGTGTGGCTGGTGCTGGCGCTGGGCTATGCCATGTATGTAACCGTCAGGATCTGGACCAGACCCTAACGCGCGGGCCGCAGGCCTGACCTCGCGCAACCCACAGACCACGGCTCAGCTATTGACCTGCGCCCACAGCTTGTCCAGCCGCTTCACGCTCACTGGCTGGGGCGTGCGCAGCTCCTGCGCAAAGAAGCTCACGCGCAGCTCCTCCAGCAGCCAGCGCAGCTCTTGCATGCGCGCATCAACCTGCCCCTTGCGCTCGGCCACCAGGCGCCAGTAACGCTGCTCTTGCGGGCGCAGCTCGGCCAGCTTGGCAGCGTCGCGGGCGGGGTCGGCGCGGTATTTATCCAGCCGCAGCGTGATGGCTTTGAGGTAGCGGGCGTAGTGGGCCAGTTGCGTCCACGGGGCCACGGCAATGAAGTTCTTGGGCACCAAGCGCTGCAGCTGCTGCAGTGCGTCCGCTGTGGCTTCGGGGGCGTTTTTGGTGTCCTTGATCTTGCGGGCGGCGGCTGCGTATTCAGTGAGGATGGTGGCGGCCAGGCGCGCCACCTCATTGGCGATCAGCGTGAGGCGCCCCCTGCCCTCTTCAACGCGGCGTTTGAAGGCAACTTCGTCGGTGGGCAGCGGGTCGAGCAAAAAGGCCCGGTCCAGCGCCACGTCGATGATCTGGGTGCGCAGCTCTTCTTGTGTACCCAGGGGCATGTAGGCCACAGCCATCTTCTGCAGGTCGGGGATGTTTTTTTCCAGGTACTTGAGGGCGTCCTTGATCTGCAGCGCAAACAGGCGGCGCAGGCCCGCGCGGTGTTTGGCGGCGGCGACTTCGGGCTCGTCAAAAACCTCGATGGTCACAGCGTCGCCGCCGTCGATGAGCGCCGGAAAGCCGATCAGCGTCTGCCCGGCCTTTTTGATCTCCATCAGCTCGGGCAGCTCGCCAAACGTCCAGGTGGTGTAGCGCTGGCCTGCGGGGGTCGATGGGGTAACGCTCGCAGGTTTCGCGGTGTCGGGCGCTGCCCCCTTTACTCCTGATTTAGTAGCTGCTTGCGCTTTACCATCAAGCGCTGGAGGCATTTTTGACTCATTTTTTTCACTCTCTGCTGCCCCACCACTGAGCTTGAGCCCTGCCAGCGCCTGGAATGCGCCGCGCGCCTTGGCGCCCCATTCGGCCTTGAGCGCGCCCAGGTTGCGGCCGTGGCCCAGCTGGCGGCCGTGCTCATCCACCACGCGGAAGTTCATGAACAGGTGGGGGCTGAGCATGTCGAGCTTGAAGTCCGCCCGCTTCACGTCGAGCGAGGTTTCGTCGCGCACCTGCTTGAGCAACACATCGGTGAGGCTGCCGGTGCCAAAACGTTCGGGCGTGCCCAGCAGCACGGCCAGGCGGGTGGCGGACTCGGGCAGCGGCACAAAGCGGCTGCGTGGGCGCTGCGGCAGGCTTTTGAGCAGCGCCTGGATCTTGTCCTTGAGCATGCCGGGCACCAGCCATTCGCAGCGCTCGTCGCTCACCTGGTTCAGCACGAAGAGCGGAATGGTCACGGTGATGCCGTCGCGCGCATCGCCGGGCTCGTGCAGGTAGCTGGCGGCGCAGTCCACGCCACCCAGTCGCACGGTTTTGGGAAAGGCGTTGGTGGTAATGCCTGCGGCCTCGTGGCGCATCAGCTCATCGCGGGTGAGCTTGAGCAGATCAGGCTGTTTTTTACTTTCTTCGCGGTACCAAGCCTCAAAGCTGTGGCCGCTGCATACCTCGGGCGGCAGCTGCTGGTCGTAGAAGGCGTAGATGAGTTCGTCGTCCACCAACACGTCCTGGCGGCGCGACTTGTGCTCCAGCTCTTCGACCTTGGCAATGAGCTTCTGGTTGGCGGCCAGGAAGGGCAGCTTGGTCTCCCAGTTGCCGCCCACCAGCGCCTCGCGGATGAACACCTCGCGCGCAGCGTGCGGGTCTACCTTGCCGAAGTTCACGCGGCGGTTGTTGTAGACCACGATGCCGTAGAGCGTGGCGCGCTCCAGCGCCACCACTTCGGCAGACTTTTTCTCCCAGTGCGGGTCAAGCAGTTGCTTGCGCAGCACATGCCCGCCAATCTGCTCCAGCCACTGCGGCTCAATGGCCGCAATGCCCCGGCCAAACAGACGCGTGGTTTCCACCAGTTCCGACGCCACGATCCAGCGGCCGGGCTTCTTGTTCAGGTGCGCGCCCGGGTGCTTGTAGAACTTGATGCCACGCGCGCCCAGGTACCAGTCTTCCTCGTCGCTCTTGGCGCCCACGTTACCCAGCAGCCCGGCCAGCATCGACAGGTGCAGCTGCTCGTAGCTGGCGGGCTGGGTGTTGATCTGCCACTTGTGCTCGGTGACCACCGTGAGCAGCTGGGTGTGGATGTCGCGCCACTCGCGCAGGCGGCGGATGCTGATGAAGTTCTGGCGCAGCAGCTGCTCGTACTGGCGGTTGCTGAGTTTGTGAGTCGCAGCGGGGACGGCGGCGGGTACAGCAGGCGCTGCGGCAGGACTGCCCCCGCCACTGCGCTGCGCCGCTGGCAAGTAGGCCTGCGAAGGCGCTTTCTGCGCGGCCATCGCCTTTTGCGCACGGGCCGATGGCAGGCTGGGCGCTCCGCCCCGCGCTTCGTTGATCCACTTCCACAGCTTGAGGTAGCCGCTGAACTCGCTCTTGTCGTCGTCGAACTTGGCGTGCGCCTGGTCAGCCTGCTGCTGCGCCTCCATGGGGCGGTCGCGCACGTCCTGCACGCTCAGGGCGCTGGCAATCACCAGCACTTCATCGAGCGCCTTGCGGTCGCGCGCCTCGATGATCATGCGGCCCACGCGCGGGTCCAGCGGCAGGCGCGACAGTTCCACGCCCATGGGGGTCAGCTCGTTGGCGTCATCCACCGCACCCAACTCGGCCAGCAGCTGGTAGCCGTCGGCAATCGCGCGGCCCGAAGGCGCCTCGATGAAGGGGAACTGCGTCACGTCGCCCAGATGCAGCGACTTCATGCGCAGGATGACGCCTGCCAGCGATGACCGCAGGATTTCGGGGTCGGTAAAACGGGGGCGGCCATTGAAACCGGCCTCGTCATAGAGGCGAATGCAGATGCCGTTGGCCACTCGGCCGCAGCGGCCAGCACGCTGGTTGGCGGCGGCCTGGCTGACGGGCTCGACCAGCAGCTGCTCGACTTTGCTACGGAAAGAATAGCGTTTCACGCGCGCTGTTCCTGCGTCAATGACGTACCGCACGCCTGGTACGGTGAGCGAAGTCTCGGCCACGTTGGTGGCCAGCACGATGCGGCGGCCCGTGTGGCCGTCAAAGATGCGGTCCTGCTCGGCCTGACTCAGGCGCGCGAACAGCGGCAGCACCTCGGCATTGCGCATCACGGGCTGGTGCGACAGGTGCTTGCGCAGGTGGTCGGCGGCCTCGCGGATCTCGCGTTCGCCGGGCAAAAAGACCAGGATGTCACCGGCCGCATTGCCTTGCCACAGCTCGTCCACACCATCGGCAATGGCCTCGTTCAGGCCGTAGTCGCGGCTTTCTTCAAAAGGGCGATAGCGCTGCTCCACCGGGAAGGTGCGGCCCGACACCATGATGACGGGGGCCGGGCCCTTGGCCGACTCAAAGTGCTTGGCAAACCGGTCCGCATCAATCGTGGCCGAGGTGACAATGACTTTCAGATCAGGCCTGCGCGGCAGGATCTGGCGGATGTAGCCCAGCAGGAAGTCGATGTTGAGGCTGCGTTCGTGCGCCTCGTCAATGATGATGGTGTCGTAGTTTTTCAGCAGCGGGTCGGTCTGCGTCTCAGCCAGCAAGATGCCGTCGGTCATCAGTTTGACGGACGCTTCGCGCGAGAGGCGGTCCTGGAACCGCACCTTGAAGCCCACCACATCACCGAGCGGCGTGTTCAGCTCTTCGGCAATGCGCTTGGCCACGCTGCTGGCCGCAATGCGGCGCGGCTGGGTGTGGCCGATGAGCTGGCCCTTGGTGCCTGGCCTGGCGTTGCACTTGCCCCGGCCCAGCGCCAGTGCAATCTTGGGCAACTGCGTGGTCTTGCCTGAGCCCGTTTCGCCGCACACGATGATGACCTGGTGCTTCTTGATGGCCTCCATGATCTCTTCGCGCTTGCCCGATACGGGCAGGGACTCAGGAAAGGTGATGCGCAGCGGCGCAGTGCGCGGGGCGGTTGGCAAGGGGTGGGGAGGCGCGGATTCGGTCATGGAGGGCTGCATTATCCGAGCCGTGCGTTGGCCGCGTGCAACACGGGCCATGCGCGCGGTTGCCAGCCCAGGTGCGGGGCTTCCACAATCGCGCCTCGACTGGCGATGCCTCCGTGGCCAATGCCCCCAGGAATACCGAATGCCCCGACAGCCATCCGCCCAGAACCTTGTTGATCAGCCCCGCCTTTTTCCTGCATCGCGCCGTGGTTGGCTGACCTGGGCGGGCGCCAGCGCGATGGCTTCGCTGCTGCCCGGTTGTGGTGGCAGCAGCACTGCATCCCCCACCCTCACAACGACCATTGCCTGGGGTCGCAAGGAAATTCGCGAAGCCATGCAAAGCAGCAAGATGCGGGCGGCCTCCGTGGCACTGCTGCACAACGACCACATCGTCTGGCAAGAGGCCTTCGGTGCGCTGGATGCAAACGCCACCACGCCCGCAACGCCCGACACACGCTTTAACGTCGGCTCCGTCAGCAAGGTGCTCGCGGCGCTGGCCATCATGGTGCTGGTAGACCGCAGGCTGGTGCAGTTGGATGCCCCGGTGGTGGGCTACCTGCCGCAGTTCGCGATGCTGTCGCCGGGCTACCGCGACATCACCGTCCGGCACCTGCTGAGCCATGCCTCGGGGTTGCCCGGCACCTACCTGCACAACATGTTTGCCTTTGCGCCGCTGCCGGGCTATGCCGCCGAGGTGGAGGCAGCCATGGCCCATGTGCACCTCAAGCACCCCCCCGGCGCCATGGCGGTGTACTGCAACGACGGTTTCACGCTGATCGAGCGCATCGTGCTGGCCGTCACCGGGCAAACCTACCCGGCGTTTGTACAGTCCGCCCTGCTCAACCCGCTGGGCATGGCCCGATCAGGCTACACGCTGCAGCCGTTGCCACCGGGCAACTTTGCCCCCGGCAGCATCAACGACGCGCCGCAGGGCCAGGAGTTCGTGATGGGCTACGCCACGGGCGGGCTGTGCACCACACCCGGCGACATGATGAAGCTGGCCGCCATGCTCATCCAGGGCGGCGAGCACGATGGCCAGCGCATCGTGTCGAAAACCAGCGTGGCCGAGATGGGCAGGATTCAGAACCAGGGCATGCACCCCAGCCTCACCCCCGACTGGCAGTCGGGCCTGGGCTGGGACAGTGCGCGGCACCCGGGCCTGAATGCTGCAGGCGTGCTCGCGTGGCAAAAGAGCGGCGGCACCATGTTTTATTCCAGCGACTTCTGCGTGCTGCCCCAGGCGGGCATGGCGGTCATGATCACCGGCAACGCCGCCAGCTTCAAGCCGGGCCCGATTGCCGAGGGCATTGCGCTGCGCGCCTTGCAGGAGACGGGGCAATTGCGTGTGCTGCCGCCCCGGGTCTCGACCGCCGCCCCCGCCATGGCCACCGCATCTTCCAGCGCGGTGGATGCCTTGCTCGGCATCTATGGCAACTATTCCGCGCCCATCAAAGCCGTCTCGCCCGATCGCCAACAGGTTGACCTGTGGTCGTGGAACCCAAAACTGCAGGACTGGAAAAACCTGAGCACCGGGCTTCGCCTGCGCAGCGATGGCTGGTGGTGGTCAGACGCCCAGCCTGGCACCCACTACCGCTGGGAGCAGTCCGAAGGCCGCCGCTACCTCCTTGCGCGCGAGGCCGCCACGGCGGGGCACTACTGGATCACCGTGCCCATCGGCCAACAGATGCCGCCCGCACCCGGCCCCCTTGCCGCCCCCTGGACTGCGCGGCTCGACAGCACCTGGCTGCTGACCAACGAAGCACCCACATCTATTCCGCTGGCCATTGGCGTGGGGGCCTCCAGACTTCGGGAGCTGCCCGAACTGCCCGGCTACCTGTTCTGGGACGAGAGCCAGTTCCTGCTGCCCTTGTCGGCGGACCGAGCCGGTATGACCGTGCAGGTGCCGCTCAACGCGGGCCGTGATCTGGTGGAACTGGTCGTGCAGACACGCGACAAGGAGGAGTGGTTGCACGCTGCTGGCTGGATCTACCGGCGCCAAGCCTGAAAACTGCGCTGTTCACCCCCACCGCACTGTTCTTTTCAAGCGACAAATTCAGCCGATTGCGGCGCCTTCGGCTTGCCAAGCACCGGGGGCATCGCCACAATTCGCGCTTCTTTCAGGCCGCGCCCGCCGCAACGGCAGCCCCTGAAAACACTGGAGGTCACCACCATGTTTGTTCCCTTGTTCGCTCCCGCCTGACCACAGTCCACCGCCCCGGCTGGACTGTGCATTCACAGCAATTCCAGCCACGGCAAGCGCGTTTCTGCACCTTTCATTGCAGCGCCCCACAAGCCCTGGCTCCATTGCCGGGGTTTTTTGTTTGTGGAGTGCACATGAGTGCCAAAAAACTGTCTCGGGCCTTCGCCCAGGGCGAGCTTAAGAAGCTGCGCCGCATGAAGGCGCCCCTGGTGTTGAAGCTCGAAGCCTCGGGCCCGCCCCGAAATCCTGTGGCCGTCGCGCTGGCCCAACGCAGCCTGTCCAGTGCGGCAGGCAAGCACATACGAACCCGTGGGGCCCAGCGCCGCGCGGACAACGTCGCCCTGCGCAAGGCGATCCAGACATCCCGCTTCACCGAAAGCGACTGATACAAAACGATTGAAAACCATGGACCTTTCTACCCTTCAAGAAACCACGCCGCGCGAGCGGCACACACCGGGCGCTGCCCACCGGGAGCTGCTGGCCGAGCGGCAGCAGGCGCTGGCAAATGCCGCAGCACAGCTCAAGGCCGAGCTGTTTGGCATCGACGACGTGATCGACCGCGTGATCGATGCCATCCGCGCCTGGTACGTTTTGCCCCAGCTCATCACCCGCCCCGTCATCGTCTGCCTGTGGGGCCTGACGGGCACGGGCAAGACCCAGCTCACGCGGCGCCTGGCGCAGCTGCTGGGCTTTTACGACCGTTTTGTCGAAGTGCAGATGGACGGCTTCAGCCACGGCGCGAGCTACCGCAGCTCTTCCATCTCGGGCATGCTGGGCGACTCCGGCATCCACGAGGGCGCACCGGGCATGCTGGTGCTGGACGAGTTCCAGCGCTTTCGCACAGTGAGCACCAAGGGCGAGGAGGTCAAGGTAGAGCGCTACCAGGATGTGTGGACGCTGCTGTCCGACGGGCGCCTGCCGCCCGCTTTGAGTGCACTGACCAACATCGAGCGCAAGCTGGCCGACGCGCACTACGAGGCCGAGCGCGCCGACGACAACGAGGAGGAGCGCGCCGGCAAGAAGCCCTACCGCTTTCAGCTCGACGCCTGGGACGCGCAGGAACTCAAGCGCATGCTCAAGCTGCAAGAGCCACTTGCCGAGATCATGCAGTGGCCTCCCGTGCAGGTGCAGGCCCTGTTCACGCGGTTTCAGCAGTCGCTTTCGTCCTGGGAGACCGACTACAGCAAGCTGCTGGTGTTCGTCTGCGGCAACCTCGACGAGATGTACCACGAGACCGCGCAGCGCGTGGAAGACTGCGACACCGACGCCGACATCTTCCACCGCCTCACGCGCAAGCTCTCCCTCATCGATGTGAAGAAGGCGCTCAGCGAACGCTTCAAGCCCGAGCAGATCGCCCGGCTGGGCAACGAGCATGTGATCTACCCCTCGTTCAACAAGGCCACCTACGAGCAGCTCATCCGCAACCTGTGTGCGCGGTATTGCGACGACATTGCCGCCCAGTGCGGCGTGCGCTTTGCCATCGGGCAGGACGTGCGCGATGAGCTGTATGCCAACGCGGTGTTCCCGGCCCAGGGCACGCGGCCGCTGTTCTCGTCGGTGCATGCCATCCTGAGCGCCAATTTGGTCAACGCCGCGCTCTGGGTGCTGGAGCAGCAGCTGCCCCTGGCGCAGGACTTTGACATCACGCTGGCGGACGACAAGCACCATCTGGTGGTTCAGGGCGCCGGCGCTAGCGGAGCCGTGCAGCAGGCGCAGTTTGCGGTGACGCTGGAGCTCAACCGCCTCAAGCAGCGCGCCAATGCCGACTTCCGCGCCCTGCTGGCCGTGCACGAAGCAGGCCACGGGCTGGTCTACTGTCTGCTGTTCGGCCAGGCCCCGCAGGAGGTGAAGATCAACATCGCCTCGTTCGAGGGCGGCTACAACAGCTTTGCGGGCCTGAAGGTCACCACGCGCCAGAACGCGCTCGACATGATGTGCGTGGGCCTGGCAGGCCGCGTGGCCGAGGAGCTGGTGTTTGGTGAAATGGCCTGCACGACCGGCGCGGAGCAGGACTACAAGCAGGTCACGGCCGAGGCTGCGCGGTTCATTCGCCACCATGGGTTTGGCACGCGGCTGTCCCGCACCGACGTCACGGTGGAGCTGGACAACCACCTCAACACCGACGTGGAACCCAGCAACGCCGCCATCGAGGAACTGCTGCAGTCCCAATACCAGCGCGCCAGCGCCCTGCTGGGCCAGTACCGGGGTGCCCTCACCCGCCTGGTAGAGGCCCTGCTGGACCACGGCATGATCGCCCAGCCCGAGATGCAGGCGCTGATGGCTCAAAGTGGCGTGGCCATTGCGGTGGCAGCCCAGACGGGGCCTGACGAAGCTTTGATCCTGGAGCCCTTTGCGGCCCGGCTGGCGGCGTTTCGGCAACAAACCGGGGGCCAGGCTGCAACTGCCCCAGACAGCGAAAGCCCTGCATGCTTATGATGCGCGACTTGGCGGCCCTGCTCAGCTGCCTTTCATTGCCAGTTTTTCCGTAGCTCCAAGGCCACCCACCGCTCTCCACTGCCATGTCCGCCGTTTTCAACTTCACCTTCGTCCCCTGGTTCCGCTCGGTGGCGCCTTACATCCACAAGTTCCGCAACCAGACGTTTGTGATCGGGCTCACGGGTGAGGCGATTGCGGCCGGCAAGCTGCACAGCATTGCGCAAGACCTGGCACTGATCCAGGCCATGGGCGTAAAGATTGTTCTGGTACACGGTTTTCGCCCACAGGTGAACGAACAGCTGGCCGCCAAGGGGCATGCAGCCAAGTATTCGCATGGCATCCGCATCACCGACTCGGTGGCGCTCGATTGCGCGCAGGAGGCTGCGGGCCAGTTGCGTTATGAAATCGAGGCCGCCTTCAGCCAGGGGCTGCCCAACACGCCCATGGCGGGTGCCACCGTGCGGGTGATCTCGGGCAACTTCCTGACCGCGCGGCCCGTGGGCATCGTGGATGGGGTGGATTTTCAGCACTCGGGCCTGGTGCGCAAGGTAGACGTGGCGGGCATCCAGCGCACGCTGGACATGGGTGCACTGGTGCTGCTGTCGCCGTTTGGCTTCTCGCCCACGGGCGAGGCTTTCAACCTGAGCATGGAAGAAGTGGCCACCAGCGTGGCCATTGAGCTGCGGGCCGACAAGCTGATCTTCTTGACCGAGGTGCAAGGCATCCGCATGTCGCCCACCGAGCCCGAGAGCGACGACAACCCCATCGACACCGAGCTGCCGCTGGCCGCCGCGCAAGCCTTGCTGGCGCAGCTACCGCCCGCACAGCAGCCCACGGACACGGGCTTTTACCTGCAGCACTGTGTGAAGGCCTGCAAGGCTGGCGTGGAGCGCAGCCACATCCTGCCGTTTGCGGTGGATGGATCACTGTTGCTGGAGGTGTATGTGCACGATGGCATCGGCACCATGGTCATTGACGAAAAGCTGGAAGAGCTGCGCGAGGCCACGATTGACGACGTGGGCGGCATCCTTCAGCTCATCGAGCCGTTTGAGAAAGACGGCACGCTGGTCAAGCGCGACCGCACCGAGATCGAACGCGACATTGCCACCTACACCATCATCGAACACGACGGTGTGATCTTTGGCTGCGCAGCGCTCTACCCCTACCCCGAGGCCAAGACGGCCGAGATGGCTGCCGTGACGGTGTCACCGCAAAGCCAGGGCACGGGCGATGGAGAAAAGCTGCTCAAGCGCATCGAGCAACGCGCGCGGCTGCAAGGGCTGGACAGTATCTTTGTGCTCACCACCCGCACCATGCACTGGTTCATCAAGCGCGGATTCCAGCCCGTGGACCCGGACTGGCTGCCCGATGCGCGCAAGCGCAAGTACAACTGGGACCGGCGCAGCCAGGTGCTGGTCAAGAAGCTCTGAACGTCTCGCGCGCCGCCGCCACGGCCCGCGCTACCTGCGCAATCGCCGCATCTCGCTGCTCGGGCTTGGCGGTAGACCGCGTGAGATAACACGTCACCAGCACCGGAGCGCCTCCAGCCGGAGGCCACATCACCGCCACATCATTGGCCGTGCCGCTGTCACTGGCAGTGCCCGTCTTGTCCCCCACCTTCCAGCCCGGCACACCCGCGCGCAGGCGCTTGTCGCCCGTGCTCGTCTCTACCAGCCAGCGCTGCAGCCAGGCGCGCGACGGGGGCGTGAGTACATCGCCCAGCACCAGCTTTTGCAGGGTCTGCAGCATGGCCTGCGGCGTGGTCGTGTCGCGCGGGTCGCCCACCTTGGCTTCGTTCAACGTGGGCTCGGTGCGGTCCAGCCGTGTGATGCTGTCGCCCAGTGACCGCACAAAGGCCGTGAACCCCGCCGGGCCGCCGTGGCGCGCCAGCAGCACGTTGGCGGCGGTGTTATCGCTCAGGCTCACGGTGGCGGAGCACAGCTCGCCGACCGTCAACCCGCCCCCATCGCCCGCACGGGGGCCGCTGACGGGTGAATACGCCACCACATCGCCCGCAGCGTAGTGCACGCGGGCATCCAGTCGCTCCTTGCCCTGGTCCACCAGCGCCAGCATCCAGCCCGCCAGCACCGCCTTGAAAGTGCTGGCCATGGCAAAGCGCTCGTCCTGGCGCCAGCCCAACTGCAGGCCCGAGCCCGTGTCCAGCATGGCCACGCCCAAGCGGCCCTGGGCAGTGCGTTCGATGTTGGCGAGGGTCTCGTTCCATTCGCGGGTGGTCTTGTCGCGGTTCGCTGCGTTGCTGGTGGCCGCGCAACCCCAAAGAGGCATGGTGGCAGCGGCCGTCAAACCCAAGGAAAACTGTCGTCTTTGCATAAAAATTGGAGGTGAGTGAAGACAAGGCCTGAACGATAAAGAGCTTGAGCCCAAAGCACCATCGACAATAATTGCCGCCAGCCCCTAGAAAAACTTATGCATCTCCCGCTCAATGCCTTGCGCGCGTTCGAAGCCTCGGCGCGCCACCTCAACCTGACGCGGGCGGCCCAGGAGTTGCACGTCACGCAGACAGCGGTCAGCCAGCACATCCGCAAGCTCGAAGAGCGCCTGGGCAAGCCACTGTTTCGCCGCCTGCCGCGTGGCCTGGCGTTGACGGACGAAGGCCAGGCGCTGCTGCCGGTGGTGACGGAATCGTTCTCCAACCTGGCGCGCGCCCTGGAAAAACTGGGCGACACCCGCCCACGCGAGGTGCTGACCGTGGGCGCCGTGGGCACCTTTGCCGTGGGCTGGCTGCTGCCCCGACTGCGCGACTTTCAGCAGGCCTGCCCGTTTGTGGACCTGCGCCTGCTCACGCACAACAACCGAGTGGACATGGCGGGCGAAGGGCTGGACTATGCGATCCGCTTTGGTGACGGCGCCTGGCACGGCACCCACGCCGAACGCATCATGGACGCGCCCATGTCTGTAATGTGCACCCCGGCCCTGGCCAACAGCCTGCGGGTGCCATCAGACCTGGCGCGCCAGCCCCTGCTGCGAAGCTACCGCACCGACGAATGGTCCGCCTGGTTCGAGGCGGCCGGCGTGCCCTGCCCCGTTGTGCGCGGCGCGGTGTTCGACTCGTCGCTCACCCTGGCCGAAGCGGCGGCCCAGGGCGCGGGCGCCGCGCTGCTCCCGGCGTGCATGTTCGAACGCGAACTGCGCCAGGGCCGCCTGGTGCGACCGTTCGCGCTGGAACTGCGCCGGGGCGCCTACTGGCTCACACGGCTGCAATCCCGGCCCGTGACGGCGGCCATGCACGCCTTTCACGGCTGGCTCGCCACAGCTCAGAAAATTAAACAAAAATAGGCTTCATCGCTTTACTCATAAGCGTTAACAGCTATTAATTGAGGAGCAATCAAGCCCTGCGCCGCTGCGCCACCATGCCCAGCGCCCCGGCCATCACTCCCAGCAGCAGCAGGGCCCAGGGGGACAGCGCGGGGATCGCTTGCAGGGCGGCGGCGGCCAGCGGCATCACCGGGTCGGCGATCACGCCGGGCGCAGCATCGTCGTCGCCAGGCTGGTTATCGGTCACGTCAAAGCCCACGGTGGTGCTGCCCAGGCCCACGCTCGCAGGCACGATGAACTGGCCGCTACCGGTGCGCTTGACGAAGTCCGCCACCGGCTGCGGCCAGGTGGTGGTCACGCGCACCGTGGCACCCGCGTCGCAGCCGATCAGCCTGAAGCGGAACGCGCCCTGCGGCGCCACCCGGCCAGGGGGCGGCGTGGCGGCCTCGAAGGCCGTGGCGGCTGGATCGAACTGGCACAGCGCCCCGCCATCGTTGCCAATGCTGGCGCTGGCCGGGCCGCCCGCGCCGCTGGCGGGCAAGGTGGTGCCAGTGAACGTTTTGAGCAGTGCCACGATGGCAAACGCTTGCTGCTGCCGCGCGGCGGCAGCGTAGTGGGCGTTGCCTACCTGGTCGGCGTAGATGGTGCAGGTGCCTGCGCCGTTGAAGCTGACCACCTGGCCCGCCACCGTGCAAGCGCCCGCAGTGGTGAACACCACGGGGTTGCCGGACGCGCCGCCCGTGGCCGCCACGGTATAGGTTCTGCCCGCCACTGCGGGGCTGGGCGGCGTGGTGGTGAAGGCGATCACCTGGCCGGCCTGCACCACCGCTGTGCTTTGCGACACCCGGGGCGCGGCGGGATAAACCGCATCGCCCGCCTGGTCGGCGTAGATGGTGCAGGTGCCTGCGCCGTTGAAGCTGACCACCTGGCCGGCCACCGTGCAAGGGCCCACCGTGCTGAACACCACCGCGTTGCCCGACGCGCCGCCCGTGGCCGCCACGGTGTAGGTGCTGCCCGCGACTGCGAGGCTCGGCGGCATGGTGGTGAAGCTAATGGCCTGCGACGTGTAGGTGAAGTCGTCTTCCGGCACGTCGGGGCTGGCGTTTGCCCCCACGGTGTAGCGCACGCGCACGGTGCTGCCCGCCGTGCCGGGCGGCGCGGCTGCGGTCAGGCTCATCGAACCGTCCGCATGGGTGATCGAGCCCGTGGCGCTGACTGGCGTCCCGTCAAAGTTCAGCGTGCCGCCCGACAGGTTGAAGCCCCTGACGGTGACCGCGTAGCCCCCAGCGGGCGGCCCCTTGGCGGGGTCCAGCTCGGTGATGGATGGCAGCGTCGTGCTGAACTGCACCGCCCCGGCGTCGACGACCGCGCCCACCGTGGCGGGCCGGGCCACGCCGCGCTGGTCGGTGGCGGGCTCGCCTGCGGCATAGCGGGAGGCGGCCCAGGCTCTGCTGGCGAGGCCTCCCGGCGGCATGGTCTGCGTGGGGCCACCATAGTCGCCCAGCGGTTGCAGGTAGAGGCCACCCACGCCTGAGGCTGGGGCGCCGATCACGTTCCAGTGGTCGACGGCCAGGTCGTCATCCGCCACGTCGCTGCCATAGACGTCCGTCAGGTAACTCTGGATGGCGTTGCCGGACACGATGGAATTGAACAACTGCACGATCGGCACTGTGCTGCCCGAGGATGGGATGTGGATGCCGCCACCCAAGCCCCCTGCCACGTTGTTCACGATGGTGCTGTTGTCGATGCGCGCCACGCTCGAGCCGCCGATCCAGCCTACGCTGATGGCGCCGCCATCGCCATCGCTGGTGTTGCCGGTGAAGGTGCTGTTGCTGATGCTGAAGTCATCCGACGAGCGGAATGCGCCGCCTTTGGCGCCGCTGCGGTTGCCCGCGAACGTGCAGTTGCGCACGGTGATCGTTCCGTTGAAGACGGCCAGAGCGATGCCCCCGCCGTCCCCGCCCACGGTGCTGTGGGCGCGGTTGCCCGAAATGGTGCTGTTGCTGATCGTCAGCGCCGATGCCGCGATGCCGCCGCCGCCGCACACGTTGCCATGGCATGCGGACGAGAACACCTGGTTGCCGGAGAGGGTGCTGCGGTCGATGGTGAGCGCACCATACGACGCCACACCCCCCCCGCTGTGCCCAAATTCGCCTTCACGCACCGTGTTGTTGGCGATGGTGCTGCGGTCGATGGTGATCACGCCGTTGGGTGAGTTGTAGATACCGCCGCCGCGCCAGCCGGTGGAATTGCCGCTGACCTCGCTGCGCACGATCGTGAGCCTGCCCGCGGGCCCGTTGCCGATGCCCGCGCCTACGTTGCCCGCCCACATGCCCGTGACCTTCACGTCGTCCAGCGTGAGCGTGCCCCAATTGGCGATACCGCCCACCGAGCCGGAGTTTCCGTTCATGTTTACGCCACCGTCCACCGCCGTCGTGCCGTTGGCGAACGCCAGTCCGCTGATATGCACCGGTCCGCTCACTGGCACCCCCGCGCTGGCCGTGCCAGCATTCACCTCCAGCAGGTGCACCGCGTTCTGGCCGTCGAGGGTGAGCAGGCTGGCGCCGGGGCCGCGCAGCGTGATGGCGCGGGCAATGACCAGCGGCCTGCCCACCGCCAGCACCTGCGGCGCCGCAAACACCGCGCCGTCGAACGCTACGGTGTCGCCATGCTGCGCGGCCGCGATCGCATCGCGCAGGCTGCATGTTTGCGCATTGCCGGGCGCGCAGCGGGCCGCGCTGCCGCTGGCGGGGTCGTCCACCCGGTTTACCTGCCAAGTGGCCGCCCAGGCCAGCGGCGCTGCAGAGAGCATCAGCGATGCCATTCCCATTCGCATCCAACGAATCAAGACGTTTTTGCTCATTATTTGATAGCTTATTAATTAGACCAGATAAGCGCTGAAGCGCAATTTTCCTTAGAACCTGGCTTGGCGCCACGCCAGGGCGCCCACCAGCAAAGTGAGCAGCAACAGGGCCCATTCACTCAACGTGGGGATGTTGTGCGCGGCAGCCAGCGGCATCACCGGGTCCAAAATGACACCGTTCGCCGTCCAGTCGTCGTCGCCTAGCTGGCCGTCGGTCACGCTAAAGTGCACGGTGCTGCCGCTGATGACCAGATTGGACGGCGCAAAGAAACTGGCGCTGACAGCATTGCTCGCGGACTTGCCGTACTTGGCGAACACGGTGACGGGCTGTGGCCAATGGGTGGTGATGGTCACGGTGGCCCCCGGCGTGCAGCCCACGAGCCGGAAGGCGAACATGCCTTGCGGTGCACCCTGCCCCGGCGGGGCAGCTGTGGCGGCAGTGAAGCGGGTGGCCGTCGTATCGAATTGGCAGGTCTCGCCGCCGCCCGAAAGGCTGGCGCTGGCCGGCCCTGAGCTGCCCCCGCCGCTCGAGGGCACTGTCGGACCACTGAAGCTCGCGGAGCCGATCGTGAAGCTCTGCCGCGCCTGGGCGGCTGCGGCGTAGACAGCGTTGCCCGCCTGGTCGGCCTGGATGGAGCATGTACCGGCGCCGGTAAAGGCCACCGCGCCGTTTGCCGCCACCGTGCAGGCACCCGGCGTGGATGCGGCCGTGTCGAGGCTGAACGTGACCGGCAGACCCGATCCGCCGCCCGTGGCCGCCGCCAAATAGGTCCCGCCCACCTTGGCGAACGCTGCAGGTGTTGTGGTGAAGCTGATGGACTGGCCCAGTTGCGCGCCATGCAGCACGTTGACGGCGAACGTTGCGGTGATGCCGGCGTCGCCCCTGCTAGTGACGGTCAGCGTGCGCGGGCCCACACCCGAGAACGTGACGGCGAACGGCACACTGCCGTCGCTTTGCTGAATGGCGCCGGGTAGGGAGTCGGCGGGGTTGCTGCTGGTGATGATCCAGCGCGTGGTGTCGTCGATGTTCTGGCCCACCGGGTCGGCCACGGCCAGCACGAAGGGCTGCGGCGCACCGGCACCGACCGCCACCACGGTGGCGCCAGGCGCCGTCTCCACACGGGCCGGACCGCTCAGCGACGGCAAGGGCAGCGGCAGGTTCTCGAAGTCGATGGCGGTGCGCAGGTTGTGCCCCGCCATGCTCACGATGCCGCGGTACGTGCCCACCACGCGGTTGGCCCTGGCTTCGTGAATGCCGTAGCCAATGTAGCTGGCCATGTCGCCCGACAGGCTCTGGGGGCCCAGGTCGGCGGGCACTTGGGCGCTGGCGCCGCTTTGGGGCAGAGCAAGGTCGATGTCTGCCGCATAGGGTACATGGCCGCCCGCTGCGGTGTCGGCCCAGGGCCCGATGACAATGACACGGCCCGAGCTGGTGAACGGCTGCCCGAGGCGGGCGCGCAGCGACAGCGCGCTGTGGCACGTGCCCGCGCTGCCCGTGTACTGCAGGCACAGGCTCAATGCATGTGTGCTGTCGTCCTTGTCGAAGTCGAAGGGTGACCGCCACACGTCCTTCTCAGGTTTGATGACGGTGATGAAACGCGGCGCATGCCCGGTGCGGGTGTTGCGGCTGCTGTCCAGCGTTATCGGCGATTGCACGTTGGTGGTGACAGCCGCCGCAAAGTCCTGGTTGCGGTTGCCGTTGTACGCGCTGGCCAGCGTGTCGATATAGCGATCGGTGGTATCGGCGACCACAGTCTGGCGAGGCGCGCTGCGGTCCAGTGCCGCCGTGGCGATGAGGTCCGCGCCCGGCGGCTCCGCCCAGCCGTCGTTCCACGATCGCACCACCTGACCGCTCACGTTGAACCTGCGTCGCCCGTAGACCTGCACCTGCGGCTGCGGCGTGGTCTGGTCCAGCACCGGCCCGTTCACATGCATGACCAGCGACTGCTTGCCTGCCATCGAACCCGTACTGAACAGCACCTGGCGCAGCGGAAAGCCGACTTCGAGCGGCTGCGGCTGCAACAGTGCATAGGCGCGGTCCCCTGCCGCGCCGCCAAGCCACAGGTTTTCGTCCTGCCGGAAGTCCTGCGCGGCGACGGTCGGGTCGGTGGACGACTGACGCACGCTGGTGGAGGCATAGGGTCTGCTGCTGATGCCCGCCAGACCCTCCAGCGTGATCAGCAATTGCGCCTGGTGCAGCACGCGCGCCTGGCCCACCGGCTGCTCGCGGCTGGCGAACTCGAAGCTGCCGTAGGAACCATCGGTGTCCTGCGCGGCTTCCACGCGCAGCATCGATTCCACACCCTGCGCCAGCCGGTGCTTGACGAGCTCGGTCACGTCGAAGCTGTAGAAGCCGCGCTCGGTAATGCGCAAGGGCTGCGTCGGCCGGTCCGCATCGGTGGCGCGCCCACCGACGGCGCTGGCCAGTTGCAGGTCGCAGGCGGGAGCCGTGCCCTCGTGCGCAAAGCAGTCTGCGCCCCCGGCCTGGTAGGCACCGAAGATGGCGATGTAGCCCGAGGTGGTCACCTTGTCGACATACAGCACCAGCCGTGCGCGCACCACCTTGCCGGCGTCGAGCGTATAGCTGTCATGGCCTACGGTGGCAACCGTGTTGTCGGTGTCCACATTCAACTTGGTCAGCGCACCGTCTGGCAAGGTGGCATAAGAGAACTTCAACTGCGCGCTGGCCCCCTCGCTCACTGGCAGGCTGGTGCCGTGGGGCGCATAGCCCGCGCCGGTGGTGCTTCCGTCGGCCACCAGGGGCGCCTCGATCCACGACGGCTGGGCCACGCTGCAGGCCTGCAGCAGCAGCACCATGGCCAGCGCGCCCAGCGCCACCGCGCTGCGCGCGCGCAACCAGGCCCGGTGCATGAGCGGGGTGTGAAGGACATTTTTGAGCATATTTTTAGCCTCTAGCGCTTTCTGATCAAGCGCTGACAGCTATAACTTCAATAGCAAAAAGCCAGCAAAGCCAGCGCGTGACCCGGATGCTAGGGACAGGGGGCGGTTTCGTATGTCCCCCTTTTGGGCGACATGCCCGTGCCCAGCGGCTGTGGCAGCATCGGTGCATGCCACCGCCTTCTTCCATTGCCTCCACCCCCGTTCGCGTCGCCGTGGTCGAGGACGACGCCGCCTGCCGCACCGCCCTGGCCCACGCGCTGCAAGGCGCCAGCGACATGCGCCTGGCGTGGACGGCCGCCAGCCGCACCGAGGCCATGGCCGCGCTGGCGCAGGACGACGCCGCGCCGCTGGACGTGCTGCTGCTCGACCTGGGCCTGCCCGACGGCAGCGGGCTGGACGTGCTGGCCGCGCTGCGGGCACGCTGGCCGCAGGCGGCGGCCATGGTCAGCACCATCTTCGGCGACGAGGTGCACGTGCTGGATGCCATCGCCGCCGGTGCCATGGGCTATTTGCTCAAAGACTTGCCCGCCACCGCCGTGGTGGACGAAGTGCGCAGCCTGCACGCAGGCGGCAGCCCCATCAACCCCATGGTGGCGCGCAAGCTGTTGCTGCTGCGCCAGACGCAGCCCGCGCTGGCGGCAGCGCCGCCCCCGCCGCCGGGCGCAGGCCTGGGCGCAAGCGCACCCCCGTCCGCGCGCGAGGCCGAACTGCTGCGCCTGGTGGCGCGCGGCCATACGCTGGACGAGGTCGCCCGCGCAATGGGCGTCTCGCGCCACACCGTGCGCACCTTTGTGCGACGCGTATATGCCAAGCTGCAGGTCACCACGCAGGCCGAGGCCGTGAGCGCCGCAGCGCGCCAGGGCTGGATCCATGCGGCCGACTGAGGCGGCGCGCCGGGTGCTGCGGCGTTGGCGGCTGCTGGCAATGCCGTTGGTGCTGCTGCTGGTGATGATGCTGGTGCCGTGCACGCACGCCGCAGAGGCCGTGCACCTGTTGCAGGCCGAGACCTGGTCTTCGCCCAGCGGCGACTGGGCGCCACCGCCTTCGCTGCACGCATCCGGCGATGCGGTGCTGGACGCCGCGACGCCCTGGGCCGCCGTGGCCCTGCCCCATGCTCGCCCGCGCAGCACCGCGTCCAGCGCCGAGCAGGCCAGCGCGCCGCCCGAAGTGCAGTGGTACCGCCTGCGCGTGCCCGCCAACGCGCTGCCGCACGGCACTCCACAGGGTATGCGCCTGTACATCCCGCGCTGGCAGACGGTGGGCACGGTGGCCGTGTATGCCAACGGACGCCTTGCATGGCAGACGCGCGGCAGCCGCGTGTGGAACGGCTTCAACCGCCCGGTATGGCTGGATCTGAAGGGCCTAGACCAAGCGGGTGCAGCGCCGCAGCTGCACGTGCGCATGGCCAGCCTGCCGGGCGTGGGCGGGGCGCTGTCCTCGGTGTGGGCCGGACCGGCTGAGGCGCTGCGGCCAGCCTGGCGGCTGCGCGAGCTGCTGCAGACCGGCCTGGTGACCTACCTGCGGGGCGCCTACCTGGTGCTGGGCGTGCTGGCGCTGATGGTGTGGCTGATGCGGCGGGCGCGGGGCCATGGCGAGGGGCGCGAGGAAGCAGGCTACTTGCTGTTCTTCCTGTTGTCGGTGGCGCACCTGCTGGCGACGCTGTTCTATCTGGTGGACGAGGAAGGCCTGGCCGTGCCCGACGCCTGGTTCTCCTGGCTCACGCTGGTGGGGTCACTGGGCTCCTCGGTGTGTTCCTTCTTGCTGCTGCGGCAGATGCAGGGCTGGCACAGGCCCCGGCTGGCACGGGCGCTGATGGCCTACTGCTGGCTGGTGGCGGCTGCAGCGCTGCCGTTGTGGGGGCTCAGGCACGAGGCGATGCTTCCGCTGCTGCGCCTGGCGCTGTTCCCGCCGGGGGTGGTGGTGCTGTATGTGGCGGCGCGCGGCGCGTGGACGCACCGCACGGGGGCCAACGTTCTACTGTGCGGCGCCGTGGCGCTGTCGTTTCCGATGGCGTTCCATGACCTGGCGATGCAGCGGTATCTCATCAGCATCGAGCACATTTACCTCACCCCCTATGCCTACATGGGCGTGCTCACCATGTTCCTGTGGGTGGCCTTCACGCGCTACCAGCGCGCGCTGGGCGCGGCCGAGCTGGCCAATGCCGTGCAGGCCGAGCGCCTGGCCGCGCAAGAACAGCAACTGCGCGAAACCCACGAGCGGCTGCGCGCCGCCGAGCGCGAACAGACGCTGCTCCAAGAGCGCCAGCGCCTGATGCGCGAGATGCACGACGGCGTGGGCTCGTCACTGATGAGCGCGCTGCGGCTGGTGGAGAACGAGCCCGCCGCGCGCCTGGACGTGGCGCCGGTGCTGCGCGAGTGCATCGACGACCTGAAGCTGTCCATCGACTCGCTGGAGCCTGTGGACGCCGACCTGCTGGCCCTGCTTGCGCGCCTGCGCTTCCGGCTGGGCCCCCGTCTAGAGGGCGCTGGCCTGGCGTTGCGCTGGCAGGTGGACGATGTGCCGCCCCTGCCCTGGCTCGATTCGCAGAGCGCGCTGCATGTGCTGCGCATCCTGCAGGAGGTGCTGACCAACATCCTCAAGCACAGCGGCGCGATGGAGATCACGCTCGGCACCGCTGAATCGGTGCGCGGAGGTGTGCCCGGCGTGCAGGTGTGCGTGCAGGACAACGGCACCCCCTTCACCGCGCCCCCACCCGATGCGCTACCGCCCGCGCGCAGGGGCCTGGCCAACGTGCGTAGCCGCGCACTGGCGCTGGGCGCGCAGTGTTCGTGGGACACCTGGGGGGCGCTGGGGAAGGGCTGCGGTTCGCGCTTCACGCTGTGGCTGCCGCTGCACAAGCCATGAGGCATCTCGACCCTGCGAACCCGGTCAGTGGCCAGTGCACTGGGCTTGGCAGCGATCCACTCAGTAGCATTTCAGTCAGGAGAAGCCGAGCGCCGCGATGTCCACCACGTCCATCTGCCCGGGCTCCAGAAAGTCCCGCGCGTAGCGCAGGTACACCCCCTCACGCACAAACACCTCGAACAGGTCCGGGTCGATGTGCCCGTTGTCGCGCATCCTGCACATGATGGCAATCGCCTCTGACAAGGTCATACCGTTCTTGTAGGGCCGATCAGCCGCTGTCAGCGCCTCGAAGATGTCGGCTATGCCCATCATGCGGGCCTGCAGCGACATCTGGTCACGCGTAAGGCCGCGCGGGTAACCCTTGCCGTCCATGCGTTCGTGGTGGCCGCCCGCATACTCCGGCACGTTCTTGAGGTGCCGTGGCCAGGGCAGCGTCTCCAGCATCTTGATGGTGGCAACAATGTGGTAATTGATGGTGTCGCGCTCGGCCTGGTTCAGGGTGCCGGATCGGATGGTGAGGTTCTCCACCTCCTCGGCCGTAAGGAAGCTTGTCTGCACCCCCTGCGGGTTGCGCCAGTGCCGCATGGCGGCAATGTCGCGCACGCGCTGCTGGTCCTCGGGGCGCATGGCCTCGGTGCCGGTATTGCAGCGGCGCAGAAACTCGCGGTCTTCTTCCAGTGTGTGGATTTCGTGCTGCAGGGCTTGCAGCTCCTGCCCCTCGGCACGCGCATCCACCACCGGGCGCAGCGCCAGTTGGCGGCGCAGTGCGGCCAGCTCGGCATCGCGCTTCAAGACTTCAAACCGCGTGTCCACCAGCCCAATGCGGTCGTACAGGGTCTGCAGCTTGGTGGCCTTGTCCACCACGTGCACGGGCGTGGTGATCTTGCCGCAGTCGTGCAGCAGGCCGGCCATCTTGAGTTCGTAGCGGTCCCGGTCACTCATGCGAAAGCCCGCCAGTGGCCCCTGGTTGGTGGCATTCACCGCCTCGGCCAGCATCATGGTAAGGGCGGGCACCCGCTGGCAATGGCCACCGGTGTAGGGCGACTTTTCGTCAATGGCCAGGTTGATCAGGTTCACGAACGACTCGAACAGGCGCTCCAGCTGCGTGATGAGCAAGCGGTTGGTGAGGGCAATGGCAGCCTGCGAGGCCAGCGACTCGGCCAGGCCCTGGTCGGCCTCGGAGAATGTGGTGACCTCGCCGGTCTCCCAGTGCCGCGCGTTGATGAGCTGCAGCACGCCGATCAGTTCATGGTCGTGATTCTTCATCGGCACGGTCAGAAACGACTGCGAGCGGTACCCCGTGCGCGCATCGAAACTGCGGGTGCCTGAAAAATCAAAGCCCTCGGCGCTGTACGCATCGGCAATGTTCACCGTGCGGTCGTGGATGGCGGCATACGCGGCCACCAGCGAATCGTTCGGGCTGCCATCTGCGTTGCGCAGCGGCAGGTGCGGAAAATCAATGGGCTTGCCCGTGGTGCCACCGAGGCGAATGTCCAGCGAGTCGGTGCGCAGTATCTCGAACTTGAGCGACTTCCCGTCCTCCGTCACGCTGTAGAGCGTGCCCCCGTCCGCGCCCGTGATGGCCTTGGCAGCCTCCAGAATGTTCTCCAGCAGGCGGTCGATGTTGCGCTCGCGGGAGAGCGCAGCCCCAATACCGTTGAGCTGCTCCAGGCGGCGAAACAGGTTGAGGGAGGGTTCCTGGGCCATAAAACACCTTAGGCGCATGTTGGAGACGCCTGCATCGTAACGAAAAGTGACCGCTATCATCACCCCTTCTTTTCCGCTCTCTCCCCCATTTCGTGGACTCGGTCACACCTCGCCTTCTCACTGTTGCGCTTTACCAGTTTGTCGATCTGCCCGACTGCGCCACGCTGCGCGCGCCCCTGCAGACACTGTGCGACGAGCGCGGCGTGCGCGGCATGCTGCTGCTGGCGCCCGAGGGCATCAACGGCACCATTGCTGGCACACCCGCCGATGTGCTGGCGGTGCTCAACTGGCTGCGCAGCGATGCCCGCTTTGCGAACCTGCAGCACAAAGAGGCGCCCACCGACCGCCAACCGTTCTACCGCATGCGCGTGCGTCTCAAGCGCGAGATCGTGACCCTGGGCGTGCCCGGCCTGAACCCGGCTCGCAACGCGGGCACCTATGTGAAGCCCGAGAACTGGAACGCACTCATCGACGACCCCAGCGTGGTGGTGGTGGACACGCGCAACGACTACGAAGTGGGTATCGGCACGTTTGAACGCGCCATCAACCCCCACACCAAGAGCTTTGCCGAGTTCCCGGCCTGGGTGGCGCAGCAGTCGCAGCCCGGCGGCGTGCTGGCGGGTAACCCGCGCGTGGCCATGTTCTGCACGGGCGGCATACGGTGCGAGAAATCCACCGCCTACCTCAAATCGCAGGGCTTTGACGAGGTGTACCACTTGGAAGGCGGCATCCTCAAATACCTGGAAACCGTGCCCGAAGAAGACAGCCTGTGGCACGGCGACTGCTTCGTGTTTGACGAACGTGTGTCGGTGGGCCACGGCCTGGCTCCGGGGCACCACCAACTGTGCCGCTCTTGCCGCATGCCACTGGGCGAGGCCGAGCTGCAGTCGCCGCATTACGTGCGCGGCGTGAGCTGCCCGTATTGCCACGGCACGCGCACACCCGAGCAGGAACGCGCGCTGGCAGAGCGGCAACGCCAGATGGACCTGGCGGATCAGCGCGGGCAAGCGCATATCGGCGCGCGGCAACCGGGCAACCGAGCGCGATTCAGCTCCAGCGACGACAAAAATGATCGCGAGGACGACTCCGCGTGAGCGCTGCCCTGCCCGTCCTCTATTCCTTTCGCCGCTGCCCCTACGCCATGCGCGCCCGGCTGGCGCTGGCTGTCAGTGGCCAGGCCTGCGAACTGCGCGAGGTGGTGTTGCGCAACAAGCCACAGGGCCTGCTGCACGCCTCCCCCAAGGGCACTGTGCCCGTGCTGGTGCTGCCGAGTGGCCAGGTGCTGGAGCAGAGCCTGGAGATCATGCTGTGGGCGCTGGCGCAGCACGACCCCGAGGGCTGGCTCATCCCCAGCCACGGCAATCTGCAGGACATGCTGGCGCTGATTGCCGAATGCGATGGCCCGTTCAAGCAGGCGCTGGACCGGTGCAAATATCCCAGCCGCTACCCCGATGCCGACACGAATGCAGAACGCGCCCGCGCCGTCGCCTGGCTGGGGGGGCTGGAGGCGCGTCTCCGGCCAGATCAGCCCTACCTGTTCGGCACCCATGCCGCCCTGGCCGATATGGCGATTGCGCCTTTTGTACGGCAGTTTGCAGGCATTGATGCCGATTGGTGGGCCGCACAGCCCTGGCCCCGCCTGCAAGCCTGGCTGGCGCAGTGGCAGGCCAGCGATCTTTTGGCCAGCGTGATGCACAAGCTACCCGCATGGGTGGATGGGACAGAGGGTGTGCTGTTTGCGCGTTCGGCAAAGAGGCTCGCGCCTGGGGCCGACACCGCACGGCCAGACTCCGAAGGACGCTGACATGGTGGGGTCTGTTCTCGTCGGCATGCTGTGTGCTCACCTGCTGTGCTTCGCGGTGATGTTTTTGCTCATCAGCAAGCGCTTGCAGGGCAAGAAGATGGGCATGGATTTTTTTGCCATGGGCAACTTGCTGCTGGGGCTTGCCTATGTGCTGCAGTTGGTGGAAGGCGGCCCGGCCTGGAGCATGATGAGCGTGGTCAACCACACCCTCACCCTGGCGGCCCCGATCACCTATGGCCTCGGGGTCATGCGGTTCTTTGGATTTCCCGCGCCGCTGTGGCGGCCGCTGGCGGCATTTGTACTCGCCTACTCCACCGCACAGGCACTGATTCAGTGGAGCTTGGGGCCGGTCGCCCGCTACGCCATGCTGTCCGGGATGTCTGCGCTGCTGTTCCTGGTCATGACGCTCGCGGCACTCTATGGTGTTCGCACATTCGCCAAGCACCTGTACCGCGAAATGGCATTTTTCGCGCTCCTGATCAGTGGCATCTGCATTCTGAACGCAATCAAGTTCATAAGGCTACTCCAGGGCGGACTGGAAGTGCTGCACATGGACAGCAGCTTTCAGATGGTGTTCTACATCTATATGTCGTCCCTGGCGACGGTGGTGCCACCCTTCATGATTTGGCTGGTGTTCCGGCGCCTGACCGATGATCTGAGCCAGATGGCGGCGCGTGATCCCATGACGCAACTGCTCAATCGCCGGGGGCTTTCAGAAGCGCTGGAGCAACACTTCAACCTCCACAACGCAGCGCCAGCTTACTTGCTGCTGCTGGACGTCGACCACTTCAAACGCATCAACGACACCTACGGACACCAGGCTGGTGACACCGTGCTGCGCCATGTTGCAGATGTGCTGCGCACCACCGTGCGCAGAGGCGACCTGACGGGCCGCATAGGAGGAGAAGAGTTTGTGGCTGTCTGCCTCGACAGCGATGATGTCGGCGTCGTGCAGTTGGCAGAACGACTGCGCGCAGCGGTCGAAGATCAGGCCATTCACGTGAGCGGCCATGATGAACCGCTGCATTGCACCGTCACCATTGGTGTGTCACCCCGGTTCGCCAGCGGCCACGCACTGGAGAAAGCCATGCGAGCTGCCGATGCCGCGCTTTACCAGGGCAAGGCAGCCGGGCGCAACCGGATCGAAAAGGCCCATGCCTTCGCTGATATCGCACCATTGCCAGGCGCTGGCGCCTCTGCGACCACCTGATCGAATGCTCCCGAAACCTGGATTCTCAGCGTGAAGACCTGCCATGCCAACCCAAAAAAAGGCGCTCACAAGGAGCGCCATTTTTGTGATGCAAGCTAGAGGCACTACCTGCGAGCCGACCCTGGCGCATCAAGCCATCGAGTAACCGGAACCACCACGATTGCCGCTGGTGAACCCGCGCACCAACAGCGCCAGCAGCACCACCGCAAACCCCACAAAACACACAAACGACCAGTTGGCTATCGAGCCACCCAGGAACGTCCAGTCAATCGCAGCGCAGTCACCGGAGCCCCGGAAGATCATGGGGATGGCGCGGCTGATGGGATAGTTTTCGATCATGCCGTAGAAGTCGCGGCCGCAGGTGGCGACTTCGGGTGGGTACCACTGCAGCCAGCTCTGGCGGGCCGCCACGAAGGCGCCGAAGCCGGATGCGATCAGGGCCAGCGCGCCCCAGCCCATCCACCATCCTTTTGAGCCCCTAGCGCTTGCCAGACCTGTGAAGATTGCTACACCAATGAGAGCATAGCGCTGCACGATGCACATGGGGCATGGCTCCAGGCCCACCACATGCTGCAGGTACATGCCAAACGCCAGCATGGCCACGCAGGCCACACTGATCAACGCCAGCACGCGGCGCGGGGCCTGATCGATCCAGTTCAACACCATCATTCTTATCCCTCATCCAATAGCCATTGCAAACGGTGCCGCCTCCGAAACGGGCGCGGCCCATGCCAGTACACCCGTGGATCTGGCTCCGCCAGTCCACCGGGTGCGCCCCCTCAGGGGGAAGACGCGCAGCGGCTCAGGGGGAGTCAGATTCCAGCGGCGTGATCCAAGAACACGCGGGCGCGGCGCGGTGTCACCACCAGCGTTTCACCCTCCTTGAAACCCATTTCCTTGAACTGCTGCGCAGGGATCTGCGCTTCGATCAAGTGGTCTGGGGACGCATTGTCCGCTGGTTTGTGGTCGTCGGAGGGAATAAGTTCCAGCCGCGCAATCGGGCCCACCACAATGGCGCGGCTCAGTTGGGCCACGATGCCGCGCGGGCGACCTTGGGCGTCGAGCCCGGCGCCGGGCGAATAGCGCTCCACATCCAGGTCGTGCGGCCGCACATAGGCAAAGGCCTTGGCGTTTTGCGCCTGGCTGTGTTCGGGCGAGTCGATCTGCATGCCGTCGAGGTGCACCAGCCCCTCATGCGCGCGGCCATGGAACAGGTTCACATCGCCCAGAAAGCCGTAGACGAACGGGCTGGCGGGCTGGTCCCACACCTGCTGGGGCGAGCCACTTTGCTCGATGCGGCCCTGGTTGATGACCACCACCCGGTCGGCCACTTCCAGCGCTTCTTCCTGGTCATGGGTCACGAAGATCGAGGTGACATGCAGTTCGTCGTGCAGGCGGCGCAGCCAGCGGCGCAGTTCCTTGCGCACCTTGGCGTCCAGGGCGCCGAAGGGCTCGTCGAGCAGCAGCACCTTGGGCTCCACCGCCAGGGCGCGGGCCAGCGCAATGCGCTGGCGCTGGCCGCCGGACAGCTGCGAGGGGTAGCGCTCGGCCAGCCAGTCGAGCTGCACGAGCTTGAGCAGGTCAGTCACCTTTTGCTTGATCTGCGCCTCGCTCGGTCGCTCTTTGCGGGGCTTCACGCGCAGGCCGAAGGCCACGTTCTCGAACACTGTCATGTGGCGGAACAGTGCGTAGTGCTGGAACACAAAGCCCACGTTGCGCTCGCGCACATGCACGTCGGTCGTGTCTTCGCCGCTGAAGTGGATGGTGCCCACATCGGCCGTCTCCAGCCCTGCGATGATGCGCAGCAGCGTGGTCTTGCCGCAGCCCGAAGGGCCCAGCAGCGCTATGAGTTCGCCCGAGGCAATGTCCAGGCTCACATCGCGCAGGGCCTGGAAGTCGCCAAACTGTTTGCTGACGTTGCGGATTTCAATGCTCATGGTGTTTTTTCCTTCAGCGTGCGTTCGGCAAGTGTGCGGGCCGCTCGGGGGGCAATTCGGCGGCAGCCTTGAGTGCCTGCTCGTTGCGGTGCTCGGCAATCGTCTTGATGACCAGCGTGACCAGGGCCAACAAAGCCAGCAGCGAGGCTGCGGCAAACGCAGCCACCGACTGGTATTCGTTGTAGAGAATTTCGACATGCAGCGGGATGGTGTTGGTCTGCCCACGGATGTGGCCCGACACCACGGATACCGCGCCAAACTCGCCCATGGCCCGCGCATTGCACAGGATCACGCCGTACAGCAGGCCCCACTTGATGTTGGGCAGCGTCACGTACCAGAAGGTCTGCCAGCCGGTGGCGCCCAGCACGATGGCGGCCTGCTCCTCGTCGTTGCCCTGCGCCTGCATCAGCGGGATCAGCTCACGCGCGATGAACGGGAAGGTCACAAATACGGTGGCCAGCACGATGCCCGGCACGGCAAAGATGATCTTGATGTCGTGTGCCTGCAGCCAGGGGCCAAACCAGCCCTGTGCGCCGAACATCAGCACGTAGATCAGGCCCGCCACCACGGGCGATACCGAAAACGGCAGGTCCACCAGCGTCGTCAAGAACGCCTTGCCCTTGAACTCGTACTTGGCAATGCACCATGCAGCCGCCACGCCAAACACGAGGTTCAGCGGCACGGCGATGAGTGCAGTGATCAGCGTGAGCTTGATGGCCGACCAGGCATCGGGTTCACGCAGGCCTTCCAGGTACGCGCCAAAGCCCTTGCGCAGCGCCTCGGCAAACACCGCGGCCAGCGGCAGCACCAGGAACAGCAGCATGAAGATCAGCGCGATGGTGATCAACGTGTAGCGGACCCAAGGCGCTTCAGTAGTGCCCGCTTGTGCGCGGCGGATAGTCCGGGAGTTGTTGCCGCTCATGCTGGAGCCCCCGCGTGGCGCCGCTGCCAGGCCTGCAGCGCGTTGATGATGAGCAGCAGGATGAAGGAGATGACCAGCATCACCACCGCCACCGCGGTAGCACCTGCGTAGTCGTACTGCTCGAGCTTGCCGATGATGATGAGCGGCGTGATTTCAGACACCATGGGCATGTTGCCCGCGATGAAGATGACCGAACCGTACTCCCCCACCGCCCGCGCAAATGCCATGGCAAAGCCAGTGAGCAGTGCAGGGGTGATGGAGGGCAGGATGACCTTGGTGAAGGTTTGCAGGCGCGTGGCACCCAGGCAGGTGGCGGCTTCTTCCAGCTCCTTCTCGGCATCTTCGAGCACGGGCTGCACGGTGCGCACCACAAATGGCAGGCCGATGAAAATCAGCGCAATCACGATACCCGCAGGCTTGAACGCGAGCTGAATGCCCATGGGCTCCAGAATCTGCCCGACCCAGCCATTGCCCGCGAGCAAGGCGGTCAGCGAGATGCCGGCCACAGCGGTGGGCAGCGCAAACGGCAGGTCTACCAGCGCGTCCACAATCTTCTTACCCGGAAACTTGTAGCGCACCAGCACCCAGGCGATCAGCAGGCCGAACACCAGGTTGACCAGCGCCGCAAGGAATGAAGCCCCGAAGGTGAGCCGGTACGAAGCCATCACGCGGGGCGCACTGATGGCCGCCCAGAACTGCTCCCAGGTCAGCGTGAAGGTCTTGAAGATCAGTGCCGACAACGGGATCAGCACGATGATGCTCAGATAGAAAAGCGTGTAGCCCAGCGTCAGGCCGAAGCCTGGCAGCACCTTCTTGGCGCTCTTATTTCTAGTCATAGGAAGCTATTTGTTTACGCAGCGCTTAAAAACTGGCGTGACCTGAGCCAGCGGACGCCGCGCAAGGGCCGCCCCGCCGCGCTGGCGTCGTCCCCCCTCCCGGAGCGCGCAACGCGCAGAGAGAGGGGGGAAGCCGCGAAGCGGCTCAGGGGGGTGTTCACTTCGTGTACAGCTTGTCGAACTGGCCGCCATCATTGAAGTGCACCTTCTGCGCTTCGGTCAGCGAGCCGAAATACTTGGCCACCGTGAACTGCTTGAGCGGCTTGAACGTGTCGGCGTACTTCTTGAGCACGGTTTCCGAGCGGGGACGAATCGCATGCTTGGCCGCGATCTCCTGCGCTTCGTCAGAGTACAGGTAGTCCAGGTAGGCCTTGGCCAGCTGGGCGGTGCCTTTCTTGGCCACGGTGCGCTCCACCACGGCCACGGGGTTCTCGGCCACCACGCTCACCGACGGGTAGATCGCATCGACCTTGCCGGCGCCGAATTCGCGGTCGATGGAGACCACCTCGGATTCGAACGTGATCAGCACATCGCCCTGGTTGCGTTGCAGGAAGGTGGCCGTGGCGTCACGTCCACCCTTGGCCAGGATGGGCACGTTCTTGTAGAGCTTGCCCACAAACTCGGCGGCCTGCGCCTCGGTGCCACCCTTTTCACGCACGGCGCCCCAGGCAGCCAGATAGGCATAACGGCCGTTGCCGCCGGTCTTGGGGTTCACCACGATCACCTGCACGCCGGGCTTGATGAGGTCTTCCCAGTCCTTGATGCCTTTGGGGTTGCCGTTGCGCACCAGGAACAGCATGGTCGAGGTGGTGGGCGATGCGTCGTGCGGAAACTTCTTGGCCCAGTCCTTGGCCACCACGCCGCTGTCGGCCAGGAACTGCACGTCGGTGGTGGTGTTCATGGTCACCACGTCGGCGGCCAGGCCGTCGTTCACGGCACGCGCCTGGGCGCTGGAGCCGGCGTGCGACTGGTCGATCTTCACGTCCTGGCCAGTGGTCTTCTTGTAGTGCGCGGCAAAGGCGGCGTTGTAGTCCTTGTAGAACTCGCGGGCCACGTCATACGACACGTTCAACAGGGAATTCTGTGCGGCAGCCATGCCGCTGGCGGCCAGGGCCAGGGAGGCAAGAAGGGTCTTGAGTTTCAAAGAAGTCATGGTGGTGTCGCCCAAAAAATACTGGAGATGACGCATTGTGCGGAGGCGCCCTTAAAACTCAAAAGAATATATTCTTGTTAATTAATCGTATATTGGCATATGGATTTTTCATCGACCGCCGCAGGTCGATTGCATGCCTGCCCGGGTAGCCACCCCGTACGCGGCGCTTCAAGCCAAATAAGCCGCTAGCGCTTTAATATCAAGCGCTAATAGCTATCAAACTTATAGCAATCAGGCCGCTGCAGACGATACGTGTGTTGGGGCGGCAGGCTGCTGCGGCACGGCGTGGTCGCCTTCCAGCGATTGCAGCAATGCCCAGCCCAGGGGCCATTCGCCATGGCCCGAGTCGATGTTGATGTGCCCGGCGTTTTGCATGCGCACGAACTCGCTGCCCCAGGCCCGGGCATAGGCACCCGCCAGCCGGATGGGGCAAAAAGGGTCGTTGCTGCTGGCCACCACAATGCTGCGGTAGGGCAGCGCGGCGTAGGGCACGGGCGCAAAGTCGCTCAGGATGGCGCGGCGCTCCGGGTCTGCCGGGGCCACCAGCAGCGCGCCGCACACCCGGGACGCGGCCTCGGAGCCCATATGAGAGGTAGCGATGCAGCCCAGGCTGTGCGCCACGATCACCACGGGGTTCGCCGCGGCCAACACGGTCTTTTCCAGTTGCCCCACCCAGGCCGTCCGGGTGGGCGTGATCCAGTCGTCCTGCACCACGCGGCGCGCATTGGGCAGGCGCTCGGCCCACAGGCTTTGCCAGTGTCCGGGGCCAGAGTCGCGCCAGCCGGGGACGATGATGATGGAGATGGTAGAGGTCACAGCATCGGCATTCTGCGAGCCGCGCTTTAAAACCCAAACGACTTAATTCTTGTTATTTAATCGCCAAAACATCTAAAAAACGCCTCAGTTCCTGCCCAAACAAACAAGCATTGACTATCGAGTAAATAAATTAAACCAAACGGTTTAATTTACAACTAATCAGTACAATGTAACTAAAAGCAAACATCTTGTCGTGGTCTGCCCCTCCAACGGGGACGCCTGGCGGTTTGTATGGGCAACGTCGCCCCAAGACATCTTCAAGAGGCACCTTCAATGCATACATGGAAAATCAGCCAGCGCCTGATGGCGGGCTTCGGCCTGGTCATCGTGGCTTTGCTCGGCATGTCGGTCTACAGCGTGCTCATTGCACGGGGCATCGATGGCGCATTGACCGCCAATGCCACGCAAAACGCGGTCATCCAGCGCGCTGCCATCAACTTCCGGGGTTCGGCCCACGACCGCTCCATCGCGGTGCGGGATGTGGTGCTGGCGCCCAACGACGAGGCGCGCAAAAAAGAGATTGAATCCATCGCGCGGCTGGCCGACTTTTATGCCCAGTCCGCCACGCAACTCGACAACGTGCTCAAAACCGCAAAAGAGGTCCCACCCGAAGTGGGCCCCATGGTGCAAGCGCTCAAGGACATCGAAGCACGCACGGTGGCCACCACCAGCAAGGTGGTTGCACTGATGCAGGCTGGCGACCGCGCGGGCGCCGAAGCCCTGCTCTGGGCCGAGGCCAAACCGCAGTACGAGCAATGGCTGGCCGCAGCCAACAAGCTCATCGACTACGAGGAAGGCCGCATCATCAAGAACAGCCAGACGGCCAACCAGGATGCCAGCCAGTTCACCGGCGTGATGCTGTCCATCACCCTGCTGGCCGTGCTGATCAGCGTGGCGGTGACAGTGCTGGTATCGCGCAGCATTGGCCGCGAGCTGGGGGCAGAGCCCAGCGAAGTGCGCGCCGTGGTGCAGGCCATCCAGCAAGGCAACCTGACGGCGCACGTGCAGGTCAAGGCGGGCGACACCGGCAGCGTGATGGTGGCCGTGCGCGACATGCAACAGCGCTTTCATGAACTGGTCTCGGCCGTGCGCGACAACATTGCGCAGCTGCGCACCACCAGCGACGACATCAGCAGTGGCAACCAGAACCTGGGCCACCGCACCGAACAAGCCGCCAGCAGCCTGGAGCAAACCGCCGCCAGCATGGAAGAGCTGACCGCCACCGTGCGCCAGAGCGCCGACTCGGCCCGCCAGGCCAACCAACTGGCCACCACCGCCGCCAGCACCGCCACCAAGGGCGGCGAGGTGATGCAGCAGGTGGTGAGCACCATGCAGGACATCCACCACAGCAGCCAGAAGATCGCCGACATCATCGGCGTGATCGACAGCATTGCGTTCCAGACCAACATCCTGGCGCTGAACGCTGCCGTGGAAGCAGCGCGCGCGGGTGAACAGGGGCGCGGCTTTGCGGTGGTGGCCACCGAGGTGCGCAGCCTGGCACAGCGCAGCGCCGAGGCCGCCAAGGAGATCAAGGCGCTGATCCAGTCCAGCGTCGAAAAAGTGGACTCGGGCACCCAGCTTGTGGCCAATGCCGGTGACACCATGAACGAGATCGTGCAAGGCGTGCAGCGCGTGAACGGCATCATCGGCGAGATCAGCACCGCCGCTGCCGAGCAGAGCGACGGCATCTCGCAGGTCAACGTGGCCGTGACCCAGCTGGACCAGATGACACAGCAAAACGGCGCGCTGGTGGGTGAAAGCACCGCTGCCGCAGAGAACCTGCGCCAGCAGGCCCAGCGCCTGGCAGAGCTGGTGGCCGTGTTCCAGGTCAGCGGCAGCGCTGCAGCAGGCATGGGCACACGCGCCACAGCGAGTCACCGGGGCAATGCCCTGCCCACCACCAGCGTGCGACGCCTCGCTCACTGAGACCGCAGTGCGAACGGTAGGCCCGCAAGCTTGGGTGCGATGCGGTGCTGAAAACTATTTTTGATTTTTTTCGGCACCTCTCAACCCCATTGACCCACCCCGTTCGTTTCATGCAGCACCACCACTTTTTTTGATGGAGCTGCTATGAAACCCCGTTCGCTCACCCTGCCCGCCCTCGCCGCCCTGACGGCATTGCTGGGCCTGGCCCACCTTCCTGCCCAGGCCATTGGCCGCCTGGCTGATGTCACCATCGTGGACCGTGACACCGGCGCCACGCTGCCGGTGCACTACGCCCGGGGCGAATACTGGGTGGCAGGGCGGCCCGGGGCGCGGTATGCCATCACGGTGCGCAACCGGCTGGGAGAGCGGGTGCTGGCCGTGCCTTCGGTGGACGGCGTGAATGTACTCAGCGGCGAGACTGCGGCCTGGGACCAGCGCGGCTATGTGTTCTCTCCTTATGAGCGTTACCAGATCACCGGCTGGCGCAAGAGCGACAGCCAGGTGGCGGCCTTCGAGTTTTCCCACATTGCCAGCTCGTATGCCGCCCGCACGGGCCGCCCGGCGCATGTGGGCGTGATTGGCGTGGCACTGTTCCGCGAACAGCCGCCGGTGCCCCAGCCTGCCCCCGCCATCACCCCCGAGCCCTACAGCCAGCGCCGTGACAACGGCCACGGCCTCGGGCGCCTGCGGGAGGAACCCGCGTCACCCGCTGCCGCTGCACCGGCGGCCCCTGAGCCATCGGCCGAATCCTCTGCCCGCTCGCAATCTGCCGACAGTGTGGCCAAGGCCGCCCCCATGCCGTCGGCCAAGCTGGGCACGGCGCACGGCCAGCGCGAGACCTCGGTCGTCACCCACACCAGCTTCACGCGCCTGCAAGAGCAGCCCAATGAAATCATCAGCATCCGCTACGACAGCCGCGAGAACCTGGTGGCCAGCGGCATCATCCGCGAACGGCCGGCGCGCATGCCGGTGCCCCGGGCATTCCCGCAATCGGACAACCTGTCCTATGTGCCGGACCCGAATTGACTGGGCCCGGGATAGCGGACCGGCCATGCGCAGCCGTCCCGCGCGCAGGTGAACGGGCGCCTCGCACAGTGCGCGGCGGCCGAATGCCCCTGATCCGACCCAACCATTCCGCTCGTTTCACTCAGCACCAATAACATCGTCAAAGGGCCGCTATGAAAACCGGTTCCCCCACACTCCCTGCCCTCATCCATACCACCGTCACCGCGCTGGCCGTACTGCTCGCGCTGACCAGCTTGCCCGCCCAGGCCATCGGCCGCCTGGCCCAAGTCACTATCGTCAACCCCAATACAGGCGCCAGGCTGCCGATGTACTACGCCAAGGGCCAATACTGGGTCGCTGGCCGACCTGGGGCCCAGTATGCGGTCACATTGCACAATCGCAGCGGCGATAGGGTGAATGTCGTGCTAATGGTGGATGGCGTCGACGTACTCACCGGTCAGACCGATGAGTTCACCGGTCAGAACGACGGGTGGAGACGGAGCGGCTATGTGTTCTTGCCCCATGCGCGCGATCGAATTGCCGGCTGGTACAAATCCAGCGGCACGTTGCCTCACTTCGAGTTCGCAAACGTTGCAAACCCCCACGCTGACCTCACTGCGCGCTCAACCAAGGTGGGCCTGATCCAGATTGCATTGTTCCGCCAGCGGATCATCGACCCCGTTGCACAGGTGAGGCCTGAACCGTCCGGCCAACGCCGCAACAAAGTTAGCAACGCAGACCGTCTGAGCGAGGAAGCCGCGCACGGGCAGCGCCAGACCCCGGTTGTGTCGCACCTCCTCGAAGAGGTCATCAGCATCCGTTACGACAGCCGCAAAAACCTGATTGCAAAAGGCGTGATCCGAAAGCGGCGTGCGCACCCGCCGGTACCGCAAACCGTGCCTCAATCGGACAACGTGTCTTACGTACCAGATCCGAGGTAGGCCCTGAATGCAACCCCAGCGGATCTGCCCGCGAGCGCATGAGTCCCTCCCATAATGCGCGGGTGCCATCCACCCCATTCCCCGCCACCATGGAGGACTCCGACGAAGCGCTGATGTTGCGCTACGCCGCAGGAGACCTCGGCGCGTTCGATGTACTGTATGGGCGGCACGAACTGGCGGTGTGGCGGTTTGTGTTTCGCAGCGTCAAGGTGCAGGCCGTGGCCGATGACCTGCTGCAGGACGTGTGGTTTGCCGTGGCGCGCAATGCTGCCCGCTACGAGGTGAAAGCCAAGTTCCGCACCTGGCTGTTCACCCTGGCGCACCACCGGCTGGTGGACCACCTGCGCACCGCCAGGCACCACACCAGCCTGGATGCGAGCGACGACGATGCGCGCAGGCTGGCCGACACACTGGTGGCCGACTCGGGCTTTGGGCCCGTGCGGCAACTACAGTCGCGCGAACAAGCGGCCGCGCTGATTGCGGCGGTGGAACAGTTGCCGCTGGAGCAGCGCGAGGCCTTCCTGCTGCAGGCCGAAGGCGACCTGGGCGTGCAGGAGATTGCCGAGGCCACCGGCGTGAATTTCGAAACCGCCAAGAGCCGCCTGCGCTACGCGCGGGCCAGCCTACGCCAGCACCTCAAGGAGTTTGTATGAACCTGCAGGACGACGAGCTGGTCCGGCGCTACCACGAAGCCAGCGCGCAGGAAGGCGCCCGCCCCGGCGCGCATGTGCGCGAGGCCGTGCGCGCGCATGCACAGATGGTGGCGGCCGCCCACACTGCAAGCCCCGCTCCAACGCCTGAAGCCCCCGCCGCCAACCAGGCACGCTGGAAGATCTCGGCCCTGGCCACCGTGGCCGTGGTGGGCCTGACCGGTTTGCTTATGCTGCAGTTCGAACGCGGCACGCCCGAGGAGCGGGACACCGCATTCAGCCACCGCCGGGCCGAGGCGCCCGCACCTGCAGCCCAAACCGCCCCAGCCCCCGCGCCCTCGGCCGCCCCCGCACCCAAGCCCCTGCCAGAGGCCCTCTCCCCGCCTCCGTCGGCCACATTGCCAGCCCCCCCCGACAGCGCACAGGAGCAGGAGCGCGCCCGCAACACCACCAGCCCGACCACCGGTGCCGTGGCCCCCAAGTCCACCACGGCACCTTCGCCTGCGCACGCACCGCCCCCCGCGCAGCCCTTAGCCAAGACCGCGCCAGCACCAACCCCGGCACCGACTCCAGCACCTGCCACGGCTGTGGCCCCCGCCCCCGCGTCTGCCTCCACAGCAGCCGCAGAAACTGAAACCCTGCACGCCCCCCGCGCAGCCGGAGCCATGTCTGGGTTCCCCGCATCGCCCTCCCCGGTCGCCGCCCCCAACGCCGAGAGGCGCGAGCACGCGGCAACAGCTCCCACAAAACAGCCCCCACCACCAGCCGCGCCCGAGCCCCAGGCAGCGGCCGCTGCTGCAGCCCCGGCCGCCCGCAGTCCGCTGGCCGACTCTGTGGCCCGCGACAGCAACGGAGCAGCCACCGCCTCCATGCAAAAACGCCTCGGGGCATCGTTGCCAGGCAACGTGTGGGATGCTGCCCGTGCGGGCAACCCCCAGCAGATAGAAAGCCTCGTCCGCCAGGGCACGCCTGTGGACGCCCGCGACAACGAGGGCAGAACCGCCTTGATGCTGGCAGCGATGAACGGCCACACCACCACCGCCCAGAAGCTCCTGGCCCTGGGCGCCAACCCCCGGCTGGTGGACCGCGAGGGCCTGAATGCGGCGCAGTGGGCTGCGCAGCGGGGGCATACGCGCCTGGCCGAGTTGCTGGAGGCGGTGCGCTGAGGGCGGCGGAGATGGACTCAGCCCGAACGGTCTTCTGATTGATCAGCCGCGCATCGGCATCAGAACCGCACCGCCTCAAACGCCGGGTGCAGCGCGTCGATCCAGTGGTCCAGTTCGTCCTGCGTTACGTGCAGGTGGTCCATGCAGGCCTGCCCATGCTGCTGCCATTCGCGCGTGGGCGGCAGGTTGTCATGCTGGTTGACCAGAAACTCGGCCAGCAGGCCCAGGGCCACCAGGTGGCGTACGGTAGGGTCAAACCGCTCGTCATCGAGGCAGGCAAAGTCGTGGTGCAGCCAGATGGCTTGCGCTACGTCGCCTGGCAGGTGCCAGGTGCGCGCGACGATGGCGCCCATCACGGCGTGGTCGGTGCGGTGGCTGGCGTTTTCGGTCTGGGTGAAGGTGCGGTCCTTGCGCGCCAGGGCCTCGGTCACGGTGCCAGCATAGCCGCGCACCGCCTTCACCAACACCGGCATGCCCACATGGCAGAACAGACCGAAGCTGTAGCCCAGGCCCGGGTCAAAGCTGTAGAGCTGGTGGCCGATGTGTTCGCAGGCGATGGCGCGGCGCTGCGAGCTTTCCCAGAAATGCTCCAGCAGCGGCGACCGCACCTGCAGCGCGTTGCGCGTGATGAAGGCCGATAGCAACTGCACCGCTGGCTGCAGCCCCAACACCGTGAGCGCCATGCCCACGGTCTGCACCGGCTGGGCCAGGCCATACAGCGGGCTGTTGGCCAGCCGCATGACGGCAGCGGCCAGGGCCACGTCGGAGGACGCCAATTGTTCCAGGGCCGCCGAATCCAGCTCGGGCTCCGCCATGATCTGCTGCAGGCGCAGCAACGATTCGGGGCACGGCGGAACCACGATGGCCCGCACGGCGGGGTGCACACGGGCCTGCCGGATGTCTTGGTCGATGGGGTGTGGAGCAGTCACAAAAAATCCCCGGGCCGCCGCGTGTGCTGAACACAGGGACGGGGGCAGCCCGCACAGTTGCAATTCGTTGCATTGTGGGGCCAAAAAGCGTGCCGCCCATTGAACCCGTGTACAAGCGCAGTCTTTGCGCTCAGCAACTCAGATATTCGCGCCGTCGAGCCCCTGCAGGGCCTGCCGCGTGCTCAGGCTGCTGCGCCCGGGCATGGCCTCGCCCAGGTAGTCCAGAAACCGCCGCACGGCGGGCGACAGCCCCCTGCGCGAGGGGAACACCGCATGCACGATGGCGGGCGCGGGCGCCCAGTCAGGCAGCACCCGCACCAGCTTGCGCTCGCGCATTTCTTCCTGGCACATGTAGTCGGGCATCCAGCACACGCCGGTGCCCGCCACGGCGGCGTATTTGAGCGTGAGCAGGTCATCGGCCACATAGCGCGGCGTGTGCTGCACCATCTGGTGCACGCCGCCAGGGCCGATGAGATTCCAGATGGACCGGCCCTCGGGTGCCGACATGGCAATGCTGTCAAGCTTGGCCAGATCGTCCAGCGTCTTTGGCGTGCCCTGGCGGATCAGCAGCTCGGGGCTGGCCACCAGGATCTGCGTGGTGTGGTCCAGCCGCTTGACGACCATGCTGCCGCTGTCGTCCACCGAGGGGCGCACGCGAAGCGCCACGTCGATGCCCTCCTCCACCAGGTTCACCGCGCGGTTGCTCACCAGCATGTCGATACGCACCTCGGGGTACTGGGCGAGAAACCGGGGCATCAGCTCGGCCACCACGGTCTGCGCCAGCGTCACCGGGCAACTCACGCGGATGGTGCCGCGCGGTGTGGTCTGCACCTGGGCCACAGTGTCGGCAGCAGCCTGGGCCGACTCGCGCATGGCCTGGCAATGGCGCAAGTAGGCCTCGCCCACTTCGGTCAGCGACAGCTTGCGGGTGGTGCGTTGCAGCAGACGCACACCCAGCTGCGCCTCCAGGTCGGACACGCGCCGCGACAGGCGCGACTTGGGGATGCCGAGGGCGCGGCCCGCAGCGGCAAAGCCACCGCGCTCCACCACTTCGGCGAAATACAGCATGTCGTTGAGGTCTTGCATGGTGGAAGTGCGGGTTGTAGCCACGCGCGATTCATTCGATGGATGGAACAATCTATCTCAAATTAACCACCTTATCAACAAACGGATGAACAACCACAATTCATCCCATGGCCACACGCTGTGGCTCCATCCACAGAACCCCAGGAGTTTTTCATGCAACTGCTTCACGTTGATTCCGCCATCACCGGTGCCAACTCCGTTTCGCGACAGCTCACGGCACAGATCGTGGCCGCCTACAAAGCCAGCCATCCAGCCACCGAGGTGACCTACCTCGATCTGGTAGCCAACACCCCCGCACACTTCACCATGGACGCAATGACTCCGCGCACGGGCCAGACCGAAGGCTTGAGCGAAGCGCAAAAGCGCGAGAACGCGGTGTCCGAGCAACTGGTCAGCCAGTTTCTGGCAGCCGACGTGGTGGTGATTGGCGCACCGCTGTACAACTTCAGCATTCCCACCCAGCTCAAGGCCTGGATCGACCGGCTTGCCCAACCCGGCCGCACGTTCCAGTACACCGCCAACGGGCCCGAAGGCCTGGCCAAAGGCAAGACTGTGATCGTGGCCTCTACCCGGGGTGGCGTGTATTCCACCAGCGAAGGCGGCCAGGCCATGGAGCACCAGGAGAGCTACCTGAAGGTGGTGTTCGGCTTCTTCGGCATCACCGACGTGCGGTTTGTGCGCGCTGAAGGCGTGGCCATGGGCCCTGATGCCAAGGCCGCAGCCCTGGCTTCCGCCGAAGTGGAAATCACCAACCACACCGGCGCCGCAGCCAACCAAGCCAGCGTAGCGCAAGCGGCCTGAACGGCAACTGCTGGACACTAGGCCCGCCAACATTGACAAACCCGGCTCCCTGCCGGGTTTTGTTTTTATGCTGAAAAGTGACTCCAGCGCTTATTAAATAAGCGCTAATAGCTATAAATTAAATAGCAAATCCGCATTCAAACGATTGTGTGGCTTGTCGACTGCCGCTGCAGCCACTGCCGGGCCAGTTGCTCCGGCGGCAGCGCCGGGGCAAACAGCCAGCCCTGAAAACGCTCGCAGCCCATCTTGATCAAAAGCTGCAGCTGCTCCTCGGTCTCCACCCCTTCTGCCACCACCGAAAGGCCCAGCGTGCGGGCCAGCGCATTGATGGTGGCGCAGATCTCGCGGTCGTTCACATCCACCACGATGTCGCGCACAAACACCTTGTCGATCTTCAGCTCACCCACTGGCAGGCGCTTGAGCTTGATGAGCGACGAGTGCCCGGTGCCAAAGTCGTCGATCGACAGCGCAAAACCCGCGTTTTTCAGGTCGAGCGCAATGGCGTAGAGCGATTCGTCCAGCAACTGCGACTCGGTGATCTCCAGCACCAGGTCCGCAGGCTCCACCCCCGCGCGCTCGGTGACGCCCAGCAAGGTCTTGGTGAACCCTGGTTCGCGCAGCTGGATGGTGGAGACATTGACCGACACCACCGGCACCTGCCAGCCCTCGGCGCGCCACTGCGCCACCTGGCGGCAGGCGGTGTCGAACACCCACAGGCCCATCGGCACGATGAGCCCACTCTCCTCGGCCAGCGGAATGAACTCGTCCGGCTGCACCGCCTTGCCGTCTACTGACCAGCGCAGCAGCGCCTCGGCGCCCACCGTATGGCGCTGCTGGTTGAGCTGGGGCTGGTACACCAGCGTGAACTCGCCACCCTGCAGCGCGCTGTGCAGGCGGCGGCGCAGCTCCAGCCGACTGCGCGTGATCTGCGTGAACTCCTCGATGTAGAAACGGTACGAGCCGCGCCCTGCGCTTTTGGTGGCGTGCAGCGCCGAATGCGCGTGGCGCACCAGCTCCACACTGTTGGCCGAGTCGTCCGGGTACAGGCTGATGCCCAGGCTGGCACCCATGTACTGCGCCCCCACCTCCGACAGCTCCCAGGGTCTCCCCAGCCCTTCAACCAGCGATGCGGCCAGTTGCGCCAGCTCGGTGCGCGAGGCGGGGCGCAGCAGCATCACGGTGAACTGGTCATTGGCCAGCCGCGACACCAGGCCCTGCCCCGCCAGCAGCTGGGTGATACGCTGGGCCACCTCACTCAGCAGCGCATCGCCCACGCGGTGGCCGTAGGTTTCGTTCACGCTCTTGAAGTGGTCCAGGTCAATCAGCAGCAGCGCCACACGGCGGTTGGTGCCCTGCGTGTCGCGCGCGGCCTCGGCCACGGCGCGCTCCAGCGCATCTTCAAAGTAGCGGCGGTTGGGCAGGCCGGTGAGCGCGTCAAAGTGCGCCACCCGGTACAGCTGCTCTTCGTTGCGCAGCACGGCGGCCTCGGCCGTGCGCAGTCGGTTGAGCAGGCTGACCACAATGGTCTGGCGCAGTGCGGCCAGCAGCAGCACCAGCAGGCAGCACACCAAGATGAGCGCCTGCACCCCGGCACGCCCGTCGGGCGCGACAAACAGCAGCACCAGGGTGATGGCCGCCAGCGTCATCGACACCAGCGGCACATAGTTCATGGCCCGGTCACACTGGCGGCGGTAGTCGGCATCCACCGACATCTCAAAGCGCAGCCAGCGCGCGCCCCAACCCAGGGCGAGCGCCGAGAGGCTGAAGCTGGCGTTGAACCAGACACCCGGCTCCACCGTGCTGCTGATCACCATCAGGTTCCACTGCATCCAGCTCAGGCCATAGCCCAACAGGCCCATCAAGACCAGCAGGTGCGAGCGCGCCACCCGCACCCCCACGGTAGGAATGGCCAGCGCCGTGACTCCCGCCGCCGTGAGGAACCCTGCCGGGTACAGCACCAGAACCGTACCCACCGCCGCCGACCCCACCCCGCCCGAGGGCAGATAGATCACCAGGGTGAAGGCCAGCAGCGCCAGCACGGCACCGCCAAAGTCCAGCGCCGCCGGGTAGGCGCGGTCACGCGAGAGGCGGGCAAACGTGGCGCGGATGACGGTGGCCGCCCACAGCGGGCCCCCTGCCAAAAAGAACAGGTCGGCAGGCGCGGGGAACGGGTTCCAGTCCAGCGCCACCTGCACGTTCCACACCATCTGCCCCACAGCCACCAGCAGGGCAAAGGCCAGCAGACCGGCGTGCAGCGCGCGGTCGGTAGGCGGCGCCTGCACCCAGCCGCGCCAGGCCCAGAAGGCCGACAGCCCAAACGCCAGCGTCCACGAGGCGTTGTCCAGAAACACCCGCACGCTGACGTCCGGCACCCACAGCGACGCGGCGAACAACAGCGTGGCTGCGCTCAACCAGACCGCTGAGAGGATTCGTTCCGCGAAGGACATGGGTGGGGGGCCGTGGTGGAAGGGGTGTGCTGGGCGTAATTGCTACAGAACGTTAACCCTCCCATTGTGGACGCAAGCGTGGCCCGCCTGTTTCCCCTCAAAGCAGCCGGGGCACTGGGCCGGCCAATAGCTACCAAAAAAATAGCATCCAGCGCCTGCTGGACAAGCGCTGGATGCCAATGGAATCTGAATATTTGCCGTTCTTCGACAGCGCTTTTGGGCTCCCGCTCCCCTCGCGGGAGCAAGTCAAACCAGGGCACCGCAGCGCCCACCCATCACAGGGTGCGCTCAGCGTGAAGCCTTAAAACCCTGGCAGCACCGAACCCTTGAACTCGGTCTGGATGAATTTCTTCACTTCTTCCGAGTGGTAGGCCTTCACCAGCTTGGCCACCCAGGGCTTGTCCTTGTCGGCTTCGCGCACGGCGATCAGGTTGACGTAGGGGCTCTTGGCGTTTTCTTGCGCAATCGCGTCCTTGCCAGGGTTCAGGCCGGCCGACAGCGCAAAGTTGGTGTTGATGGCCGAGGCGTCCAGGTCGTCCAGCGAGCGCGGCAGCTGGGCAGCGTCGAGTTCCACGAACTTGAGCTTCTTGGGGTTGCTCACCACGTCCAGCGGCGTGGCCTTGAGGCCCGCGCCGTCGCGCAGCTTGATCAGGCCCTTGTCCTGCAGCACCAGCAGCACGCGGCCACCGTTGGTGGGATCGTTGGGGATGCCGAACTTGGCGCCTTCCTTCAGGTCTTCCAGCTTCTTGACCTTCTTGGAATACAGGCCGATGGGGAAGTTGACGGTGTAGCCCACCGACACCAGCTTGTAGCCACGGTCGGCCACCTGCGCATCGAGGTAAGGCTTGTGCTGGTAGCTGTTGGCATCAAGATCGCCTGCAGCCAGCGCGGCGTTGGGCTGCACGTAGTCGCTGAACTCGACGATCTGGATCTTCAGGCCGTCCTTCTCGGCAACCTTCTTCACCTGCTCGAAGATCTGGGCGTGGGGGCCGCCGGTCACGCCCACCTTGATGGGCTTGTCCTGGGCCATGGCGCCGGACGAGAAAGCGGCAGCAGCGGCCAGAGCCAGGGCGGATTGCAGGAGAAGGCGCTTGTTGTTGTTCACAGGGAAAACCTTTCGTTGAGAGATGGCTCGCATCCTAGGGTTTTCCCGATAACACAGGAACAACTAAGTTTTCATTTCATTAAAACCAATTCGAATAAGAAGACAAGGCCCGCGCCCCCACCCCCACCTCACGAAACTGGCGCGCCCAACGAGGGCAGCCGAGCAAGGGCCGCCCCGCAGCGAGGGCTGCGTCCCCCTTCCCGAATCGCGCTGCGATTCGAGAGAAGGGGGAAGTGGCGCAGTCACTCTGGGGGATGTTCCAAGTCACCCACGCAGTGCCACGTTGTTCAGCTTGTCCAGCCGCTCGGGCCAGGTGCCCTCCACCGTCGCGCCCTGCAGCAGGATGCGCGTCCAGGCCACCCAGGCGTCCCACTGCACGCGTTTGTCCCACGCATTGCCCCAGGCGCTGAACAGGTGCAGCGCGCTTTCGGCGGCGGCCTTGGCGTCGTCCTTGCGGCCAGCGGACAGATACAGCTGGGCCAGCACCATCTGCGGCTCGCCCACCCAAGGGTTGTGGCGCACGGCGCTTTCCAGCACGCCGGTGGCCACGTCCAGATCCACCAGGGGCTGGTCTTGCTGGATGACCGACCAGTACAGCGACGTGGCCGCCGCCTCGTTGGCGGCCGACAGGTACTGCGAGCAGTGCGCAAACACCGGCGGCATGGGCAGCACATCCTTCAGGCCCGGGTGCTGCAGCGCCTTGGCCAGGCCATTGATCTGGTGCACCATGCGCCCCGACGGCCGCATGGGCCCGGGCCACAGCGATGCGGCCCAGTGCGCCTTCTGGCTGCGGTGCTGCACGTCCGGAAAGCGCGAGAAGATATCGTCCTGCCAGCTGAACCACTGCTCGATGGTGTCGGCCATGCTCACGATGATGAAGGCCGCCACCTCGTAGGGCGTGAGCACATGGTCCTGCCCGTCCTTTTGCAGCACCAGGCTGCCGTCCGCCTCCAGTGCATGGGCCAGCACCTTTTGCACAAACTGCGTGCGCGACTGGGTGCAGAACAGGTAGACCAGGTGCTCGGCCGACTCGCCCGCAATCTCGCGCACACGGGCGCGCTCCTTGGCGGGGTCGAACTTCACCAGGTCCACAAAGGCATTGCCATACACGCTGTGCAGCAGCCCCAGCAGGCGCACATCGCGCGGCTGCTGCCACACGGTCAGCGTGCGCGTCACGCCCACCAGGTGGTGGCGAAACGTGCCCGCCTTGTGCCAGTCCTGCCCCACATTGCGCGCGAGCACCGTGGGGAGCACGGGCGCCAGTTCAGGGTCGCGGGTCAGCCACTCTTCGTCCAGCAGCGGCAATGCGCGGGCAAACAGGTCTGGGTCCAGGGGGTGAAGCGGCAGGGTCATGGTGTTGTGTCTCCGGCGTTGATCGTGCTGGTAATGCAATGTACACACAGTATCTGCCCACACGGCGGGTGTGCAAGCACCGGGGTGACCCGGCCCTCACACCCAGCACGCGCCTGCACGACGGCTCGGTCAGCCCCACTGCGTGCTGCGGGCTTTCAGGCTCAGAGGCTGAGAGTTTTTTAGCCGGGCCCGAAAGGCGCGCAAATACGCCTCGGATCTAGGCGCAAAGCACAGCCATAGCTCAGGCTATGGCGAGCATTTGTAACGACGAGCTGGGGCGTATTGGCGTGCAAGGCGGGCATGGATGAAGGACTCTCAGCCTCTCAGACCAGCCTTACTTCAAAGTACGCGCCCTCTCCTTCCCCCAAATCCCGGAACCCGGCCTGCCGGGCGGCCACGCTGGCCTTGCCCCAGGCCTTGAGCAAAGTGAGATCGCCAGGGGACACCACCTCGGGGGGCGACTCCTCCAGGCTCTGCATGGTGTCCAGCGCAGCTGCTACCTGTTCAGGGCCGCCAAGCTGCTTTTCCAGGGCCCTGGCGTACCGGGTTTCTGCGGCAATGCGCTCTTTGGGCGCAAGCTCCTCGGGATAGTCGCGGAGGTTGACGACGAAAGTGGATTCGATGACTTGCATGGCACTGCTACTCCTGTGGTTTGATACTGTATGAATATACAGTTTTTTCCAGCAGAATTCGAGCCCTGAAAGATCACCCGGGAGCGCGGGATGATGGAAGGATTGTTCTCAATACTGGAACAGTTAGTTCGCGACCAGGTAGTTTTTCCGTGAACACCATCGGCGTACAGTTCATCCCATCGATGAGCCGAACCCGCAAGGCGAC
>Ga0156173_142_pt1 | contig 48442 bp, 46 predicted proteins | sample RifCSPlowO2_12_FD_107826 | JGI IMG/M metagenome (GOLD analysis project Ga0156173, IMG submission 107826) | Burkholderiales bacterium RIFCSPLOWO2_12_FULL_64_33
CGTTCGTGTGGCGAAAAAGCGCCGACACCATCCTGGCCTCTGTCGCTCGCGCTGCTGGTTCGATTATTTGATACTTATTTCTGAGACGCCACACTAGCGCTTGTCCGATAAGCGCCAGAGCCCAATTTGGCTAAAAAACCGGCGGCAGGCATCACCTGCGGTGGGCCCGCCTCACAGGTTGGTTGCCGCGACCACTTCCGACATGTCGGTCAGCCCCTGCAGCACCTTCTCGATGCCGTCCTGGCGCAGGGTCAGCATGCCGGCGGCCAGTGCCGAGTGGCGGATGTCCGAGGCGGGGGCGCGGTGGCGGATGTGCTGGCGAATGGTCTCGTCGCTCATCATCAGCTCATGGATGCCCAGCCGGCCGTGGTAACCATGGCCTTCGCACTTCGTGCAGCCCACATGGCGCCACAGGCGCAGCTCGCCCTGTGCGCCGCCGTGCTGCTGGCGCCAGCGCGCCACCTGTGCCTCGCGGGCCTCGGGGGAGTTGTTGGTGCCGCTGTCCAGGTACTGCGATGCCAGGCCCAGCAGCGTGTCGTGGTCGGCCACACGTGGCTCGCGGCAGGCTGTGCACAGGCGGCGCACCAGGCGCTGGGCCAGGATGGCGAGCAGCGAATCGGAGAAGTTGAACGGGTCCAGGCCAATCTCCAGCAGCCGCGCAATGCTCTCGGGCGCCGAGTTGGTGTGCAGGGTGGACAGCACCAGGTGCCCCGTCAGCGAGGCCTCGATGGCGATGCGCGCGGTTTCCTCGTCGCGCATCTCGCCGATCATGATCACGTCGGGGTCGGCCCGCAAAAAAGTGCGCATGGCGGCGGCAAAGGTCCAGCCGATGCGCGGGTTCACTTGCACCTGGCGCAGGCCCTCCTGCGTGATCTCGATGGGGTCTTCGGCCGTCCAGATCTTGCGGCCTGCGGTGTTGATGTCGCGCACCACCGAGTGCAGCGTGGTCGTCTTGCCGCAGCCCGTAGGGCCGCAGACCAGCACCAGGCCATAACTTTTTTGCACCACGGAGCGCAGCGCCAGCAGGTTGGGCTGGCTCAGGCCGATGTTCTCCAGCGGCAGGGGCTTGGCACCCGCCAGCAGGCGCAGCACCACGTCTTCCAGTCCGCGCGAGGTGGGCACGGTAACCACACGCAGCTCCACCGGTGGGCCTCCGAAGCGCGCGAAGTCGATCTTGCCGTCCTGGGGCTTGCGGTGCTCGGAGATGTCCATGCCCGCCATGATCTTGATGCGCGCCACCATCGCAAAGCGGTAGCGCGCGGGCAGCTCCAGGTAGGGCGTGAGGTCGCCGTCGATGCGCAGGCGGATGCGCACGTTCTGCGGCGCGGTCTCGGTCTCGATGTGGATGTCGGACGCGCGGTGGTGGATGGCTTCGTCGATCACCGAGTTGATGAGCCGCACCAGGGTGTTGTCCGACTCACTGATCACGTCGGCTTGCTCGGAGTCTGCGTCCGGGACGGTGCTGCCCAGGTTGGCGGCCAGCTCGCGCGAGGTGGCGCGGGCAGCGGTGGTGGCGTCGGCGCCGCCAGACTGGGTGCGGTAGGCGCGGTGAATGGCGGGCATCAGCGTGCCTGGCGCGGCCTGCAGCGGAATGAGCCGCCGCTGCGTGAGAAACCGCAGTTCGTCCAGCAGCACGCGATCGAGCGGGTCGGCCATCAGCAGCACCAGCGCGTCATCGCGCGCAATCAGCGGCAGCACCGATTCACGCTCTGCCATCGCCCGGGGCACCATGGCCAGGGCCGCCGGATCGGGGGTGATGTCGCCGGGGTGCACGGTGTAGTCGCCCAACCACGCGGCAATAACCTGGCGCAACTGCTCCTGGGTCAAGACACCGTCATCCACCAGGATCTGCCCTATCAGCCGGTTCTGCCCGGCGCTGCGCTCCTGCTGCTGGGCCTGCAGGCCGTCTTGCAGGGCCGACGGGGACAACATGCCGGCGTGGATCAGCGCCTCACCCAGGTGCCGCGCCTTGCCGACGGTGGGATGGGGGGCGGAGAGCTGTTTCCACAAGGATTCCGCATTGGGAGGGCGGAATCCGTGGGCGGGGAGGGAGGGGGGAACAGCGGTGTCGGTCATCAAGGGTCAGGAGCGGGCATCGTCAAAGGCTGAAGTCATAGTCCACCGTGATGGGAGCGTGGTCTGAGAACTTTTCACCTTTGTAGATGGATTCAGCACGTGCCAGCGCCGCGAGCGCGGGGGTGGCCAGGTGGTAGTCCAGCCGCCAACCCACGTTGTTGGCATACGCCTGCCCCCGGTTGCTCCACCATGTGTAGGCGGTGTCTGTGGCGGTAGGTTGTAACTGACGGTAAACGTCTATGATGCCGCCGCCCTCATCAGTTGTGTGCAACAGTTTTGTCATCCAGGCCCGTTCTTCGGGTAAAAAACCACTGTTTTTCTGGTTGCTGCGCCAGTTTTTGAGGTCGATTTGCTGGTGCGCAATGTTGATGTCGCCGCACAGAATGAAGTCACGTTCGCGCTTGACTTTCATCAGGTGGGGATGGATCTCGGCCAGGAACCGGAACTTCGCCTGCTGGCGTTCTTCGCCCGAGGAACCACTCGGAAAGTAAGCGCTGATGATCGACAGCTTGCGGGCCGGTGTGTCAAAACGCAGTTCCACATATCGACCTTCTGTATCGAACTCTGCTGACCCATAGCCAATGACTACATCAGAGGGTTCGTGCCGGGTATAGATGCCCACGCCGGAATAGCCCTTTTTTTGGGCATAGTGGAAGTGGCCCTGCAGGCCCGCCATGCGCTCGAACCGGTTGGCCATGTCGGCAGCCTGGGCCTTCACTTCCTGCACACAAATACAATCCGGCCGCGTGGCTGCCATCCAGCTTTCCACGCCTTTGCTGGTGGCCGAGCGGATGCCATTGAGATTGAGGCTGGTTAACTTGAACAAGGAATTCCCCATGGTGGATGTTGGCGCGCAAACCTCTGAACAGGGCCAGCTGGCGCAGGATTTTGTACGTTTTGCCGTCGAATCGGGCGTGTTGCGGTTTGGCGAATTCAAGACCAAGGCGGGGCGCCTGAGCCCGTATTTCTTCAACGCAGGGCTGTTCGACGATGGCCGCAAGATCGGGCGGCTCGCGGAATTCTATGCAAAAGCCCTGCTGGCCAGCGGCATCGAATTCGACATGGTGTTCGGCCCTGCCTACAAGGGCATTCCGCTGGCCGCTACCGTGGCCGTGGAACTGGCGCGCCTGGGCCGCAACGTGCCCTTTGCCTACAACCGCAAGGAGGCCAAGGACCACGGCGAGGGCGGCACGCTGGTGGGCGCACCCCTCAAAGGCCGGGTGCTGATCGTGGACGACGTGATGTCGGCTGGCACCGCCGCCCGCGAGTCCATCGCCATCATCCGCGCTGCGGGTGCCACGCCGCATGCGGTTGCAATTGCGCTGGACCGCCAGGAAAAAGCCACGGAGAATGGCCAGGACGTGGACCACAGCGCCGTGCAGTACGTGCGCGAGCAACTGGGCATGCAGGTGTGTGCCATTGCCCGGTTGGCAGACTTATTGCTGTATCTCTCCCAAAACGGGGAAGAGGGGATGCGCTCGCATCACGAAAAGGTGCTGGCCTATCGCCAGCGGTACGGTGTTAACGAAGGGTAGACCATTTGAGCAAGTCGGCGTGGATCATGGGCGGGGTGATGCTGCTCACCCTGGGCGCAGAGCTGGCCTCGGCACAGTCCCAGGGTGCGACGGGCGGTATTTACACGTGCGTGGACCGCAACGGCCGTCGGCTGACGGCCGACCGGCCCATCCCGGAATGCCTGGACCGCGAGCAGCGCGAACTCAGCCCTTCGGGCATCACGCGCCGCCAGATTGGCCCCTCGCTCACCGAGCTGGAGCGCGCAGCCCAGGATGCCCAGAACCGCAAGGATGCCGAAGAGCGCGCCCGTGTGGTGGAAGAGCGCCGCCGCGAACGCGTGCTGGTGGCCCGCTACCCCGACAAGGCCGCCCACGATGTGGAGCGCGCTGCGGCCATCCAGATGGTGGATGACGTGACGGCCACCGCAGAAAAGCGAACGCTGGAGCTGAAGGCGGAGCGCAAGAAGCTCGATGTTGAGATGGAGTTCTACAAGAAGGACCCCAACAAGGCCCCCATGACGCTGCGCCGCAAGATCGCTGAGATTGACGACAGCCTGGCCGAGCAGCAGCGCTTCATCGCGGGGCAAGACCAGGAAAAGCGCCGCGTGCATGCGCGGTTTGACACCGAGCTGGCGCAGTTGCGCAAGCTGTGGGATGCGCAGGGCATGAGCGCAGGCTCCCCCGCAAGCCTAGCCACACCACTGGCGCCTTCGCGATAGTGGGTGGTGGTATCTGGGTTGTGGGCACTCGCCCCTCTTCTGTCCACCCTCACTCGCTGTGCGTCCGAGAGTCTGATTATTTCCAGCCTGCCTTGTTGATTTCCGCCAAGACCAGATTGGCCACGTGATCTTGGGCGTGCTGCGAAATACGATGCTTGGTGGTCGTGAATGAACTGCTGCTGTCGACCCATTGCCAAACCATGTATGACTTCCACCAGGTGGCGCTCTTGTCCGAGCTTTCGGTAGGGGCGGGAAGCGCGGCCAATTCGCTGGCGGAACACAACTCTTGATTGGCGGCGCTGGCGCATGCCGGTGTAGTTGTGTTGGCGTATCCGTACTGTTGCGGTTTGGCGATCTGCTCTCTGACCAGGAGGGCTCCATCCACCACCCTTACCTTGGTGTTGGTTGCAAATCGTTGTGCCAACGCGGTATTGAAGCTTTGTGTCCACTGGTCCAACTTCGCCATGCTCTGGGCGGAATGCGCGGTACCTGTCAGTAGGTGCGCTGGTATGGTGTTGAGTACCGCGACGCGTGTCACCCCATTTTGGAGGGCATACCGGTCGATGGCATCTGCCAGTCGACCTGCCAAGGCCTTCATGTAGAGATCAATGACGGTTACAAGGGTCCGCTGTTCAGTAGGCAGCAATCGGTTGACTTCCGCCGCGCCCAGCAGCCTCTCGAGCCTCTCGATATAGTTGGCGACGACAATGCGCTCGCTTTCAGGGCCCAAGCCACCAATGAGGGAGAGTGCCGATCGGGCTTCCAGAATGTGCGCGTAGCCTGTGCCTACCAGTAGGATGTCGTTGGCGCCCAGACCCTCGGCTGCAGCTCGCTGCAACTGCCCCACGATGCTGACGCCATCGTCGGTTTCTAAGGAGGTGGGGCCGCTGGTCAGGCTACTACGGGAATGGTCGTTGATAGCATAACTGGTGCACACGGCATTACCCGCTGTCCAGCCGATGACGGTGCCTGCACCGACTAGGACAAAACGGTTGCACAACGCCTCGCCGCGCAGTCGCTGGGCGACCAGATCTGGCCAGTTGCGGTAGTCCGGTGTTAGCGAGACGGCATAGTTGGCGCCACCACCTGCTTCCCATCCTCCGCCAACCACTTTAATGCTAGCGCGGGTAGAAGGAGGTGTTGGTGGCTCTGCAGGAACTTCGTTCGATCCGCCTCCACCACATGCTGTCAGCACCACAGCACTGAGTGCAGCAATCACAAATCCATTGTTCATCCACGCTCTCCCCACATTTAAAGTAAAGATTGTTGTATAGCCAATGTCCAGACTCTGTATCTGCGTGCAACGGTGCACCAGGGGGCAAGCTTCAGGTGATACCTGACGACCAAAGGTTCCGATGCCCGGTGCCTAGGCAAGTTTACCCCTGAGTAACTCGTTTACCTGTGTCGGATTGGCCTTGCCCTTGCTGGCCTTCATGATCTGGCCGACCAGCGCGTTGAAGGCCTTGTCCTTGCCCGCGCGGAACTGCGCCACGTTGTCGGGGTTGGCGGCAATCACTTCGTCGATGATCTTCTCCAGCGCGCCGGAGTCGTTCATCTGCTTGAGTCCCTTGGATTCGATGACGGCATCCACGTCGTTCGACTCTCCGGTCCACAGCGCGTCAAACACCTGCTTGGCGGCGTTGTTGGAGATCGTGCCGTCGGCAATGCGGCCGATCAATGCGGCCAGCTGAGTTGCCGTGACAGGGGCCTGCTCGATACCGGTCTCCGCCATGTTCAGGCGGCGCGACACTTCGCCCATGATCCAGTTGCTGGTCAGCTTGGGCTGGCTGCAGGCTTTGGCCGCCGCTTCGAAGTACGCCGCCATAGCTTTGCTCTGCGTGAGCGTGGTGGCGTCGTACTCGGGCAGGCCATAGTCCGCCACAAAACGGGCGGCCATGGTGCGAGGCAATTCAGCCATCTGCGCACGTTCATCCTGCACCCACTGCTCTGAAATGTGTAGCGGAGGCAGGTCGGGGTCTGGGAAGTAGCGGTAGTCCGCTGCGTCTTCCTTGGTGCGCATCGCGCGGGTTTCGCCCGTGTCGGGGTCGAACAGCACGGTGGCTTGCTGGATTGCATGACCGTCTTCGATTTGCTCGATCTGCCAGCGAATTTCGTAGTCGATGGCCTGCTGCATGAACTTGAACGAGTTCAGATTCTTGATCTCGCGTCGTGTGCCCAATTCGGCGCCGGGCTTGCGCACCGACACGTTGGCGTCGCAGCGGAAGCTGCCTTCCTGCATGTTGCCGTCGCAGATGCCGATCCAGGTGACGATCTTGTGCAGCTCCTTCGCGTAGGCCACGGCCTCTTCGGACGAGCGCATGTCGGGCTCCGTCACGATCTCCAGGAGCGGTGTGCCCGCGCGGTTCAGGTCGATACCACTCTGGCCGATGAAGTCTTCATGCAAGGACTTGCCTGCGTCTTCTTCGAGGTGGGCGCGCACCAGGCGCACGGTCTTTTTCTCATCGCCCAGAAAGAATTCCACCTCACCGCCTTGCACCACCGGAATCTCGAACTGGCTGATCTGGTAGCCCTTGGGCAGGTCGGGGTAGAAGTAATTCTTGCGCGCAAAAATGCTCACTGGCGCAATGTGGGAGCCCAGAGCCAGTCCCAATTTGATAGCGCAGGCTACGGCCTCGCGGTTCATCACGGGCAGGGTGCCCGGCAGGGCCAGGTCCACCGCGCAGGCTTGCGTGTTGGGCTCGGCGCCAAAGGCGGTGGGCGCGCGGCTGAAAATTTTGCTCTGGGTTGCGAGCTGGGTGTGGGTTTCGAAGCCGATGACAACTTCGTAGCCATGGATCAGTTTGGCGGTCATGTCAGAAGCCCTCCGGACGGCGGAGGTGGAAGTCGGTGGCTTGCTGCAGGCGGTGCGCAGCGTTCAGAAGGCGGGCTTCCTGGAAGTAGTTGCCCAGCAACTGCAGGCCCACTGGCATGCCGCCCTCGCCAAAACCGGCGGGCACGCTCATGCCGGGCAGCCCGGCCAGCGAGCCGGGCAGGGTGAAGATGTCGGCCAGGTAGTCGGCCAGTGGGTCGTTGCCATGGTCGCCCAGCTTCCAGGCCACCGTGGGAGCCACGGGGCCGGCGATCAGGTCGCAGTCCTTGAAGGCATTCTGGAAGTCGTCGGCGATCATGCGGCGGATCTTCTGTGCCTGCAGGTAATAGGCGTCGTAGTAGCCGTGCGAGAGCACATAGGCGCCGATCATGATGCGGCGCTTGACCTCATTGCCAAAACCTTCGGCGCGGGTCTTCTTGTACATGTCCACCAGATCGGTATAGTCCTTGGCGCGGTGGCCGAACTTCACGCCGTCAAAGCGAGAGAGGTTGGACGACGCCTCGGCCGGTGCAATGATGTAGTAGACCGGGATGGACAGCTGCGTGCGCGGCAGGCTGATGGGTACGAGCTTGGCGCCGAGCTTCTCGTATTCCTTCAGGGCACCGTCCACGGCGGCGCGCACATCGGGCGCCAGGCCTTCGCCAAAGAACTCGGCCGGGATGCCGATGCGCAGGCCATCGATGCTGTCGTTGAGCTTGGCGCTGAAGTTCTCTGCGGGCACGTCCAGGCTGGTGGAGTCGCGGTCCGGGTCGGGGCCGCACATGGCGGACAGCAGCAGCGCGCAGTCTTCGGCCGAGCGGGCCATGGGGCCGGCCTGGTCGAGGCTGGAGGCAAACGCGATCATGCCGTAGCGGCTGGCGCGCCCATAGGTGGGCTTGATGCCGGTAATGCCGCAGAACGAGGCGGGCTGGCGGATGGAGCCGCCGGTGTCGGTGCCGGTGACGGCCGGGGCCAGGCGTGCGGCCACGGCCACGGCGCTGCCGCCGGACGAGCCGCCCGGGATGCGGTCGGTGGCCCAGGGGTTGCGCACGGGGGCGGGGGCGTCAAAGCCCACGGGGGCGACGGCCGAGTTTTCGTTGGCCGAGCCCATGGCGAACTCGTCGCAGTTGAGCTTGCCCAGTGTCACGGCGCCCGCGTCGGCCAGCTTGGTGACCACGGTGGCGTCAAACGGCGACTGGTAGCCCGCGAGCATCTTGGAGCCGGCGGTGCTGGGGAAATCCTTGGTGACAAAGATGTCCTTGTGCGCAATTGGCACGCCCGCCAGCGGGCCTGCGGTGCCTGCAGCAATGGCGGCGTCCTGGGCGCGGGCCTGGGCCAGGGTGATCTCGGGGTTTACGGCCACGTAGGCGCCCAGGTTCTGGTGGGTCTGTGCGCGGGCGAGGAAATGCTGGGCGGCCTCGACGGCCGAGACGCGGCGCTCGCGCAGCTCAGTGGCCAGCTGGGCCACGCCCAGGTCATGCAATGCGGTGGAAGTCATGCGGCGGGGCTCTTACTCGATCACTTTGGGCACGAGGAACAGGCCTCGTTCGACAGCGGGGGCGCTTTGCTGGTTGGCTTCGCGCTGGTTGGGCTCGCTGGCCAGGTCTTCGCGCAGGCGCAGCTGCACGTCCTGGATGGCGGCCACGGGGTGGGCCAGGGGCGTGACGCCCGAGGTATCCACAGCCCGCATCTGTTCCACGATGTCAAAGAAACCATTGAGCTGCGTGAGCATGCGCTCACTTTCGGAAGGTGTCAGCTCAAGCCGCGCCAAGTTGGCAATGCGGCCGATGTCCTGGGGGGTCAGTGCCATAGGGAGGAGAATCTAGAGAAACCAGAAGTAAAGCTGTGATCCGGTGCTCGCCGGAGGGAGTTATTCACAGGGGATGGGGTATTATCCCGGCTTTGCCGCAAAGCTCCCGGAATGGGAGTCAATTGCGTGAAAAAAGCCAATAAACACCCCTGAAATACCTGGCGATGGCAGGCCGACGCGCATGCCGTGCCCGAGAGGACTTTTGAATGTTCGGAGCTTTCCGTCGGTACTTCTCCACCGACCTTGCCATTGACCTTGGCACAGCCAACACCCTCATCTTCGCCCGCGACAAAGGTATCGTTCTTGATGAACCTTCCGTCGTCGCCATCCGCCACGAAGGTGGCCCCCACGGCAAGAAAGTCATCCAGGCCGTAGGTCGTGAAGCCAAGGCCATGTTGGGCAAGGTGCCCGGCAACATCGAAGCCATCCGGCCCATGAAGGATGGCGTGATCGCCGACTTCGTGATCACCGAGCAGATGATCAAGCAGTTCATCAAGATGGTGCACCCGCGCACGCTGTTCACCCCCAGCCCGCGCATCATCATCTGTGTGCCCTGCGGCTCCACCCAGGTCGAGCGCCGCGCCATCAAGGACGCGGCCGAGGCTGCGGGCGCCACGGCGGTGTACCTGATCGAAGAACCCATGGCTGCTGGCATCGGCGCTGGTCTGCCCGTCTCGGAAGCCTCGGGCTCCATGGTCGTGGACATCGGTGGCGGCACCACCGAAGTGGGCGTGATCTCGCTGGGCGGCATGGTCTACAAGGGCAGCGTCCGCGTGGGCGGCGACAAGTTTGACGAGGCCATCATCAGCTACATCCGCCGCAACTACGGCATGTTGATTGGCGAGCCCACGGCCGAAGCCATCAAGAAGAACATCGGCTCGGCTTTCCCGGGCTCCGAGGTGCGCGAGATGGAAGTCAAGGGCCGCAACCTCAGCGAGGGCGTGCCACGCAGCTTCACCATTTCGTCCAACGAAGTGCTGGAAGCCCTGACCGACCCGCTCAACCAGATCGTCTCGGCCGTGAAGAACGCGCTGGAACAAACCCCCCCTGAGCTGGGCGCCGACATTGCCGACCGGGGCATGATGCTGACCGGCGGCGGCGCTCTGCTGCGCGACCTGGACCGCCTGCTGGCCGAGGAAACCGGCCTGCCCGTGCTGGTGGCCGAAGACCCGCTGACCTGCGTGGTGCGCGGCTGCGGCATCGCCCTGGAGCGCATGGACCGTCTGGGCAGCATTTTCACGAGCGAGTAAGCCAGCGGGCCTGTATGCTGCAGGCACTTTTTTCGCTCTGAATTGCATGACTGCACCTGCTCCAATGCTTGTTTCTGAGCACCCGCCCGTGGATGTGTCTCCGCGGTGCCGACCCTGACCGCTGCGCACCATGCCCCTGGGTACTCTGGAGCGCAGCGCTCCCCCTTTCTTCAAACAGGGCCCTTCGGCCCTGTCGCGTTTGGCTGTGTTCAGCGCGCTGGCGCTTTTCCTCATGGTGGCCGATGCACGCTTTCAGATCACCGGCCCCTTCCGTCAGGCCGTGGCCACGGTGCTGTACCCCGTGCAGTGGCTCATGCTGCAGCCCGTGGAATTCGCCAGCCACGGGCGCAGCTATTTCCAGTCGCTCCAAACCGCGCAGGATGACCTGGATGCCGCCCGCAAGAAAATGACCGTGATGGGCCAGCGGGCCAACCAGGCAGATCAGCTGGCGATGGAAAACCAGCGGCTGCGCAAACTGCTGGAGCTGCGCGACCGGCTGCAGACACCCGCCCAGGCGGCCGAGGTGATCTACGACACGGCCGACCCCTACACGCGCCGCGTGGTGCTGGACCGGGGGCAGATGGGTGGCGTGGAACTGGGCGCCCCCGTGATGGATGAAGCCGGTGTGCTGGGTCAGGTCACCCGCGTGTTCCCGCTGGTCAGCGAAGTCACCCTGCTGGTAGACCGCGATCAGGCGATTCCGGTGCTGAACATCCGTACCGGTGTGCGCGGCGTGGCCTATGGCGACCCGGTGGCGGGCCATGGCGGTGGCATGGAGCTGCGCTTCATGCCCGCCAATGCAGACATTCGCGAGGACGACCTGCTGACCACCAGCGGTGTGGACGGTCTGTACCCGCCCGGCCTGCCTGTGGCGCGCGTGGTGCGGGTGGAGCGCCGTGCCGACTCTGCGTTTGCGCGCATCTATTGCATACCGCTCGCCCAGGTGCAGGGCGCGCGCCATGTTGTGGTGCTCAAGCCGCTGGCCGACAATGAACTGGCGCGTCCCGAACCCGCCCCGGCTGTCCCCGCCAACAAGCGCGGAGGCCGCAAGTGAGCCACCGCTTGACCCCACAAGGAGACCCACGATGATCATGCCGCGTGGTGAGCCCCTGCTGATGCCGGTGAACCCGGTCTTCATCTGGGCCAGCCTGGCAGCGGGTTTGGCCATCAACATGCTGCCGCTGGGCCGCATCGTCTGGACGCCCGATGTGCTCATGGTGTTGTTGGTCTTCTGGGGTGTGCACCAGCCGCTGCGTATCGGCATGGGGGTAGCGTTCCTGCTGGGCCTGTGCATGGACGTGAGCCAGTCGGCGCTGCTGGGCCAGCATGCGCTGTCCTATACCGTGCTGTCGTTTGGCGCGATTGCCATCCACCGCCGCCTGCTGTGGTTCAGCGTGCCGTCGCAGGCCTTGCAGGTGTTGCCCCTGTTTGCCCTCGCCCACGCGATCGAGCTCTTGCTGCGGATGGCGTCCGGGGGCATATTCCCAGGGCTGTGGAGTTTTCTCGCACCGGTGCTGGAGGCCTTGCTGTGGCCCCTGGCCAGCTGGGTGCTTCTGGCTCCGCAGCGCCGCCCGCCCGACCGCGACCAGAACCGGCCTCTGTAGCCCATGCCTTTCTTGATGCCCGCGCATTTCGCCAGCGTTTCGCCTTGGCCCCTGGGGGTTGAGCCTGGGCTTGCGCGCGCCCGAATGGGAGGGTGGGCGTGACTGAGGTGCGCAGCAGCGAAGCCGATGCTTCGCGCTTTCGGGTGCGGGCCCTGGTCATCGGCGCCCTGGTGTTTTTTGCGTTCTGCCTCATTGCTGCCCGGCTGGTGTATCTGCAGGTGGTCCGGCACGAAGACCTGGCGGCGCAGGCCGAGAGCAACCGCACGGCGGTGGTGCCCATCGTACCCAACCGGGGGCTCATCCTGGACCGCAACGGCGTGGTGCTGGCCACCAACTATTCGGCCTACACACTGGAGATCACGCCCTCGCGCGTCGGGGTGCTGGACGAGACCATCGACGAGCTGTCCAAGGTGGTGGAAATCCAGAGCCGTGACCGGCGCCGCTTCAAGCGGCTCATGGAAGAGTCGCGCAACTTCGAGTCCCTCCCCATCCGCACGCGGCTGACCGACCAGGAAGTGGCGCGGTTCACTGCGCAGCGCTACCGTTTTCCGGGCGTGGACATCAAGGCACGGCTGTTTCGCAACTACCCGCTGGGTGACGTGGCCAGCCATGCCATCGGCTACATCGGCCGCATCAACCAGACGGAGAAGGCGCGCATCCAGGACTCCGAAGACGAGGCCAACTACCGGGGCACCGAATACATCGGCAAGCTGGGCATCGAGCAGAGCTTCGAGTCGGCCCTGCACGGCGCCACCGGGGTCGAGCAGATGGAAACTTCGGCCGGGGGGCGGGCGGTGCGCAAGCTCTCCAGCCACGCGGCCACGCCCGGCGACAGCGTGATGCTTTCGATCGACATCAAGCTGCAAAAGCTCATTGAAGACATGTACGGCAACCGCCGGGGCGCGTTGGTGGCCATCGACCCGCGCAACGGCGAGATCCTGGCGCTGGTGAGCAAGCCCACCTTCGATCCCAATCTGTTCGTCGAAGGCATCGACGTGGAGAACTGGACCGCGCTCAACGAATCCATCGACAAGCCCCTGCTCAACCGCGCCATGCGCGGCACCTACCCGCCGGGCTCCACCTACAAGCCTTTCATGGCGCTGGCCGCGCTGCAGCTGGGCAAGCGCTCGCCCAGCATGGTGGTCAACGACCCGGGCTTTTATACCTTCGGCGGCCACACCTTCCGCAGCCACGAGGGCGGGCTGGGCGGGGTGGACATGCACCGCGCCATCCAGCAGTCGAGCAACACGTATTTCTATTCGCTGGCGGTGGAGATGGGTGTCGATGCCATCCATGACTTCATGAAGCCGCTGGGCTTTGGACAGTCCACGGGCATCGACCTCAATGGCGAAGTGCGCGGCACCTTGCCCAGCACCGAGTGGAAGCGCAATGCCTACAAGCGCCCCGAGATGAAGCGCTGGTTCCCCGGCGAAACCGTGTCGCTGGGCATTGGCCAGGGCTACAACAACTTCACGATGCTGCAGCTGGCGCTGGCGCAGGCCACGCTGGCCAATGGCGGTATTCGCTACCGGCCGCACATGGCCAAGGCGGTGAAAAACGCGGTCACGGGCGCCGTCACCGAGATCAGCCAGCCGCCTGGAGTGGATCTGGGTTTTTTGCCGAAGAACGTGGACATCGTGCGCAACGCCATGGTGGCGGTGAACAAGGGCGGCACCGGCACGCGCGTGTTTGCCGGGGCGCCCTACACCTCGGGCGGCAAGACCGGCACAGCCCAGGCGGTGACGATGGGCCAGAACGTCAAATACAACGCCAAGGCGCTGGAAGAACACCAGCGTGACCACTCGCTGTTTGCCGCCTTTGCTCCTGCCGAAAACCCCACCATCGTGATTGCGGCCATCGTGGAAAACGCCGGTTTCGGCGCTGCGCACGCCGCCCCCATCGCGCGCCGGGTGTTTGACTACTGGCTGCTGGGCGACTATCCCAACGAGGAAGACATGGCGGCTGTGCAAAAAGGCCTGGCCTCGGCCCCGACCGGCAAGCCCCGCAAAGCGGTTGATGTGCCGCTGATTGCGCCATAGTTCGCTATATAAATAATAGCTGTTTGCGCTTTGTGAATAAGCGCTGGAGCCCGTTTGGGCTTGAAATGGCCGCGCCCGTGGTGCCCGTGCCACCTGTGGAACAGGCTCCGCCAGACCATGGGTGGCGTTCCCCTGAGAGGAACGCGCGGAACGGCTCGGAGGGCGTACCGCGCCTCTCAGGCCCGTTGCGTCCGGCCCTCGCGCGCAGCAGGCTGGATCTGGCTGAACACCAGCGCTGCCACGATGAGCGCGGCGCCACCGAGCCCCGCCCAGCCCAGCCTTTCCCCGAGCAGCACCCAGGCTGTGAGGGCCGCGAACACCGGCTCCAGCCCGAACACGATGGCGCTGCGCATGGCGTCCACGCGCTGCTGGCCCCAGGCCTGCAGCGTCACCACCACTACGCTGGCCAGCAGGCCCAGGTACAGCAGCGCCAGCAACGCATCCAGAGGCAGGTCGGCCACGGACCGTAGCCAGCCCATGCCCTCGCCCTGCGCAAGCAGCAGCGCGGTGGACGCCAGCGCCATCACCGTGGCCTGCGCGGCGGCCATGCGGGTGGCCCGCAGCGGCTGCGCGGCCGTGCGGCGTGCGCACTCTTCCAGCGCCAGGATGTACAGCGCGTAGAACACGGTGCTGGCCAGCGTCAGCGTATCGCCCAGGTTCCAGGGCTCGTTTTCGTGGAACATCAGCGCCATGCCCGCCAGCGCCATCACGCAGGCACCCCAGAGTCGCCAGCCATAGCGCCGTCCCAGGAAGGCCATGGCGATCAGCGGCACCACCAGCACGTTCAGGCCGGTGACAAACGCATTGCGGTTGCTGCTGGTGCGCGCGAGGCCCTCGATCTGCAGCCAGAACGCCAGGAACAGCAGCAGGCCCAGCGCGCAGCCCCAGCGCCGCTCGTGGCGCAGCATGCCGCGCCACAACGGCGCCAGCACCAGCAGCGCGATCACGAACCGCAGCCAGATGATCTGCAGCGCGTCCAGGTGCGCCGAGAGCAGTTTCATGGCCGGGAAGGTGGTGCCCCACACCACGGTCACAGCCAACAGGGCCATCAGGCCCCAGCGTTCAGTACGCATCGGAAGAATTCCCCAAAACCAAAAGAAAAAAGGGCCGCCGGTTGCCCGGCGGCCTCTGCTTTGCAGTGCAGTCCGGTGAGGACGCGGCTCAGTGGCTGACCTGGCCCAGGAACGCGCGGATGCGGTCATTGGCCGGGTTGCTGAAGAACTCCTGCGGCGGCGCATCGTGCGCAATGCGGCCCTGATCGAAGAACATCACGCGGTCGGCCACCTCGCGCGCAAAGCCCATTTCGTGGGTGACCACAATCATGGTCATGCCACCACGCGCGAGGCCTCGCATCACGTCCAGCACTTCCTTGACCATCTCGGGGTCGAGTGCCGATGTGGGCTCGTCAAACAGCATCACCTTGGGTTGCATGGCCAGCGCCCGCGCAATGGCCACCCGCTGCTGCTGCCCGCCCGACAACTGCCACGGGTACTTGTGTGCGTGGTCCTGCATGCCCACGCGGCGCAGCAGCTGCATGGCTTCGTCGTTGGCCTGGGTGCGCGGGGTGCGGCGAATGCGGCGGGGCGCCAGCGTCACGTTGTCCAGCACGCTCATGTGGCCGAACAGGTTGAACTGCTGGAACACCATGCCCACCTCGCAGCGCTGGCGCTGCAGGGTGGCGAGGTCGTCGCAGACGTCCACGCCGTCGATGGTGATGCGCCCGCTGTCGTGGGGTTCAAGCCGGTTGATGGCACGCAGCAGCGTGCTCTTGCCCGAGCCGGAGGCGCCGATGATCACCGTCACCTCGCCGGTGTGGAACACGGTGGAGACGTCCTTGAGCACCTGGTGTGCACCAAACGACTTGCACACCCGCTCGGCCACGATGTAGGGCTTGGGCTGGTTGGTCGTTGCGGTCATCGGTTGCGCCCTTCCACGTCAAAGCGGTATTCGACGGCGTTGGAGACTTGCGTGACCAGCGTGGTCAGCAGCAGGTAGGTGATGGCCACCGTGGTCAGCGTGGCAATGGGCTGGAACGTGGCCGACTGGATGCGGTTGCCCACATTGGTCAGCTCCACCACGCCGATGGCGTAGGCCAGTGACGAGTCCTTGAGCAGTGCCACAAAGTTGCTCACCAGCGGCGGCAGCGAGATCTTGAACGCCTGCGGAAACACCACGTCCAGGAACACGTGCATGCGGCCCAGGCCCAGCGCCTTGGCGGCCTCGGTCTGACCGCGGGGCACGGCCAGCAGGCCGGCGCGCAGGGCTTCGGCGTTGTAGGCGCCCACGTTCAGCCCCAGGGCCACGACGGCGGCGGCAAAGTCGGGCAGGTTCAGCCCCGGCACCAGCACGGGCAGGGCAAAGTACACAAACAGGATCTGCACCAAGAGCGGCGTGCCGCGAATAGCCCAGATGTACACGCCGGCCATCCAGCGCACGGCCGTCCAGCGGGCGGTGCGAGCCAGCGCCGCCGCCGTGCCCAGCACCAGGCCCACGGCACCACTGACCAGCGTGAGCCACAGCGTGGTGCGCGCGCCTTCGGAAAACGCCTGGGCGTTGGGGCCGATAGGGTCAGGAAAGAACGAAAGCAGCTGGCCCAGCAACGAGAGGGCCAGAACCATCAGCACCAGTGCAGCGACCAGCGTGGCATTGCTGCGCTGCTGTCGGGACCAGCCTTGTGGCCAAAGAGCGAGAAGCATGGATCGGACGACCGGAAGGTCTTGGTTGGAAATCGGGCCGGCGGCAGGACCATGGTGACGCCGTCAAAAACAGCAAAGGGTGCGCAACGGGCCAGGCCCAGCGCACCCCGTAGCGTGTTTTTATATCAGTTGCAGCGCACGTCTTCGTTGAAATACTTCTTGGAGACGGCGGCGTAGCTGCCATCGGCCAGCACTTCGGCAAACGCCTTGTTCCAGGCATCGGCCAGGCCGGTGTTGCCCTTGGCCATGGCGGGGGCGATGCGTTCGATGAACAGCATGTCGCCGAGCTTGAACCCGGCCTTGGCGTTCTTGGCGGCGGCTTCCTTGGCCACGAACTTGTCGCTGACCCAGGCGTCGACGCGTTTGGAGATCAGGGCGCGCTGGGCATCGGTGTCTTGCGGGAAGTTCTTCACCTCCTTCACCCCGGTGAGCTTCTGCACGTTTTCCAGGTAGCTGGTGCCGGTCTGCACTGCCACCACCTTGCCGGTCAGGTCCTTGGCGTTGCGGATTTTTGCGTCCATGGCCACGATGATGCCGCCCGAGCAGTAGTGGGGGTTGGCAAACGTGACGGCCTTGGAGCGTTCTTCGGTCACGCCGTGTGAGGCAATGACAGCGTCCCAGCGGCTTTGGCCCAGGCCGGTCAGCAGTGCGTCAAAGCCCAGCGTCTTCCATTCGAGCTTCAGGCCCATCTTCTTGACCACCAGCTCTGCCACTTCCACCTCGAAACCCGTCAGCTTGGTGCCTTCGAAGAAGTTGAACGGGGCAAACTGGCCTTCGGTGGCCACGATGATCTTGCCGTCCTTCTTGATTTCGTCCAGCGTGCGGGCCTGGACGGCGAGGGCAGCGCACAGCGCCACGGCGGTGACAACGGCAGACTTGAAAAACTTCATGGCAGGTTCCTGTGGGGGTGGTTCAGGTACAAAAAATCCGGCATGCGGGTAGGCAAGCCGGAGCGGGTGAATGCAGGCATCGCCAACAGCGATGGGCCTCGTCATCAAACGGAAATGCGCAGAAATTATAGGACGGGCGTTCACATTCGGGCCATGCAGGGCAACCCCGATGACCTCGGGGCGCCCTGGTGGTAGGCCAGCTCAGCTTAGCAAGCATGATGCCATCCGGGGGGCATGAGCCCCTTCGGGCCTCGGCTAGCGCAGGAACGCGTCGTAACCCGTCTTGAGGATCAGCGTGCTCACCACCACGATGAAGATGCCACGCACAAAACCCGTGCCGTGCTTGAGCGCCAGGTGCGTGCCCAGCAGGCTGCCCACCACATTGGCGATGGCCAGCGTCACCGCAAAGTGCCACCACACATGGCCCTTGGCGGCAAACAGCGCGATGGCGGCGATGTTGGTGGCGCAATTGAGCAGCTTGGCCGAGGCCGAGGCGTTCAGGAAGTCATAGCCCAGCAGCCGCACAAACAGAAAAACGAAGAAACTGCCGGTGCCCGGGCCGAAGAAGCCGTCATAAAAGCCGATGACCACGCCGATCAGGCAGGCCGCCAGCACTTCGGCCCTGCCCGCAAAGCGGGGTGTGTGGTGCCGCCCCAACTCTTTCTTGGCCAGCGTGTAGACCAGCACCCCCAGCAGCACCAGGGGCAGCAGCTTGCGCAGGAAGTCGGCCGACATCACGGTCACGGCCCAGGCGCCTGCAAACGACCCCGCAAAACCGGCCGCTGCCGCGGGCAGCATGGCTGACCAGCGAACCTGCACCTTGCGGCTGTACTGCCAAGTGGCCATGGCCGTGCCCCACACCGAGGCCGCCTTGTTGGTGCCCAGCAGCGTGGCAGGGGGCGCCCCGGGGAAAGCCGCAAACAGGGCCGGCACCATCACCAGCCCGCCACCCCCCACGATGGCATCCACGAAGCCTGCGAGCAGCGAGGCAAAGGTAATAAAAATCCATTCCATCGCAGGATTTTCGCAGCTTGCCTGCTATGGATTCAGGACTCCTCGGGGCACTGGCGAAAGGGAGGCCAGCGTAGAACAGGCAAGAAAAAGGCGCTGGGATCGCCAGCGCCTGGAAAAAAACGCACCTCGTTGGGTGCTTGAAATTTGTTTATTGGTAGAAAGAGTGTCTCCTCGGGCCCCTCGCTTGGCACACCGAAGCGCGCTTTCGAGTGCCGCAACTGTAGCGACTGCACTCCGCTGGTGCATTGGGGGTTTCCCGCCCCCGTTGTGGGGCAGTGATCGGGTTTCCAGGGGTGGAATCGGGGTGTTGGGGTTGGCACGGCTCGTGCAATCGCGCTTGTAACAATTTGCGAAAGGGAGCCGCCATGCGGGGAGTCAACCACCGGTTCGTTGGGGTAGGGTCGCTGTGTCTGGGCCTGTGCGCGAGTGCGCTGGCGCAGACGGCGCCAGAGGTGGCGGCGGGAGCGGTGCCTTCCTTGTCCCTCACACGTCCCGGGCTGGTGGCGCAGTCCACGATCAGCGCGGCAGATACCGCGTGGATGATGACCTCCACAGCGCTGGTGCTGCTGATGACGCTGCCGGGCATTGCCCTGTTCTACGCAGGCATGGTGCGCAAGAAGAACGTGCTCAACACCATGGCCAGCGTGGTGGCCATTGCCGCGCTGGTCAGCCTGCTGTGGTTTGGGGCGGGTTACTCGCTGGCCTTCACCCCGGGCAGCCCCTGGCTGGGGGGATGGGACCGCATCGGCTTTGCGGGCCTGGACTTTCAGCTCGCTGGCGGCAAGCTGGCCGTAAGCCATGTGGCGCCGCACATCCCCGAGTCGGTGTACGCCATGTTCCAGCTCACGTTTGCCATCATCACCGCCGCGCTGCTGGTGGGGGCGTTTGTCGAGCGCATGCGGTTTTCCGCCATGCTGATCTTCATCAGCCTGTGGACCCTGCTGGTCTACGCCCCTGTGGCGCACTGGGTGTGGGAGCCAGGGGGCTGGCTGGCCCAGATGGGTGCGCTGGACTTTGCCGGAGGCTCGGTGGTGCACGTGAATGCGGGTGTGGCCGGGCTGGTGTGCGCGTGGTTCCTGGGGCGGCGCACGGGCTATGGGCGCGAGGCGTTCGAGCCCTACAACCTGGGGCTGACCATGGCGGGCGCGGGCTTGTTGTGGGTGGGCTGGTTCGGCTTCAACGCAGGCTCTGCCGTGGCCGCCGACGGCCGTGCGGGGCTGGCGATGGCGGTGACGCACCTGGCCGCAGCGGCGGGTGCCTTGTCGTGGATGCTGGGCGAGTGGGTGGTGCGCGGGCGGCCATCCCTGCTGGGACTTTGCTCTGGCCTGGTGGCGGGGCTGGTGGCCATCACGCCTGCTGCGGGTTTTGTCACGCTGCGCTCGGCAGTGGTGATTGGCGTGGTGGCGGGTTTGGCCTGCTACTGGGGCGCCACGGGGCTCAAGCGCCTGCTGCGCGCCGACGATTCCCTGGACGTGTTTGGGGTGCATGGCATCGGCGGCATCGTGGGCTCGCTGCTCACCGGCATGCTGGCCAGCCGCACCGTGGGGGGTGTGCCAGGCAGCCTGCTCACCCAGGCCATTGGCGTGGGCGCTGTGATGGCCTACAGCCTCGTCGCAACCGCCGTGCTGTTGTGGATCACCAACCTGGCTGTGGGCCTGCGGGTGGATGAGCAGAGCGAGCAGACCGGGCTTGACATTGCCCAGCACCGTGAGCGCCTGGGGTAGATGGAAACCCCCCTGCGCCGCTTCGCGTCTTCCCCCGAGGGGGACGCCACCCGTGGCCTGGCAAAGCCAGTTCCACGGTGGCACTGGCCTGAGCTGCGTCCCTGTCATCGCCAGTTGGTTGTGCGCAGCGCCATGGATGACTGAAATGCCATAAGGAGCCGACCATGCCCGATTCCGACAAGCTTGCCATTGCCGCCCATTTGCATGTGCTGCTGCGCCGCAAGACGGGGCGCGTGACCGACACCGAATGGATGGCTTCCAACGTTGAATATGCGCTGGAGATCGTGCGGTTCGCACGCCAACGTGCCCAGGAGGACAACGTTCCGGAGCTGGTCGAGTGGGCCGACCGCCTCGATCTCGCCATCCATGCCGCCCCACCTGCTGCGCCGCGGCGACCCTTGCTGGATGTGGCCACGCAGGCGGTGCGCCAGCGCATGGCGCCGCCGCCACCAGAGCCTGCGCCGGAGGTTCCCCGTTATGTGGGAGGGATTCGCTGACCGCGCTGCGGCCGGGTGGCCGTTGCGCGGGCGGTGTCAGTGCGCTGCCGTGCCTTGCACGAACAGGCCCGCCGTGGGCAGCAGCCCGGCCAGCTTGTCATCGCCATAGGTGCGCAGCACCTGCGCAATCACGACCTGGTAGCCGTTGAGCCACTGCGCTTGCGCCGCCTTGGCCTTCAGGTGGGCGGGGTGCTGCATCAACGCCTGCAGTGCTTCGAGCGACTGCCAGTAGTAGACGTTGGACACGAGGCCCTTGCCCGTGTCCTCCCACGATTCCTCGCCCAGGTAGCCGTCGATGGAGCGGGCGGCGGTCGCAATCGCCTCGTCCAGGCGGTGGAAGGCGTCGTCGAATTGTTTGGTGGCAAAGATGAAGGTGGAGGAGTACATGGGCGCGATGGTATCCGCGCTTATGCCGCGCGCCGCGCCTGGATGATCCACTCCGCCGCCTTCTCGGCAAGCATCAGTGTGGGCGAGTTGGTGTTGCCGCTGGTGATGGTGGGCATAGCCCCCGCATCCACCACGCGCAGGCCTGCAATGCCGCGCACACGCAGTTGCGAATCCAGCACCGCCATTGGGTCGTCATCCCGCCCCATCTTTGTCGTGCCCACGGGGTGGAAGATCGTGGTGGCAATGTCCCCGGCCAGGCGGGCCAGGTCTTCGTCGCTTTCAAACTGCACGCCCGGCTTCCACTCCTCGGGCTGGTACTTGGCGAGCGCGGGCTGGGCCACGATGCGGCGCGTGACGCGCAGGCTGTCGGCCGCCACCTGGCGGTCTTCGGCCGTGCTGAGGTAGTTGGGGGCGATGGCGGGCGCGGCCTTGAAGTCGGCGCTCTTGATATGGACCGTGCCCCGGCTCGTGGGGTTGAGGTTGCACACACTGGCCGTGAAGGCCGGAAAGCTGTGCAGCGGCTCGCCAAATGCGTCGAGCGACAGCGGCTGCACGTGGTACTCGATGTTGGGATAGGGCTGGTCGGCGCTGCTGCGTGTGAAGGCGCCCAGTTGCGAGGGCGCCATGCTCATCGGCCCGCTGCGCTTGGTGGCGTATTCGAGCCCGATCTTGGCCTTGCCCCAGAGCGAGCTGGCCATGGTGTTGAGCGTGGCCACGCCGTTGACCTTGAACACCGCGCGGATCTGCAGATGGTCCTGCAAATTGGCGCCCACGCCGGGCAGGTCGTGCACCACGTCGATGCCGTGCTGGCGCAGCAGCGCGCCCGGGCCGATGCCCGAGAGCTGCAGCAGCTGCGGTGAGTTGACCGCGCCTGCGCTCAGGATGACCTCGCCCGTTGCGCGGGCCGTGACCATCTCCTGGCCATCCCACACTTGCACGCCGGTGCAGCGTTTGCTGCCGTCGGGCTGCGTCTCGATGATGAGCTTGGTGGCCTGCGCGCTGGTCCACATCTCGAAGTTGGGGCGGCCGTAGCAGGTGGGCCGCAGGAATGCCTTGGCGGTGTTCCAGCGCCAGCCGCTTTTCTGGTTGACCTCGAAGTAGCCCACGCCTTCGTTGCTGCCGCCGTTGAAATCGTCGGTGGCGGGGATGCCCGCCTGCTGCGCGGCCTGGGAAAACGCATCGAGCACATCCCAGCGCAGGCGCTGCTTCTCCACACGCCACTCGCCCGTGCTGCCGGTGGCCTTGTTGCCGTGCAGGCGTTTGAAATTTTCGTTCACGCCGCCGGGCTGGTCCAGGCGCCAGTGGTCCTCGTGGCGGCGAAAGTAGGGCAGGGCGTTGTCCCAGCGCCAGCTGGCGTCGCCCGTCAGCTCGGCCCACTGGTCGTAGTCGCGCGCCTGGCCGCGCATGTAGATCATGCCGTTGATGCTGCTGCAGCCGCCCAGCGTCTTGCCGCGCGGGTAGCGCAGGGTGCGGCCGTTCAGGCCCGCATCGGGTTCGGTGTTGTAGAGCCAGTCGGTGCGCGGGTTGCCGATGCAGTACAGGTAGCCCACGGGGATGTGGATCCAGTGGTAGTCGTCCTTGCGGCCGGCCTCGATGAGGAGCACGCGGTGGCGGCCGTCGGCGCTCAGGCGGTTGCTCAGCAGGGCGCCGGCGGTGCCGCCGCCGATGATGATGGTGTCAAACGTGGTGTGGTCGCTCATGGGCAGGGGCGGTGGCAATGTGTGGAAGGAGACGGAGGGCCATTGTGCGGACGGCGCCGGATGTGTCGAGAGGGTCAGCGCCTATTGCTATTAAATATATAGCTATCAGCGCACGATGGTAAAGCGCTGGCGGCCTGTTTGATATTAATTTCACGCATTCCTGGCCCGCCTGTGCTTGGCGCACGGCCCTGGGGGTCCTCTGCACGAATCGCCGCGCCGTGTGCATCTGCGGTCTCGGGTGGTCTGCGGCGTTGCAAAACCTCGCAATAGCTGCGGCTATTGCTGCGTTTTGCGCCTTGCAGTCCATCCCGATCCGCAGCGCACACTTTCCGCTCAATTCGTGCAGAGGATCCCTGGCGGGCATCAATCCTACGTGCCGCCTGCGTCCGGCTCCGCTACCATGCACGCTCCCTTTCATTCTTGGCAGCCCGCGCTGCCCAGTTCATGACCGACCCCGCTCCTCGCATTGTTCGCGCCGACACGCCCCAGGGGCCTTGTGCGCAGCTGCACGGGCGCTGGGGCGCGGCGGAGCTGGGAACCGGTGCGCAGTGGCAGGCCGTGGCGGGTCAGCTACGCAGCCACCCGGCCGCGCCCACGCTGGGCTGGGACCTGATGCAGCTGCAGTGGCTGGACCACGTGGGCGCACAGTTGCTGTGGAACCACTGGCAGCATGCCTGGCCCGAGCGCCTGGCTTGCACCGACGCCCAGCGCGACATGCTGGCGCGCGTGGCGCAGTTCACCTGCACCGCTCCGCCGCCCGAGCCCTGGCGGCTGGGTGAGCAGGTGGACCACCTGGGGGTGCTGGTGCTGCACGGCGTGGACCATGCCCGCCACATGCTCGAAATGGTGGGCCGACTGGTGCTGGACCTGGGCCGCCTGGCGCGCGCGCCGCGCAAGGGGCCGTGGCGCGACGTATCGGGCCACCTGTACCGCATGGGGGCCACGGCCCTGCCCATCACGGCGCTCGTGGGTTTTCTCATCGGCGTGGTGCTGGCCTACCTGATGAGCCTGCAGCTGCGGCAGTTCGGCGCCGAATCGTTCATCGTCAACATCCTGGGCATCTCGCTCATCCGCGAGCTGGGGCCGATGCTGGCCGCCATCCTGGTGGCGGGGCGCTCCGGCTCGTCGATCACGGCGCAGATCGGCGTGATGCGCGTGACCGAGGAACTCGATGCCATGCGCGTCATGGGCATTCCCCACGGCTTTAGGCTGGTGATGCCGCGCACCATTGCGCTGGCACTGGCCATGCCGCTCATCAGCGTGTGGACCACGCTGGCAGCGCTGGCGGGTGGGATGCTGGCGGCCGACGTGGCCATGGACATCTCGCCCGGCTACTTTGTGCAGGCCCTGCCCGCCGCCGTCAAGATCGGCAACCTGGGCCTGGCCATGGCCAAGTCGGTGGTGTTTGGCGCGTTCATCGCGCTCATCGGCTGCCACTGGGGCCTGCGCGTGAAACCCAACACCCAGAGCCTGGGCGAGGGCACCACCGCTTCGGTGGTCACGTCCATCACCATGGTGATCATCGTGGATGCGTTGTTCGCTGTGGCATTTAAAAACATAGGCATATGAGCAGCCACGCACGCACATCATTGCCCGAGCACATCGCCGTGGCACCCGGCGAGCCGCCCATCGTGGACGTTCAGGGCCTGTGGACGCAGTTTGGCAAGGGCGATGAAACCTTCACCGTGCACCAGGACCTGAACTTCACCGTGCAGCGCGGCGAGATGCTGTCGCTGGTGGGGGGCTCGGGCACGGGCAAGACGGTGCTGCTGCGCCAGATCCTGGGCCTGGCCCGGCCTGCGCGGGGGCAGGTCACGGTGCTGGGGCGCCCGGCGTCCGAGATGGGGCGCGAGGGCGCGGCCAGCCGCGTGGGCATGCTGTTCCAGCATGGCGCGCTGTTCTCGGCCTTCAATGTGCTCGACAACGTGGCCTTTGCGCTGCGCGAGCAGGGCACGCTGCCCGACGACCTGGTGCGCGACGCCGCGCTGGTCAAGCTGCAGATGGTGGGCCTTCAGCCCGAGCACGCCACGCGCATGCCGGCGGATCTGTCGGGTGGCATGGTCAAGCGCGTGGCGCTGGCGCGTGCGCTCATCATGGACCCGCCGCTGCTGCTGCTCGACGAACCCACGGCGGGGCTGGACCCCAGCAGCTCCGACGACTTCTGTGCGCTGCTGCGCGAGCTGCGGGCCGCGCTGGGGCTCACGGTGGTCATGGTCACGCACGATCTCGATACGCTGTTTGCGCTGAGCACCCGCGTGGCCGTGCTGGCTGATAAGAAGGTCATCGTCACCGGTCCGCCGCACGAGGTGGCGCATTTCAAGCACCCGTTCATCGAACATTTCTTCCTGGGTGAACGTGGCCAGCGCGCCATGGCCCCGGTGCAATCCGTGGAGCACGCCCTGGCAGCACAGACCGCCGCCGCCGTGCCCACGCCCGACAAGGAACCCAGCTGATGGAAAACAAATCCCACGCCCTCGCCGCAGGCATCTTCGTGCTGGTGGTGGCCGCCATGCTGGCGGGCCTGGCCATCTGGCTCACGCGCGACAGCGCCAACTACGAGCAGTACGAGCTGTCCACCAAGGACGGCGTGAGCGGCCTGCAGCCCCAGGCCGCCGTGCGCTACAAGGGTGTGGCCGTGGGCAAGGTCACGCGCATCGGCTTCGACCCGCAGGTGACGGGCAACGTGCTCATCCGCATTGCCGTCAACGAGCAGGCCCCCATCAGCCCCACCACCTTCGCCGTGCTGGGCTACCAGGGCGTGACGGGCCTGGCCCACGTTCTGCTGGACGATGCCGACCAACCTTACCCCGAGCTGCCACCGGGCCCCAGCGGCCTGCCGCGCCTGCCCATCAAGCCGTCGCCGTTTGGCAAGCTCGCCGAGCAGGCCCCCGCCATCCTCACCCAGGTGGACGAAGCCACGCGGCGCATCAACCAACTGCTGGGCGACACCAACCAGCAAAAACTCACCGAAGCCCTGGGCAACATTGCCCAGGCCGCAGGCAGCGTGAACACCTTGACCCAGCGGCTCGATGCCACCGTGGCCCAGCGCCTGGACCCGGCCCTGGCCGCGCTGCCCCCGCTGGCCAGCGATGCGCGCAAGACCCTGCAGTCCCTGCAGCAGGCCGGTGCCAGCGTGTCGGTGCTGGCGGCCGACGTCAGCAAGACCACGCAGCGCCTGGGGGCCGAGGGCGGCCCCATCGACCAGATCACCATCGGCACGCAATCCCTCGCCCGGGCGGCCGATCAGTTCAGCACCACCACGCTGCCGCGCCTGAACCGCGCGGCCGACGACACCTCGCGCGCGGCACGCACGCTCAGCCGCACGGCGGGTGGTGTGGCGGACAACCCCCAGCTGTTCATCTACGGCTCGGGCCGCATTCCGCCCGGCCCGGGCGAACCTGGTTTCGCGCCCTGAGAAGGTGTGAACGAACCCACCATGCCCGCTCATTCCCCCAAAACACACCCGCTCGTCGTTGCAAATGCTCGCCATAGCCCGCGCTATGGCTGCGCTTTGCGCCTGGACCGGCCGCGTTTCGGCGGCCTGCTCGGGCACGCCGGATTCATTCACACCTTCTGAGGAGAAGCGTTGATGGAAAATACTATTAAAAACATAGCTGCTAGCGCTTTCCCATCAAGCGCTAGAGGTCTATTTGTTTCAGTTGTTGCTGTGGGACTGCTGGGTATCGCAGGCTGCTCGGCGCTGCCCAGCCCACCCTCGCGCCCCGTGCTCTACGACTTTGGCCCCGGCCCGGTCGCCACGGCCCCCAGCGATCGCCGCGCCCCCCTGCCCCCGTTGGCGCTGGCCGATGTAGAGGCCCCGGGCCTGCCCGAGGGCAGCAACGCCGTGCTCTACCGCCTTGCCTACGCCGACGCCCAGCAGCTGCGCCCCTACAGCCAGGCCCGCTGGAGCCAGCCACCCGCCCAGTTGCTGCAGCAGCGCCTGCGCGAGCAACTCGGCCAGCGCCGCGCCATCCTCAAGGCCGACGACGGCGCGGCCCAGGCGCGCGACGCCGCTCAGGGCGGCCGCTTGCCAGCCGTGCTGCGCGTGGAGCTGGAAGAGTTCAGCCACCTGTTTGCCAGCGCCTCGGACAGCGCGGGAGTGGTGCGACTGCGTGCCACGGTGGTGGATCTGACCCCGGGCGGTGAAGCGCTGCGCGGCCAGCGCGTGTTCACCGTGCGCACCCCGGCGCGCAGTGCGGATGCAGCAGGCGGCGTGGCTGCATTGGCCGATGCATCGACTCAGGTGGCGCAGGAAGTGGCTGATTGGGTGGAGCAGACAGGGCGCTAATCCAGCGCATGGGCTGGGTGCAGCTTGCTGCTACCTTTCAAAGTAAAGCGCGGGCGCCAGATTCCAGTCGCCAGCGCATGTCACCACCCTGAGCGTGCTGATGGACACCGAAGTCCACGCACGGCCCGATTTTGGGTAGCCATAGGCGCAAACACCGTATCTCCGGCTTGCGGAGTTGGCATGGTTGAACAAGGGGGGATCGTAGTAGGTCGGGTCGATGTGCAGTACCAGTGCCGCATCGGTATCTCTTGCGGGCACCCTCAGGTTGTTGGGCAGCTTCTGTTGCTGAGCAGCAGACAGATCGGTTTTCCAGTTGTCCGCAATCCGTTGGGGGAAGGGCTTGTCCACGTACTTGATTTCGAGCACAGCGTCCTCAGTGGTCGTTTCAGATAGAAAGGCGAACCCTTGTGCGCCCATGTCCGGATTGATGACTGTGCATGCGATGAGTGGCTCGGCTTGGCTACTCCAACCTGCGGAAGAGACGTTGAGCATGGCGCTTTCCGAGAACAGAGGAATGACGCAACTCGCCGATGTCGCACCGGTCGTCTGCGCGATGGAGAGCGCGGTCACTGCAACTAAAAGCCTGGTTTTGAATGCCTTCATTGGATGGTCCCTGCTGGTGATGATTTCTGTAGTGAGTGGCACGTTGTTGTCGCGCCGCAAAGATTAGCCGGTTTCCGTGTTTGTTTTGCCCTCAATCCCCGTCACCACCCGCGCATAGCGCGCAAAGCTCCAGTACGCCCAGGCCCAGTCCAGCAGCACGACCAAGCGGTTGCGAAAGCCGATCAGGAAGTAGACGTGCGCGAACAGCCAGAACAGCCACGCAAAGTAGCCTGAAAAGCGCACCGGCCCAGCGGGCGAGGTGAGGTCCACCACGGCGGAGTTGCGGCCGATGGTGGCCAGGTTGCCGTAGTCGCGGTAGCGAAACGGATGCGTGGCCTGGCCGGCCAGGCGGCGCAGGATGTTGGCGGCCGTGGCGCGCCCCATCTGCTTGGCGCCGGGTGATACACCGGGAACGGGGGTGGGCTCCTGGCCGGGCGCGTGGTTCTTGGCAGCAGCCAGGTCGCCGATGACGCTGATCTCGGGGTGGCCGGGCAGGCTGAGATCCGGCGCTACCACCACGCGGCCCGCCCGGTCGGTGTCGCAACCTGTGGCCCCGGCCAGCTGGCGCCCCAGCGCCGAGGCCGCCACACCCGCCGCCCAGACAATACATTTGCTCTTAATTTGATAGCTAATTGCGCTTGTTGGTTGAGCGTTGGATGGCGATTCGACCATCAACCCGTCGCTGTCGATGGCGGTAACGCGGGCGTTCAGGCGCACTTCCACGCCCAGCTTTTCGAGCTGCTCCTTGGCGCGCTGGCTCAGTGCCTCGGGCATGGACTGGAGCACGCGGGGGCCGCCTTCGAGCAGGATGATTTTTGCGCTGGCCGGGTCGATGTGCCGGAACTCACCGGGCAGTGTGTGGCGTGCGATCTCGGCCAGCGTGCCCGCCATCTCCACGCCCGTGGGGCCTGCGCCCACGACCACAAAGTTGAGCCAGTCGGCGCGGCGGGTGGGGTCCGCTTCCTTTTCTGCCGCCTCGAAGGCCAGCAGGATGCGGCGGCGGATCTCGAAGGCATCGTCCAGCGTCTTGAGGCCCGGGGCATGGGGTGCCCAGTCGTCGCGGCCGAAGTAGCTGTGGGTGGCGCCTGCAGCAACGATGAGGTGGTCGTAGGGCAAGGGGGCAGACGGGTGGGGCCCGTCCTTCAAATGCACGGTGCGCGCTGCCACGTCGATGTGCGTGACTTCGCCGAGCAAAGTCGTGACGTTGGGCTGCTGCCGAAACAGGTGCCTGATGGGCGCAGCGATGGCCGGCGCCGACAGCCCGGCCGTGGCCACCTGGTAAAGCAGGGGCTGGAAGAGGTGGTGGTTGGTCTTGTCGATGAGCGTCACATCCAGCGCGGCACCGCGCAGCGCACGGGCGGCTTCGAGGCCGCCAAAGCCGCAGCCGATGATGACAACACGGGGGCGGGGCGAGGGAGCAGAAGAAGTGGTCATGCCCCCATTATTGGGGCTCGCAGCTTCCGGGCAGCCTGTGAAACGGGCGCCCTCCCGGACAAGGGCAGCCAAGCAAGGGCCGCCCCGCAGCGAGGGCTGCGTCCCCCCGCCCGCAGCGCGCAGCGCTACGAGAGCGGGGGGAAGCGGCGCAGCCGCTCCGGGGGGGCTCACATCACGCCATGAAACCCAGGTTGGTCGGGTAGTCGGCCCCGCCAAAGTGGCTCAGATTGGGCAGCACGCCCGCCAGTTCGCTGTTGCTCACGCCAAACCAGCTGGCCAGAGTGGCCGCGTACTGGTCCACCGAGGTGCTGGGCAGCAGGCGGCCCTGGCCCACATGCCACTGGTCGTTGGCATCGGCAGTGTTGGTGATGCTGACCGGCGGCGCCTTGCCATAGAAGGCCTTGCCCTTGACCGCGCCACCCACCATGAGATGGTGGCTGCCCCAGCCGTGGTCCGAGCCGTCGCCGTTGGAGCTGAGCGTGCGGCCGAAGTCCGAGGCTGTGAACGCCGTCACCTTGTCGGCCACGCCCAGTTCGACCGTGGCGTTGTAGAACGCGGTCATGGCTTCGCTCACGCGCTGCATGAGCGTGGGCTGCTGCGAGATCAGGTTGTCATGCAGGTCGAACCCGCCCAGCGACACCATGAACACCTGCCGTTTGCTGCCCAATGCGGTGCGTGCGCCAATAAGGCGGGCGACCATCTTGAGCTGGTCGGCCAGCGAATTGCTGGTGGGGAAGGCCGTGGCCAGCGTGACACCGGCCAGCCCGGAGGTGATGGAAGCCTCCGCGCCCACAGCTCGCGCGGTGACGCGGTTGTATTCGTTCTCCAGCGTCTGGCCGCTGGTTTGCCGGATCAGCGAGGTCAGCGCTGCGCGCACGGCCGTGGAGCCGTAGACATTGCTTTTGACGCCGTTGATCGGGATCGCACCGTTGGTGCTGACCTGGTACTGCAGCGCGGAGTCGCCCGAGAGGAACACCGCATTGCCCGTGACGGAGATGCAGGTGAACAGCGAACTGCCGTTGGAGGACAGCGCCAGGTCGCCGATGTTGCCGCCCCAGCCCACGGTGGAGCCTTCGGGCGAGGACGACTGCCAGACCGATTGCTGGTCGTTGTGCGAGAACAGCTTGGGGGGCAGCGGGTACAGCGCACGGTTGCTGCCGCTGTACTGCGCACGCGTGAGTGGAACCACCAGTGGGCCCACGTTCAGCTGCACGGCTGCCTTGCCGGTGTTGAACAGGTTGGTCAGCCCGGTCATGGCAGGGTGCAGCGCGTACTGGCGGCCATCGGCCAGTGGCGTGGTGGGCGCGAGCAGGGTGGGGGTCAGGGCGGACTTGGCCAGGGCAATGCCCCCCGCCGTCTGCCCGGCACCGCCTCCGCGCGCGGCGCTGTATTTGTTGTAGCTGTCGTCGTCATAGGTAATGACGGTGTTGGCGTAGTCGTTCCCGCCGTACAGGAAGACGCAGACCAGCGCCTTGTAGTCGGTGGCCGTGAAAGCTGCGGCTTCGCCCACGGCGGCGAGATTGAGCGCAAAGGGCAGGGCGGTGCCTGCCATGCCCAGCTGGGCCGAGCGGCGCAGGAAGGCGCGGCGGGAGTGGAGGTCGGGTTGGAGGAGATGCATGGCGGCGCGCCTTATTTCTGGATCAGGTATTCGGCCGAGGCCATGACGAGGAAAATCGCGGCCGCCACGCGGTCACGTTTGGCGTTGTCCGTGCTTGCCGCCGTGACGGGGGTCGTCTTGAGGGCGTCTGCGATGAGCTTGACGGTGGCTGCAGACAGCTGGCCAGCCGTCATGAGCAGGTTGATCCGGTCCACGAGCGCATCGGCATCGGCCACGATGGCCAGTTCGTTGGTATAGGCCGCCTTGATGTCGAAGCCGTTGTTGCCGTTGTTGGTGTTGTTGGGTAGGTCTGGCGCGTTCACGAAGATGCCGTTGCGGATCACGCCCTGCATGTAGTTGAGGTAACCGCCCACGCTGCTTTCGTTGACCAGCTGGAACTCGGGCGCCACGGCACCGGCCGTGGCCAATGCCGTCGAAGGCGGCACATAGCCTGGCCGGAAGAAGTTGAACACCGACGGTGAGCGCAGCGGGCTCTGCGCCAGGCGCGAGCCAGCCGAGCTGAGGTCGCCGATCTTCCAGCTGCCGTATTGCGATGCGATGCCAAAGGTGCGGCCCCACTGCACAAAGCGCAGCATGGGCTCGCGCAGGCGGCCGAACATGGGGTCCGTGAGCCCGGCGGGCGCACGGGCTTCGTCGTCGAGCAACACAGCCTTGACCACGGCCCGCAGGTCGCCCCGCACGCCGAGGCCGTTGTTGTTGAAAGCGGCCGCCACACGGCTGATGTAGCCGGGTGACGGGTTGCTGGTGACCAGGCGCTGGATCAGCTGCTTGCCGATGAATGGCCCCACGTTGGGGTGGTTGAAGATGGTGTCCAGCGCCGTTTTGAGCGCCGCCGCACCGGGCGTGCCAGCGGCAACCGTGGTGCCCAGGAAGGTGGCGGCCAACGTGGAGTGCCGCGACTCGTTGAGTGCCATGGGCAGCCGCGTGAAATGGGTGCTGGGCACGGTGCGCGTGGTGCCGGGCACGGTGGTCGGGGCATTTTGCGACTGGTCGTAGTCGTAGCCTGTGAACACGCGTGCCAGGTTGGTGATGTCGCTCTGGGTATAGCTATCGACCACCTGGCCCGAGCCATTGCGCTTGGCTGTGCCATCCTGGTTCAGCTCCACGAGCCCGATGGACATCAGCTGCAGGATCTCACGGGCATAGTTCTCATCGGGCTGGCGGCCGGTGGAGGGGTTTTCCTTCTGGTTGCCGCGCGTGTTGAGGTAGTAGCCCATCGCTGGATTGAGGGTCACGTCCTCCAGCAGCTTGCGGAAGTTGCCAAAGGCGTTGGCAACCAGCTGGTCCCAGTAGTGGGCGATGGCATGGCTGCGCCAGCTGAAGTCCAGGCCCGAGAGCGATACCACGCAGATCTCGGACAGCGCGAGTGCCACGCGTTTGCGCAAGCCGTCGCTGGATGTCATGAGCTGTTGCCAGATCATGTAGTCGCCCGGGTAGGTGTTGTCGTAGTACGACGTGGCGTTGTCCACCGTGTTGTACCCGCGCTGGTTCAGCCAGTCCCACCCTTTGGTGCCGACGGGCAGGCTGAACTGGTTGTTGATCCAGCTGTCGTAGGTGCTGGCGCGCAGGGTGGCGATTTCGCCGGTGGATGCCGAGAACTGCGCTTGCAGGAGGAACCGCGCTGCTTCCTGGTCGGTGTCGGCCCGTGTGTAGGTGTAGCTTCCAGCTCCCGGGGCTGGCGGTGGGGGCGGCGGCGTCGCAGGCCCTGGAGCGGGTGTGGGGCCGGGTGCTGGTGCAGGCCCTGGGGCGGGCGGCGTGGCGGGACCCGGTGCGGGGGCCGGGCCAGGCGCCGGTGCCGGGCCAGGGGGGGGCGCAGAGCCCGGTGTTGGCGTCGTGGGCGGGCTCACGGTTTCATCAGCCGCATCACCACCACCACAGGCCGCCAACGCCACGCTGGCCATCAGGGCGGCGAGCGTGGCCTCCTTGGGCAACGGGGCCGGGCGCGGAGCCGGCTTTGTGGTGTCGATTCCCTCTGCGACCTCGGCAGGCGCTGCTGCGCAAGGCTCCTCTTTCAACAGTGTCATGGTGGTTCTGCTAGTTGTTTGTCACGCGAGCAACACCCTGCGTAGAGCCTTCCAACGCATTGCTTGCACGGGCCGTCTGCGTTGGTAGCTCTGCCCTGGGTGCCAAGGCCGGTGAATCAAGTGTATGGATTTGCAACTGGGAGGCACTCGGGCTAAATCGTTATGAATGACTACAAAAGTCACTAAATGCAACTTTTTACCCAATGAGGGCGGTTTCGACTATGGCGTATTCACCCACGGTTTTCTGAGGGGCGATCATGAGCGGCTTGTCTGGCATCGGTGTAGTCCACAGGCCGACGTTCTCTGCCTCTGACTGCCTACGTGTGGCGCGCCGCGGGGTTTCTACAGTGGGCTCATCGCTGACCGGCACCGTTTACCGCCATATCGGTGGCATGGCCGCAGCGAAACAACCGCAAGGAAGAAGACCATGAACGAAGACACCCTCAAGGGCAACTGGAAGCAGTTCAAAGGCAAGATGATTGAACAGTGGGGCAAGCTCACGAACGATGACTTTGACGTCATTGATGGCAAGCGTGAACAGTTCCTGGGCAAGCTGCAGGAGCGCCAGGGCATTGCCCGCGACGCAGCCGAAAAGCAGCTCAAGGAATGGCAAGAACGCCACCCGGACTTCCGCTTCAACGACTGACCGGTTGCCCGGCGCAGGGGCCCGGCCCCTGCCCTGCAGCAACACGGGAAACGACGGCTCCCGCACCCTGGTGCAGGCAGCTGGACACCCCTGAATCACCCAATCCCGAGGAGAAACCCATGAAATTCGCACGTACTCTGATCGCATCCGTGGCTGCCGGCCTGCTGGCAACCTCTGCCTTCGCCATGACCGAACCCGAGCACAAGGCCGCCAAGGAGCGCATCTCGGCCGACTACAAGGCCGACAAACAAAAGTGTGATGCCCTGAAGGCCAACGCCAAGGACGTCTGTGTGAAGGAAGCCAAGGGCAAGGAAGATGTGGCCAAGGCAGAACTGGAAGCCCAGTACAAGCCGAGCCCCAAGGCCACCCAGAAGGTGGCAGAAGCCCGCGCTGACGCTGCCTACTCTGTCGCCAAGGAAAGATGCGATGACCTGAAGGGCAATGAAAAGGATGTCTGTGAAAAGGATGCCAAGGCTGCCCAGGTGAAGGCCAAGGAAGATGCCAAGGTTGCCGCAGCGCAGGCCAAGCCTGCTGACAACGCCGCCGAAAAGGGCGCCGCCGTGGCAGAGGCCCGCAAGGATGCCAACGCTGAAAAGAACGACGCCAACTACAAGGCCGCCAAGGAGCGCTGCGATGCGCTGTCGGGTGATGCCAAGTCCAAGTGTGTGGACGACATGAAGCGCATGTACGGCAAGAGCTGATCCGCTGGGGACCTCTCAGTGGCCGGTACTCCCAGCCGCTGGCAGTCTTCACAATGCCCCGCCCCGTGCGGGGCATTTTTTATTGTGGAGTCCGGATGGTACTGAGCGGTTGATGCCGAACTGACCTGCATCAACACGCCCTGGTGGCTGGCGGCCTAAGCTCGTGCCCTGTTTTTGTCTCGCTGCAAAGGGATTCCCATGGCACAACTCGAATGGTCGGACGCGCTGGCCCTGGACCTGCCCCTGATGGACGACACCCACCGCGAATTCGTGGACCTGCTGGCCGCCGTGGACCGGGCCGACGATGCGCAGCTGCTCTCGACCTGGCATGCGCTCGTGGACCACACCGATCACCATTTTGCGCAGGAGGACGCCTGGATGGCGTCCACCCGTTTTGCCTCGGGCAACTGCCACAGCATGCAGCACCGGGTGGTGCTGCAGGTCATGCGCGAAGGGGTGGTGAGGGCCCAGCAAGGCGACCTGCAAGTGCTGCGTGTGATGGCCAGCGAACTGGCGCTGTGGTTTCCGCAGCACGCCCAGAGCATGGACGCTGCGCTGGCCCTGCACTTGCGCCGTGTGGGCTTTGACCCGGTCTCGGGCGTGGTGCACGCGCCGCACGCGTTGCCGGGCGAATTGATCCAGGGCTGTGGTGGATCGACCTGCTCCGACACTTCGGCCGGTGTTGCCGCCACCGAGCCAGCGGCAATGGCCTGAGAGCGTCAACAGGCTCTTACCCCCGTGCGCAGGCCGCGCCGGTGTGGCATGCTGCCAAGTCTCTAGGCAAGTGGGCGGCATGACCGCTGTGTTTCATGGCCGAAACCTCTTCCCCAGTGGCTCTGTACGACGAGGCCGCAAGTCTCCAAGCCCTGCAGCGCTATGGCATTCTCGACACGCCGATGGAGCCCGCCTACGACGACCTGGCAGGGATTGCGGCCCATGTGTGTGAAGCCCCAGTCGCCCTGATCAGCCTGCTCGACAGCCACCGCCAGTGGTTCAAGGCCTCAGTGGGGCTCCCGCTGCGGGAAACCCCGCTGGACCAGTCCGTGTGCCGCTACGCCGTGCGGCAGCCCGGCGTTTTCATCGTGCCCGACCTGGCGAAGGATGCGCGTTTTGCGCACTTCAGCATCGTGACCCAAGAAAATCCGCTCCGCTTCTATGCCGGGGCGCCGCTGGTCACGCCCGATGGTTATGCCCTGGGCACGCTCTGCGTGCTGGACCACCGGCCGCGCCATCTGTCCCCAAAGGCCCAGGACATGTTGTGTGCGCTGGCGCGCCAGGTGATCCGCCTGCTGGAGCTCAAGCGCGCCAACGACCGCCAGGGCCAGATGCTGGTGGAGCTGGAAGAAGCGCGCCGCCAGATGGCCGTGCTGGCCCATACCGATGTGTTGACCGGCCTGGCCAACCGGCGCTCGTTCACCGCGCGCCTTTTGCAGGAGCAGGCCCTTTTGCGGCGCGACGGTGAACCCGCCTGCCTGCTGATGATGGACATCGACCACTTCAAGCGCGTCAACGATGTGCATGGCCACCATGTGGGCGACCAGGCCTTGCAGCTTTTTGCCACGCTCTGCCGCGATGTGTTCCGCGCGGCGGACATGGTGAGCCGCTGGGGCGGCGAGGAGTTTCTGGCCCTGTTGCCCGCTACCCGGGTGGAGCAGGCCCAGGCGGTGGCGCAGCGTGTGCATGACGCGCTGACCACCCACCCGGTGCCGGGGGTGACGCCGCCCTTGGCGCTGACCGTGAGCATGGGGCTGTCCAACTTCGATCCCCTGCGCCCTCTCGACATCACCCTTCGCGCGCTGGATTCAGCGCTCTACGCCGCCAAGCGCGAAGGCCGCAACCGCACCGTGGTGGTGTAAGTGCAGCGAATTTGCTTTAATTTTGATAGCTGCTAGCGCTTGTCAGTAAAGCGCTAGGGCCATATTCTTTCAATATTTCGACGCTGCTTCAGTGCCCTGCGGTGCGGGGCAGTATCAGCGCAGCCATGCGCCATGAAAGATCCCGCAGGGCCCGGCGCACGGCGGGCGAATCCTGCGCACCCACGGGGTTGGCATCGTTGCGCGGGCAGAACGCAGCCTCCAGGACGTGCTGCTTGGCGCAGATCAGCGCCACCCGGTCTTGCGCCCGCAGGGCCGCCATCAGCTGGTCGCGGTGGCGCTGCACGCGCTCCGCTTCGGCCAGCGTCAGGGTGGGCGGGTGCGCGGCAGCGCCTGCGGCCGCGCCGGTGAGGTGCTGTGCCCAGGACAGGGGCGTGGTGCGCGTTGTCATACAGCGCTCACCGGCGGTGTAGGGGGCGTGGCGGGGCGCGCAGCCGGTGGGGTGGGAGGGCGCACCTCCGGTGGCGCCATCGGGCGGCGGGGCGGCGTGTTGCCCTGCGACAGGCCGTACCAGTTCACCTTGCGCGTCAGCACCATCACAGCCGCCAGCACCAGGAACAGCGCAATGGCACCCACCACCAGGGCTGTCTGCTCCAGCTGCAGCAGCACATACAGCAGGCCATACAGCACCGCGATGCCCCCGCCCAGCGGGATGCCCCGCGCCAGCCCACCCAGCATGTGGCTGGCGTAGTAGGCGAGCAGCAGCACACAGGCGCTGGCGGCCACGGCATACGAGATGCCAAACGGCAGGTGCTCCGACAGGCTCACCAGCAGCAGAAAAAAGCTGCACAGCGCGCTGCCCACCAGCAGGTACTGCACCGGGTGCACGCGCAGCTTCTTCATCAGTTCGAACAGGCCCACGGCCACGAAGGTGAGGGCAATGAACAGCACGCCATATTTGGTGGCGCGGTCCGACAGGGAATAGGGGTTCACCGGGTCGATGAAGGCCACGCTGAAGCTGTCGGCGCAGTCGCCGGGGGTGGCGCCTCCGGGCACATAGTCGCTGTGGCCGCCATCGTCTGTGCCGCCCAGGCAGATGCGTTTGCCGTTGGCAATGTCGGCCTGCGCCGTGGTGGCCAGCGACGACAGGCGCCACTGGGCCGCGAAACCGGTCTTCTTGACCTCGCGCTCCGACGGCAGAAAGCGGCCCCCGAACGACGGGTGGGGCCAGCTGCTGGTCATCTGCACCTCGGTGTTGCCACCCAGCGGCACAAAGGCCAGGCGTTCGGTGCCCACCAGTTCCAGGTCCAGCGTGGCGGTCAGTCCGTCGGCCTTGCCGCGCACCGATTCTGGCAGTGCCGCATGCAGGCCCCGGCTGTAGGTGGGGTGGAAGGTGCCGGGCTTGAGGGCCAGGGTCTGCGAATCCAGGGTGAACTGCGCGGTGCGGATGCCACGCGCGTCGCCCACGGCCATCATGACGATGGGCGCACCGCAGTGCATGCGCGAGTTTTTCATGCTGCTTTGCGGCACCAGGCTCGCCAGCGGCCCCCACTGGGCCGTCACGTGGGCCTTGAGGTTGAAGGTGTTCACCTTGTGCAGGCCGCGCGCTCGCTCTTCCATCGCAGCGCCGGTGCTGAGCTTGAGCTGCTCGGGCATGGCGGTCAGCAGGAACTCGCGGCGCTGCTCCACCATGCGGCGCTCATCCCCCTTGCCGGTCTCTACCTCCCAGCTCTCCACACAGGCGCTGTGGATCATCGGGCCCATCAGCGTCTGCGGTCCGGCCAGGCTTTCGGCCACGCTCTGGGCGGTGATGCTGCGGTAGCGCAACCGGTCGCGCACCACGTCTTCGATCATGCCGAGGCCAAAGAGCAGCAACACGGTGATGGCGGCCAGCGCGGCCAGTTTGGTAAACAAGGGGTGTTTGAACAAGAGATCCTCCACAAATGATGTTGTGGAGGCAGTGTTGTGGCCCGGTGTGAGGGCGCTATGAAGTTTGTGAGGCCAGTGTGAAGTCGGGCGTTGTGTCGGCATGACCTGTCAGGTCATCGACGGCCGAACTCCTTGCACCTACAAACGGCACAGGGCAATAGGAAACACGTTTTAGGGGGCGGCATGCGCTATGGGGTTCCGTTGATTCTGGTCTTGGTGGCAGTGGTCCATGCCCTGCCGCTGGTGGGCGTGCTCGGGGCGGGCAAGCTGGCGCAGCTGTACGGCACCCCGGTGCAGGATCCAGGCGTGGAGCTGCTGTTGCGGCACCGGGCCGTGCTTTTCGGGCTGCTGGCCGCCTTCATGGGCTATGCAGCCCTGCGCCCCGAACTGCATCGGCTGGGCCTGGTGGCGGGGCTGGTGAGCGTGGTGTCGTTTCTCCTGCTGTCGTGGCTGCAGCGGGGCAGCGCGCTCAGCGCCCCGCTGGTGACGGTCGTGCGGGTGGATGGGGTGGCACTGGCCTTGCTGGTGGTGGGGCTCGCTCTACACCTGCGCCGCTCGCATTAACTGGCGGGAAACTCCAGCGCCACGCGCAACCCAGGCCCGGTATTGCGCACCACCATCTGCCCCCCGTGCAGCGCCATCACGCGCTTGACGATGGCCAGCCCCAGGCCCGATCCGCTGCGCTCGCCGCCCGGCCGCGCGGTGGTGAAGAAGCGTTCGCCCAGGCGGGGCAGGGCGTAGTCGGGCACGCCGGGGCCGCTGTCCCGCACGGCCACGGTGGCGCTGTCCAGCTCCACCTGCACCGTGCTGCCTGCTGGCGCAAAGTCGATGGCGTTGTCCAGCAGATTGGTCAGTGCCATGGTCACCAGCTCGGCCTCCCAGGGGCCGTTGCTGCCCGTACCGGACAGGGCCAGCATGATGCCGCGTTGCGCAGCACGGGCGCGTGTCTGGCCGATGGCAGCCTCGGCGCAGGCCTGCAGGGCCACAGGCGCGCGGCCCTCGGCGTGGTGGCGCTGCTCCAGTTTGGACAGCTCCAGCAGTCGGTCGATGATGCGCTGCAGGCGTTCGCTTTGCTGCACCACCTGGGTCGCAAATTCGGCACGGTCGGCGGCGGGCAGCTCGTCCTGCAGCAGCTCGCCCGCGCCCCGGATCGCCGCCACAGGGCTTTTGAGTTCGTGCGTCAGCGCGCGCACGTAGCCCTCGATGTAATCGCGCCCCTCGAGCCGGGCACGCATGCGGTCCATGGCGCGGGCCAGGTCGCCCAGCTCGCCCGGTACCTCGGGCACGGCCAGCGCCGTGGTGGGCGGGGCGCCGGGGTCATGGCGCTCGCCATCGGCCGGGCCCTGCACGCTCAAGGCGTAGTCGCGCAGGCGGCGCACGTTCCACACCATCCACAGCGTCACGGCCACGCCGACGGCGGCCGAGAGCGCCAGTAGCAAAAGGCCGCCCATGAACACCTTGCGCTCGGCGCGGTCGATGAAGCGCTGCACGGTGCGGGTGGGTTTGGCCACCGTCAGCACGCCTGCAATCTGTTCTTTCACGTAGATGGGCGCCGCCACATGCATCACGCCGCTGGTGTCGTCGTCTTCCACATCGCGCGTGGAGCGTGCGCCGTACTCGCCCCGCAGCGTGCGGGCCACGTCGCGCCACTGCGAGTAGTCGGCGCCGATGGCGCGGTTCTCCGAGTCGAACAGCACTCGGCCCGTGGTGTCGGTCACATAGATGCGGTAGTCCAGTGACTGCTTGGAGAAACCCCAGATCGCTGCATCGATGGGCCGCGTGGCGTAGCGACGCACATGCTGCGCAAACGGACTGGTGCTGCTGTTGTCGGCCCCCGCCGCCAACCGCCCGGCGGCCAGGTCTTCGCTGGCCAGCTCGGCCAGGATGTTGGCCGTGTCCACCATCATGTCCTCCATCACCTCGCGCACGCTGGGTTTGATCTCGGCCATGAACACGCGCAGCACAAAAAACGCGGCGATGCCGTTGATCAGGAAGAAGGCGAACAGCAGGCGGATGCCCAGGCGCATGGGGCAGTTCTCTTAAAAATCTTGACCGGCAAAGCGTCTCAGAAGCGCTGAGTATCGGTATGGAGCAAGACGATGTGGGGGACGGGCAGTGCGTAGCACGCCTGGCGGACATGCTGCTCAGATCGTACAGGCGGTTGAATCGCAAGGTGAATTTGGCCAGGAAGCGCGATGCGGGCTTCCTGTGCGTGATGCTGCGACCCAGTCCTTGCGATCTGGCACGAGATGCACTGTGGGGACGCAAAGCCTGTTGCGTGGCCTAACTAAGTTGCAAGCGCGCAACGTTTTCGCTCGAAAACAGGTCGGTACGACCGGGTTGCTCCAGCGATCCCGTGCTACCCGCTGTTACCGCTTGAGACATGTCACCTAGGCTGAACCCGGAGCTGCCCACGGTGTGGCGCGGGCTTCTGCCAATTTCATGCAGCAACAGGAGACAAGTTATGAACAAAATGCGTGCCCTATCAGCGGCCGTGCTTGGGTGCTTTTCGTCGTTTGGCATGGCGCAAAGCGCGGCTGACGGGAGCAGTGTGACGATGTACGGCATCGTCGACGTTGGCATCCACCATGTCACCGGAGCACCCGGCGGCTCTAAGACCAGCCTTACCAGTGGGAACATGCAAGGTTCGCGCCTCGGATTCAAGGGAAATGAAGACCTGGGCGGTGGATACCGCGCCGTCTTCACGCTCGAATCGCGGCTCGAAGCTGACACCGGCGCACTGGGCAACCGCCCCATTTCCCAAGGGCGGCTGCCGGACCGACTCAGCAACGCTGGATCGTTGGGCCTGCCCGCTGCGCTTCAGCCTGCTGTGTCCGCAGTGGCCGCCCAGATCGGTAATTCCGTGGGCGTCAACTTGGGCAACAACTTCTTTGATCGGCAAGTATTCACCGGCCTGATCACCCCGTTCGGTGCCTTCACATTCGGGCGACAGTACACACCGGGCTACTTGGCCAACGCCAACTTTGACGCCATGAAGACCGAGTCCAGCCTGTCACTGGGACAGTTGGTGGCGATTCCGGCTTCGTTCGATATCCGCGTGAGCAACTCACTCCAGTACGGTCTGCAATGGAACGGATTCACCGCCACCGCGATGTACGCAGCCGGGGAAGTCGCTGGTCGGTCGAGCGCGGGGCGGCTGTGGGGTGCCATGGCCATGTACAACGGCAACGGCTATTCGTTCGGCGGCGGTTACAACACACGCAACAACGAACTGGGTGAAAAGTCGCTGACGACCGCTGTCCTCGGCGCGACGCTGGATGTCGGGCCGGGCACCCTGTCGGGCCAATTCAGCGTCATCAAGGACGACCATCCCACCAACCTGTCCGGCATTTCCGCAGTCCTGTCTGCCAACCCTGCCACGGCACCAGTGGCCGGTATGGTGCAAAACGCCTTCATTCAGGGTTTCCGGCAAGACGCACGCCTGTTCCAGGTTGGCTACCGCATCACCAGCGGCGTGCACGCCGTGACCGTGGCCTACAACAACATGAACGACAAACGCCCGTTCAATGCGGATCGCGCTTCGTATGGGGTGGCTTACACCTACGCACTGTCCAAGCGCACCGACCTGAATGCCGTACTCACACACCTGAACAACAAAAACACGTCGCAAGACATGTTGGGCGGCAACGGATTTCTGGGTGGCGTTGCGGCAGCGCCCGGAAAAGACGTCAATAGCCTGGCACTGTCGATTCGCCATCGTTTCTGAGGGCTTGCAGAGCGGAGGGCATCCGTGTGCAGCGCCGCTCAGGCCCTACACACTACCCCGCCAGATAGTCCGCCTGTCCAGCCCTCCAGCCCGAGCATTTCTCAGTTTTCGGTGGCATGCGGCCGTGGCCTGCACGCCAGTGCTCGTGCCTACTGGGGGCGGGATGCCTTGCAAGGGCCCGCTCTACCTATGAGTGCGTGTGATGTCATCGACTCCATCGACTGGGGCCAATGGGGTTTTAAATATCGATGCAATACCCCATGCCCCGGTGCGTGCTGATGTACTCGCGCCCCGGGTCCACCTCGCGCAGCTTGGCGCGCAGGGTCTTGATATGGGTGTCCACCGTGCGGTCGGTGCTCTCGCTGTCGTCGCCCCAGGCAGCGGCCAGCAGCGCGTCGCGCGAATGAATGCGGCCTGCGCCTCGCAACAGGTGGGACAGCAGGCGGTATTCGCGCCGGGTCAGCGGCAGGGCCTGGCCGCGCAGGCTGATGCGCTGGCCCGTCTCGTCGTCGTGGAACAGCGTGGTCGCCGTGGCGGCGGGCGCTGCCGGTTGGCCATTGCCGTTCCCGTTGCCCGCTCGGCGCAGGAGCGCCTTCACGCGTGCCGCCAACTCGCGCGGGCTGAAGGGCTTGGTCAGGTAGTCGTCGGCGCCCAGCTCCAGGCCCAGCACGCGGTCGATTTCTTCGCCGTGGGCGCTGAGCATCAGCACGGGCAGGGCGGCCGTGGGCGCAGCGTTGCGCACGTCGCGCAGCAGGTCCAGCCCGCTGCCGTCGGGCAGGCCCACGTCCAGCACCAGCAGGTCAAAACGGGCGCGCTGCAGTTGCTGGCGCGCATCGTGTACCAGCAGGCTGTGCGTGACGGTCAGGCCATCGCGCTCCAGCGCATAGGCCACGGTGCGGGCGATGGCGGGGTCGTCTTCGAGCAAAAGGAGTTTGGCAGACATGCCTCAATCATCCCCGGTGCTGCGCACCCCGCGCAGACCACGCAACGGGCGCGGCGCAGGCCAGGGACGCCGAGCAAGGGCCGCCCCGCAGTGAGGGCGTCGTCCCCCTTGGGGGAAGGCGCCGCAGGCGACTCAGGGGGTATTCCATGTCAGCGTGCAACGAGGATGGGGAACAATTTACCCAGCCCGTCGGCCATCACCTCTACGGCCAGGGCGGCCAGGATCAGGCCCATCAGCCGGGTCATCACGTTGATGCCGGTCTTGCCCAGCACGCGTGCAATCGGGTCGGCCAGCGCAAAACACACGGCCGTGGCCAGCGCGATGACCACGCCGTAGCCCACCAGCGCCGCGTGCTGCCAGAAGGTCTGTGCGCGGTCGGCGTAAATCACCACGGTAGACATGCTGGCCGGGCCGGTGAGCAGCGGGATGGTGAGCGGCACCACGGCAATGCTGCTGCCCGCTGCTGCCTTCTCGGCCCCTTCTTCGTACTCATTGGTGCTGGGCTTGGCCTCAGCGGGCTGGGCGTTGAGCATGTTCATCGCGCTGATGAGCAGCAGCATGCCGCCGCCCACCTGAAAGCTCTGCAGCGAGATATTGAAGAAGTCCAGGATCTGCAGGCCCAGCAGCGCACAGGCTGCAATCACACAGAACACGCTGAAGCTGGCCACCTGAATGGTGCGTCGCCGCTGCGGGTACGAAAAGCCCTGCGTGTAGTGGATGAAAAACGGCACGATGGCCAGCGGGTTCACGATGGCGAGCAGGGTGATGAGCGGTTTGAGATCCATACTAGTTTTCCGTTTTGAAGCTTGTCGTCCATAGATTTTCGACTTGGCGCTGTCGAGGCCAGTGCCCCCGCGCAAGGGCCGCCCCGCCGCGCTGGGGGCGTCCCCCTCCCGCTTCGCGCAGCGAAGCGAGAGAGGGGGAAGGCGCGAAGCGACTCAGGGGGTGCTTCATTACCTTCCTCCAGAGACTTCAAGCAATGACATGGTGGTGTAGGGCGACGCATCCGACATCAGCCATACGATGGCCTCGGCCACTTCTTCGGCCGTGCCGCCGCGTTGCATGGGCACCTGGTGGGCCAGGTCGCGCACGCGGTCGGGCAGGCCGCCGCTGGCGTGGATGTCGGTCTCGATCAGGCCCGGGCGCACGGCGTTCACGCGGATGCCTTCGGCCGCCACCTCGCGTGCCAGGCCGATGGTGAAGGTGTCGATGGCGCCCTTGGCCGCCGCGTAGTCCACATACTGGTGGGCCGCGCCCAGCCGCGCGGCGGCGCTGGAGACGTTGACGATGCTGCCGCCCGCGCCGCCGTGGCGGGTGCTCATGCGGCGCACGGCCTCGCGGGCGCAGACAAAGCTGCCGATCACGTTGATATCGAACATGCGGCGCAGGCGCGCCACGCTCATTTCGTCCACCCGCTGGGTGGTGTCCACCACGCCCGCGTTGTTCACCAGGGCGGTGATGCGCCCGAGTTGTGTATCCACGGTGGCAAACATGGCCAGCACCTGGGCCTCGTCGGCGACATCGGCCTGCACGGCCAGCGCGGTGCCGCCTGCGGCGCGGATCTGCTGCACCACTGCATCGGCGGCGGCCTGGTTGCCTTGGTAGTTCACCGCCACCGCCCAGCCCTGGCGCGCGGCCAGTTGGGCCGTGGCGGCGCCAATGCCTCGGCTGGCGCCGGTGATTAAGACGATCTTGTCCATGAAATCGGGGTCTCCTGCAAGAATGGCGCATTGGAACAGGTTCTGGGTGCTGCGGGCAGCGGTTTGCAGCAGGCACACCTCCACTCCGGCGCATTTTTATCAAGGAGATTGCAGCATGGGACAGTTTGTCGATCTGACTTCGGGTGACGGTTTTGTATTTCCGGCCTGGGTGGCCCAGCCCGATGCCGCACCGCGTGGCGCCGTGGTGGTGCTGCAGGAAATTTTTGGCGTGAACTCCCACATTCGCGCCGTGGCCGACCGCTTTGCGGCGCGTGGCTACCTGGCGGTGGCGCCTTCGACCTTCCACCGCGTGAAACCCGGCGTGGACCTGGGCTACACCGGCGACGACATGCAGGCTGGCATGGGCCTGAAAGCGGCGGTGGAGGCGCTGCCCGCCCCTGGCGTGATGCCCGACATCCAGGCCGCCATCGACTACGCCGCCGCGCAAAGCGGCCGCAAGGTGGGCATCGTGGGCTTTTGCTGGGGTGGGCTGCTCACCTGGCGCGCGGCCTGTACGCTTACCGGCCTGTCGGCCGCCGTGCCCTATTACGGTGGTGGCATGACCACCCCTGACGAAGCTGCGCGTCAGCCGCGCGTGCCTGTGCTGGCCCACTTTGGCGAGCGCGATCACTGGATCCCCGTGGACAGCGTGCAGGCCTTTGCCCGCGCGCAGCCGGGAGCCGAGGTGCACATCTACGCAGCCGACCATGGCTTCAACTGCGACCAGCGCGGCAGCTACGACGAGCCTGCGGCCATGACGGCACGCGACCGCACCCTGGCGTTCTTCGACAAGCACCTCGCATGAATTGGAATCCCCCCTGAGTCGCTGCGCGCCTTCCCCCAGGGGGGACGACGCCGTCGCTGCGGGGCGGCCCTTGCTTGGCGTCTCTGGCGGGGGCGCGCCCATTGCAGGCGCCAGGGCGCAGCGATGAACTGCTCAATGTTTGGAGGCCGCCATGGCGAGTTCGACGTATATCCAGGTTTTGAGGCAAATTTGGCCGCTACCGCTTGCCTGTAAATCGATAGCAGCTATTGTTTTAATAGCATTTGGATTTCAGGCCCACGCGGCCGACTACACCGGCCCCCTGTTCGATGCGCACCTGCACTACAACGAGGAAGCGTGGGACGGCAAAACCGGCCCCCACCCGCCCGCTGATGTGCTCGCGCGCATGAAGGCCAGCGGCGTGCGCGCCATCGTGGCCAATTCGCGGCCCAACGCGGGTTCGCTCACGCTGGCGGGCCTGCCGCAGACGCGTGAGGCGGGCGTCACCGTCGTGCCCTTTGTGCGGCTGTACCGCAACCGGGCGGACTACACCGGCTGGTTTGCCGACGAGAGCATCTACCCCATGGTGCAGACCGAGCTGGCGCGCGGCACGGCGGCCGGGCCCTACCGGGGCATTGGCGAGTTCCACCTGTACGACAGCGCCAATGCCAACGGCCCCGTGGCCCAAAAGCTCATGGCCCTGGCCGAAGAGCGTGACCTGGTGGTGCTGGCCCATGTGGATGATGTCGCCATCGACCTGCTGATGGCCCACACGCCCACCAAGGGCCAGAAGCTCCGCCTGATCTGGGCCCACACCGGCATTGGCGGTGCGCCCGTGGAGCGGGTGGATGCTCTGATGGCGCGCTACCCCGGCCTGGTGGGCGAACTCTCGTACCGCCCGGGCCTGGTCTGCGACGACAACCAGCTGTGCCCCGCCTGGCGTGCGCTGCTGCTCAAGTACCCCACGCGCTTCGTGATCGGCTCGGACACCTGGGTCAACCAGCGCTGGCAGCACTACGAAAGCCTGATGCAGGGCTACCGCCAGTGGCTGGGTGGATTGCCTACCGATGTGGCGCGCAAGGTGGCGTGGGACAACGGGGCGGGGTTGTTCGGCGTCCAGGCGCCGCGCTGATCTTGCGACCCAAGGTCCCCGCCCGATCGCACCCCGTGCTACCGGCTGATACGCCCGCGTGATGGCCCAGCCTCCGGTGCACGCGGCGGTGGTGGCGGGAACCACAGGGTGAACACCGTCGGATGGCCTGGGGCGCTGCGCACGTAGACCAAGCCTCCATGCAATTCCATGGTGCTTTTTACGATGGCCAGCCCCAGGCCAACGCCGGGTGCTTCTTCGTTGCTCGGACTTTCAACCCGGTATGCGCGTTCAAAAATCCTGGCCTGGTGCTTGAGGGCGATGGGCTCGCCCTCGTTGGAGACCGAAATATGGCAGCCGCCATTCGATGCCACCGATCCTGAGAGCACAACCGTGCTGCCTGGGCGGGCGTGGCGAATGGCATTGGTCAGCAGGTTGCCGGTGGCGCGGGTGAGCAGGGTGTCATCAGCCCAGACGTGGGCGCTCTGGTTTACCTGGAGCGCCAGCTCCAAACCCCGCTCCTGGGCGAGCAGTTCGAAGAAGGCTGCGATGGCCCCCAGCCGTTGCTCCAGCGGGATGAAGGTGGCATGAACGGCGCTTTGCTGGCTCTCGGCGCGCGCGAGGAACAGGATGTTCTCGATCATCCGCCCCATGCGCTCATACGTTGGAACGGCCGACTCGATCACCGCACGGTATTCGTCCGCACTGCGGGGACGGTCCAGCGTGACCTGCGCGACCATCAGGAGGCGGTGGATGGGAGTGCGCAGATCGTGCGCAATGTCGGACGACACACCCGACAGGCGGGTGAAGGAATCCTCCAGCCGGTCGAGCATGTGGTTGAACGCCCGGGCCACAGGTTCCAGCTCGGCAATGTTGTTCTCGGGTGCCAGCCGTTCGTGCAAGGCCTGGGCGCTGATGCGGTTGGCCGTGTTGGCCAGGCGGTGGGCCGAGGACAGGATGAGCTTGGCGGTGCACCATGCGAAGAGGCTCGCGGCCAGCGCGCCGACACCCAGCGTGATGGCAAAAACACGCCATGAGCGCAGGGCAAAGGCATGGCCCCGCGCGTGCAAATCCTCTGCAGGGATATGGACCATGCCTCCGTTGCTGGCGAGCAGCGGCAGGAGGTCGTTGAAATCCTGGCCCAGCAGGTAGATCACCATCCAGAAGCTGGCCGTGATCAACAGCAGGGTGATCAAAGAAATCGCCAGCGCGATCTTCAGGGGCAGAGAGCGCCGCAGAATGGACCGCGCCTTAGGCGTTGTGCCGGGGCTCAAGGACATAGCCGACACCCCTCACGGTGTGAATGAGTTTTTCGGCGAAGGGCTCGTCGATCTTGGCCCGCAGTCGGCGCACCGCCACATCGACCACATTGGTGTCGCTGTCAAAGTGCATGTCCCACACGTTCTGCGCGATCAGGGTGCGCGATACGACCTGGCCGGCATGGCGGGCCAGATAGTCCAGGAGAACAAACTCCTGGGTGGTGAGGTCAATGCGCAGCGCGCCCCGTTTGACGCGCCGGCGCGCGGTATCGACTTCCAGCTCGCCCACGCGCAGCAAGCCCTCGGGTGCGGACATGGGTGCACGGCGGCGCGCGACCACCTGGATGCGTGCCAGCAGTTCGGAAAATGCAAAGGGCTTGACCATGTAGTCGTCGGCACCCAGCAGCAGCCCCTTGACGCGGTCTTCGACCTCGTCGCGGCCCGATATGAAAAACACCGGTGTCTGTTGTTGTGTGCGAATGCCCTGCAGCACATCCCAGCCGCTGGCGCCGGGCAGCCCCACGTCGAGCAGGATGAGGTCGTAATGCCCTGAGGTGGCCAGGTGCAGGCCTTCCACACCGTCGAACGCCGTGTCTACAACATGGCCATGCTCAGTCAGGCCTTTTTGCAGGTAAGCGGCGGTTGATCGTTCGTCTTCAATGGAAAGCAAGCGCATGTGACGAGATCCCGGCGGTTTCTCAAGGGACAGAAAAGGTGGAGTGCAGACGGATGGAGGGAAGCTGCGGATTGACTTTGGTGGATTGTTGAAGGTGCGTGTGGATTTGAGAAGCTTGCTGGATCGAAATGCACTGTTGCGAATTCACGAACAGTCGTGAGAGCTTGTGTGCGGTCTCGCGGGAGGATTGGTCTGGAGCGCGACCTTGATCCTCGCGGATGCTTCGGGTGCGCCGTTTGCGCTAGGGATCCTCTGCACGAATCGAGCGGCAAGTGGGCGCTGCGGATCGGGATGGGCTGCAAGGCGCAAAACGCAGCAATAGCCGCAGCTATTGCGAGTATTTGCAACGCCGCAGACCGCCCGAGACTGCAGCTGCACACGGCGCGGTGATTTGTGCAGAGGGTCCCTAGTGTGGCGTCTCAGAAATAAGTATCAAATAATCGAACCAGCAGCGCGAGCGACAGAGGCCAGGATGGTGTCGGCGCTTTTTCGCCACAC
>Ga0156173_107_pt1 | contig 33864 bp, 30 predicted proteins | sample RifCSPlowO2_12_FD_107826 | JGI IMG/M metagenome (GOLD analysis project Ga0156173, IMG submission 107826) | Burkholderiales bacterium RIFCSPLOWO2_12_FULL_64_33
GTTCGTGTGGCGAAAAAGCGCCGACACCATCCTGGCCTCTGTCGCTCGCGCTGCTGGTTCGATTATTTGATACTTATTTCTGAGACGCCACACTAGGGATGTCGTGCATAACTCTCTGCGGTCTGTGATAGCGCGGTCTCGGGCAGTCCGCTGCGTTGCTTTTCTTGCCAATAGCCCGGCTATTGGCTGCCAAAAGACGCCTTGCGGCCCCACCCGATCCGCACTACCACCGACTCGCGAGGGTTATGCAGGACATCCCTAGCGCATGCGACACCGAAAAGTCCACCTCTGCCTGCGCCAGGCGTTGCATGGCGGGGATCAGTGCCCGCGCATCACCCCGGCGCCACTGGAAGCTGTACTGCAGCGGCGCTAGTGGCGTGCGTGCGCCCGGGGCGCGCAAGCCCAGCGGGCCCACCCACCCCGAGGGCAGAAACCCCACACCCACTCCTGCGCGCAGCATGCCCGCCACAGCCCCCAGGCTGTTGCACAGGATGTGCTCGCGGACGGTGACACCTTGCGCCAGCAACCAGTCGTCCAGCAGCCGCGTGGTGCCAGCGCCTGGCGGCAGCGTGACGAGGGGATGCTGCTGCAGCAACGCTTTGATGCCCAGGCGGCTGGCGCCCGCCAGGCTGGGTGACAGGGCCCAGGCGAAGCGCGCGGCGCCCACGGGCTGCGATAGCAGTGTGCTGCGCGACGAGCGTCCTGCGATCACGGCGAAGTCCAGTTCGCCGTCGTCCAGGCGGCGCTCCAGCACCCCGCCCACATCCACGCAAGGTTCCAGAGCCAGGCGTGGGTGCGTTCGCCGCACTGCCGCCACAAAGGTGGGCAGCCACGTGAGCGCAGAGAGGTCGCCCACGCCAAAACGGCAGCGGCCCGCAAGCTCCTCGCGGGAGCCCAGCTTATGGCCCAGCGCCGCCATGGCGTTGAGTACTTCCAGTGCGGCCGGCAGCAGACGCTCCCCCGCCTCGGTGAGCACGGCACGGTGCCCGCTGCGGTCGAACAGCGACTGGCCCAGCGTGGACTCCAGTTCGCTGATGCGTTTGGACAGCGACGAGACCGACAGGTGCACCCGCTCCGCTGCCGTGGCGAAATTGGCGCAGGTGGCCGCCCACCAGAAGGCTTCAAGTTGTTTGACCGAGGGATGGGGCATGTGCAGAGAGATTGTCAAAAAGCGAACAAAGTCATTCTAAATATTCCGCTTTTATTCACTGATGCGGAAATCTACAGTGGCGCTGATCCCTCAACGCAATGACCATCTATCATGCCCGTCTCCACTGCTACGCCGTCTACCACCGCGCCGCGCTCGCCTGCTGTATTGCGCCGCATGCTGTCGCTGCACGACTTTGAGGACGCCGCGCGCAGGCGTCTGCCCCGGCCCATCTTCGGGTACATCGCCGGTGCGGCGGAGGACAACGCCTCGCTGCGCGACAACCGCGCGGCGTTTGGAGACTTTGCCTTCGTGACGCGGGTCCTGCGAGATGTATCGCAACGGTCGCAATCCGTCGAGCTGTTTGGCGAACGCTACAGCAGCCCTTTCGGGATAGCGCCCATGGGCATCAATGCGCTGTCCACCTACCGGGGCGATCTTGTGCTGGCGCGTGCTGCACGGCGCATGGGCATTGCGTCTGTGATGAGCGGTACGTCGCTGATTCCGATGGAAGACGTGGCCCGCGACAGCCCGGGCACCTGGTTCCAGGCCTACCTACCTGGCGATCAGGCACGCATTGAAGCGCTCATCGAGCGCGTGGAGCGTGCGGGTTTTCGCACCCTCGTCGTCACGGTGGATATCCCCATCTCCGCCAACCGTGAGAACAACATCCGCACGGGTTTCTCCACACCCTTGCGCCCCAGCCTGCGTCTGGCATGGGATGGTCTCGTTCGGCCGCGTTGGGTGGCGGGAACCTTTTTGCGCACGCTGCTGCGCCACGGCATGCCGCACTTTGAAAATTCGTTCGCCACGCGCGGTGCGCCCATTGTTTCTTCCACGGTCCTGCGCGACTTCTCGGCGCGCGACCATTTGAGCTGGCGCCACATTGAGGCCATTCGCCGCCGCTGGAAGGGGCCCTTGGTCGTGAAGGGCCTGCTCAGCGTGGAGGACGCGTTGCAGGCGCAGCATGCCGGGGCCGATGGCGTGGTGCTGTCCAACCACGGGGGGCGCCAGCTCGACGGGGCCATATCGCCCATGCGCGTGCTGGAAGACGTGGTCGCGGCCGTGGGCCCGAGTTACCCGGTGCTGGTGGATGGGGGCTTTCGGCGCGGCTCCGACGTGCTCAAGGCCATTGCGCTGGGCGCGCGCCTGGTTCTGGTGGGCCGACCCTTCAACTATGCCGCCGCCGTTGCCGGTGAAGCGGGGGTGCTCCACGCAATCACCCTGCTGCGCGACGAGGTCGATCGCAACCTCGCCATGCTCGGCGCCACGGGTTGCAGCGAACTGGGGCCCCAGCACATCGCGCGCCAGAGAAGCTGAGGGATGGATTGCAAGGGACGGCGGTGGTGTCGCCCTTGTCCGTTCACGATGCGCCAAAGAAAAAGCCCTGCGCTATCGATTAAATAGCATCAGGGCTTTGTCAGTGGCGAGGGTGACATTCATAAAATGTCATGGAAAGCGCATGAATACTGGGTTTTTCTATTTCAGATTCATGAAATGCCCCCAAATGTGCCCCCAAATCGCCTTAGTCTCAAATTAGGTGCCAGCCTCACCGTACGCAACGCATAGAGTACGTCCCCAAGCTGGCCACATCGCAAGCCGAAGCGATGCGGGGCGATCACCATTGCCCAAGCCGCGAATCCAGACTATGGCGATCACCTCGCCCGGATTCGCATTTCAAATGCTTAGTCGACCGTGCCAGAGCTCTTTACCCAGCCCACCGGGGCAACCCAGCCGCATCCGAAGTCCAACCGGGCCTTGACTTCAAGCCCATCGATCTCGAAGCCTTCCCGCTGGGTGATTTGCACCCCCTGCGTGCCGTCTAGGTAGCCATATTCGAGCGCCGATTGGTTTCCAGCCACCAGATACCAAGCGGACTTGCTGGCAACATCCAGGCGAGGTTCAACCACCACCCCCAGGCGGTACGGCTGCACCGTATCGGCAGTGTTGGCGACAAAAGAGGCCACCAGCTGCCGCGCCGTCATTTCCAGCGCCACAGGCACCACCAAATTTGCAGGCTCCTGCAGGATCAAGCCCCCATCCTCTTCCTTTTGCAGCCGAAGGGCCTCGACAGCAACACCCAGGCCCGCAACCGTGAGTTTTTTGTCAACCAAGGAGCTGCGATCCACATGAAACAGCGCCGAACCATCCACCAAGTTCGGCGCGAGCAGGATTGCAGCCAGTTCGTCGGCTTCCCGTCGCGCTGCGGCCTGCGCAAACTTGCGCAGCAACGTCGCAAAGCCCTGCAGGTCATCGTTCACCATGGCCTGGCGGGTCAGGGCCAGAATTCGGCCGTAAGTCGTGAGGCGCCAGCCGTTTTCAGTGTCGTTCAGCGTTCCATAGGTGAACTCGCCATGCTCGCTCACGGGTTCCAGGCTCGGGGCGCCGCCCAGGCGCACAACGCTGCGAGCGCGAAAATCAGGCAGATTGGAAAGACTGGCCACTGCCTTGAGCGGGGCCTGAATTTCCTCATAGATCGAATGCAGGACACGGCCCACCGCACTGCCAAGCAACGAAGAGAAGTCGCTGGTTCCGTGCATGGCACGCTGAATGATGCGGTCGCGGCTGTCCGATGCACTGACCCGCTCGCCTTGCAGCTCCAAGGTGCGCGCTGCGAGGCCTGCAATATCCGTGGAACGGATCACATCACCTTTTGGGCGGCCACCGAACGCGGCAACCAGCGTGTTCTCGATCAGCGTGCGTTGGGCAGGTGCTTGTGGTTCCACGCCCAGGCTAACGTTGGACCCGCCGTTGCGCTGCAGGTCGCGCGCATCCATGGCGTCGAGGATGGCAGCACGTGCTTGTTCCAACGAAGCCCCCCGGGTGATGAGGTCTTGCGACAGGGTAGGAAAGCCATGGCGAGTGCACAGCCCTTCAATGGTTTCACGGTCTTGAGTATTCATGGTGTTGGTCGTTTTGAGAGAGCGGAAGAAACCCGCCTGTGGATCGGCGGGCACGGAAACGATGGAGACTTCGTAGGGCTGCCAGCGGAACATCAAGCCGCCTTCAATGGGGGCGCCATCGTCCAGATGGAGGTATCCGACAGAAAGGCTGCGATGAATGCCCCCCAGCACGTCAGTGCGGACCTGTTGCGCTTCAGCGCTGCTGGCAAATCGCACCTCACCCACCACTCGATCACCCATGGCGCGCAGGTTCTCCACCAGTCCGATGGAGAGCTGCTGCGAGTCGTGCGAGATGATCAAAGGCAGGGGGCTGCGGCTCAGGTCCACGCCGGTCGCTGAGCAGTCCAGCACCTCGGCAACTCCAAAGCGCTGTACGGGCGTCTGCGTGGCGATGGTGCACGGGATCGGTGCGTCATCTGCAACAGCCTCAGCCAGCCGCTCAAATGCGATGGAACGCAGCAAGCGGGGTGCACTCATCGTGGGGCCCCTTGCGCTGCAGCCGTGCGCGCAATCTGCTCGCGTGCTTCGTACAGCAGCACCATGGCGAGGCTCAATGCATCGTCAGGCGAAAGTGTCGCGGTGATGCTGGCGGCACCTGTGCTCAGCTCAAGATGCAAGCCGGCATGCACCTTGAAGCGCGGCCGGCTCGGGGTATTGGGGGACGTTTGATGGTTCATGCATTCAGTGTCCCGCGCACCTCGCGCGGGACATGCGAACGCATTTCACGTCCTGCGCTTTTGGCGGTACGCGGTTTGATCCGACACGATGCGGGCTATCTGCCGCTCGCTGATTTCGAGCCTGCCGCCTGCCTCTTGCCTGGCCTGCATGACCGGCTCAGCGAAGGCAAAGCAACTCGGTAGCACCAGATCATCAGCGCCCAGCAGCTCAGCCAGCATGCGGCGGCTCTCTGGCCTGTTGCCGCCCAGGCGCTGAAGGGCCTGCTTTATGAGCGTGTCGCGCCGAGTCATACGCTCCAGCCGCAGCGGGGCCTCACACTTTCGCCCCTTGCCAGGTCGAAGGCCCAGGTTTGCAGTCAGGTCCGACTTGCCCTCGTACAGAAACGCCCGAAAGGCGGCCCGGAGGTGCGCGGCGGTTCCCGCGTCGAGCGGCAAGCCCCCTTCCATGGCGATCAGCGCTTGGCGAAGGGTTGTCAGGCCGTCAGGCGGTGGGGTTTGCGCTTGCGCCGGGAACCACGCCTGGTGCAGCGCATTTTTGGCACTGCCATTCATCGTTCGTTTCTCCCCGTGTAACGAGCAATGATTTGGTGCTGAAGGTTGATCAGGTATCGGTGAAGCCACTCGCGCGCGGACTGGCCAGGCAGCAAAACTCCCCGCGCGCAAAGACTACTGACGGCCTGCTGGCTGATCCCGACCATTTGCCCAAACTCTTCCTGCGTAACTGGCTGGTCAAACACCACCAAAACACTATTGCTGCTCTCAGTTCTCACAATACAACCCCCCTTAGAGACACGCGCAACAGTCCGAGAGGGCGGTGCGAATTACCCGCACCACGGGTATTCGGGGAGAACCTACCGCCTCGGAGTCTTACCCTGTCGACACATCGACAAAGTCGACAGACCGGGAAACCGTGGGCGCTCAACACACTCGGGGCGGATCGGGTTTGTCGACTTTGTCGACCTGTCGACAGGGGTAGGTCTCTTTTTTCGTAAGTCATTGATATAGAAAAGAAAAGAGGTTCTAAAACTGCCTATGGCGACAGACTCGACTACGCCGACAAAGCCTTGGGGTTGACCGCATAGCAGGTACTGGGTGGTGCACCCTTGTTCTGGCGCTTGAATGAACGCACCACGTCCTGGTGCTCCAGGCGCTCCAGTGCTTTGTGCAGTCGGTCCACGCTGCGGAACCGTCCCTCCTGCGCCTTCTGTGCCTCGCGCTTGGTGAACTCCACACGCTCACCAGCCCGCACCCAGCGCACGATGGCGGCGGCGTCCACATCGGTGGCATCCGTGCCCAGCATCCCGAACGCTGCCTGCGCATGGGGGATCAACAGCCGCGCCAGGGTCACGGCGTTGTCCATGCACTCGAACCCCACTTCCTTGGTATCCAGGCCAGTGGTGGCCACCTGCAGCAGCGCGGCGATACGCGCCACTGCGCCGGGTAGCTTGCTGGTCCAGTCGCTGATGGATTCGTACCGCCCGCCCTCGCCCTGCTCACGCTCGATGGCCTCGGCCATGTCCAGCCAGATCTCACGCGCCGCCTCGCACAGGGTCAGGGTCTTGGGTGCTGCGATGGGCGCGGGCACTCCCTCCAGCAGCTGGTGCAGACGGCGCTCGTATTCGTCGCGCACGCCATCGGGGATAGGTGCCCGCTTGCGCACGTCACGGCTGCCCACGTTGCTGACGGGGATGGCGTACAGGAACCGGGCCAGCAAGCCAGAGTCCCGGAACCTGCGCGAGCTGGCCACCTCAGCCATCACGCCAGGCTGCAGCAGTAGGCCAAAGGACAACGCGGGCTGGTCGATGTGGGCGCTGCGCCCCGCTCGGTCCACGCGCATGGTGGTGCCCGCATGGCCCTGCAGGAACACATCCAGGTTTGATGCCCCGCCGTTGTAGATACCAGCCATGATCAGGAAGATTCCAGCCTCATCGCTGTGCACCGCCATGCGCTCGCCATGCTCCACTAGCAGCGCCTGCAGCCGCTCCGCGGTGGTGTCGCCAGTGAACAGCCGGGGCGCCCGCAGCTCGTCGGGCATGTCGTTTTGCTCGCGCTCGATCTCTGCAGTCAGCGACTCCCGCTCGGTCGAATCCTTGGCCTTGGCCGCGTCTTGCTTGAGACGCTCGATGCGCTTTTCTGCCACAGCCCGCACGGAACTCACGCGCACAATCTCCCGGCGCATGCGGTCGCGCAGCAGCTTTTCCCAATGCACCAGCGGCCCCAGCATCGCATTCAGCACCGCGCTCTTACGTGTGCCACTGGGCGTGGCGCTCAGGGTCCACAACGCCAGCGGCTCGGTGTAGCTGTCGCCATAGGGCGCCACCTCAAACCGGCGCTGCAGCACCGTTGCCAGCACGGCCAAGATGACATGACCGCCAGGGCTGGCGGTGTCTGCGTGCTCTCAGCCACGGCATGGGCCATCGCAGCAAGCCAGTCGGGCAGTACTGTCGCAGGGATATCGGGCACGCGCCGCATGCCCGGCAAGATGGGATCAGGCCACTCTGGTGGCGGTGGTGCAGGGGTCGCTGGCACTGCCTGCTCAACCAGCTCGCGCACAGCCTCCAGGCCATCGACGGCAGCCAGGTCGTTGAAGTCGGTCAGCGATTCGGGGAGCGGGGGAAAGGTCTTTTCAACCATGGCGCACCCCCTCGAATCGAGGCACCGCCAGAAAGCCGCCCACAGCCCGCGCAGCCTCGCGGGCGCGGGTCAGGCCAGGGTTGCCAGGGGTGCGGCTGTCATCGTCCGCACACACCACGATGCGCAACGCTGGAAACTTCGCACGCAGCGCCCGCGCCACGGCGGGCAGGTTGCCGCAGTTGAACGCAACCGCCACCGCGCAGCCCGTGGCCTGGTGTAGCGTGGCCCCGGTGGCGTAGCCCTCGCACAGCAGCAGGCTATCGGCTGGCCTGCCCATGGCGAAGTAGCAGCCCGCAATGCGCCCGCCGGTCAAAAAGCGCTTGGCGCCATCTACACCAATGAACTGCAGTGTGTGCAGCACGCCCGCCGCATCGCGGGCAGGGATCAGCAGCATGTCGCGCAACCGCCGAATGCCTATGGCGTTGATGCGCTTGCGCTCCAGATAGGGATGCGCATTGGTCGCCGGGCGGGCCATGCGCCACAGGCGTTCAGCCTTCGCCCTCGCTTCGCCATGCACACGGTCCTGCTCTATCACCCGCGCCGCCTGCGCGGCCTGCATGTGCCGCTGCATCGCGGCCCGCTCTTCGGGGGTGGCTGGTTTGGCGCCCGCTTCGTGCCAGTTGTGAGACTCGCCCGTTTTCCAACTGCCGAACGCGCCCGCCAGGATGGGGTGACTGTGCAGCACATACCAGCCGTTGGTGCTGCCCGCCTTATCGCCTTCAACGCGGTAGCGGCGCAGCTTGCCATCAGGCACCAGCTCCAGCGCTTTGGCTGGCGCCAGGCCCGCCAGCTGCATGGCCTGCAGCATAGGCAGATTGACCGGGCCAGGCCGCCGCTTGATAATCGTCCTGTCTGTTTTCTGGATAGCCGTCCCGGGTGCTCGCAACACCCCGGCGGCTTTTTCTTTGGCTTGATCCATTTCAATCCTTATGTTCTGAGGTGCATGCGCCAGCGGTGAACCCCGCTTCGAGCTGGAACACATCCCCAGACGTCGAACGCGCCAGGCATTCGCCAGTGGCGGGGTCGTACACCGACATGACACCAGGCCAGTCCAGGCGCACCAAAACCGGCTTGGAGCCTGGCCTACGCATGGTTTTCTGGAACAGCGGCTTTGCCGTGGCGTGCAATGCCGCAAAGTCGCAGGCTTGGGTCAACGTGCGGGCGGCGGCTGCAGTTGCGGCCCGGGCGGCCTTCTCGGCAGTGCTGTCGGTCATCACAGCGCCTCACTTAGCTGTTTCGCAATCCACTGGTCCACCAAAGCGCTGTCCCAGCGGGTACAGCGTGGTGAGAGCCTGCGCGGTGCAGGAAAATCACCCCTGCGCACCGCCGCCCAAATCCATGACCGCCCGCGCTGAATGCGCTCCATGACCTGTTCAATGCGCAGCAGGCTGCGCGTCTGGTCCGCTTGTTGTTTCGACATGCACGTTTCCTCGAAGTTGTTCAACAGGCCCGACCGCGCTGTCCGACTGATCGGGTAGTTCCACTCTGCCGGTCAAGCTGTCGCAAATCCCGGAAAAACTGCGACAGTTTTTTGTCCCCTTGAGTCCACTACAGACCAAGGAGGGACACCGACTGCCCGCAACTCTGCCTAGGCAACTGCGCCATTTCTCGGAAAAACTGTCACAACTTTTGAGATCGAGCGCGGGCGGAGGCCGGCTAAATCAGTCCCGCCTCTGCCATGCTTAACGCCTGCGTGCCGCCCACGATCACGTGGTCCAGCACCCGCACATCGACAAGCGCTAGCGCGTGTTTCAACGCGCAGGTCAAGGCTTCATCTGCACGGCTGGGCTGCACGCTCCCGCTCGGGTGGTTGTGCGTCAGCACCACTGCCGCAGCGTGGTGGCGTATGGCGGCAGCCACTATCTCGCGGGGGTACACACTCGTCTGTGTGAGCGTTCCAGTGAAGTGCCGCTCAAACGCAATCCCTTGATTCTGGGCGTTGAGATACAGGACTGCGAAGTGCTCGCAAGGCTCGGCAGCAAGGTGCAAACGGCAATACCGCTTTACGGCGTCAGCGTCTTGGAAAACATCACCTGGCCCGCTCAGATACCGACCCAAGATGCTGAGCGCACGATCAATGACGGCACGCTCGCGAGCTCTCAGCCCAACACGAAAGCCGTTCGACCCTTCGTTGAGTCCGTATGCAGGCATGGCCTCCCCAGCGCCTGCGCGGCGGCGGAGAACAGGGCGCTTGGCAGGCTTGGCAATTGATGTGGTCGACATGCTCAAGCCCTCCCTTGCGCGGCGTCAAGGCGCCGCAGCGCTGCCAGGGCCTGCACTGCTTTGCGCGTGGCGCCTGGCACGTTGGCATGGCCGGGCTGGCGCAGGTAATGCAGAGCCATCGCCAGCGCGTTGTGGGCGTCTGCGTAGTGCTGAATGGGGTTGGGGGCGCCTGTTGAAGGCAGTGAAGGCGCAGCGCAGCGGCTGGCCAGGTGGATCACCATGGACATGGTTTCATGCTCCTTATCGAGACTGAAACCACCGGCCGCGTTTTCAAGCGCAACAGGTGGACGGGATGTTGAAAACACGGGATAAGCCGTGCGCCAGGTGTTGCCACTCCAGCCATCCCGCCCATAACCATGAGACGCGGCTCAACACCGCATCTGCAAAATCCAGACGTGACAAAACCTCACTGACGGGGAGGTTGCACCGCTTATCCAAAGGTGTTTTCAAGCACCAGCCCCTTTGGGGGTTGGCCGGATTATTGCACGCAAACGCACCGATGACCACATACGAATCACGCGAGATCAAAGGATGGCGCACAAGGCGAGACGAGGAGGGGGAACGCTTGGCGAGCGATTACTGGGGAGCACCTTCGCGCACTCGTTACCACGCTGGAACCATCACTGCGGATGGCGAACGCCTGCTGGGTCACATCCCATGGTTCTATCGCGTCCACGGACCAGAAAGGGAAGCAGCGAAGGCGCACTGGGCAGCCCATCGGGCAGAGCGGACGCGGCAGGACAAGGCAGAGGAAACCGATGACCAGAGTGAGCAACGGCGGGAGCGGCAACGCCGATGGCGCGCGCAGCTCACACCAGCGCAGATCGAGCGCTACAAGGCCTCAGCGCTTGCCCGCCTAGCCAAGCAAACGCCAGAGTGGCGCGCCGCCGAGCTGGAGAAGCGCAGGCAGCGGAAAAACGCTAATCGTGAGCAATACAACGAGACGGACAGGCTATCGGCCAAGCTCAGGAGTGGCACGAGGAACGAGCGCAAGCGTGCAGCCTACGCAGCGAATCCCGAGCTTTTCCGAGCCCGGGAACGCGCACGCCGGACCGCCAACCCTGAGCACGTTCGGGCATTGGCTCGCGCCGCTTATGCGCGCAGAGAGAGTGCATCAAGGGAAGCCGGATGAACACCGGAAACAGCTCACCACCTTAGCTAGGTCATTGCGAGCATTGCATCAAGGTGCGCCCGAACAACCTGATCCGCAGCGATTTGCATTTTCATCAAGCGAGCCACGTGCTCGGTGTGGCCCTCAGGCTCAGTGTCCAGCTGATTTTGAGCAAGTCGAGCCAGCAAATAAGAAATCGATGAGGCGTACTCTGAGAGTACCTTCAAGTCCTCGATGGACATGAATGGAGCCGCCATCCGTGCAGCGACCGAAAGCTCGGCACTCTTGTCTGAAAGCTCTTTAATCCGCCCCATTCTTTCGGACCTATCAAGTGTTGACTCAACCCGGAGAAGTGAGAGCACTTGAACTGCCTGCGGATCCAGAACCTTGTGAAGAGCATCCAGTGCGGCGAACTTTTTTTCGGCGATTTTTACTGCCATCGCCTTCCGAACCTCCTGCGATGCCTTCGCCCGCTCAGCCTCCGCAATCAAGCTGATTTTGTACGCCTCCAGATCACGCTGATGCTTTGCTTTCAGCGCCTCCAGATCTTTAGTCAGCCAGTGCGATAGCTGTGCCTTGCCAAGATAGCCAGCTATCAAAACGAGAGCGCCGCCGCCTGCACTGCCAGCGACAACGGACAAAATCCATTCCCATCCGAATTCCATAAGTCACCTCCATGGTCCAGCTTATCGCACGGCCCGACCGTGACTAAACGCTAGCATCACGGCGCAGGCGGTCAAGGTGGTTCGCCCAATCGCACATCATCGTGCGGCGCTCCTTGAGATACAGCGCATGGTTATAGGCCGCGCTCACTTCGTTGCGCTCCTGATGGGCCAGCTGCAGCTCAATAGCGTGGTGCGCATAGCCCTGTTCATGCAGGATGGTTGACGCCATGCCCCGGAAGCCGTGGCCCGTCATGCGGCCCTTGTAGCCCATGCGCTCCAAGGCTTTCAGGATGGTGTTGTTGCTCATGGGCTTGGCGTGGTCACGCTCCCCAGGGAACAGCAGCTCGCGCCCGCCTGAGAGGGTATGCAACACCTTCAAGACCTCTACGGCCTGCGGCGACAGGGGCACGATGTGGGGCGTTTTCATCTTCATGCGCTCGGGCGGGATGCGCCACTCTGCTGCCTGCAGGTCAAACTCTGCCCAGCGTGCCGCGATCAGCTCGGTGGTGCGCACAAACGTGAGCGCCATCAACTGCATGGCCAGGCGCGTGTAGGGCCCGCCCTGGTACGCCTCGATCTTGCGCAGCAGCTCGGGCAGCTCCTTTTCACCGAGGCGGGCGTAGTTTTCCTTCCTGCGGCTCTTGAGGGTGTCGCTGGGCTTCACATCAGTGGCCGGGTTCCGCTCGATCAGATCGTGCGCCACCGCGTACCGCATCACCTGGCCCGCCATCTGCAGAATACGGTGCGCCAGGTCGATGGCACCCCGGTCTTGCACGGCTTTCGCCATGCGGGTCAGGTCTTTAGCGGTAAGGCTGGCAATGGGCCGGGCACCCAGCACGGGGAAGGCGTCAGCCTCCAGGCGCTTGATGGCGTAGGCGGCGTGGCGCTCGCTTTTCCCGTCCTTCCAGTGCTCCCACCACAGCCGGGCCACGGCCTCAAAGGTGTTGGCCTGGTGGACCGCGCTGGCCATCTTGGCATCGCGTTTGAGCTGTCCAGGATCCTCGCCGGCTGCCAACACCCTGCGGGCTTCATCCCGCGCTTCACGGGCCTGCGCCAGTGTGACGTCGGGGTACACACCCAGCGCCAGGCGCTTTTCCTTGCCGCCGTAGCGGTACTTCCAGCGCCAATATTTGCCCCCGGCGGCGGTCACCTCCAGGTAGAGGGCTTTTTCATCGGCCAGGCGGACGCTGGGGCGCCCTTCGGGGCAAGTGGCCTTCTTGCACGCTGTGTCGGTCAGGGGCATTTTGGGGGCACATTCTTGGGGGCATCGGAAAAGCCCGATTTATGCCCCCAATTGTGCCCCCTGCGAATCGCGGATACATCCGGACAGTAGCGGACGCAAATGGACAAAAAAAACCCCGCTGTCCTATGGGAAGCGGGGTTTTAGTGGACGGTAGCGCTCTGTAGTGGAGCTAATCCTGGCGGAGAGGGTGGGATTCGAACCCACGGTAGTGTTGCCACTACGCCTGATTTCGAGTCAGGTACATTCGACCACTCTGCCACCTCTCCTGTGTGTCGAAGCCTGAGAGTATAGCAAGTTTTTCAGGGACACCAGCGCCTCTCTCTATCTTCCACGCCAAATGCGTTCGCCTGCCGTGGGGCCAGCGCGCGCCGTCTGGTGGAGCTCCTGCCTGTAATTGCCTGTAATCGCTTTGCTTTGCGGGCCTGCCTACAGTCGCATCACTGCTTCAAAAACGCAGTGCCAAGCAACCCAGCGACAGGACATCAGGTAGGAGTCCCCATGGATATCAAGCTGCGATTTGTGAACCAGTCCCGCGACGGCAATAAGTCGGAGGTGGTGATGTATCAGAAGAACCAGCTCACCGGCATGGCCTCGCTGGCAATGGCCTGGAAGGTGATCCGGTTCTGCGGACGTGACTGTTACCACCCCTTTGTTTTCCCAGCGGGTTTCGAAGTGGGCGTTGCCGATGAGTACGGCAATTTTTCACCCCGCATGGCCGCAGAAAACGGCCAGATGCTCAGGCTGGAGTCCACCGCATCGGGGGGGCGGCGCCTGCGGCGTGCGGGGCTGGCCAGTGCCTCCAATGAGCTCGATGTGCTCAACGACTTGGGCCAGGGCGCGGTCAATATCTGCGTCTTCAGGGATGGCCGGATGGTGGGCATGAAGACTGCCGTCACACCTGGCCAGAAGGCCGTGTTCCAGTACCAGCCGGTGCTGTGGATTGGCGTTGCATCCCAGGTAGCGCAGGGCGTGGCGATCAGCTCTGCCGTCATGAGCAATGCGAACACGGAACTGTCGCTCTTGGGCATAGCCAGCGCAGACATCGTGATGTCGGGCGGTGGGCCAGGCGAGGGCTCCACCCCCTACGAATTCAATCTTGAAAACATCGTGCAGATCTGACCATCCGAGCAGGTCTGCATCCACAGAGTTCGCTTTTCGGGCTTCAAGGCCCGGGGGCAAACGGGCAACGCATGGCGTGTTGCCACCACTTTCACCAACAGGAGAAACTCATGGGCGTTCAACTCAATTTCATCAATAACTCCAACGACACGAACAACTCGGAGGTCGTGATATTCCAGAAGAATGTCGCCACCAATTTCGACGAACTGTCGGTGGCCTGGCAGGTCATCAAGTACTGTGGCCAGGGCGACAACCATCCGTTCACGTTTCCCATGGGCATGCAGGTGGGGGCCAGTGACAGCTACGGCAACTACACGCCCCAGCTGGATGCCCAGAACGGCGAACTGTTCCAGATGTCCTTGACCACGTCTGGCGACCGGCTCGTGCGCGCAGGCAGCGGCACCAGTTCCAAGGAAGTGCAGGTGCTCAACGCGCTGCCCAAGGGGGCCATCAACGCCAGTTGCTACAAGGACGGGAAGCTCCTGGCCATCAAGACCTCGATCGCGCCCCAGCAAAAAGCGGTGTTTGAGTTCAAACCCACCATCTGGATTGGTGTGGCCTCCCAGGTCGTGCAGGGCCAGGTCATGAACTCGGCCATCATCTCCAACATCAACACCGAGCTGTCCCTCCTGGGCATTGCCAGCGCGGACATTGTGATGACGGGTGGCGGTCCTGGCGCCAACTCGACGCCGTTCGCGTTCAACCTCGAAAACATTGTGATGTGCTGAAGCGGTGCGTCGGTGCGTGGGGCTGTTCAGCGCCCCCGCGCCGATGCTCCGCAGCCGTCGCCGTCCACCCAGGAAGCATGCCGTGAACGAAATGGTCCAAAGAAGATGGAGCGCCATGGATGGCTGCCTGATCTTCGACATCACCATCAACCGTGCACCCCACGACGATGTCCCTTCCTGTGTCAGCGTGTCCTGCAGTTCGGGGGAGTCGGAGCGCCAGCGGGTCACCGTCACCAGACACTGGCCCGCACAGCCGTTTGAATTCAGATTCTCCTCGGGCTGCTATGTGTCGGGCTACCTGCAGCAAAAAACGCCGGTGCACATCGACGGCGTCCCCAATACGGCCATCTTTGCCGACATCCACTATGGAATGCGAGGGCAGGCGGATGACCACCACTTTGAAGGCCTCATGGCAGCGTGCCCCATGCGTGGGCCCCTTCCGCCCCCTCAGCCTCCCAGTCCATTGCCGCCTGTTCCCACGCCGGTGCCGCCAGCCCCGCCCGTCGATCCCGTCGAGCCTCTGCCTGTCATCAATAGCCATCCGGAGGAGCTGTTTCCTTACGTGTACGTGCGCCGCTGGCCCAAGATCTCATCCTCGGATCTTTTGCATGGCTTTGTCCAGTACGCCAGTGCCAGCCCTCCTTGCTGCAGTTTCTTTGAGGACCTGGTAGCGGCACGCGCCCAAGGCCGTGAAGCCGTGCAGTCACTGGCGCTGCGGTTCATTGACGGAGATGCCCCTTACCAGGGACTCTTCATCGGAGACCTGGACCGCCTTCCCGGGCCCATGGGCCAGTTTGCGTCCTTGCTGGAGCAACTGCCCGCGCCTCATGACAAGCCGCTTGAGTGGCTGGCGACCGCCCGTGCGGAAGTCACGCAGTTGCTGCAGCGGTACGCCCTGACCTGGAGCTATTTGGAGTCTGGAAACTACCTGCAGACCTTGGACAGGGTCTGGCAGAGTTACTTCGCCCTGGTCATCACCCTGGGGTATGACGCTGCCTTGCTGGATGGGTTGACCCGCACCTTGCAGATGGCCCATCTGATCGCGGTGGCATTGCAGCCCCAATCTCAGGGCATGGCGGCAGTCGGCGCCGCATCAGAGACGCCAGCGCCCTTGCAGCCGGCCCCCATCAGTGCCGCCCAAATTGCATTGCTGCGCGAGGCCACCGTGGTGCTGCCGGCCCAGGTTTTTCCTTTGCCCCCGCCCCGCACTGCAGAAAGATCTCCTCCCGTGGCCCCCGACGGTTGGATCGAGCCCTATGCCATTGGCGACTTGCAGATGGTGCGCCAGCGCCTTCTGCGCTACCAAAGCGGAGAGATCGCACGCATAGAAAACGTGATGCGCGGTGAGCGCCGGGAGGTCACGCACAAACGCACCCACCGGCAAAAGGATGAGCAAAAGCAGACCCTGGCCGAGATGCAGGTCCTGCAAAACGATGCAGCGGACGAACGCAGCAATCTCCAGGAAGAGTCGCGCAAGACAGTGGCCGAGGCGACCGAGACCCACCAGTACAACAAGTTCACCAGCAGCTACGGCCCTCCCACGCAGGCCACCCTGGATGGTTCCTGGACCAAGGCCGTGCAGCAAGGCGCCAACCCGGGGCTGGACGACACCACCCGCTTTGCACGCGACATTCTGAACAAGACGGTCAATCGCATCAGCCGCAGTGTCAGCCACACGCGCTCCAGCAGCACGATGAGCCAGACCGAAGATGCGGTAGTCAGCCTGATCGACAACACCGCGGGCACCCGGAGCATGCGCGCCGTGTTCCGCTGGGTGAACAAGGTGTACGAGGCGTGCGTTGTGAACTACGGCCAGCGGTTGATGATGGAGTTCATGGTGTGCCAGCCCGCAGCGGGCTTCATTGCGCAGGAGCAGGCGCTGGCGGGGCAGGACTTCGCCAAGCCGCTGTCTCCGCTGCAAATGGGAGTGGCCACCTTCGAGGACATCAAGGTGGACGGCCCTCGCAACTACGCACGGCTCGGGGCCTACTACGGCGTGCTGGATCTGGATCCGCCCCCGCTGGCAGAGCGCTTCGCCTCGGCCACCCTGCGCAACGGTGAAGAAAAGCAGATCGCCGTTCCCGCAGGGTACGGCGCTACCCAGGCCTTTGTCAGCTGGGTAGGAGCGTCCCCTGGCCAACAGGCGCCTGTCGTGCTGGTGGGGCGGCAAACCGTGACCCCTGGCGCTGCGGCCAGTCCCGTGGCGCTTCACGGAGAGGACGAAACCGTGCCGGTGTCCGTGATGGACTATCCACCCGGCTTCTCGCCACCCGGCGACCAACCGTTGCAGGTCAATGTGGAGATCGGCTGCGCGCCTTCCAGTCGATGCATGGACCAGTGGCGCATCCGTACCTATGCCAGCATCGTGCGTGGCTATCAGGAGCGGATGGCGGCACACCATGGCCGCGCCCAAGGCGGCGCGCCGTCGTCTCCCGCTCCGGCCTGTTCGCCGCTGGCCCGTCGGCAGATCGAGCAGCGTGAGTTGAAGAATGCCTGTCTGCGCCTGTTGCTGGAACGCCTGCTCACCCTGACTGGCATGTCCGCAGGTGCCGCGTGGGGGTCTCCGCCATCGCAATTCATGGTCAATGAGCCCCGCTATCTGCAGTTCTTCGACGAAGTGCTGGAGTGGAATGAAATGGCCTATAGCTTCTATGCCAGCCCTGGCCTGGGCGCTGCGGGCGGGGTGCCGGAGCTGGGGAGCCTTGCGGCCGACGACGATGCCTTGTTCGCCAGTTTCTTGCAGGCTGGTCAGGCGCGCGTGCTGCTGCCCGTGCAGCCAGCGCATGTCCTGGCCTTTCTGTATTTTTATTCGGCGGGCATGCTCTGGAGCGCCCCGGATCGGCTTGCCCCCGTCAATCCGGACGACATCGCACTGGTCAACGACCTCAAGCATGCAGGGCCCCGGCAACAGAGTCCTGCGCACCGCCTGGGGCCGTGCTGGCAGGTGGTGGTGCCTACCTCCATGCAGGTGCTGGATGCGTCGTGCGACGAGGGGGGGGCGGACCTGCCCGCCCTTGGGGGGGCTGCACCATGATCGTGGTACCGGGGGCAGCCAGCCCCTTCTTCCGTCGGCCAGCTCTTGGCGACCTCCCCGTGGGTTCGGTGACGGCGTTTGCTGGCACGTTGGGGCCGCCCGACAGCGCGAGCCCTGCTGCTGCGGTGAGCCCAGCCGCATACACCACCAACCCCCTGGAGGCGTGGGGATGGATGGTTTGCGATGGCCGATCGTTGCCCTGTGTGGACTACCCCGAACTGTTTGCCGTGCTGGGCTACGTGTATGGCGGTGCCGGCGACAACTTCAACATCCCCGACTACCGTGGTTACTTTCTTCGCGGTATTGGCACGGGCACCCGCAACGATCCGGACATCGACCAACGCAGCCAGCCGCCTGGCGGCCAGGGTGCGAGCGATGGAGTGGGTTCCATCCAGCCGTTTGCCGTACAGACGCATGAGCACACCTACAGCAGCGCACCAGCCCCTTCGGCCACCTCCCCCAGTGGAACAGCAGCAGGCGCGCCCAGCGTCGCCAGCACGCTGACCACGGGTGGTCCGGTTGCGGGCGCGGGCCAGGCGCAGGCGGTGCAGGTGAGCCCGAACGAGACGCGCCCCCTCAATGTGTACGTCAACTACCTCATCAAGTTCACCTACGGACTGCTCCCGCTTTTGAGATGACCGCGCACGTGTCCCCAGAACCCTTTCCAAGGAGAAAATTGCATGGCATACACCAACGTCCAATTCATCGGCTACGTGCTCGACACGGCGCCCCAGGTGAACCCCGATGGATCCAAGACCTATCTGGGGTTGAACGATCCAAAGCTCGACATTGAAGCGCGCTGCGATGTGATGTTACGCGCCATGCAAACGGCCCGGGATGCGTTGCCGCAGGCGTCTCCACCGACACCCGAGGGGGAAACCCTGAAGGTCTTCATGGCCCCCGAGTTCTTTTTTCGAGGTGCCTCGGGTGCTTACCAGATGGACGATGTCCAACGCGCCATTACCTCCTTGCAGCGCATGGCGGCCGATGACCAGTGGGTGGACTGGGTGTTTGTGTTCGGCACCATTTTGGGCGCGTCGTCGGCCTCCCAGCAGACGCCGCCGTACGACATCGACCCACTCGCGAGCACCGAGATCTACAACTTTGCGCTGGTGCAGCAAGGGGGCGTGGCGGCGCAGGGCGATGCGGGGGCGCGGATGGTGATGAAGGAGTTGATGTCGGGGGTTGATTTCATCGCCACTGCCGTGAATCCGGGCGGCCTGTTGCTGGGCGACGTGGAATACTGGCCTGCATCGACCGGCGGTGGGCTGGGACGTGAGCAGCAAGAGGTCAACTATGACGGTGCCGGCGTGTTCGAGTTGGCAGGCATCACCTGGGGGCTGGAGGTCTGCCTGGACCACAGCGGCACGGTGCGCCGACTACAGAGGTCGCCGCAATTGCCGGGCCAGAAGCTGATTCAGCTGCAGGTGGTGCCATCGTGTGGCATGGGCATCCAGGCGCCGAGCGTGATCACGCAGGCGGGCGGCTATGTCTTCAATTGCGATGGCTCGGGCGCGGCAAGCCACTCCAACCTGGTGCAGCAGGTGCCACCGTTGGCCAATGTGCCCGTGCTTTGCAGTGCGCCGGTCAGTGATGCCGATGTCGCGCTGCAAAGCACCTCGCCGGTGGAGGATGTTGCTCTCAGTGCCCTCTACGCCAGGGGACCGGGCGTGGTCAATATCTATCCGGCACAGGCCTTGCCTGCACAGCAGGTGGTGGTGGGCAACACCGTATGCCTCGACTGGCCCGCCAGCCCCGACTACCGTTTCATCTTCCAGCTGGTCTACAACAGCAGTGGCAATTTCGTGACGCTGGTGTGCGAAATACGCAGCAAGAAGGCCAACTTCTACGGGAACAACTATTTCCTGCCGCTTTCGCTGCAGACGCAGGACTCCTGGAAACAGGATGTGCGCATCCAGATGACCTTGGCGGCGGGCAGCAGCCCCTATGCTGGTGCCGTGTGGTGCAAGATCAACGTGCCCGGATTCATCTTTGAAGGCAATGCCTTTGAGTTCAGTGCCACGTATGACGGCCCCGCGCCGTTCACCATCTGGCAGTCTACGGATGGCGCGGGCGATGACAACCTGTGACCCTGGCGCCGAGAGCGCACTGCAAGCACTGAGCGTGTCGGTGGGCCCGCAGGCCTTCCTGGTGCGCGCCAATGCGGCCCGGTGCGCGTTCTGGCACCGGGTGCAGGCCGGCGCGTGGGAGCCGCAAACCTTCGAGGTCTTCCGGCGTTTTCTGCAACCAGACCGCTCCTACATTGACCTGGGTGCCTGGATCGGCCCTACGGTGCTCTATGGCGCGACGCTGTCGCGCAGCGTGCATGCCCTGGAGCCTGACCCGGTCGCCTTTGCAGAGCTGGACCGCAACGTGCAAGTCAACCCTGGGCTGTGCAAAAAAATCCATCTGTACTCCTTCGGCATTGGCGCCGAGTCTGGTCCGCTGCAACTCTATGCCGGTGGCCTTTACTACGCAGGGCACAGCGAGTTCGGGGACAGTATGTCGGGCATGTTGGCCGCGCCGGATGTGCCTGGCCAGCCTTGCCACGAGGCGCGTGGTGTGGACATGGAGCGCTTTCTGGACATGTATGCCGGGAAGGACTGCAACTTCATCAAGATGGACATAGAGGGTGGTGAATACGCTGTGATCCCCGGCCTCTGGCGCCGCCTGTGGCGTTGGGGCCCGCCCACCCTTTGTGTGTCTTTCCATGCTCCGGAAATCGCCCGGCGCGAGTCTTTGGTGCGGGCCTGCATCGAAGAGCTGCTGCTGTGTTACCCGCGCTTTTATGCGGCTGCCGACACCAAGGCCGTTGCGCTCGAAGAACTGGCGGACGCGGTGCATGACTGGGGCGACGAAGCCCCTGGCAGCCCCTGGCGCAAGCTGGAAGCGCTGCTGGGAGCGGGTCTGGTGGCGACCAGTGAGGAGTGGTGAATGACTGCTGCACCAGATCGCCAGATCCTGATTGGGGTGCATGTGACAGGGGCGGGCGAAGGCCTGGCCGCCACGCTGTCCAGTGTTTTCGAGAACACGCCGCTGACCTTCGGGCTGCGGATATTGCCGGACAGTGCCGCCGCATCCCAGGACCCGGGTTTGCTGCAGTTGCGGCTTGTCCCTGGGTCTCTGGTGCAGCGGCCCAGCCCGGCGCAGTTGGGGGCTGCTGCCTGCTTCAACCAGCTGGTGAGCGAGCCTGCCGACATCTATGTGTTTCTGGAAAACGGCGTGCGGGTCTGCCCCGGCTGGCTGGAGCTGCTCTTGGCCGCGCTGGACAGCGACGCCAGCCATGGCTTGGCGGGCCCCTCCACCAACCGGGGGTGGAATGAACAGGCCGTGGCACCAAACTGTGGCAGCACCCAGGAAGCGCTGTGGGACCAAGCGGATGCCTTGCTGGCGCGCTATGGCAATGCCTGGGTACCCCTGGCGCCTCTGCACAGCCTGGCGGACTTCTGCTACGTGGTGAAGAACGAGGTGGTGGCCGCCATTGGCGCAGCGGACACGGCGTACACGCAGGGTCCTTGCTGGGAGATGGACTACAACGTGCGCGCCGCCCGCGCCGGCTTCCTGGGTGTTTGGGTGCAGGGCGCCTTTGTGCACCGTGCGCCCCGCTGCGCGGTGCTGGCGCCTGTCCACGATGGACTGCTGGAGGCGAACAAACGGCTGTACCAGGACCGGTTCTGTGCCTGGCGCCGCGAGAGCCACCCGCAGGCGCCGCCCTACCACGACCACTGCGTGGGAGACGATTGCCGCTACTTTGCCGTGCCCGAGCAGATGCGTATCTTCGTGCCACTGCCTGGCAATGTGGAACCCGCACCACTGGTGCCTGCGGCCACCGCATTACCTTTGCTGAGCTGTGTCATGCCCACGCGGGGGCGGGCGGCCTTTGTTGCGCAGTCGATCCGCTACTTCCAGCGGCAAGACTATCCCGCGCTGGAACTCATCATCGTCTACGAGGAGGAGTCCGACCTCCCTGCTGGCATTGATGACCCGCGCATCCGCTGCATCCGAATGCCGGCCCGCACCAGCATCGGCGCCAAGCGCAATGAAGCGGTCCGCGTGGCGTGGGGCGAACTGATCGCGCATTGGGACGATGACGACTGGTATGGCGCGCAGCGCCTGAGCCGCCAGGCCGCGCCCATTTTGCACAACCTGGCGGATGTCACCGGGCTCAACGACATGCTGTTTATGGCCCGGCCGCTGGCCGAGTTCTGGGCCAGCAGCCGGGCACTGTTTCGCCGGTTGTTTGTAGAAAACGTGAGCGGCGGCACCTTGGTCTTCAGGCGCAGCCTGTGGGAGCATCATGGGCGGTATCCCGATACCTCGCTGCGGGAGGATGCGGATTTCCTGCTGAAGACCCTGCGGGGCGGTGCGCGGCTGTGCCGCATCTCGGGGCGTTCTCTGTGCATCTATGTGCGCCACGATGGGAACACCTGGAAGTTCAAGGAAGGCCATTACCTGCAGCAGGCCGCCTGGACCCTGGTGCCTGCCCCGGAATGCCTGTCGGACGATGATCGCGATTTCTACTTTCCTGCCGCCCCCGGTGGCACAGGCGACACTGTTGGCGCTGTTGGCGCTGTTGGCACAGAGGGCTCGCCGACGCCCGCGATGCCGCTGGTGTCGTGCATCATGCCCACCGCAGACCGGCGTGAGTTTGTGCCCCAGGCCATTCGGATCTTTCTGGCGCAGGACTATGAGCCCCGCGAACTGATCGTGCTGGACGACGGGCGCGACAGCGTCGCCGATCTGATCCCATCGCACGGCAGCATCCGATACCTGCGCCTGGACCGCAAATCCACCCTTGGTGCCAAGCGCAACATGGCCTGCGAGTTGGCGCGCGGCGAGGTGATTGCACACTGGGACGACGACGACTGGATGGCGCCCACCTGGCTCAGTTCGCAGGTCAAGGCCTTGCGCAGCCAGGGGGCCGACATCTGCGGCCTGGACAAGGTGTTCTTCTATGCGCCAGACGCGCGCCGGGCCTGGCAGTATGTGTATGACGGGCGCACACCCTGGGTGTGTGGCGGCACGCTGTGTTACTTGCGCGAGTTCTGGCGCAGTGCGCCGTTTGCCGATATCGATGTGGGCGAGGACAACGCTTTTGTCTGGTCGGTGCGGGACAAGCGCATTGCCACCAACCCGGACCAGCACCTGTATGTTGCCCGCGTCCACGACCGCAACACCAGCCCCAAAGACACCTGGAACCGGCGTTGGCACAGTTACCCGGTAGAGCATGTCGAGAGGCTCATTCGCTGACTCTGTTCAGGTCTACTGGAGGGTGACGGGTGCCAGCCGGTACACCGGCTCGGGTTCCGGCGGGTGGGTCTTGCTGGTGCTGGCGTAGGCCTCCATTTTCACGCTGCCAGCCAACTCGTGGTGCGCGCGGTGGCTCAGCAGAACGGTTCCGGGGCCTGCCAGGCTGTTCAGGTGCAGCGTTACGTTGGCCGCGTGGTGGCTGTCCAACGGCTCACCGTGGGCTTGCAGGGTGGCCGTGTGCATGCTCCCTGATATTTCCAGGCGCACGCCATGCTGCACCTCCAGCATGCGGCTTCTTCGTTGCACCCGGATGCACAGGTCCTGTGCCAAGGCTGCTGCCTGCTGCAGGTTCTGTGCGCTGCTGGGGCCCTGCTCGAAGTGGAACAGCATGCAGTCTCCCAGCGTCCCCGCGCCATGGCCCTGGCCCGACTGCACGGCGTTGGCGCACCAGCGCAGCTGCTGCTCGCGAATCTCCTGCAGGTCGGACAGGGCCAGGGAAGCATCGCGGGCGGGGTACAGGCGCAGGGTCAGGCACAGGATGGCGCGCGAAGGAGCATCGACGTTCTGCGACCTGGGACGTTCCAGCGAATCCATGGTGGCCTGCTGCGCCTGGCCGGATGTGGACGGACCTGCAGGGCTCGGCCCTGCCGCGTGGCTGGGTGGGCGAAGTTGGCGCACCTGCGCCGCGCACTGGGCAAGGTCACCGTACAGTTGCGCGGCATCGGCGGTACGCCGGCGCACGTCTTTTTGCAAGGCCCGCTGGAGCAGCGCGGCCAGCGGACTGCCCTCTAGTTCCTCTGGCAAGGCGACGATATCTGTGCTCAGCTGGCGCTGCAGCACCTCGGTCAGGCTGGAGCCCTGGATGCTTGGTCGTGCGCTCAGGCACTCCACGAACATCAAGGCCCAGGCATAGATGTCGGTGGCGGGCCCGCACACCTCGCCGCGCAGCTGTTCGGGTGCGCAGTAGGCGGGCGTGCCCTCGGCTCCCGCGGTGAACTGGGGTTCTCCGTGGTGGCTGGCAAGCCCAAAGTCCAGCACCTTGGCGTGCAAGGTGGTGCCGCTGGAGATCACCATCACGTTCTCTGGCTTCAGGTCGCGGTGCACGATATGGTGGGCATGCAGGAAAGCCAGGGCATCGAGCAGCTGCGCCATCAGCCCCACCGTGTCCGGCAATGAGAGCCGGCCCTGGCGCTGCAGGAATTCGCGCAGCGTTTCGCCAGTCACGTACTCCAGCACGGCAAACGGCACGCCCTCCTGGGCCAGGCCTTTATCGATGAGCCGGACCACATGGATGTGGTGCAACAAAGACAGCACCCGGGTTTCCTGGTGCAGCCGCTGCTGCACACGCCGCCGGTTGGCGGGATCGCGCGCGGCTGGGGTGCTCGGAATCTTGATGGCCACGAACTGGCCGGTGCTGCGCTGCCGGGCCTTGAAAACCTGGCCCGATGCGCCCTGGCCCAGCAAACCCAACGATTGATAGCCCGGCACACCCACGGGAAAACCGTGCGTGGGCACTCGTGTCATTGCGATGGGGGGCAGGCTCAGGCCGCAAGCGACTCTTCAGCGTGGATGGGGCTGATCAGGGCCAAGGGGTCGAAATCGGCTTCCCGCTGGGTACCCCGTGTGATGCTGAAACGCAGGCACCCAAAGCGCAAGGAGCCACGGCGCCTTTCGATCAGCTCGGGGACATGGGAGTCGCCGGGCATGGCCAGTGCAAGTTGCTTGCGCATGCGGAAGATCTGGATGTTGAGGTGCCCGGGCTCCACACCCAGCATCTTCGCCAGGCGCTCCAGCTCGACCCAGCCATGGGCCTGGCTGTCCCGGTGGCGCTGCGCATCGGCCCATCGCAAACGTGCCAGCGTCAGCAGTGCGTAGTGGTGGGTGCGCTCGCCCAGGTCGAACTGCCGGTCTCCCTCCTGCACTTGCAGGTGCACATGTTCCTCATCCAGGCTGACGTTGAAATGCAGGCTCGTGCGTGGACGAATACACGGCGCTGCGCCAACCATGGCCTCCATGGTCGATGTGACCTCCTGCGCCGCAAGGAAGCACCAGGCCTGGTTGGAAAATCGGACCTCGTCGCCGTCCTCCAGCACCCAGCTGCCCTGGGGCGTGGTGCATATCCACCGGCCTTGCTCGGCGCAGTGGATGGACACTTCGGCATGCTGGCCCTGGGGCAGCAGGTTGGACCGCTCCAGTGGCACGGGAGCGCTGTCGTGCCCCAGCGGCCAGAGCAGATTGGCGGGGGCTGCAAGGTCTTCCACAACCCAGCCAGAGCCGTCGTCACGCCCGAAGCCGATGGTGCTTCCCACGCGGAGTGCAAAGGCTCCGCTATGGGACAGCAGCTCGCCATCGAGCAGGGTTCCGTTGCGGCTGTGGTCGTGCAGTTCCCAGGTGCTGCCTGTCCAGCGGATCGATGCATGCAGTTGCGAGGCATCCGGGTTTTCCAGCAAGGTGTCCGAGGAACGGCCTCGCCCAAACACGTGAAGTGTTCGCAAATGGATCTTGCGCTGTGTTGCGCGGTTTTTCAGGATTGCCATCAGTCAGTCCCTCATTTTTTCTTCGTCACACCTTGCGGCGCGGTTTCCTTTGGCCCCGCGCATGGCTGAATGTGATGCCTCGCAGCCCGTGGCATGCCGCTGTGCAGCGGACGCGGGTTTCCTGTCCGGGCGTTCGCCAAGAATTCCCGATGCAGCCCAATGAGTGTGTTGGCGCTGTCCTCCCCACGCAACTACCAAATCTGGTAGTTAACGTTCTGCTTGCAATTGCGCGGGATATCAACGGCGTGACGCCCCGTTGCAAGGCATCGCGCAGCCCAGCCGTTCAACTGATTTTTGACCCCGCTGTTTGCAGGGCCAGGTAGTTTTGGGATTGACTGCAGCGGCACGACGGTGCGAAGAATCTGCTCCCCAGGCCGGCTGCAGACTGGTGTGCAGAGCGGTGGGTCAGTAGCTGTGATGGCGTGTAATGGGCTGTAATCGCCAAGCGAGAAAAGGGTCTCCACAATGTATCGAGCGAGATGCGCTTGCCATCCGCACCGATCCATTGACGGAGAAAACCATGCCTTACCTGTCTGACACTCAACGCAATTTGCTGGCTCCTGCGGGCCAGCCACATCCTCGCAACGGTGCCACGGTGCCAACCTCGCAGCAGGCGCCCTTTGTGAACGCCGCCTGCTGGGGTTGGGCGTTGAATGGTGAATACGTGAATGCCGACGACCCCTACGCAGCCACCACCATCTATACCTCGGACAACGGCGCCTTCGTGTTCAATGCCGAGCGTGTTCCCACCGGTCTGAATGCGGATTTTTTTGCGGTCACCGATGTGATTTTTCCGCAGACGATGCCGTATCACACCACACTGGCCGCCAATTTTGCCAACGCACTGGGTGGCAATGTGGCAGCGCAGGACGCCTGCCGTTTTGCCCTGATGAAGCTCACGGCAGAACTCAATGGGCATACGGTGTTGCCCGACAACGGCTCAGCGGTCTACACCATGGTCATGAAGTCGCCGAGCTGGTACGGCTGGTGCCATTGGGGGATCGGCATCCAGGGGGCAGGCGGTGGGGACACTACCTACCAGCAAAAGGTCAACGGCAGCGTCCTGAACCCCAACACCCTGCAATACAACTGCGGCGTTATGTGGGATGAAGGCCAGCCGCTGACCACGACGATCCGCATTGATGGCCTGTTGCAAACGCAGGTCGACATGCTCAACCGCGTGGTGTGACGCCATGACAGTCCAAACCCGTGGCATCGACGTCAGTCACTACCAAGGCAACGTCAACTGGCCTAGCGTGGCTGGCAGCGACGTGGCCTTCTGCTTCATCAAGGCCACCGAAGGCATTGCTTATGTGGACCCGCTTTTCCGCGCCAACTGGACGGGCAGCGCGGCCGCAGGATTGCGCCGCGGCGCCTACCACTTCGGCCATGCTGGCAGCGATGCAGTCGCCCAGGCACAGTTTTTCTACAACACGGTCAGCGCCGATGGGACGGTGGGGCCTGCGGATCTGCCACCGGTGCTGGATCTGGAAACCCTGGATGGGCAAAACCCCTCCGAAGTCCTGCAGTGGGCCCTGGCATTCCTGTCAGAGGCCGATGCGCTATTCGGGCGCCAGACGATGGTCTACACCGACACCGGCTTCTGGCAAGCGCTTCAGGCGCTGCCTGGTTGCCAGGTGCTGGCCTCCCGCCCGCTGTGGCTGGCCGCGTATTCGGCCTACCCGCACGTGCCACCGCCCTGGTCGTCCTGGACGTTCTGGCAGTACAGCGATGGCTCCTCCAATGGCGGCAGCCCGGTGGCCGGTGTGGCAGGTGCGGTAGACCAGAACTGGTTTGCTGGCTCCGTGGCGCAGCTTGGCCAGCTGGGCTAGCAAGTTTTTTCCTGGGTCAAGTGCCCAGAGGCAATACCAGCCTGAACTCCGCTCCCCGTCCCACATCGCTGTCCACCTCCAGCGTTCCGCCGTGCCGGTGGATCACGGTGTGCACCAGGGCCAGCCCCAGGCCCACACCGCCGATGGCGGGGTGGCTGCGGTCGTGCAGCCGCTGGAAGGGGGCGAACAGCTGGCCCTGCAGTTCCGGGGCGATGCCGGGGCCTTCGTCGCGCACTGACACGATCCAGTGTGCCCCCCGTTGCACGATGGAGCACTGCACCGTGCCTTCTTCGGGGCTGAACTTGACGGCGTTGTTCAGCACGTTGGCCAGCGCGCGGGACAGCAGGGCGCGGTCGCCCACGGTGGGGGCGGTTTCCGGCGCGGTGGCGATGGTTACCTCCACGCCCCGGTCGCGGGCCAGGGCCCAGATGTCGTCCACGGTTTCGGCCAGCACGGCCACCAGGTCCAGGGGCGCCATGCGGTATTCCTGCGACTCGGCGCTGGCGAGCTTGACGAAGTTTTCGGCCATGCCCAGGGACGCGCGTGCATAGCGCTCGATGCGCAGCATCAGCTCGTCATCCGGCATGCGGCCAGGGTAGGCGCGCTGCATCTCCAGCAGCGTGAGGATGGAGGCATTGGGCGCACGGATGTCGTGCGAGATGAAGTTCATCGCCTGGTCGCGCTGCAGCTGGGCGCGGCGCATGTCTGTCAGGTCCACCAGCGTCAGCAGCCAGCCGGCCTTGGCCAAGTCGGTGAAGGGCTTGCACAGCACCAGCAGGTTGCGGCCCTGGGCATCGCGGCCTTCGCTCTGTTCGGGCATGTGGTGGTTGTGCAGTTTGTCCTGCGTGACCAGGGGCTGGCCGGTGCCGGTGTGCACCAGGTCGTGCAGCAGTTCGACCACGGACTGGCCCTGCAGCGGCACCTGGGGGTCTCCGCCCACGTGCCGGCGCGCCGCCATGTTGGTGAGCAGGATGCGCCCCTGCGGGTCGCAGACGATGGTGGGGGAGGGCAGCTGCTGCAGGCTTTCGCTCACGAAGTGGTGCAGGTCGCGCAACTGGCGCGATGCGCGTTCCACGGCATTGATGCGCTTTTCCAGAAAGTCGCCGGAATCGCCGGGGCGGTGCAGCAGCCGCATCGACAGGCCGTCGCGTTGCAGGCGCTCCATCTCCAGCCGCAGAAAGTGTGCGGCTGCACTCAGGCGCCGCCAGCTCCACAGCGGATAGGCCAGCACCAGCCCGGTCAGAGCCGCAGCGGGTGCGAACTGCAGGCCTATCCACGAAGGCAGGGCCACGCTGAGCAGCAGGGTGACCACGCCCAGCGCTGCGCTGGTGAGCAAGGCCACGAAGGGGCCCAGCAACAACAGAGCCAGCAGCGCGCACACCATGGGCGCCAGGTTGAACAGGGTGTTGAGGGCGGTGGCGGCAGGCTCGATCCGCACGCCCGACAGGCGGCCGTCCAGCACCTGGGCCACCACCTCCACGCCGGGCATCAGCCGCGATTGCTCGCTCACGGGGGTGGCAAACATGTCGCCCAGGCCCGAGGCCGCAGCGCCCACGATCACGTACTTGCCGCGAAACGCATCTGCCGGCACCTGGCCGCGCAGCACGTCGATGTAGGAGTACGTGGTGAAGTGGCCGGGGCCGCCGGCATAGGCAATAAGCGTGCGGTCAGCGCGTTGCCAGGGGCCACTGCCTGGATGCTCTGTGGCTGCAGCGCCATCGGCCACCGGTGCGGCGTGCGCTGCATTGCACTGGGGCGAATTGTGTGATGCGGATGTGGAAGCGGCCACGCATTGCAGCGCCATGCTGAAGTGCTGCCAGGACGCGGCGGCGGGCCCTTCCTGCAGGTAGAGGCTGCGCACCACGCCGTCGTTGTCGGGGGCCACATGCACATGGCCCAGGCCGGCTGCGGCGTCTGCAAATGCGGGCCAGGGCAGGTCGGCTATATTGGCTGCCGGGCCGTGACCGCGTCGCAGCACCGGAAGCACCACCCGCCCACTGCGTCGCATGGCGTCGGCCAGCAGCACATCGTCCTCGGGGTAGTCCAAGTCTTCTTCGTTGAACAGCACGTCCATGCCGATGGCGCGGGGCTGCTGTGCCGATACGCGCGCGATCAACTCTGCGTGTAGCGCCCGGCGCCAGGGCCAGCGGCCAATGGCCGCGATGCTGGGGTCGTCGATGGCAACGATGACGATGTCGGGGTGCGCGGGGCGCGAAAGCAGGCGCAGGCCAGCGTCCTGCACCAGGTGGTTCATCCGGCTCAGGCTGTCGGCGGTGCTGAGCCAGGCCACCAGCCCCAGCAAGGCGGCGGCCAGAAGGCTCCATTCCAGGCGCCGTTGCTGGCCCCGGGTGCGTCCGGCGGTGATCATGGGCTCAGAACCCTCGGGCCCGGGGCAAACGGCGTGCGCGGCTCAAGGGCGTGCCACGGGCTGGCCGTTCGAGGTGGAGACCGGCAGACCCGAACCCGTGCTGATGCCCGAGCCGACCCGGATCTGGCGCGGCGGCGAAAAGTCGCTCTGCAGCCCCGTGGGATCCAGCACCTGGATGCGCACGAGGTAGTCGCCTGCAGGCAGGTTGCTGGCGGTCCATGCAGGGGTGTCGAGCTGGGTGTCGAGCACGACCTTGTCAAACGCCAGGTCGTTGGCTGGGGCCAGTTGCAGGCGGAACCGCTGGCCAGGCTGCGCGGGCCAGTGCACCCGCACCGTGGTGTCGCCATCCTGCGCTTGCAATGACTGGGGCGACAGCGTGGCGGGGCGGTCTGCCACCGAGAAGGGCTGGGGCGGGGCAAACGGACCTTGGTCGGCCTGACTGCTCGGACTGTTTGGCAGCTGCAGCAGGCTGGCCGCACGCCAGAAATAGTTGCCTACCGGCAGCGTGTTCAGCGGCAGGCGGCATTCGGTGAGGCGTTGCTCGTCCAGCACGGGCTGGGTGAACTGCGCATCGCGGGCCACCTGCAGGCGGTACCAGGCCACACCGGGCACCTGCGTGCACCGCAGCTCGCCCGTGCCGCTGGCCAGCACCGCGCCGGGCGCAGGTTGCTGGTACAGCGGGGCCACGGGGCGCGTCTTGACTACAAAAGGCTGCACGACCGGTACACCGGGGATGCCCGCGTCGTCCAGGGCGCGCACCGACAGGTAGTAGCGCCCGTCTTCCACGGCTTTCCAGCGCAGCTGGCCGTCGGCAAAACTGCCGTAGCGCAGCACCTGGGTGAAGTCGGCGTCCTGCGCCACCTGGGCCTGGTAGCGCGCGGCGCCCGGCAGTGGTGGCACGTTGATGGCCAGAATGCTCGCATCGCTGAGCATGGCAGGGACGCCCGATGTGTCGGGCGCCACCAGCAGCGGGCGGGGTGCGCCCACGCTGCCATCGGCCGCCACGGCCAGCCCTTGCCCCGGAGCCAGCATCGAGGCGGCTGCCGCAGACGAATTGGATGGGCCAGTGGTTTCTTGTTGGCGGGACTGTACGGCCACCGAGCCGCTGAGCACCGATGCGGTGGTCTGGCCCGATTCACCCATCGCCACGCCAAAGTGGGTGCCGCGCACACTGGTCACGGCCAGGGGCGTGCGCAGCTCAAAGCGGCGAAAAGCCTCGGCATTGGGTGGCACGCTGGATTCCACCGCACCGCTGCGCATCTCCAGCACCGACTGCAGGCTGCCCGCACGCCCCCGGCGGCGCAGCTGCCGCAGCAGCAGTTCGGACTGCGCCTGGACTCGCACCACCGTGCCGTCGGCCAGCTTGACGGAGACAAAAGCATCCGGCCCGACCTGCAGCGCGGTGCCCTCTTCAAGCTTGCCGCCCTGGGTGACGGGCGCCGGGGCGTCGCCCGCGCGGGCTTGCGCGGTGACCGTGCCGTGCACGAACTCCACCGTGGCCGACTCGGCGGGCTGCAGGCGCACCGGAATCCACACCACCGAACCCGGCACCAGGCGCCTGGGGTTGGTCACCTTGTTGCGGGCCTGCAGCAGCGGCCACTGCCGGGGCGCGGCCAGATAGGCCTTGGCCAGGCCTTCGAGCGTGTCACCCTCCTGCACGGTGTGGGCAATTTCATCGCCCTGCGGCGTGGTGGCGGCAGGGGGAGCCGCCTGGGCACTGGTGCCCACCAGGCTGCCGAGGAAACCCAGGGTCAATGCCGCGCTGGCGCGCAGGGCCCAGCGGGGGCGGCCGGTGTTCGTTGCCACGTGAAATCTCCTTCGTGCCGCTCGGTGCAGGCGGGCTGGCGATGGCATCCTGTGAGGATGCCGCCGTTGATAGTTGGGGGTCAGGCCCTTCGCTGGGCCTCAACAGCTTCAAAACGGTAACCCACACCGTAGACCGCCGAGACGATGAAGCCGTTGGCGGGCCGCAGGTCCAGCAGAGTGCGCAGGCGCGAGATGTGGGTGTCCAGCGAGCGCGACATGACATCCGCCACCTGGCCCCAGACGATGTCCTTGAGGTGGTCGCGCGACAACAGTCGGCCCATGTTCTGAAACAGAAACAGGGCGAGATCGTACTCGCGGTTCTTGAGCTCCACGGGCACGCCGTCAATTTCGATGGACCGGGTTTCGGACAGGAAGCGGTAGCGCCCGAACTCCACCATGCCCCCCACATTGGCTGGGTAGGCCCGCCGCAGCAGGGCCGAGACGCGGGCATTGAGCTCGCCAATGCGCACCGGCTTGACCATGAAATCGTCGGCGCCACTGCCCAGGCCTTCGACGATGTCGCGCTCTTCCTGGCGGTGCGTGACGAACAGGATGGGCAACTGGGTGCCCACATTTTTGCGCACCCAGCGCACCACTTCAGGCCCCGTCGTGTCTGGAAGGTGCCAGTCCACGATCAACAGGTCAAAGGTCTCGCGGCGCATCTCGCGCAGGAAGTCGGCACCGTTGAGGTGGGTGTGGCAGACGTGGCCCATTGCCTCCGTGGCCTGTTTGATCAGATCCAGCTGGAGCGCATCGTCGTCCAACGCGGCTATGCGCATGGTTTTCTCCCCTGTCGAAAATGCAATTGCGGATTATTCGCGATAACCGCCGTCTGCGCTGCTGCGCACCGGCCTACCGCCCGGCAGTTGACATTTGTTAACGCTCTCTCGTTCGCCGCGACCGGGGAAGGGGCTGGGGAGAGATTTCGCGCACCAGCCGCATGCCGACCAGGGTGTACCGGGTTTGCGGGCTGTTCCAGTTGCGGTAGCCGCAGCGGGCATAAAACGACCAAGTGTGCCACGAGCCCCCCCGGCGCACGCGCACCGTGCCGTCTGCGGGGCCTTGTGGATCATTGCGCGGGGAGTGCGCATAGTAGGTGTCCCCGTGCCAGTCCGACACCCACTCCCAGGCATTGCCCAGCATGTCGTGCAGGCCAAAGGCATTGGGCGCATAGCTGCCCACCGGGGCGGTGAAAACATGGCCGTCGCTGCCCGCCAAGGCGTGCTGCTGCCAGCGGGGCCACAGCGGGGCGACCTCCTGGTCAAAGGTGTTGGCGGTGTGCAGCAGGCCCTGCGGGTCGTCGCCATGCGGATAGCGGGTGCGGGTGCCAGCGCGGCAGGCGTATTCCCATTCGGCCTCGGTGGGCAGGCGGTAGTGGTGGCCTTCGGTGCGGCTCAGCCATTGGGCCAAGGCCTGGGCGTCGTTCCAGGTGACGTTCACGACGGGATGGTCTTGCCCCTGCGCAAAACCCGGGTTGCGCCACGAATAGCGAGGGTCCCGACCCTCAAAGGCATCGCCGCGCTGGGTGGTGGAGGGGTCGTACTGCGCGTTGTAGCCGTAGCCGCCCGTGCCATCGGCTTCCGATTCGGGCTGGTAGCCCGAGGCCTCCAGAAAGCGCTGGAACTGCCCCACGGTGACCTCGTGCCGACCCAGGTAGAACGCCCGCCGGATGTGCACCGTGTGCGCGGGGCCTTCATCGGTCAACTCGGTAAAGCGCCTGGCCTCCAGCGCCGGGTACGCGCGTGCCAGGGTATCGGGCGGCTCCACGCCTCCCATCGTGAAGCGGCCTGCCGGGACCTGCTGGAAGACCATGCCCAGGCTGTTGGTCCAGGTGGCGGGTGCGGTGGTTTGCGCAGGCCCCGCATGGGCGCAGGCGCAGACCAGCGCGGCTGTCAGGCCCACGCCATGCGCCCTGAGGGGGCGCCGCAGAAACCAGACCATGGCAGGGATCAGGGTTGGCGGTCGGGGGCTTCGCTCACGCATTCAAAAATCAGGCGCGAGCCATCGTTGCGCAGCAGCTTGGGGAACAGCGCCAGCCGCTGGCATTCGCGCGTGGCCGCTGCATAGGCGGGGGACGTGTCGGTGCCGTACACGGGCACGCTGAAGGTGCGGTCACGGCCCGATGCCATGGGCCCCGAGGGGTGGTGGGGGCTGGTGGCGTTGCAGCCCGCCAGCACGGCGAGCACGGAGAGGGTGGCAACTGGCAGTTTCATGGGAGTCTCCAAGAACAGAACGGACAGTTTACGCACAAGGCCCACGCCGACAGCGTAGGCGCATTGCGCGCACACCACCATCTTCTGTCGTGGCCGAGGCGGATATTCTGCGGATTCACCCTAGGGATGCTCTGCACGAATCGAGCGGGAAGTGCGCGCTGCGGATCGGGATGGGCTGCAAGGCGCAAAACGCAGCAATAGCCGTAGCTATTGCGAGTATTTGCAACGCCGCAGACCGCCCGAGGCCGCAGATGCGCACGGCGCGATGATTTGTGAAGAGCCTCCCTAGTGTGGCGTCTCAGAAATAAGTATCAAATAATCGAACCAGCAGCGCGAGCGACAGAGGCCAGGATGGTGTCGGCGCTTTTTCGCCA
>Ga0156173_106_pt1 | contig 32179 bp, 22 predicted proteins | sample RifCSPlowO2_12_FD_107826 | JGI IMG/M metagenome (GOLD analysis project Ga0156173, IMG submission 107826) | Burkholderiales bacterium RIFCSPLOWO2_12_FULL_64_33
TGTACAGCTCAACGGCTCGGATTCGGTCTTCGTAGGAATACATGAACTACCTTCTAGTAGTCCAAGTTTTCGTCCGCACCCCCAATAACACCCCCGGTGGGTTAGGTTTGCATGGAAATCAACAGGTGTGCACAACACGAACCGTCAGCCGTTCAAGTGACCACCACTGCAGATTCGCCCCTTGTGAAGCAGCATCGACTCTGCTCCCACATCAACGGGTCAGGGCCCAGGCTAGATTGCCTTTGTCCGGAGATCAATAAATTGACGCTGATCGCGCATGGAGGATTCCGAGCGGTTGAAGGTGGGCACCATCTTCGGCAACTCGCGATCCTTAATGCGGCTTGTCTGCACCCTCGCCGCAGCAGCACCTTTTGAAGCTGCTTTCTTGGCACTTGCCTGTGCAATGCGGCGGAAAGTGGCCATCACAGTCCGTTGATCGTCGTCGAAGTCGCCGTGATGGGTGGCGCTTGATGCGGACAAAGAGTCATCCGGCTCGGTGTTGGGTGCCAGTACCAAGTCCACACCCAATTGCTGCATCAGTGTTCGATCAATGAAGCGCTCCATGCCCAGGATAGGGCGGCCATCGCGAAACAGTGGAATGCGCGCTTGGTCTTCGAAGGCGTTGGAAACCAGGTACAGCAGGGACTTGTTGTAAATGCGGCCGCAGTTGTCATCCTGTTCAGCCTTGTCCGTGAGGGCAAAGATGGACATCTTTTCGATTTTTTTTGCCTTCAGCGCAGGCGCGTAGTGCTGGTTGAACAGTTCTACCCGGCAGGCGGGGGCCCACAAGGTGCAGCTCTTGACGGGAATACCCCGTGCGCCCAGCAGGCTGACCAGCGGCGCCAGCAGGATGGAACCGGCGCTGTGGCCCACCATGTGCACCTCCAGCGTGGGCAGCCGCTTGCGCAAGGCCAACAGCAAGTCGGCCACTTGTTCAGCCGCGCCCCCCTTGTCGCTAGCCGACATGGCATTCTGCTTCATCTCGCTCCAAGCAGATTTGCCGGACAGCGTGCGCGCCAGCGGCTCCAGAGCATCGTCGAGGCGATCCAGCATGAAGTCCTTGGCGGCATCTAGAGCTCCCTCAGGCTTGCGGCGACTGACGGCATCACGCAGGATGTTGGTGACGGTGGTCCAGTAGTCCGAACGCCAGATGAAGGCCAGTGGATAGACCTCGCCACCCAATAGCAACGGACGGTATTCGGCCAGCCGCTGCACGGCGGCTTTTTCGCCCACCAAGCCTCCGTGGGCATAGAGCAGTATTCGCGGCACCGCCCAACCACCGGTCACACGAGGGATATCTTCGTCGAAAACACGCTGGAGCTCCTCGGTCGAGCTGCCGTAGTCGCCACCGGCTTTGAGCACGCCATTGTTGCCTACACTGATGATGTGTGGTCGCAAGTCGGCGTAGGAATAGCTGGCGGACTGCGCCGCAGCAGTGGTGTGCACCGCTGCAGTGGACTCCGCCCGCCGCAGCGTGACAGGAGCACCAAGACGGGCAACCCATACGTCGGTGCCATTCACGAGCCAGTCGTCGTAGCTCAATAGGCCGAACCCGCTACGGCCCCATCCGGGTCCCCATGAGTTCTGAATCCAGAAACCGCGCTCGTCGTAGGCGACGATGGCAAAGGCGTGCCCACCCAGAATGGAGGACGACTGCGTGATCGCACCGTCCGCGCCCACATGTGACCACCCCTCATGGACGGTGCAGGTCGCGTACAGAACGCCCACTTCGGCTATAGCCGAATGCATGGCTACCAGATCCTTGTGGTTGACCCGGAAGTAAGCCCCCAGCGGACGGCGCAGGGCATCAGCCACGCGCTCGTCATTCAGGCCTCCGAGGTCCTGAGTGGCCAACTTGGCGGCCTTCTTACCCGCTCTGGTAGCGCCACTGGGGTAGAGCGATTCGGAGCACACGCCATGCTTGTGCCACCCTTTCATGGCCCCCCGTGCGCTGGAGCCAGAATAGTCCTCGCCCGGCCATTCGTCATAACGACGGGCCAAGTCGTACATCATGCGCGGACTCACTGCCGTCGCATCGGGTACCACACGCCGACGCAGCAGCAGGTAGTGCGCCACTGTGGCAAGCCCGTAGCCAGTACATGCCCCTTCTGCGCCTTGGTCGAGGATTGGCACCTCGCTTTCAAGGTACTCACCCAGCGAAACGTGCGTGGGCACCTCGATCAGCGTGGGGGTATACATCTGATCGCGGAAGTCCAGAGTGTCCGGCCGGGCATCGAGTTTCCGCGCAGGAGAAGTGCCTGCCCCGCCCTTTCCAGTCGCAGCGTTCGCCTTGCCAGAATCGCGTTTGCCGCTTGCCTTCTGCACTGCCGATGCGTCGGGCGCGGCCTCCACGATGAACTCCCGCCCGAGTGACAACGCCTCTGCCGCTATGGCGGGTGTGGCACGCTTAGCACCTGCCTTGGCCCCACGCTGAGTGGACTGTACCGGGCCGGCAACCGCGTCGGGCAAACTGCCACGCAAGACCTCGAGCGCCTGTCTATAGAGGCGCCACCGATCATCGGCACCATTCTGACCTCCGTTGATGCGACGCGTGATTTCATCAAACCGGCCCGAATCTGCCAGCGCGTTGAGCCCATTGCGCTCCCAGAACAAGCCTGCAATCTGGAAACCCACCACAGGGTCGGCTGCTTGTTCAGGCTGGCCGACCAGATCCAACCCCAGCAGTTCGCCATAGCGGGCATAGTTGGCGCGGCCGGTGATCTGGATCGGTCCCCGGCCCTTGAAGCGACGCCCGTCGCCCGGTTGCGTGTTGCCGAGTTTGCGCGCCAACTCGCTGGGAGGTTCGTAGCGTTGCTGCGCGGTGGTTGGGCCCCAGAGCTCCTCCAGGAACTGCAATTCTCCCGACTCATGGCCCAACTGGGCTACGAAGGCAGCAGCCCGCTGCAGGTTGGCGTCGATCTGATGAGCCGCCATGGCATCGTTGAGAGGCCCCAGGCACTGGGCGCGGCGACGCGGGGATGCGTGTCGCATGATCTGTGCGATCTGGATATCAGTCAGCATGTTTATCTCCTCCTCAGCCTGCGCTTATGTGCGCTGGTCTATTTTTCTATGCTATTCGGGCGCTTCTACGCTGGAAATCACCCGTATTGGGTATGGCGCACGATCAAAACTTGCCATAAAGTACCGGGCTCCGACCTTGGCTGAGCTCAAGGTCAAGGCCCTGGAGTCTGATTGCCAGGCCAGGCCACACTGTCAATTCCACAACGGTATGCGCCTATCCATTTGGTATGGGACAGGCAGGGGGTATTGCGTGACCAAGTCGATCGTCTCACGACCATTTCTCTGACGCGACACCTGGATTTTTCCCTCATACATCAAGCGCTCCAGTGCCGCATTAAGATTGTCGGCCGTGCGTATTTCCCTCGGTCCGAAACGCAGCAACTCACTTCGCGTGAAGCGCCGCGGCCCAGGTGCCAGCGGGGTACGGCACAGGTATTCATAAGCAGCATTGGCCAACTGCTGGGCCTTGACCTCCTGAGGAGGCTCCCCAAAAGCCACCTTAGCCTGCTGCAGGTGCCACGCCACAACGCGGCATGCAGCATCCACACAGTGCTCTGCGATCTGGGGACCGTCTGAAGAAAAGCTGTGGAATACGGCAGACAGGCGCAGTGCATGCTCAGCAGCACGCATCACAAAAGCCCGTACGTCATGCCAAACCGGTTGGGGAGCACAGCGGTGCTCCATATCGTTCGCAAAGCTGCTCCATAAATTGGCAGCCTGCGGGCTCAGTGTGAGCAGTAAACGCTTGCCTTCGTGGTTTCCAAGACCCAATGCGTACTTACTGAGCAGTGACCGGACCCGGTCATTGAACGGAGCCATCAGGACGTCAGGGGAGTGGGTCGGGGCCATGAGCATCCCCTGGGGGAACGGGTCAGTGCAAAACGACATGAGCATGCGAGGCAACAAGCCAGACTCCATGAGATCCTGACCTTTTTGCTTCATGATGCGGTCAAACGTGGCACCTTGGGTCAGCATGCACGTAGATGCCCGCGTGTCCTTGACAATCACGGAGCCCTCCTTGCGCGTGTTGTGGCGAATCGTTGCGCCATCAAAGCGCTTGCACCAAGCAATCAAATCAAGACCCCGAAAAAACGCAGCGCCCTCATCCACGGCGAAGAGAAGAGATTTCGCGCCGCCGCGCAATACATCAACAACCCCCGGTTCAGTCGCCTTGTCAAGCAAGAACTGATGCGCGACTACTGCGAAGTCCGGGTCCTCTTGGGGGGTACCGGACAACAGGCCCTGTTCGAATTCCTCAAACATCGCCGTCGCCTGGTTCAAAACGGAGGTCTTGCGCCCCCCCGATGGCGCCACCACACCAAAGAACATGCTGGTAGGCATGCGGTCTTCAAAGTTTGAGTAAGGCTTCTGGACGTCCGACACTCCTTGCACAGCTGCAGCGGCAGACGCAAGCACCACAGGTGCAACGAGCTCCACGGGGGCCTTGGTCATTGCGCAGACGGCATAAACGGCATTGCCGAGCTCTGTTGGGATAAAACCCACTGGATAGCCTGTTTTTTGATACCAAAGACTGTTCATTTGTTTTTACCTGGTCTATTCAAAGATACTTTTCCTTGCGGCCCACGAACATCAAGCACCTTACGCATTTGCATTTGATACTTGCGCGCCGGTCCCGGCTTATTTTTTTTAACCTTGTGGAGCCTTGAACTACCGAAGGATCGCATTTTCTCCGGCAAGCGCAGCTTCAGTGTGAGGTCCACCTTCGTCAAGTAGTCGCAATACCGACCCAACACATCCAGGAGTTCAGGGTCGTTGTAGTCCAAGACCCGCAGACCCGTTTTATTCGGCAAATCCAAAGCATTGACATTGAATGTGTAGCCTTTGTCTTTACCGATGGCTGCATCCCATGCATCCGCAATTTGACGCGGGACATTTATACGATCCTGATGCTTGTTGCCGTTAACCGCCAGCAGCCAGTGAACGTGCAAGCCCTTGACGTCGCCACATTCGATCTTCCAGGCATAGAAAGCCAGGTCCTTGCCGAACATTTTCTGAAGAACATCAAGCATGATCTTGCGAAACTCACTGACCTCTGCGCACTGCAAATGGAAGTCTTCTTGGGACAAAAATTCAGGCAAGACAACCGGGTAAGTTTTACGATACCCCCAATCGAGCCGGATCAACAGATTACTGTTGTTCTGAGCAGCCCAAGCGGAAGTCGCCACCTTCATCAAATGCTTATAACGGTCTGTCGCATTTCGCTTGAAACACTTGATTTTCTCTCGCACATTCTTAGACAAGAGTGCCTTCCTCATTTTTAGTGCAAGATCGTTAATCGCGTCGTGCGCTGCCACCAACCCATCACCCGATAGCAAATCAAATTGCCAATACTGATAGGGGATTGGTGCAATATGTCCGACACCATCCACTTCACCGCCATCGGACGATACAGCCGCTTGTACAACTTTGATGATCAAATCCACCTCAGGGCAGAATTCATGGCACTTCCAGAAGGGCTCGTCCGGTCGCTCTTCCATCAAAACCGCCGCATGACGCAGTGCACGGACCATACGCAAGCCCTTGAGGTTTTCATGCTGCTTGGAAGAAGGCTTGCCGTAGAACTTGCCAGAGAAAGGCGGATTGAAGTCAGGCGCCATCAAGTCCTGAGCGAAACGATCTATATACGACATCTTCATCCAGTTTTTCTGATAAGGACCAACATTCAATTGATCAGGGAGATTCTCGTAGTGCTCCAAGAACCGAGGGATTTCAGTCATCATTGGCACATAGCCATCTACAGGTTTTTTCACAAAGACTCCTTATGTGAGGGAGACACCCTCTCCCTCCATAGTTGACAAACACACTAGGCACATTGATAAATTTAAAACATCGTTCTTGGTTGTCTTGTATGGCTAAGGAGCCATACAAAACCTCCACAACATGCATAGATCTATAGAACCTCTTTACAAGACTCCTTATACAAGTGCTTTATATATGGTATCTAAATACCTAGTTAAATCCACCGAAACATTCACCCATTAAATATACAGAAATAACACACTCCCCCTTTGCGAAGCAAATATTACAAAGGCAATACAACCATCCAAATGGACAAACTAATTAGCACCCCTATTTAGACAGAGCGTGGATTTTTAGACAAAGCTTCGATATACGCCATGACATCAGAAATCAGAAAACCAACTGCACGTTTACCGATTTGCATCGATTTCGGAAACAACGGATCGAAGTAAGGAGAAGATGGCTTCTCTCGCAAATAAGTCGTTGAGCGCGAGATCCCCAAGAGCGCGGCCAACTCGCGTCGACGGATAACCAGCTTGTGGTAGGGAGGTTTTTGCACTACCCTAGTCTGGTTCAGTGATGGTGAGGGTTTAAGGGTCAATATCAGCTCCTGAAGTTATGAGCTGTAGTACACCTCACCCATTCCGATTCGAAAATGCACGTGCGAGTGCACCTGCACATGCAGGTGCGTTGATCTCAACGATCAAATGGTGTTAGCTGCTGGGGATTGGAAATTAGGGGGGCGGACAACCACTCGAGCGGGCAGGCGAGTGCCAGGATTTAGCTTCCCCCTCCTCTGAAAATCGCAGGCGAATGAAAACTAGGTTCGCAAGATCGCAGCCGCGCTCACAAGAAAAATCTCGTTGCTTGAGTCATCGCCTAAGCGCGCAACCTGCGAGAACCATGGATAAGCCGGGCAAAGTACGTTGCGTCCAAGCGACAAAAACATTAGGGAAAGTCCGCACAATTTCCTCAGCTTGATCTTCCGCAGCGCCAGCCACTCAAGGCAATAGAGCCATGGACCAACACACCTGGGATTGGCCCCTGCCCTACTCAGTGAGATGAACCAGGTTGCTTGCTGAGCAGCGCTATCGCTCATTGGCTGGTTTGCCCAACGCACATGCCAGCCCGAGAGGCCGTCCCCTGCGTTCAGCGAGACCATGCAGCGCATCCACTGCCTGCGACTGTGGACATGAGCGATCCAATCACTGAGCAAGAACTGCGTAAGCGCCCGCTGTACCGCCGGTTTGCAGGCTCGCATGGCCCTGCGCACGTGTCCGATGAGGCTGCATCCTGCGTTTCCGCCATTTCATCTGTTTGAGAAGCACCAGGTGCCCCCCGGGTGCTGGCCGCTTTCAATACATGACTCTCCGAGCATGGCTGAAGCACAGGACTGGCATCATCGTGGACGCCATCACTATTGCTGCGCACGGCTGAACCAATAGCAAGGAGGATGAGCGAGACCCCGAGATGCACAGAACCATGAAAGGCAACCAATGACGCTTCGGACTGGGGGCACACGTTGGTGTGGATGTCAACTCGGGGCTGCTGCACACCGTCATCGGCACAGCCGCCACCCTATACCGGTCGGCCAGTTCCGCCGTTGGGCATCGCCCCAGGTCGTTCCCCGCCCCCCTAGAAAAGCACTTTCTGCGCACTCGTCAATGCCACAAAGCTGTTGCCCAACGGCTGAAGAATCGCATCGGCAATGGGCTGGAGTTGTTTGACGAGGTAGTGCTCATAGTCAATGCGGGCCTGCCGGGCCTCCAGAGGCTCGGGGCCGCTTTGCGTCATCACATACTCGATCCAGCCTCCACGCTGGTACTGCTGCGGACGGTTCAGCTTCGCGTTGTGTGCGTCAGCGATGCGCGCCGCGCGCACCTGGGGCGGCACATTGACCTCGTAGGCATCGAGCCGGTGGCGCAGGCGTTTTCGGTAGACAAGCAGCGCATCCATCTGGCCATCCACCATGGACCGCGCATAGTCGGCCACGAAGTCGCGATAGGGCTCACCATGGAAGATGCGTGACAGCAAGCCTTCCTGGAATTGACGCGCCAACGGGGTCCAGTCGCTGCGGGCCATCTCCAGCCCGCGATAGACCATATCCTCCCGGCCCTCTTCATCGACGCTCAGGCCGGCGTAGCGCTTCTTGCTGCCGACATCCGATCCCCGGATGGTGGGCATGAAGAACTTAGCGTAGTGGGTGTCGAACTCGATTTCGAGGAAGTTCTCCAACTGCTGCTCTTCTCGCAGCTTACGTGTCCACCAGGCGTTGATCTCCTGCACCAAGCTGGCCGCGATGGCGTGTGCCTCCGCGTTGGGATAGGTGCGCTTAAGCCAGATGAAGATGGAGTCAGTGTCTCCGTAGATGACCTGGTATCCGCGCTGCTCCACAAATGCGCGAGTGAGCTTCATCACCTCGTGGCCGCGCAGGGTCACGGCGGACACCAGCTTCGGATTGAAGAAGCGGCACTCGGACGCACCCAACACTCCAGCGAAGGAGTTCATGAGCAGCTTCAGGGCCTGCGACAGCGGCTGGTTGCGCGCCCGCTTGGCCTCGTCCCGGGCATTCGAGAGTGTGGTCACGATGTCCGGCAGACAGTGTTTGTCGCGCGAAAACAGCGTGCCTTGCGGCCCCTGCACCAACCCGGTCTGGATGTCGGCGCTCTCTCCCTCGGCCAGACCCACGGGGTCCACCAGAAAGGTCCGGATGATGGAGGGGTACAGGCTCTTATAGTCCAGGACCACAACGGAATCGTAGAAGCCCGGGGTGGAGTCCATCACATAGCCGCCGGGAAAGGCCTTGGCTGCGATGTCACCCACGTTGGGTGCCACGTAGCCCAGGCGGTGCATGCGCGGCAGGTAGTGATGGCTGAATGCGGCGATGGAGCCGCCGAAGTGATCTATCTGCAAGCCCGTGGTCTGGGCTCGCTCCAGCACGAACGGCAGCAGCTCCAGTTTTTCGAAAATGCGCAGGACGAGCGCGCAGTCGCGGATGTTGTAGCTGGCCAGCGCTGGCTTGTCTTCCTGGTAGCGCCGCTCGATCTCTGCCATCTTGTCGTAGGCATCGCCGATCTCCTTCCCCTCACCGAGCAGTTTCTGTGAGACCGCTTCAAGGCTGAACGACGGGAAGCTCCACATGCCCGCCCTGAGCGCTTCGATCCCATCGACGACGACCCGTCCGGGCATGGGCGCGAACAGGTAGCCCTGTCGGCCCGGGTGCGTCCGCCACGCGATGGGTCGGCGCTCGCGTCCGAGCAGCAGTTGCACGGAGTTCGCATCGGCCGCCTTCTGCAGCACCCGCAGGTCGAACTGGATCACACTCCAACCGACGATGACATCCGGGTCGTAGTCCGCAAACCAGGCATTGAGTTGCTCGATCATCTCCCGGCGAGTCGGGCAATAAACAAGCCTGAAGTCCATCGGCGACATAGCTGGCGCCGACACAGACTCTGGTGCTTCCCCCAGCATGAACACCACCCGGTCGCCTGCAGCATCTAGTGCGATGGAGTACAGCTCCTCGGTCGCGCTCGTCTCAATGTCCAGCGACACCACCTTCAATACCGGGCGCCAACCGGACGCGGGCTTCAACCTGCCGTCGAGAATGGTCGAGCCTTCGCGCTGGCCTCCCTCAACCAGGACACCGGCTGTGATGAACCGCTCCATCAGGTAGCGGTCGTGCGGGCGGATATCCGCTTCGTACAGCGGGATTCCCAGAGGCTGGAGTTCGCGCGTGAGCTTGCCCAGATCGCGGAACCTGCGGGCATAGACACCGAGGACGGGCTCCTGCTCGAATGTCTTCAGACCGAGTTCCTTCACCTCCAAGCCCTGCAGGTTCGCCAGCGTGGCCGGTGCGGCAGCCCGGTGGCAAACAGGCAGAAAGGCGACAGAGCTCTGCCGGGGCAGAAGCACCTTCTTGGGCCCGTCGTCGGTGGCCAGCCAGTATTCGATCTCGGTGCCGTCTGGGAGATCGCGCCAGTTGCGGGTGAGGAGGAAGCCCCGGAGTTCGGTGGGTGCGTGGGCGGAGGACATCAGGGAAAGCTGAGGAGGCTGGCGCGACAATTCTGATGCCTTGGGCGAGATGCGAGATGGTCAAGAGGTGCGGTTGCACTCTTGCGCATGATACTGATGTTTTGTACAGTATCCAAAACTGCCACCGAGAAGGCTATGCCAAACCAACCCGCTATGTATTCCGTCCTGCCCGGCCAGCACCCGCATTGCTGCGGCGTATCTGGGCGTGGCTTTGAGTTGCTATTGAAACTCCACATGGGCCAGCCTTCGCCGTCCGCCATGATGCCCCGCTGCATTCTCAAATCTTGCCCCACCGGGCTGTGCGTAGCCTGAGCGAAGTCAGGGGTGGGGACTGTTTGTGCCGACCGTTCGAGGCTGAATGCGGAACTTGAGAGTTCAAAGGGGAGTGATCGCGGCCCGCGCAATCGCGCCGTTCATGTTCAACAAGTGTGACGGTCCGCTGTACACCAGAATGGTCAATCGAGGCGAGGTGGATCGGCTCAGGTAGGCACCGAAAACGGACGATGCCTCCACAGTGCTTGAAGTTGTCGGACGAGACGCGTTGCCTCCGCTGCATTGGCGCCCAGAAGACCGTCCAAGCCGATTAAACTTGATCTTGAACATTTCTCGCTTGGCTGCGTTGGATGATGCACCAACCGATGTCATTCGATTGCGAAAGCATAAAGAATTAAAACTCCCAATATGACCAAGCGACCGGGCCGTTCGACTAAATCAAAAGCCCAAAACTTTCAAGCAGCCCTGATGAGTTTCCGGCGCCGTCTATATGCTGCGAGAACTATCCGCGGAGGCTTGAGCCGGGCCAGGCAAGAAGTGCCGATTGAGTATATTCCGCCCATCGTTGCGGAGCTTCTACGGGATCGGATGTTTGCAGGCCAGGTTGCCATAAACCCATTCCCTGCAGACTTTGATAAATTCAATAATCATACTAGGCTAGCAAGTGTCGATTCTGATCGAGAATTTCTTTGGACTGGGGCGGTTCTGAAAGGCTTCTCCGACGAAATAACTTACTTCGTCGAGCAAAAAGAACTATATGAAACAAACTTCTCGGCGGGGAAATTCCAGCTTGCAAGCGATTCTTTGGATAAAGTGTTTGGTGAATTGGGGGTTTCTTTGTGGTATCTAGAGAATAAACTCCAGTTCCTACATCTCACAGAGGGTCTTGCAGCACAAAAGGAGTTTTTGGAAAAAACGATCAGCAATCGAAATATTGATATTTTTGCGGGACTTTTTGGCTATTACTTCAGCATCCGCAGTGAAGACAACTACTCATACAACGAGCTTGTTGCTGAGGCAAGCGAGCTTTTGAATGGAAAAGGGCTAGGAGACTACACACTATTTCATGTGCTCCCTTACGACCATACCGAGATTATTGAACCGTCAGGGGTCGTATCGTGGGAAGAAAGCCGTCCGATTGTGGACCGATACCTCGCTTTCGTTTCCATGGCTCAGCTGCAGGTAGCACGCCACTACGAATGCGATCTCGGGCACATCCGTCGCGCTGTTGGCCTGCTAGATAAAGTACGAGATAAGTCACTCAATGGGATCAGAAGGGTTTTAGGCGGTCCAGTTGAAAATCACAAATCGGGGTACTCTGATGAACTTAAACGATTTGACGACTACACAGAAGGACGTTACGAAGCTTGTTTATCGAAGATCGAACCGTCTCTGGAGCTTACTGCCAGGGCCGCCGCCATTACCGGGACCAGGCTTGATGGAACTTTCGAAGAAGGCTCACTTGCTGTAGAGGCAGTGTCTTGCCTGTCGCAGATGCTGATGGTTAGTCCGGGATATCTGACGGCTAGGTCGCGGCTTCAGAAGATCTGCATGATCTGCCCGCGGCACTCAATCTCGACTGAGATTGTCACCTTTCTGGAGCGCGCGCAGGACAACGTAGCGAATGATGCCGAATACTCGGAACTTGAACGCTTTGCTGCATTGCGGTCCCCCACCGCTAATCCTTGGCATGAGGATGCCCTCGAGTCATTAGGCATACCACGCGAGCTATTCGAGACCTTTCCGTCCTCCAGCTCCCTCCAACTTCGAAAGGCCTTGCAACTGCCAGTTGCGGAAGCTTTCAGCCTGCTCGATTCTTTGCAGCTTACAGAGGATCGCAGAACGCTATACAAAGGCCATGTTGCGATGCGACGAGATTCCTATATGGTTGCCGCGCAGCACTACAAGCAGGCGACTGCGTCGAGCAATCATTTCACGGTCAATCGCGCGCGAGCGTACCTCTACAAAGCGCTCCTTGCAAACGGCGATATCGAAGAGGCGCTTGATGTAGTAATCGATCACTGCCTTGATAATCCAAGTTCCTATCGGCTTTACCCCCTTGAAAAACTGATCGATCAAATCAAGGGAAATCCATTGATCTCGGCGTCGATATCTTTCGCTATCCTTCTTCATCTTGCTGCTCGGAACATCTCCTCAAAGTGGGAGGGTGATATCTCCGACGCCTACGAAAATATTATGGCTGCGATGAGTTCGTCTCGGCCAAGTCAATCGATCAATCTAGCAAGTGGAGTTGATAAGCCTAGGCTAGTTTATTTCTTGCGATACATCTGTGTGCCGCGAGTTTTCGACGACACCATTGATTTTTCTAGCGTTTCGGAGATTGACGAAGAAAGAATAGCAGTATGCCAAAGACTTATTGCTCTCGATCCAAACAATTCTTCCGAATACGCAACCGAGATTAAAACAATTACTCGCGAGACGAATATCTACCAAGCTTTGAAGAAGGTGGAGTCAAGCAAGATATTTGTGGATGAGGCTGGAATTAGGGCCGCAGTGAATTCGACGCTTAAGGATGCCTTTGAACGATTCCAAAAGTTGTCCCGGTCTCCTGGCCTAACGTATCAGGCCGAAAAAATCTCTAAGCTCCTAGAGGGATTAATTAAGGACAACTCATCTTTCGACTTGAAGAACCTGCGCCTACCTGCATCGGAGAGAGAAAGTTTGTTCGTAAATATGTTGGCGGAGTTCACTACTCAGTTTGCATTAAACCCGGCTTATGGGCTAGATACCCACTTGAGCACAACAATTCGGCATGGATCATTTGAAGGTCATATTCGAAGCCCGCTTGCCGCGCAAGACTTGCTGTGTGCCGTTAGCGGTTCCGAAAATAATTATCTAATGCCAAGACGTTGGGAGCTGGCATTTGAAATGGCGAGTACCGGACAGAGAGAAGAAATTCTTCGTGCGCTTAGCAGGTTTACTGGGCGAGTCCAAGATCAGCTGGAGAGCTATTTGCGTGAACTCTTGCACGTGCGTGGCGTGGATACGAACACAAAAGGGCTCTTTAATTTCATGGTCTCCAATGACGAGCAAAGTGAACTAATGAAGACCTTGGGAGATAATACCCAGTATGCAGAGTTTGTTGATAGGCTTTTTGCATTCTCTTGGTCTAGCGTCGAGCGATCCCTTGAAAATGTGCGCAATGAACTTCAGAAGAGTATGCTTCCAGCTATGGATTCAGCTGTAACCTCGCTTTTGCATTCGACGTCGCACCTATCGGCAATTGAGGGATATTCAGAGTTTCGTGATGCCGCGATTAACGCTCGGACCAATCTGCAGTCTGCGATTGAAACCGTATCGAATTGGTTCCAGCGCCCCCTCGATTTTGGCCGAGATCCATTTGATTTTGAGATCGCCTTGGATGTGGCGAGAAAGCAAATTGCTAACTGCTACATTCAGACTTCGATTTATTCAAAGATTGCCGTTAATGTAAAAAGCAAAGTGGCGGGTCGCTTTCTCGATGGCCTAGTTGAGATCTTATTTATTCTCTTGCAAAATATCATTAGGCATGGCGGAAATGAGCATAATCCGAGTGGCGTGGATTTTTCCGCCACGCAGAAGGATAATGGTGTACTTATTGTTCTTAGCAATGAGGTAGCCGATTCCGTTCCGATTGTTGGCTTGCAAGCAATTGCTGTAGAAGCTGCTAGTCGTTATCAACGTGATACGGCAATGAGGTTTGCTAGGCAAGAGGGGGGGAGTGGGCTAAGCAAAGTGTGGAGAATTATTGAATATGATTTTTCCGTTGAGCACAATTTGTCTTTGCAGGTTTCCGAGGTTGAGAGACGGTTCACCGTAATGCTCTGGATCGCTGACATCACTGCGCCAACTAAGGAGGCATGATGATTGTTTATCTGATTGAAGACGATGCTTTGAAAGCCACCCGTCTGAGGAAATTTTTGGAAGATAAAATCCCAGGCTCAACTGTTGTAACCTTTGGAAGTTTCCAAAGTGGACTCAGGGCCATCCAGAATAATACTCCAGAGCTCGTGATTCTAGATATGACTCTGCCAACGTTTGATCGGGCGGGAAGCGATCGGGAAGGAAGGCTTCGTCCGCTTGGTGGATACGATCTGATGCGGAAAATTGTGCATCACTCGGTGAAAGTCGCGGTAATCGTTGTCACCCAACTTGAAACATTTGGCGAAGGCTCTGATAGGGTGACATTCTCAGAATTGGTTGAGCGTTGCTATCGTGATTTCCCTGGAATTTTCAAGGGGGCGGTCTACTTCCGTCAAGCGGACTCAGGATGGCAGGAAGAGTTATTGAGTCTGATTGGATCAGGATTTTAATATAATGATAAAAATTTTAATCGTTGAAGATGAGCAAGAGAAGCGGCGTCTTGTGACTGCGGCAGTTTTAGAGTGTGAAGGTCTCTCTCTCGAGAACATCACATTGGTCTCAGACGCATACGAGGCCAAACGGTTGCTGTCACTGAAAAAGTTCGACCTTTTGATACTGGATATCAATATTCCCAAGCGTGCTGATCAACAGGTGTCGGTGGGGGGAGGGCTTGATGTTTTATCTTTTATTCGGGATAACAATCGAGCGATTCAACCGACCTACGTTATTGGGCTGACAGCGTATGCAGATGGTGCCGCGGCGGCGCAATCGGCGTTCTCGATGCCGCTTTGGAAACTCTTGGTTTTCTCCTTCTCTAACGATACCTGGAAGTCATCCGTTCAAGAGGCGGTTCGTTATCTAGGGCTGAAGCCTGCTCCACCCTACTTCAACGATGGAAGGACCTATCACTATGACGTTGGAGTGGTGGTTGCTCTCGAGGGAGAGGAGCTCGAGGGCATTCGGAAGCTCCCTTTTGACTGGACGGAATGTCCAGTGGCACACGACCCCTCTCGTTATTTCATCGGTACGGTTGTCACGCCCACTCGCTCGTTGAGGATTGTCGCAGTAGCGTCTCCGCGTATGGGACTGACACCAGCGGCAATAACAGCAACTAAGCTCATTTCTTTATTTAGGCCGCGTATGCTTGTGATGACCGGAATATGTGCGGGCGTTCGAGGAAAGTCGGCTCTTGGCGATATTTTGGTTGCAGACCCATGCTTCGATTGGGGTGGCGGTAAGTGGATATTTGACAAGCTTTCTGGAAAGCAGAGTTTTTTGCCGGCGCCATACCAGTGGAGATTGAATGAGTCTGTGCGCTCGGCGGTGCGCGCTGCTGGTGACGATGCGGAGCTAATGGCGGACGTGCACGCCTCGTTTAAGGGGGGAAAGCCTGCTTCGCCGCCTAAGGTAATAATTGATGCTATGGCGAGCGGCGCCGCGGTCCTTCAATCCCAGCAAGCGATGGATGAGGTTCGTGCTCAGCACAAGAATCTGGTCGGCATCGAGATGGAAAGCTATGCTATTTTTTGTGCAGCCGAGTATGCGGGAAATCCGCAGCCTCTTGTTTTGTCGCTTAAATCCGTGTGCGACTTTGGAGACGATAAGAAAAGCGATGATTTCCACGAATATTCTGTCTTTACAAGTTCGGAGTTCCTTCGGGGACTTTTGATGAGTGATCGCCTCCCAATCGGATATTAATTAAGAGCGCATCGCATACAGTTGCAGCGGCTATCCGCATCGCCCACCAGTCGGATCAAGGAACTGTTGCAGCATCGCTGGGCACCCTTGACTGTGCTCACTGAGCCAGCTCGGCTAAGTCAAGATGACTTTGCCGGACACTTACCCGTCGAGCGGCCGACAGGCCACTTGATCGGCTGCATCGCGCCCGACAACGGTCATCGCTACTGGCACTGCCGCACGCATACGGATGACGGCTTAACGCGCCGCAGCGTGAAGTTAGCGACCTGCCGAGTAACCGCTTCCGCTGCAAAGAAGCCCTCGCAGCTCAAGGCAAGCCAAGGCATACGATGCTCTCAAAACGGCGCAGGCGACTCCACCAACACCACAGGCCCAGGCCCCGCATACAGCACTTCACCCGAGTGCTTCACCGTCACCCGCCAGACCTCACCCTCCTGCGTGACCGCATACGCCTCCGCCTCCAGCGGCAGCACGGTCTCCGTCAGGAACACACCACCGGCTCCACCCGGTGGTGTGCACATCAACGTCGGGTAGTTCCAGGGCGAGTCGATCGGCATGGTGTCTCCTCATGCGGATCACCACCCTCACACCAGCCGAACTTCAAAGTACGCCCCATCCCCTTCGCCCAGATCCCGGAACCCCGCCTGCTTGGCCGCCGCACTGGCCTTGCCCCAGGCCTTGAGCAAGGTGAGATCGCCAGGCGACACCACCTCGGGCGGCGACTCTTCCAGGCTGTGCATGGTGTCCAGGGCGGCGGCCACCTGCTCGGGGCCGCCGAGTTGCTTTTCCAGGGCTTGGGCATACCGGGTTTCTGCTGCAATGCGCTCCTTGGCAGGGATCTCTTCGGGGTAGTCGCGCAGGGTGACGACATAGGTGGATTCGATGACTTGCATGGCGCTGCTTCTCCTGTGGTTGAATACTGGATAAATATACAGTTTTTGCCGCAAATGCGCATGTAGGATGAACCCAAGGAGGCCTCCCCATGGAGCACTCTTTCGCCCTTCCCATTCCTGGCGTCAGTCCCTTGGTCGGGACCGCCTCCTGGTCGGACAAGACGTTGCTCGACTGCGGCAAGTTCTATCCACCCACGGCCAAGACACCTGAAGCGCGGCTGCGCTTTTACGCCTCGCAGTTCAACCTGGTGGAGGTGGACACCAGCTACTACGCCATCCCTGCGGTCACCACCTCCCAGCACTGGGCAGAACGCACACCTCCTGGGTTTGTGTTCAACGTGAAGGCCTTCAGCCTGTTCACCGGGCAATGGACCAGCACGGATGTTTTGCCCAAGGACATCAAGGAGGCTCTGAGGCCTGGGCGGCGCATGGTCTACAAGGACATGGCGGTGGAGTTTCGGGAAGAGCTGTGGAAGCGCTTTGTGGCCTGCCTGGTGCCCTTGCAGGTCAACGGCAAGCTGGGCCTGGTGCATTTTCAGTTCTCGCCGAAGGTGGTGCGCCACCCAGTGGCCATGGCCCACATCGAGCACTGCCTGGAGCATCTGCCAGGTCACACCCTGAGCATTGAGTTCCGGCATCCGAGTTGGTGGGAGAACGATGCGGTGACGGCAGACACCTTGGGCATGCTCAGGAGCCTGGGCCTGGTCCACACCATCGTGGATGGGCCGCAAGGATCGCCGCACAGCGTTCCTGCCATCTGGGAGACCACCCATCCCGACCATGCACTGCTCAGGCTCCATGGGCGCAATGCAGTGGCGTACGGGATGCCTGCAAAGTCAGCAGCGGAGCGGTTTGATTATGCGTACACCTCTGCTGAGTTGCAGACGCTGGCCCATCGGTACAGCCCGATTGCGAGGTCGGTGCGGTATCCGCATGCGGTGTTCAACAACTGCATGGAAGAAAAGAGCCAGCTCAATGCGCGGGAGTTTTTGACGTCCTTGAAGGCGTGCTGAGGGCTGGGTGAATCACAAGGGAAGACGCGGAGGTACGGCGTAGGAAGGTTCCGAAAGATTGTTTTCAATACTGGAACAGTTAGTTCGCGACCAGGTAGTTTTTCCCTGAACACCATCGGCGTACAGTTCATCCCATCGATGAGCCGAACCCGCAAGGCGACTCACCGAACCCGGTTCAGGAATGGTTTTTGACCCGGCTTTTTTGAGACGCTTTTTTAGCTTTTAAGGATTTTCATCATGAACAAGACTGCCCGTTTCCTCTCCATCGCTGCTGTTGCCGCTTTCGCTTCTTTTGGCGCCCACGCTGACGAAGCCGATGGCTCGCAATTCGCCCTGAAGTTCGACACGAACCGCACCCGCGCTGAAGTGCAAGCCGAAGCCGTCGTGGAAGCCAAGACCCACAGCATGGAACCCGCAGGCTCGCGCGTCGTGACCTACAAGTCCAACGCCGACCGCGCTGCAGTGCGTGCCCAGGCTGCCGAAGCTGTGCGCACCGGCCAGATCCCCCACGGCGAATTCAGCGCCATGTAATTGGTAGACCAACTGCTTGAGTTTGGTTGAAGCAGTTGCGGGACTTCCCATGGTGGTGGCACTTTGCATTTGCAGGTGCTGCTGCCATGGGGAGTGTTAACTGAACCGCAGGGGCGTGCAGACAAAAAGGGCTCCCTTTGGGAGCCCTTTTTGTTTGTGGACCCCATCTCTGCAAGCAGCTGTAAAACCCTGCGGGATCCGAGCATTCGGGCCAGAAGCGAGATGTGAACGGTGCTCCAATCGGGCTCCTTTGTTTGACCCGATTGCCCCTGCTGTGAATCGTTTGTTCTCTTGGCCAGGCCGCGTGCGCCTGGCGGCTGTGCTGGCACTGACTCTCGCCAGCGTTGCCCTCCCCAATCTTTCCTGGGCGCGGTCTCCGCAGTTCGATAGCGCAGCGCTGCTCACGCCCGAGCCCACCTCCTTTGCGCAGTGCCCGCAGTTCTTTGCGAACGGCACACCACCCGCCATCACGCCCCGGCCGCAGCTGCGCGAGCTTTGCTATGAAGCGTCTGCGGTACTGCACTCTGGCACCACCAAGACGCCGGTGTTCGTGGCCCAGCGGTTGAACCGAAGGCTCATCGAGGATGCGGACGAGAAGCGGGCCAAGTGCTTCTTTGCAGATGCGCGCCTGCCCAGTGGCGAGCGTGCGGAGCTGGAGGACTACAAGAACTCCGGATACAGCCGTGGGCATATGGCGGCGGCAGGGGATATGACTACACCAACGGCCATGGCGCAAAGCTTTAGCTTGGCGAACATGGTTCCCCAGAATGCCCAGCACAACGGGGGCGCCTGGAACAAGATCGAGCAGGACACGCGGCACTACGTGAAGCGGGCCAAGGGGGATGTGTTTGTGATCACTGGGCCTGTGTTCACGGATGCGGGGCCGCGCATTGGGGTCAATGGGGTGAAGGTACCGACCTACCTGTACAAGCTGGTGTACGACGCAACTACCAACAAGGCCTGGGCGCACTGGCAGGAGAACCGCGAGGGGGAGACGGTGGATCGGCCGATCAGCTACCAGGAGTTGGTGAAGCGCACGGGAGTGGAGTTTTTGCCAAGAAATGGGCTGCAAAATTGAGCCCAAAGTGAAATCTGATTATCTGGAACTGTCAGCCTTCCAACTGGCGCAACTTGTCCAGGTAGTCCGCCCACTGCTGCATCATTCGCACACGGTGCGCTAGGTACTGCGTTCTGTTGTAAGCCCGCCCATTTGCATCCTTCACGGCATGGGCAAGCTGTGCCTCAATCACCAACGGGTCGCAATCCAACCGCTCTGCCAGCATCGTGCGGGCCGTTGCTCGAAATCCATGCCATGTTTGAATCTCGGAGGTGTATCCCATTGAGATCAATGCTGTGCGAACTGAATTTTCAGAAATCGGACGGTCGTGACTCCTCTCGCCAGGGAACACGAGTTCACCACGACCAGTCAAACGCTGCAGGTCCCTTAACACTGCTACGGCTTGGGCAGGTAAAGGCACGAGGTGGGGTGCACCATTCTCTTTGCCATCTTTGCCGCGCTTCATACGCGCGGGAGGAATAGTCCACATCCCGGCGTCTAAGTCGATCTCAGTCCACGCCGCAGCTCGCAACTCACCTGGTCGTTGAAACAATAGAGGCGCCAGCTGCAACGCTGCCCGTACGATAGGACCACCTCTGTAGGCATGAATTGCACGGAGCAACTCGCCGAGCTTGGCTGGATCCGTGATCGCGGCAAAGTGCTTCCCACGGTAAGGCGACAAGGCTCCCTTAAGGTCACCGGTGATGTCACGCCCTACCCTGCCGGTGGCAACGCCATAGCGCCACACTTGGCGGGCCAACATCAGTCCACGGTCGGCAGTTTCCACCGCGCCACGCTCCTCGACTTTGCGCAATGTGGCAAGAAGTTCTACCGGCTCAATCTCAGACAAACGCCGGTCACCCAGCCAAGGAAACAGATCGCGTTCAAACTGACGAAGGGAGCGTTCCGCGTGCCCTTCGCTCCACTGCGATTTCTGCTTTTCGAACCACTCCAGAGCGACCACCTTGAAGGTATCCCCTGCCGGATTGGTTGCCTTTAGTTTTTCAACTTTACGCACCTTAACTGGATCGACTCCACCGGCCTTCTGCAGTTTCGCCACGTCTCGCGCCTTGCGCGCCGCCGTGAGTCCGACTTTTGGATAGCTCCCCAGGGCCATCCGCCCCTCTTTGCCATCGAGTCGGTACTTCCAGAACCAACGCTTGGACCCGGTGGGACTCACCTCAAGGTACAGCCCCCCTGAATCTGCAAAGCGCTCGCGCTTGGCGTCGGGGGAACAACGGGCATTCTTGCAGTGCGCATCGGTCAGCATGGGGGAACGTCTCAGGGAGGGAGAACAGGCATTTTTCAGAGGAGAACGGGGGAACAGTTGCCTAGAGTCTACGACTTTTCGGATTTGTTCCCCCTCCTGTTCCCCCGCCTCACGTTGGATAGAGCTAGACAACTTCGGACATCATTGCACCGTAACTTATTGATTTAACAAAGAAAAAAGGCATTCACTGAACATCAGTGAATGCCTTTAAACAGTATCGTGGTGGAGCTGGCGGGAATTGAACCCGCGTCCGCAAGCCTTCATCGGGCAGATCTACATGTTTAGCGATCTGATTTGAGTCTCGCCGCCTGTGTCGCGCAGTCGCACGCTACACAGGCCGCCAGCACCCTATTTTCTCGCTCCAACCCAAGGTACCCGGATCAGAGCCAGCCCATGTAATTATCCTTGCAGCCGGGAGGCACTGATTGCTCAGAACCCCCTTGCCCAGCCCATCGGCCAACTGTTGCAAGGCTCACTGGCAATTAAGCAGCGAGTGCGAAACGTTCGTCGTTTGCAGTTAGTTTTTTAAATCGAGATTTACGAGCGTGACTCAAGCTCGACATGCACCACACCGATTCCGAACCCACGTCGAAACCAGGACAGCCCCAGACCCTCTATTTTAGGTGCGTACAAGCAATTGCAAGAGCTCGACCGGAGATTTAATTGCAGCATGGGCGCCCCACTCCGCCGGATTGGTCTTGGCCCCCAGGTATCCGTAGGTTGCTGCGACAGTTCCCATGCCCGCAGCGAGGCCTGCAAGAATGTCGCGCTCATCGTCCCCCACATAGATGCACTGCCCCGGCTCCAGTTTCAAGCGCGACGCCGCTTCGAGCAAAGGGGCTGGATGGGGTTTTGCATGGGGAGTGGTATCTCCGCTGATCACCGCTCCTGCGGTCGCAAACAGTGGAATGGCACGGGTCAGAGGGTCCGTAAAGCGGGTCGCCTTGTTGGTCACCACGCCCCATGCCAAATTGCGGCGGAGGATCTGGGATACCAGCTCCGGCACCCCCTCAAAAATGCTGGTGCGTTCTGTCATGCACGACTCATAGTTCACGAAGAACTCCTCGCGCATGGTCAGAAAGTCGGGATGGTCAGGCGCCATGCCAAATGCCTCGCCCAACATGCCACGGGCGCCAGCACCGGCCATCGGACGATAGCGCTCCAGCGGCAGGGAGGGCAAACCACGGTCCGTGCGCATCTTGTCGGCAGCAGCGCCTAAGTCAGGGGCACTGTCAATCAGTGTTCCATCCAGGTCAAACAGCACCGCGCGGATATTCTGAAACATTGGCTGGGCCTCAGGCTGCGCGCCGCGTGGCAAACAGGTAGTTCACACTGGTGTCGCTGCTCAACCAGTAACGTTGCGTAAGGGGGTTGTACTCCAGGCCTCGGGTGGTCTGCACGTCAAGGCCCGCACTGCGGCAGCTGGCGGCCAGTTCGCTGGGTCGAATCATCTTGGCGTATTCATGCGTTCCACGGGGCAGCATGTTCAATACATATTCAGCGCCCACAATGGCCAGCATGAAAGCCTTGGCACTTCGGTGTATGGTCGAAAAGAACACCCATCCGCCTGGCTTCACGAGCTTAGAGCAGGCTCGCACAACCGATGCAGGATCAGGCACATGCTCAAGCATTTCCATGCAGGTCACCACGTCAAAGCTGGCGGGTTGCTCTTTGGCGAGCGCCTCCACACTGACTTCCCGGTACTGGATATTGGTGGTCTGGGCCTCCAGCGCGTGCAACTGGGCCACTCGCAGCGCCTTGGAAGCCAGGTCAATACCCAACACGTCCGCGCCTTTGCGGGCCATGGAATCGGCCAAAATACCGCCGCCACAGCCAACATCCAGTACACGCTTGCCTGACAGGCTGCACTGCGCATTGATCCAGTCGAGCCGCAAAGGATTAATCTGGTGCAAGGGGCGAAATTCACTTTCGGGATCCCACCAGCGATGGGCCAATTCCGAAAACTTGGCCAGTTCGGCCGGATCTGCATTGACGATTTCACTCATGCGCTGATTCTCCACGACGAAAGGCAATGGACAAAAAACCCCAGACGCAAAAAAGCCCCGATAACGGGGCTTTTTGGGAAGCAATCCGAGGATTACTTGGAAGCGCGGGTACCGACCACTTCGATTTCCACGCGACGGTTCTTCGCACGGCCTTCGGCAGTCTTGTTGTCAGCCACGGGTTGCTTTTCGCCCTTGCCTTCGGTGTAGACGCGGTTCTTTTCGATGCCCTTGGACACCAAGTAAGCCTTCACGGCTTCGGAACGACGCACCGACAGCTTCTGGTTGTAAGCATCGGAGCCCACGGAGTCGGTATGACCCACGGCAATGATCACTTCCAGGTTGATGCCCTTGACCTTGGAGACCAGGTCATCCAGCTTGGCCTTGCCTTCTGGCTTCAGCACCGACTTGTCGAAGTCGAAGAATGCGTCAGCAGCGTAGGTCACCTTGGTGGCCACAGCAGGAGCTGGAGCGGCAGGAACTGGAGCAGCGGCAGCAGGAGCTGGGGCAGCAGCAGGAGCGGCAGCAGCAGGAGCAGGAGCGGCGATAGCGCCATCGCAGCCAGGAGCAGCCGTTGCAGGCGTCCAGTTGGCATTGCGCCAGCAGTATTCGTTGGTGCCGTTCTTCCAGACGATGCCAGAAGCGTTTCTCCAGTTGTCAACGGTTTGTGCGCCAGCGGCGGTTGCGAGCGCTGCAGAGGCAAACAACATCGCCACTTTGTTCAGTTTCTTCATGGTTCTCCTCTTGGGGAAAAAGCCGCAGCCGCGCTGCGAATCAGGACGCTTGGAGTGACCATCACCCAAAGCGTTCAAACGATTGTGCCATACGTAACAGGGCAAAAGCGGGGGCACCCGCCTGGGGCCCGTAGGACAAAACCGGAATTGCTTCGATATGTTGCGTGGTCGCTACACGGTCTTACCTCTAAAATGGTTCTCCTTCGCCGCCACCGCAGTCCCCAATGACCCAGTTTGCCAAAGAAACCCTGCCGATCAGCCTCGAAGAAGAGATGCGGCGCAGTTACCTTGATTACGCGATGAGCGTGATCGTGGGCCGGGCCCTGCCCGACGCGCGCGACGGCTTGAAGCCGGTGCACCGCCGCGTGCTTTTTGCGATGCACGAGCTCAACAACGATTGGAACCGGCCTTATAAAAAGTCGGCCCGTATCGTAGGCGACGTGATTGGTAAATACCACCCGCACGGTGATTCCGCCGTATACGACACCATCGTGCGGATGGCACAGGATTTTTCGCTGCGCCATATGCTGGTGGACGGCCAAGGAAATTTCGGATCGGTGGATGGCGATAACGCCGCAGCGATGCGGTACACCGAAATCCGCCTGGCCAAAATCGCGCATGAAATGCTGGGCGATATCGATAAGGAAACCGTCGATTTCGGCCCCAACTACGACGGCAGCGAAAAGGAACCGCTGGTATTGCCCAGCAAGCTCCCGAATCTGCTGGTCAACGGTTCGGCCGGTATTGCCGTGGGCATGGCCACCAATATCCCGCCCCACAACCTCAATGAAGTGGTCGATGGCTGCCTGCACATGCTGCGCAACCCCGATGCCACAGTTGATGAGCTGATGGAGATCATTCCCGCGCCCGACTTCCCCACGGCCGGCATCATCTATGGCATCAATGGCGTCAAAGACGGTTACCGCACGGGGCGCGGGCGTGTGATCATGCGCGCCAAGTGCCATTTTGAGGACATCGACCGGGGCCAGCGCCAGGCCATCATCGTCGATGAGCTGCCCTACCAGGTCAACAAAAAGACGCTGCAGGAGCGCATGGCCGAGCTGGTGCACGAGAAGAAGATCGAAGGCATCAGCCACATCCAGGACGAGTCTGACAAGTCGGGCATGCGCTTGGTGATTGAACTCAAGCGCGGCGAAGTGCCCGAGGTAGTGCTCAACAACCTGTACAAGCAGACGCAGCTGCAGGACACGTTCGGCATGAACATGGTGGCGTTGATCGACGGCCAGCCCCGCCTGTGCAACCTGCGCGACCTGATCAGCGTCTTTTTGCAGCACCGCCGTGAAGTGGTCACCCGCCGCACAGTGTTCGAGCTGCGCAAGGCGCGCGACCGTGGCCACGTGCTCGAAGGCCTGGCCGTGGCGCTGGCCAACATCGACGACTTCATCGCCATCATCCGCAACGCACCCACCCCGCCGGTGGCCAAGGCTGAACTGATGGCCCGCCCCTGGGACAGCAAGCTGGTGCGCGAGATGCTCACCCGCACGCGTGCCGACGGTGGCGTGATCAATGCTGACGACTATCGCCCCGACGGCCTCGAAAAAGAATTCGGCATGGGCCAGGACGGCCTGTACCGCCTGTCGGAAACGCAGGCCCAGGAAATCCTGCAGATGCGACTGCAGCGCCTGACTGGCCTGGAGCAGGACAAGATCGTCGCCGAGTACAAGGAGGTCATGGCGGTCATCGAAGACCTGCTGGACATCCTGGCCAAGCCCGAGCGCGTCTCCACCATCATTGGCGAAGAACTCACCTCCATCAAGACCGAGTTCGGCCAGCACAAGCTGGGAGCTCGCCGCAGCATCGTCGAGTACAGCGCGCAGGACCTCTCCACCGAGGACCTGATCACCCCCACCGACATGGTGGTCACACTCAGCCACACCGGCTACATCAAGAGCCAGCCCCTGTCCGAATACCGCGCCCAGAAGCGCGGCGGACGCGGCAAGCAGGCCACGGCGACCAAGGAAGACGACTGGATCGACCAGCTCTTCATCGCCAACACGCACGACTACATCCTGTGCTTCTCCAACCGAGGCCGCCTGTACTGGCTCAAGGTCTGGGAAGTGCCCGCCGGCTCGCGCGGATCGCGTGGCCGCCCCATCGTGAACATGTTCCCGCTGCAAGACGGCGAAAAAATCAACGTCGTGTTGCCACTGACCGGCGACATGCGCACTTTCCCGGCCGACCGCTATGTGTTCATGGGCACCAGCATGGGTACCGTGAAGAAAACGGCGCTGGATGAATTCAGCAACCCGCGCAAGGGCGGCATCATCGCCGTCAACCTGGATGATGGCGATTACCTGATCGGCGCCGCCCTCACCGATGGCAAGCACGACGTGATGCTGTTCAGTGATGGCGGCAAGGCCGTGCGTTTCGACGAAAACGACGTGCGCCCACTGGGCCGTGCGGCACGTGGCGTACGCGGCATGATGCTGGAAGACGGCCAGAGCGTGATCGCCATGCTGGTCGCCGAAGACGAAACCCAGAGCGTGCTCACCGCCACCGAAAACGGCTATGGCAAGCGCACCAGCATCACCGAGTACACCCGCCACGGCCGGGGCACCAAGGGCATGATCGCCATCCAGCAAAGCGAGCGCAATGGCAAGGTGGTGGCCGCCACGCTGGTGCATGCTGACGACGAGATCATGCTGATCACCGACAAGGGCGTGCTGGTGCGCACCCGCGTCTCCGAGATCCGCGAACTGGGCCGCGCCACGCAGGGTGTCACACTGATCGCATTGGACGAAGGCTCCAAGCTCAGCGGGCTGCAACGTATTGTTGAAAACGATGCCAATGTGGCTGAGGGCGAAATCGAAGGCAACGCCAACGACGCAAACCCGCCAGCCGCCGAAACCCCGGAACCACCAGACGCTTGAGTCAGACCAGCGGGTGCTGCCCCGACGGCGCAGCACCCATTGCGTTATTAAAACTGAAGCTGCTAGCGCTTATTTGATAGCGCCAGCAGCCTTTTTGACCAAAAAAATGAAACGCCCATACAACTTCTCGGCCGGCCCGGCCGCCATACCCACCGAAGTCCTGGAGCAGGCCGCCGCCGAGATGCTGGACTGGCATGGCAGCGGCATGGGCGTGATGGAAATGAGCCATCGGGGCAAAGAGTTCCTGTCGATCTACGAACAGGCGGAAGCCGATCTGCGCGAGCTTCTGGCCGTGCCAGCCAACTTCAAGATCCTGTTCATGCAAGGCGGTGGCCTGGCCGAGAACGCGATCGTCCCGCTCAATCTCTCGCGGGCCGGTGTGGTTGATTTTGTGGTGACTGGCAGCTGGAGCCAAAAGTCGCAGAAGGAAGCGCGCAAATACGCATCCGAAGTGAACATCGTGGCCTCCTCCGAAGACACCGGCTTCACCACCGTGCCCGACCCAGCCTCCTGGACGGTGAGCCGGGGTGCGAGCTATTTGCACATCTGCAGCAACGAAACCATCAATGGCACCGAGTTCCACGAGTTGCCCGACCTGAAGGCACTGGGCAGCGATGCACCACTGATCATTGACTTCTCCTCCCATATCGCATCACGGCCGGTGGACTGGTCACGTGTCGGACTGGCCTTTGGCGGTGCGCAGAAGAACCTCGGGCCTGCGGGCCTCACTCTGGTGATCGTGCGCGAGGACCTGCTGGGCCACGCCCTGCCCGCCTGCCCCAGCGCGTTTGACTACCGCGTGGTGGCAGAAAACCAATCCATGTTCAACACCCCCCCCACCTGGGGCATCTACGTTGCAGGCCTGACCTTTCAGTGGCTCAAACGCCAGACCGAAGGGGCCTTGAGCGGTGTGGCAGCCATGGAGCAGCGCAACATGGCCAAGGCGGATCTTCTCTACAAAGCCATCGACAGCTCGCAGTTGTATGTAAACAAGGTGGCTGCCAACTGCCGCTCGCGCATGAACATCCCGTTCTTCCTGCGCGACGAAAGCCGCAACGAAGCCTTCCTGGTCGGCGCCAAGGAGCGCGGCCTGCTGCAGCTCAAGGGCCACAAGTCCGTGGGCGGCATGCGCGCCAGCATCTACAACGCCATGCCCCTGGCGGGCGTGCAGGCGCTGGTGGACTACATGCGAGAATTTGAACAAAAACACGCCTGAGCGGACTACGGCCCACCCACGTTTTCGCGACAGCGCACCGAAATTTCCCCATCCATGAACACTCCGCAAGCCTCACCCGACCTCGCCAGCCTGCGCGTGCAGATCGACAGCATCGACCAGCAACTGCTCACGCTGCTGAACCAACGGGCGCTCGTGGCCGAACAGGTGGGTGAAGTCAAGAAGCGCGAAGGCACGCCCTTTTTTCGACCCGACCGTGTAGCCCAGGTCATCGACAAGATCACCCATGCCAACCCTGGGCCGCTCAAGGGTGCGCACGTCGCTGCCATCTGGCGCGAGATCATGTCCGCCTGCCTGGCGCTTGAATCGCCCCAGCGTGTGGCCGTGCTGGGCCCCGAGGGCACGTTCTGCGAGCAGGCAGCGATCGAGTTCTTTGGCGGCGCAGCCGACCTGATGTACTGCGCCAACTTCGACGAAGTGTTCCACGCCACAGCCGCTGGCAGCGCGCAGTACGGCGTCGTGGGCGTGGAGAACTCTACCGAAGGCGTGGTCACCCGCTCGCTCGACCTCTTCCTGCACACCCCCACCCACGTGGTGGGCGAAGTCAGCCTGCTCGTGCGCCACAACCTTCTGCGCACCAGCAACTCCCTGGATGGCATTGAGGTGGTGCTGGCCCATCCGCAAGCGCTCGCACAATGCCAGGCATGGCTGTCCAAGCACCTGCCGCATGCCGAGCGCCGCCCGGTGTCCAGCAATGCCGAAGGCGCACGCCTGGCCACCACCAACCCCGCCTGGGCAGCCCTCTCCAGCGAACGTGCAGCCACTCAGTTCGGCTTGCACATCGTCTCCCACGCCATTCAGGACGACGCCTACAACCGCACCCGCTTCGCCATCATCTGCCTGCCGCACACGCTGCAGACGCCACCGCCCTCGGGCAAGGACTGCACCAGCCTTGTGGTGTCGGTGCCCAACCGCCCTGGCGCCGTGCACGACCTGCTGGTGCCACTCAAGACGCACGGTGTGTCCATGACGCGCTTCGAATCGCGCCCCGCCCGCACCGGCCAGTGGGAGTATTACTTCTACATCGATCTCGACGGCCATCCTGCCCAGCCCCATGTGGCCAGGGCGCTGGAAGAACTGCGCAGCCTGTGCGCGTTCTACAAGGTCCTGGGCACCTACCCCGTCTCGTCATAAGGAGCCGTCGCCATGTTCGAACAACTGGGACTGATCGGCTGCGGGCTCATGGGAGGCTCATTCGCCCTGGCCATGAAGAAGGCCGGCTTGGTCAAACGCGTGGTGGGTTACAGCAAATCACCCTCCACCACCGACCGCGCCCGCCAGCTGGGTGTGATCGATGTCGAGGCGCCGTCCGCCTTGCTGGCCGTTGCTGGCGCTGACATTGTGCTGGTGGCCGTGCCCGTGGCCGCCACCGAAGCCACGCTCAAGGCCATCAAGCACCTTGTCACCCCCCAGATGCTGATCATGGACGTGGGCTCCACCAAGGCCGATGTGGTGCAGGCCGCACGCCGCGCCTTGCGCGATCAGGTGGGCTCGTTTGTGCCCGCACATCCCATCACCGGGCGAGAAGTGTCCGGCGTGGAACACGCCGAGGCCGATCTCTACAGCGGGCGCCAGGTGATCCTGACGCCCACCGAACGCACCTTCACCGCGCAGCTGCAAAAAGCCCAGGACATCTGGACGGCCCTGGGCAGCCGTGTGACCAGCATGTCGCCCGAGTCGCACGATGCGGCGTTTGCAGCTGTCAGTCACCTGCCCCATGTACTCGCCTTTGCGATGATGAACAGCATCACGGGCCAGGACGCCGGAGACGACTTCCTGTCGCTGGCGGGCCCGGGGTTCCGAGACTTCACGCGCATTGCAGCCAGTGATCCCAAGGTGTGGCGCGACATCCTGCTGTCCAACCGCGACGAGCTGATCGCCCAGTCCAAGCTGTTCCAGCAGGCACTGCACACCATCGAGCAGGCCATGCAAAAGGGCGATGCCCAGGCGCTGGAAGACATGCTGACGCTGGCCAGCGAGACCCGGGCGCATTGGCGCATGGGTGCGAAGAGAAAGTAACCCCCTGAGTCGCCTGCGGCGCCTTCCCCCAAGGGGGACGCACCCAGTGGCCTGGCAAAGCCAGTTCCACGGGTGCACTGGGATGGGCCTGCGCCAGTAGTGACGGGCGCTTGGACCAATGGACGAAAGATACCGATGTACAGCACCGCATTTATTGACCTGCCCCCCTTGCAAGCCGCTGCAGGTGAAGTCCACCTGCCGGGCTCCAAGAGCATCTCCAACCGGGTGCTGCTGCTGGCGGCGCTGAGCAATGGCACCACCACCGTGCACGACCTGCTGGCGTCCGACGACACCCGCGTCATGCTCGATGGGCTGCGCCAGATTGGCTGCACCGTGGACGAGGCGGGCAGCACCGTGCACATCACGGGCCTGGGCGGCCGCGCACCGCAGTCGCCGGCCAAGCTCTTCATGGGCAATGCTGGCACTGCCATGCGCCCGCTGACGGCCGCACTGGCCTTGCTGGGCGGTGAATTCGAGCTGTCGGGCGTCCCGCGCATGCACGAGCGCCCTATTGGCGACCTGGTGGATGCACTGCGCCAGCTGGGTTGCCAGATCGACTACCTGGGGAACGACGGCTACCCGCCGCTGCGCATCGCCCACGCCAATGGCGTCCCTGCGCTGGCACTGGCAGAGCCAATCCGCGTGCGCGGCGATGTGTCCAGCCAGTTCCTGACCGCTCTGCTCATGGCATTGCCACTGGCGGCTGGCACCCAGAACATCGTGATCGATGTGGTGGGGGAATTGATCTCCAAGCCATACATCGCCATCACCCTCCAGCTTCTGGCGCGCTTCGGCATCGTGGTCGAGCACCAGAACTGGCAGCGGTTCACGATTGCGGCGGGCAGCCGCTACCAGTCGCCCGACACCATCCACGTCGAGGCCGACGCATCATCTGCTAGCTATTTCATAGCGCTTGGCGCAATCACATCAAGCGCTGGCGGCCAGAATGGCATCAAAATTCAAGGCGTGGGCCTCGATTCGATCCAGGGCGACATCCGCTTTGTCGATGCCGCCCGCGCCATGGGTGCCGTGGTCACCGGTGGCCCCAACTGGCTGCACATCCAGCGGGGTGAACCGGGCCAGGGCTGGCCGCTCAAGGCCATTGACCTGGACTGCAACCACATCCCCGATGCCGCCATGACGCTGGCCGTGATGGCGCTGTATGCCGAGGGCACCACCACGCTGCGCAACATCGCCAGCTGGCGCGTGAAGGAAACCGACCGCATCGCCGCCATGGCCAACGAACTGCGTAAGCTCGGCGCCACGGTGGAAGAAGGGGCGGACTTCATCCGCGTCACGCCACCTGCCCAAGCCCAAGACTGGAAAGCGGCCAGCATTCACACCTACGACGACCACCGCGTGGCGATGTGCTTCTCGCTGGCGGCGTTCAACCCAGCGGGCCTGCCCGTGCGCATTGAAGACCCCAAATGCGTGGCGAAGACCTTCCCGGATTACTTTGAAGCCCTGTTCTCGGTGGCAAGCACTGCCACTGGCCACATCCCGGTGATCTGCATCGACGGCCCCACCGCCTCGGGCAAGGGCACCGTGGCGGCTGCGGTCGCGCAGCGCCTGGGCTACCGGTTCCTGGACTCTGGGGCGATGTACCGCATCACGGCCCTCGCCGCCCTGCGCGCTGGCCTGGCCATCAGCCCCGAGCACGAGGCCCGCATTGCCGCCTTGGCGCAGACGCTGCCCGTGCGTTTCGAAGGGGGCCGGGTGTGGCTGGGCAGCGACGATGTAACGGAAGCCATCCGCACCGAAGAGGCCGGCATGAACGCATCCCGCGTCTCTGCCCTGCCCGCCGTGCGGGGGTCGCTCGTGGATCTGCAACACAGCTTCCAGCGTCTGCCGGGGCTGGTCGCCGACGGCCGGGACATGGGCACGGTGATCTTCCCCGAGGCCCCTTTGAAGGTCTATTTGACGGCCAGCGCTGCCTGCCGCGCCGAGCGCCGTTATAAACAGTTGATTTCAAAGGGTTTTTCGGCTAGTATCGCAGACCTCCGCGCAGATCTGGAAGCGCGCGACGCCCGGGACAGCACCCGCAGCGTTGCACCTCTCAAGCCCGCGCAGGACGCTCTGGTCCTGGACAACTCCGATTTGACGATTGAACAAGCCGTTGAAAAGGTGCTGGCCTGGTGGCAAGAGCGTCAACCTTTCGCAGGGTCTGCGCAGGGTTGAAACGTGTGGCGCCTTTTTTAGAACGGGCTCCACAGGCAATGCTGAAAGGCCTTGCCACAGGCCCACGCAACTCCTCTCGCGCGCCAGCGCACAGGTTGTGTGGATCGATAACCTAACCCGCGGTTCTACCGCAAAAAACCACCGCAAGCAGCTATAAAAACAGTAGCAATGGTGCTACTGGAATCCTGTTTGTGGCAAGGAAACACATGTCCGAATCTTTTGCCGCCCTTTTTGAAGAATCTTTGCAGCGCACGGAAATGCGCCCAGGCGAAGTCATCACCGCTGAAGTCGTGCGCGTTGAGCACAACTTCGTGGTCGTGAACGCTGGCCTCAAGTCCGAAGCCTACGTACCGCTGGAAGAGTTCAAGAACGACAAGGGCGAAGTCGAAGTCCAAGTGGGTGACTTCGTGTCGGTGGCCATTGGCTCCATCGAAAACGGCTACGGCGACACCATCCTGTCGCGCGACACCGCCAAGCGTCTGGCTTCGTGGATGAGCCTGGAAAAGGCCCTCGAATCCGGCGAATTCGTCACTGGCACGACCAGCGGCAAGGTCAAGGGCGGTCTGACCGTTCTGGTCAACGGCATCCGCGCATTCCTGCCCGGTTCGCTGATCGATACCCGTCCGATCAAGGATCTGACGCCGTACGAAAACAAGACCATGGAATTCAAGGTCATCAAGCTGGACCGCAAGCGCAACAACGTGGTGC
>Ga0156173_139_pt1 | contig 16208 bp, 12 predicted proteins | sample RifCSPlowO2_12_FD_107826 | JGI IMG/M metagenome (GOLD analysis project Ga0156173, IMG submission 107826) | Burkholderiales bacterium RIFCSPLOWO2_12_FULL_64_33
TGGGGTCCTTGCCGTGCATGATGACGTTGCCGGCGCGGATTTCTTGAGCGATTTTCATAGCAAGTTGCTTGGGTTGGGGCCGCTCAACGCGCGGGCTGGCAAACCGCCTGGTTTGCGCGCCGGTGCATGTTCTGCGGCGAAAGTGCGCGGGGTGGTGGCACTGCTGTGCCGTACCTGATTTGCGCAAAGCCTCGGATTTTACCGTTTTTCGGCGACAAAGCCCAAAAGTTGTGCGACGAGGTTGTCCTGCATCAGCAGGCGCGCACGGGCGGCCTGGGTGCAGGCCGTCCACTCGGCCAGGGTGTCGTCGCCGGGCCATTGCAGCGGCTCGGCGTCCAGCCCGTTCCAGGTCGCGTGGAACTGCCGTAGCGAGGCGGGGGCCTGCAGCCAGTCCAGAAACGCCCAGAGCTTGTCGTGGTGCGCGTTGTCGTGCTGCGGGTAGATCTGCCACACAAACGCCTGGCCCGCCCACAGCGCCCGCACCAGCGAGTCCTCGCCGCGTACGGCGTTGAAGTCGCAAGCCCAGAGCATCTCGTCAAACGCAGGTTGGGGGCGGTGGGGTAGATATGAAATTGATAGCTGATCGCGCTTGTCAGATAAGCGCTGGAGGCCCATTTGACCGATATCTTGATCACAGACTTCAGCCAATGCAGCCCGCACGGCGGCCGTGGGGCGGCCCGGAGTCACCAGCAACTGCGTGGGCCGTGTCGGGCCGTGCCGCAGCAGCTCCGGCAAGGCGGCGGGTTCATAGCAGAACAGCGAAACCCAGCGCTGCTCGGCGCAACCATCGCCCGGCCCGAAGGCGGCGGCGTGTTCTGCACGCCAGGCGCTGCGGTCAAACGCCTCGCGCCTTGCCATCAGGTCGGGTTCGCGCAGCAAGCCGCCCGTGCCGGGCGTGAAGCCAGGGTAGAAGAACCAGCGCGTCCACCCTGCGGCGGGGCCGGACAGGATGGGCGACGGCAGCCTGTGGTTGCGCTCCACGTAAGCTTCTGCCGACAGGTATTCCAGGTTGATCCAGACTGGTTTGGAGTATTTTTTGCCTTTAGCGCTTGATGGATAAGCGCTATAAGCTATGAATTCAGGAGCAATATCGCAGCCGAAGGCCTCCACCATCACATCGGCGGCGGGTTCATCAGGGCTCGGTGGTGGCGAACCCCAGGCGCGCAACTCCACGCCGGGGCAGCCTTGGGGCGCCATCCACTGCAGGGCCGAAGCGTCGTCCACCCACAGGCGCACGCGGTGGCCCAGCGCGGCCAGTTGCGCCACAAGGCGCCAGCACACGCCGATGTCGCCAAAGTTGTCGATCACGCGGCAGAACACATCCCACTGGAGCGGGGGCAGGGGGCGGCTCATGGTGATGGCCCCGTTGGCTGCGCGCGCAGGTGCTCCACCAGCAACCGGGCAACGCTGGAGAGCGATTCTTCAGACCGCACACACAGCGCCAGCCGCCGCTGCGCCCAGGTCTCGTTCAGCGTGACGGTGCGGATGGCCAGCGTGCCCCGGTACAGCGCGGCGCTGCCACGGGGCATCACGCCCACACCCAGGCCCGCGTTGACCATGAGGCACAGCGCGTCGTAGCTCGTCACCTGCATGCGCAGGCGCAGTGGCAGGCCCGCCTCGGCGGCCGCGCGGGTCAGCTGGTTGTTGATGGCGCTGCCCGGGTGCGCGCCCACAAAGTCAAAAGGCAGGGCGTCTGCCAGGCGCACGGACTTGCGCCGCACCAGCGCGTGGCCGGTGGGCACCACCAGCACCAGTTCGTCGGTGCGGTAGGGCAGCAGCGTCACGCGTTCGCCGTAGCTGCCTTCGTTGAGGATGCCCACGTCGGCGGCGTTCTCGGCCACGGAATGGGCAATCGCGGTGCTGATCTGCTCCTGCAGCCGCACATCCACCTGCGGGTGTTGCTCCAGAAAGCTCTGCAACTCGGCGGGTAAAAACTGCGTGATGGCCGAAATATTGGCCACCACACGCACATGGCCGCGCACGCCCGTGCCGTAGTCGCGCATCTGCGTGGCGATGCCGTCCAGATCGTTCAGCACACCGCGCGCCAGGTTCAGCAGCGCAAACGCGGCGGCGGTGGGCTCGGTGCCCTTGTTGCTGCGGGTGAACAAGGCCACCTGCAGCGCGTCTTCCAAGTCGGCCAGGCGGCGGCTCACGGCCGATGCGGCCAGGTGCTCGCGCGCGGCGGCGGCGGCGATGGTGTTTTCTTCCATCACGGCAACGAACAGGCGCAGGGAGACGGGGTCGAGTTTCATGGGGCACCGATGGTAGCAAGCAGCGTAGTCCACTGAATCACAGAAATCGGCGGTGCGTGAGGGTCTGGCAAGGCTGCAATCTAGACGCCGGGCGGAGCCGGGTTGCACACCCGGCGAGCACGGCAACAACGAGTGCGGCCTTGCCAGACACTCACCCTGCGGGCCGGGGTTGCAGCGAGCGCGCGCCGGCGTTGCCTGGCTTGCCAAGGCGGCCTGCCTTGGCTGCCCCAGGCGCCTTGCCGCGCATCCCGCTGCAACCCCGGCGCACCGCTGATTTCTGTGATTCAGTGGACTATTGCCATGCCGGATTGCGATGGTGGCTTGTTGCTTGAGCGTTTTGCAGGAGGGCCGCAGGTGCGCATCATTCCCGCCCAGCATCACCGCCCGCAGGAGATACACAGTTCCATGGATTCCATTGCATCCCCCGCCGCACTGCAAGGCGTGCGCGTCATCGAAATGGGCCAGCTGATTGCTGGGCCGTTCTGCGGCAAGACGCTGGGCGAGTTTGGCGCCGATGTGATCAAGATCGAGGCGCCCGAGACGGGCGACCCGCTGCGCAACTGGCGCCTGATCAAGGAAGGCACCTCCGTCTGGTGGCAGGTGCAGTCGCGCAACAAGCGCTCGGTGGCGCTGGACCTGCGGCAAAAGGAGGGGCAGGACATCGCTCGCCAGCTGATCGCCGAGGCCGATGTGCTGGTCGAGAATTTCCGCCCCGGCACGCTGGAAGGCTGGGGCATGTCGCCCGAGGAACTGCACGCGCTCAACCCCGGCTTGGTCATGCTGCGCATCTCGGGCTACGGCCAGACCGGGCCGTACCGCGACCTGCCGGGCTTTGGTGCCATCGGCGAGGCCATGGGCGGCCTGCGCCACCTGACGGGCGAGCCCGGCCGCGTGCCGGTGCGCGTGGGGGTGTCGATTGGCGACACGCTGGCGGCGCTGCACGGCACCATCGGCGTGCTCACGGCGCTGTACCACCGCAAGGTCAACGGCGGCAAAGGCCAGGTGATCGACGTTGCGCTGCACGAGGCGGTGTTCAACGTGATGGAAAGCCTGATCCCCGAATACAGCGCTTTCGGCGCGGTGCGCGAGGCCGCAGGCAGCGCCCTGCCGGGCATTGCGCCCAGCAACGCCTACCCCTGCACGGACGGCTGGGTGCTGGTGGCGGGCAATGGTGACAGCATCTTCAAGCGGCTGATGGACGCGATTGGCCGCGCTGACCTGGGCGCAGCGCCCGACCTTGCCAACAACACCGGCCGTGTGGCCCGCGTGGAAGAGATTGATGCCGCCATTGGCGCGTGGAGCGCCCAGCGCACCGTGCAGCAGGTGCTGGACGCGCTGGGCGCCGCCCGCGTGCCGGCGGGCAAGGTCTACACCGCCAAGGACATCGCCGAAGACCCGCACTACCGCGCCCGCGACATGCTGCTGACGCAGCAGACGCGCGACGGCTACAGCGTGGAAGTGCCGGGCATAGTGCCCAAGCTCTCGGGCACGCCCGGAACCATCCGCAGCAGTGCTCCGCACCTGGGCGATGACACCGATGCGGTGCTTGCCGACGCGGGTTTGACGGCCGAACAGATCGCCCTGCTGCGCAGCAAGGGGGTCATTCAATGAGTGCATCCAACACCGTGTGGCAAGGCGCGAACCGCCGCATCCACATGCAGGAGGTCGGCCTGCGCGACGGCCTGCAGATGGAGAAGACCTTCGTTCCCACTGAAGACAAGATCACGCTGTGCAATGCGCTGTCGGCAGCGGGCCTGTCCAAGATCGAGGTGACTTCGTTCACATCGCCCACCGCCATTCCCGCGCTGAAAGACGCCGAGGTCGTCATGCGCGAGATCACGCGCAGCCCTGGCACGGTCTACACCGCGTTGGTGCCCAACCTTCGAGGGGCAGAGCGTGCCATCGAGTCGCGCACGGACGAGTTGAACCTGGTCATGTCGGTCAGCGCCACACACAACCTGGCCAATCTGCGCATGACGCAGGAACAGTCGTTCGCGGCGTTGGCGCAAGTGGTGGCGCTGGCGCAGGGCGCCAACGTGGCGGTGAATGTGTCGCTGTCCTGCGTGTTCGGCTGCCCCATGGAAGGTGATGTGGCCCAGGCCGACGTGTTCGGCTGGGTGCAGCGTTTTGTGGACCTTGGGGTGTGTGGCATCACGCTGTGCGACACCACGGGCATGGCCTACCCCACGCAGGTGCACCAGATCACGGCGGCCGCCCGCGCGCGCTGGCCAGGCGTGGAGTTCACGCTGCACTTTCACAACACGCGCGGCATGGGCCTTGCCAACGTGCTGGCGGCCATCGATGCGGGCGCGGACCGTTTTGACGCCTCGCTGGGCGGCCTGGGCGGCTGCCCGTATGCGCCCGGCGCCAGCGGCAATGTGTGCAGCGAAGAGATCGTGCATGCGCTGGCGCTGATGGGCTACGACACGGGCGTGGACCTGGCCCGGCTGGTGGCAGCGGCGCAGCAGTTGCCTGTGCTCATCGGCCACGACATTCCTAGTCAGATCGCCAAGGCGGGTCCGCGCCTGGCGCTGCATTCGGTACCTGCGGATTTCGACGCCATCCGCGAAAGAGCGCTTTCGCGTTGAATGCGGGCGAGCCTGCATTCATTTACAACAACCGGAGACAAAAGCCATGACATTTCAAACGATGCTGTCCCGCCGACTCTTCACGGCTGCTATGTTGTGCTCTGCTGCCTTGGCCGCAGGCGCGCAGGACAAGTACCCGTCCAAGCCCATCACCGTGGTCGTGCCCCAGGCTGCGGGAGGCGCCAATGACGCCATTGCGCGCGTGGTGGCGCAAAAGCTCGGCGAGCAACTGGGCCAGAGCGTGATCGTGGAAAACCGCCCTGGTGCGGGAGGCACCCTGGCCACGGGCACCACGGCCCGCGCGCGCAACGATGGCTACACGCTGCTGCTGACGGCCGACAGCGCCCACGTGATCGGCCCCGCGCTGTACAAGAACCCCGGCTTTGACCCGGTGAAGGATTTTGCCCCCGTGGCCCCTGTCGCCACGGCCGGTTATGTGCTGGTGGCGCACCCGTCTTTTCCCGCCAACAACGTGGCCGAGCTGGTGAACTTGGCCAAGGCCAGCCCTGGCAAGTTTTCGATTGCCTCGGCGGGCAACGGCACGCTGAACCACCTGATCGGCGAGATGCTGCAAAAGGCCGCTGGCATTCAGCTACAGCACATTCCGTACAAGGGCTCTGCCGCAGCCGCCACCGACGTGGTGGGCGGGCAGGTGCCGCTGTCGGTGCAAAGCCTGCCGTCGGCCATTGCGTTCATCAAGGCGGGCAAGCTCAAGGTGCTGGGCGTGGTCAATGAAAAGCGTGTGGCTGCGCTGCCCGATGCGCCCACCATTGGCGAGACGATCAAGGGCTTTGGCCAGGCGCCCTGGTACGCGCTGTTTGCCCCGGCCGGCACGCCCGCGCCCATCGTGGCGCAACTGCAGGCCGAGGTGGCCCGGGCGCTGGAGCACAAGGACGTGGTGGACAAGCTGGCTACCGTGGGCTGTGAACCCTTCAAGGGCACGGCAGCCCAACTGGCGGCGCTGGTGCAGTCCGACCTGCCCAAGTGGAGCCGCGTGGTGAAGGACACCGGCGCCACCGTGGATTGAGCGCCTGAGATGGCTATGGCGGGTGCTGGCTGCCCAGCCGCCGCCCCGGAACGACATTCAACAACAGAGAAAGCGGAGACATAGCATGAACCTGCATCGCAAGCAATTCACGTCCCTGGCCCTGGCGGCCATCGCCACCGGCTTTTGGGGTTCTGCCCTGGCGCAAGGCGCCTACCCTACCAAGACCGTGACCATGGTGGTGCCCACCGCCGCAGGTGGCACCACCGACCTGTCGGCCCGGATGCTGGCCCAGGCCCTGGCGCCGGTGCTGGGCCAGTCGGTCATCGTGGACAACAAGGGCGGTGGCAACGGCAATATTGCCGCCAGCATCGTCAAACGCGCCGAGCCCGATGGCTACACCGTGTTCATGCAGTACTCGGGCTACCACGTCATCTCGCCCCACATCACCAAACAAAAGCAGTGGGACCAGGCCGACTTTCAGCCCGTGGCCAACGTGATCTCGGCCCCGCAGATCATCGTGGTGCGCAACGACCTGCCCGTGAAGACGTTGCCTGAGCTGATGGCCTATGCCAAGGCCAACCCCGGCAAGCTCAATTACGCCTCATCGGGCAATGGCTCGCTGCAGCATGTCACGGGCGCCATGCTGGAGCAGCAGGGCGGCATCAAGATGGTCCACGTGCCCTACAAAGGCACGGGCCCCGCACTGCAGGACCTGCTGGGTGGGCAGGTGGACCTGACCTTTGGCACCGCGCCTCCGTTCATGCCCCACATCGCCAGCGGCAAGCTGCGCGTGCTGGCAGTGACGGGCAAGCAGCGGCTGCCCAGCCTGCCCGATGTGCCCACCACGGCCGAGGCGGGTTACCCCAAGGTCGATGCCACGTCGTGGTTCGCGTTGTTTGTGCCCGCTGCGGTGCCCAAGCCGGTGGTGGACAAGCTCACTGCCGACATCCGCACCGTGGTGCAAAGCGCAGCCTTCCAGCAAAAGGCGCTGGAGCAGGGCGCCACGGCCGACTACCAGACCCCGGCGCAGCTGGGTGACAAGGTCAAGGCGGACCTTGCCAACTGGGCGCAGGTGGTGAAAAGCTCGAAGATCGAAGCAGAGTAGTGGTCAAATTGGCTGCTAGCGCTTGATGTGTAAGCGCTAGTAGCTATTTTTTTCATAGTACACAGGCCAGGCTGCGCGCGGGGCCACAATACGCGCCATGTCCCATTCCGAAGAACTGCTGGCGCAGGTGGCTGCGCTGCCCGCGCTGCCGGGCGTGTACCGCTATTTCGACGCCCAGGGCGCGCTGCTGTATGTAGGCAAGGCGCGCCACCTCAAGCGGCGCGTGTCGAGCTACTTCACCAAGAACCATGGCGGCACGCGCATCGGCCACATGGTCAGCAAGATCGTGCGCATGGAGACCACGGTGGTGCGCTCCGAGGCCGAGGCGCTGCTGCTGGAAAACAACCTCATCAAGACGCTGAACCCCAAGTTCAACATCCTGTTCAGGGACGACAAGAGCTATCCCTATCTCAAGATCACAGGCACGCCCACGGCCAGCGGCAATGCGCCCGCCCAAGTGTTTCCGCGCATGGCTTATTACCGGGGTGCGGTCGATAAGAAGCACCGCTATTTCGGTCCGTACCCCAGCGCCTGGGCGGTCAAGGAAACCATCCAACTGCTGCAAAAGGTGTTTCGCCTGCGTACCTGCGAAGACACGGTGTTTGCCAACCGCACGCGGCCCTGCCTGCTATTCCAGATCAAGCGCTGCACCGGGCCTTGTGTGGACTTGGTCTCGCCTGAGGCCTATGCCGCCGACGTGCAGCATGCCGAGGCACTGCTGCGCGGCGAAACGCAGGAGGTGATTAAGGCCATGGAGGTGCGGATGATGGCGCATTCCGACAGGCTTGAATTTGAGCAGGCCGCCGATGTGCGCAACCAGATCCAGGCGCTGTCGCGGGTGCTGCACCAGCAGTCCATCGAGATTGCGGACGACAAGGATGTGGACATCTTGGCCGTACGCGTGCAAGGCGGCCGCGCCTGTGTGAACCTGGCCATGGTGCGCGGCGGGCGGCATCTGGGAGACCGGCCGTATTTCCCGGTGCATGTGGAAGACGCTGCCGCCGTGTTCGAGGAAGAGGGCGGTGACGGCACCGATGAGAATACTCCGGCCGCGCCCTTTCGCCGTGTCGAGGTGCTGGTGCTGGAAGCGTTCATCGCCCAGCATTACATCGGCGTGCCGGTGCCGCCGGTGCTGGTCACCAGCGAACCCGTGGACAAGGCGTTGCTGGAGGCACTGGGCGACCAAAGTGGTGTGCGCGTGACCGCCATCCACCAGCCGCGCGAACAGCGCCGCGCCTGGCTGGACATGGCGCAAAAGAACGCCGATCTGCAGTTGGCCCGCCTGCTGGCCGAAGAGGGCTCGCAACAGGCGCGCACGCGTGCCCTGGCCGAGGCGCTGGATCTGCCGCCCGAAGATCTGGACCAACTCACCATCGAGTGTTTTGACATCTCGCACACGGCGGGTGAGTCCACCCAGGCATCGTGCGTAGTGTTCCATCACCACAAGATGCAGAGCAGCGAATACCGCCGCTACAAGATCGAAGGCATTACGGGCGGCGACGACTATGCCGCCATGCGCCAGGTACTGACGCGCCGCTACAGCAAGGTGGCCGAGGCCGCGCGCGAAGCTGGGGGCATCGACTTTGCGGCCAACCCCGCGCCCGGGGGTGAAGAGCCCACCAAGCCCAAAGGTGTGGCACGCCTGCCCGATCTGGTGCTCATCGACGGTGGCAAGGGCCAGGTGGGCGTGGCGCGCGAGGTGTTCACCGCGCTGGGGCTCGATCTGACTCGCATCGTGGGCGTGGAAAAGGGCGAGGGCCGCAAGGTGGGCCTGGAAGAGCTGGTGTTTGCAGATGGCCGCGAGAAGGTCTACCTGGGCAAGGACTCGGCGGCGCTGATGCTGGTGGCGCAGATCCGCGACGAGGCCCACAGGTTTGCCATCACCGGCATGCGCGCTGCACGGGCCAAGGTGCGGGTGGGTGGTGGTCAGCTCGAAGAAATTGCGGGGGTGGGCCCCAAGAAGCGTGCACGGCTGCTGCAGCGTTTTGGCGGGGTGCGCGGTGTGGCTGCGGCCAGTGTGGAGGACCTGGTCACCGTGGACGGCATCTCGCGTGAGCTGGCCGAAGAGATCTATCGCGCCTTGCGTTGAGTCCCCGGCCGGACTGCTCGCCCTGCCGTGACACAATCGACCCATGTTCTGGACTATCCCCACCTTGATGACCTGGACGCGCATCGTCGCGATACCTTTGATCGTGGGGGTGTTCTACGCGCCGCTGGACCCGGCCACGCGCAACCTCATTGCCACCGTGATGTTTGTGGTGTTCGCAGCCACCGACTGGCTGGACGGCTACCTGGCCCGCAAACTGAACCAGACCTCGTCGTTTGGCGCCTTTCTGGACCCGGTGGCCGACAAGTTTCTGGTGTGTGCATCGCTGCTGGTGCTGGTGCATCTGCAGCGCGCCGATGTGTTCGTTGCGCTCATCATCATCGGCCGCGAGATCGCCATATCAGCCCTGCGCGAGTGGATGGCGCAGATCGGCGCGAGCAAGAGCGTTGCTGTGCACATGATCGGCAAGGTCAAGACCACGGTGCAGATGGTGGCCATCCCCTTCCTTCTTTATGACGGGCGCCTTTTCGGCGTCATCGATACCGGCGTGTGGGGCACCTGGCTCATCTGGGCCTCGGCTGTGCTCACGGTTTGGTCGATGGTGTACTACCTGCAAAAGGCATTGCCAGAAATCCGGGCGCGTGTGAAGTAGCAGGAGTGGGGCGCGCATCCTGTCGGCGTTTGGCGGATGAATGCGGGGGACTGTGGCCTGCGCTGCATTGTCGGAACTGGGGTGTCAATACGGAGTGCTGCCCATACGGCGTGTTTGAGACAAAAACGCCCCACAAGCCCTGTCGCAGCGTGAAATACGACTAGAATTCATCCCAACGCTGCGCCAAACCAGCGTGTTGTATTGACACCCGGAAACTCGATGGCTTTAATCTGATGCAGCAGCCACTGCTGTGTATGCCAGTCATTCCCCCGTCTGTTTTCAACCAGCCTCCGGCTGCGCTTTCGGACGTGTGAAGACCAGATATCCGCGAGACATTCCATCAACTCTTTTCCGAGAGGCTTCTTGTGAACAAAACCGAACTGATTGAGCACATCGCTACCAACGCCGACATCTCCAAGGCCGCCGCTGCTCGTGCCCTGGAATCCACGATCGAGGCCGTCAAGAAGACCCTGAAGAAGGGCGGCACCGTTTCGCTCGTCGGTTTCGGTACCTTTGCGGTCGGCAAACGCGCTGCTCGCACGGGCCGCAATCCCCGTACCGGCGCTACGATTAAAATCAAAGCTGCTAAAGTTCCAAAGTTCCGTCCTGGCAAGGCATTGAAAGATGCCTTGAACTGAGGATCAGTTTAGGTGGGGTCCTTAGCTCAGTTGGTAGAGCGGCTCCTTTACACGGAGTAGGTCGGCGGTTCGAGACCGTCAGGACCCACCACCACCGAACAAAGGCGAACGCAAGTTCGCCTTTTGTTTTTTGCCTTCTGAAAGATCGACCATGTTTGAATCCATCCGCAAGCACTCCAAGATCGTGATGATCTTATTGTTCTTGCTGATCATTCCATCGTTTGTGCTGGTAGGCATTGACAGCAACTACTTCTCTGAAAAGAGCCCAGTGGTGGCGCGCGTCGATGGCGACAAGATCAACCAGACTGACTGGGACAATGCCCATCGCATGGAGACCGACCGCATGCGTGCGCAGTCTCCCTCGGTCGATCCCAAGCTTCTTGACTCTCCCCAGGCCCGCTACGCCACGCTCGAGCGCCTGGTGCGCGACCGCGTGCTGGCAGCTGCCGCCAAGGAAATGCACCTGGTGACGAGTGATTCGCGGCTGGCACGCAGCCTGCAGGAGATTCCCGCCATTGCAGGGCTCAAGCGCGCTGACGGTACGCTGGACGCAGAAGCCTATCGGGCCCTGGTGGGTACGCAAGGTTTGACGCCTGAAGGCTTCGAGGCCAATGTCCGCCGCGATCTGTCGATCAACCAGGTCATTGGTGGTGTGATGGGGACCGCCTTCAGTACCAATGCCCAGGTCAAGCTCGCGCTGGACCCGCTCTATGAGCAGCGAGAAATCCAGGTGGTGCGCTTCAAGTCTGCAGATTTCTCTGCCAAGGTTGCGCCCACGGACGCGGATCTGGAGTCCTACTACAAGGCAAATCCTGCAAAGTTCCTCCAGATGGAGCAGGCTTCGGTGGAGTATGTGGTTCTGGACCTCGACAGCGTGCGTTCCGGTATCACCCTCAATGAGGACGACTTGCGCACCTACTACAAGGAAAACGTTGCGCGCATGGCTGGCAAGGAAGAGCGTCGCGCCAGCCACATCCTGATCAATGCCTCCAAGGACGCATCGTCTGCCGACCGTGAGAAGGCCAAGGCACGTGCGACGGAACTGCTGGCCCAGGTGCGCAAGGCGCCAGCCACGTTTGCGGATGTGGCCAAGAAGGCCTCGGACGACAAAGGATCGGCCACCGCAGGTGGCGACCTGAATTTCTTCGGACGGGGCGCCATGGTCAAGCCGTTTGAAGACGCGGCCTTTGCCCTCAAGAAGGGTGAAATCAGCGATCTGGTGGAAACCGACTTCGGTTACCACATCATCCAGCTGACCGACATCAAGGCACCCCGCCAGCCTTCCTTTGAAGAACTGCGCCCCACCATGGAAGCCGAACTCAAGCAGCAGCAGGCCCAGCGCAAGTTTGCCGAGGTGGCGGAGTCATTCACGAACAGCGTGTATGAACAGGCCGATAGCCTCAAGCCGGTGGCAGACAAGCTCAAGCTCAAGGTGCAGACCGCGTCCGGTCTCACCCGCACGCCAGCACCTGGCGCGGTGGGGCCGCTGGCCAACCCCAAGTTCCTGGAAGCACTTTTCTCTTCGGATTCGGTGCAGAACAAACGCAACACCGAAGCTGTTGAAATAGGCCCTAGCCAACTGGCTGCTGGCCGCGTGGTGCAGTACACCCCGACCAAAACCCTGCCGCTGGACGAAGTGCGAGCCCGCGTGCGCGAACTGTATGTGGGGCAGAAAGCCTCTGAATTGGCGCGCAAGGATGGCGAAGCCAAGCTGGCTGCGTGGAAAGCGGCCCCGGCCACCGCCAGCGGCCTGGGTGCCCCCATCCAGATTTCGCGTGAGCAGGTCCAGAACCTGCCCCGTCCTCTGATTGATGCAGCGTTGCACGCGCCGACAGCCGACGCGCTCCCAGCCTGGGTTGGTGTGGACCTGGGGAGCGAGGGCTATGCCGTGGTCAAGGTGAACCGTGTGGTGCCTCGGCCGTCTCCAGAGGGCCAGCGCGCGCAACAGGAGCGGCAGCAATATATGCAGTGGTGGGCTTCGGCGGAAGGCCAAGCGTACTACGAGATGCTCAAGAAGCGTTTCAAGGCAGAGATCAAAGCGCCGCGACCCTCGGCCACTTTGCAGGCCGCTGCAGAAAATTAAGCAAATTGGTCTTGGGGCTCAAATCCCAGGCTATAATACAAAGCTACGGTGGCTGTAGCTCAGTTGGTAGAGTCCAGGATTGTGATTCCTGTTGTCGTGGGTTCGAGCCCCATCAGCCACCCCAAATCAGAAAAAGCGCCGCAACAAATGTTGCGGCGCTTTTTTGTTTTGGGCCTCCAGCATGTGAGGGGCAGTCCGGAGCCATTACTTCTGCCCACTCTTCGAACAGTCTTTCTTGGCGGGATTTTGGGTAGTGCCGGGATGGAGCGCATCGTATGCAGCGCATACTGCGTCTTTAGCTTTTTCTGGAGTCTTCCATGAGCCTTGTGATCCGCGACGCGTCGCCCAGCGAAAAACGTGGCAACGCCATGTCAGCAGCCCTTGCCAAGGAGCAGCTGGAGTACGCGGTCCAGATCGTTCGGGAGGTTTTGCCTCAGAGTGCGAGCGATGGCGCGCTCATTGGCGCGGTGGTCCAGGCCATTGCCATGAACTACGCAGCAGTCCCGCAGCCAAACCGGTAATGCTTCGGACTTTTTGGACCGGAGGAGCTCACGCGGTGCCCTGCAAGCCGCACGAACATTGGGTTCCACGCTTTCGCTTGGAGAAAGCTCCATCTTTTTTCGACGCCCCTCCTCGCTGGCAATGATTCTTTCGGTGGTGACGGAGAGGGGCGGTAGTATCCGGTAACAACTACACACCGCCGTTGCATCCACAGGGATGGTGCGAACTGCCGAATGGACAAAACAAAACTCTCCGAAAGCGACATTTGCGACAAGTTCATCCGCCCAGCCATGGAGCAAGCCGGGTGGAACGGTCTGGACCAGATTTTTCGGGAGTATCCGTTGCGCGCCGGGCGCGTGGTGGTGCGTGGCAGCAAGGCCTACCGCGACAAGAGCACGGTGCTGCGGGCCGACTACGCCCTGTTCTACAAAGCCAACATTCCCCTGGCGGTGGTTGAGGCCAAAGACAACCAGCACGCCGTCGGTGCAGGCATGGGCCAGGCGCTCAACTACGCCCAGTTGCTCGATGTACCGTTCAGCTTCTCCAGCAACGGCGACGGCTTTGTGTTCCGCGACGCCACCATGGCCACCGGCGTGCTGGAGCAGAACCTCACGCTCGAAGAATTCCCCTCGCCGCAAGAGCTGTGGCGACGCTACTGCGCCTGGAAGGGCTGGTCCGCCGAAGAAAGCCGCATCGCAGGGTTCGACTACGCCCCCAACAAAACCCCGCGCTACTACCAGCTGGGCGCCGTCAACCGCGCGGTCGAGGCCATTGCCGCCGGGCAAGACCGCGTGCTGCTGGTCATGGCCACTGGCACCGGCAAAACCTACACCGCGTTCCAGATCATCTGGCGCCTGTGGAAAAGCGGCGCCAAAAAACGCATCCTGTTCCTGGCCGACCGCAACATCCTCATCGACCAGACCATGGTCAACGACTTTCGCCCGTTCAAGGGCGCCATGGCCAAGCTCAGCCCCAATGCCAAGGGCGTGGAGCGTGTCGATGCGCAGGGCACCGTGTCGGTCGAAGACGTAGCCCTGGCCGTCAACAAAACCACCAAGCTGGTGGACAAAAGCTACGAAATTTACCTGTCGCTCTACCAGGCCGTCACCGGCACCGAGGAAGAGCGCAACATCTACAAGCAGTTCAGCCCCGACTTCTTCGACCTCATCGTTGTGGACGAATGCCACCGGGGCAGCGCGGCCGAAGACTCGGCCTGGCGCGACATCCTCACCTACTTCGGCGGCGCCACGCAGATCGGCCTCACCGCCACGCCCAAGGAAACCAAGGACGTTTCCAACACAGATTACTTTGGCGAGCCCGTCTACACCTACAGCCTCAAGCAAGGCATCGAAGACGGCTACCTGGCCCCTTACAAGGTCATCCGGGTGGATCTGGACAAAGACACCTTTGGCTGGCGTCCCACGGCGGGCATGACGGACAAGCACGGCCACGCCATCGAAGACCGCATCTACACCGGCGCTGACATGAACCGCAAGCTCGTGCTGGAGCAGCGCGACGTGGCCGTGGCCGCCAAGATCACCGAATATTTGAAGGCCACTGACCGCTACGCCAAGACCATCGTCTTTTGCGAAGACATCGACCACGCGGCCCGCATGCGCCAGGCGCTCGCCAACGCCAATGCCGACCTGTGCGCCACCCAGCCCAAATACGTGGTGCAGATCACCGGCGACAACACCGAGGGCAAGCTGGAGCTCGACAACTTCATCGACCCCGAGAAAACCTACCCGGTCATCGCCACCACCTCCAAGCTCATGAGCACCGGGGTCGATGCGCAAACCTGCAAGCTCATCGTGCTGGACCAGGGCATCAAGTCGATGACGCTGTTCAAACAGATCATCGGCCGGGGCACCCGCCTGCGCGAAGACTTGGGCAAAACCTGGTTCACCATCCTAGACTTCAAGCGCGCTACCGAACTGTTTGCCGACAAGGACTTTGATGGCGAGCCCGTGCAGATCTACGAACCCGGCAGCGGCGAGCCCGTGGCGCCGCCCGATGCGCCCGCGATCTCAGATCCATCCCAACCCGATCAGCCTGAGTCTGTCGAAGGCCACCTCCTGGACCCGTTGGGCCCCTTCGCGGGCGGCGACACCCCCGACGGCCCCAAGAAATACGTCCTCGGCAACAACGTCACCGTGGCCGTGGCGCGCGAGCGGGTGCAATACCTCAACGCCCAGGGCAAGCTCATCACCGAGAGCCTGCGCGACTACACCCGCATCAACCTGCGCAAGCAATTCGAATCGCTCGACCAGTTCCTGCAGGCCTGGCAGCAGGCCGACCGCAAGGCCGCGCTGCTGCAAGAGCTGGAAGGGCAGGGCGTGCTGTTCGAAGCCCTGGCCGACGAAGTCGCGCACACAGGCATGGTGAACCTCGACCCCTTCGACCTGCTGCTGCACGTGGCCTACGACCAGCCCCCGCTCACCCGCAGCGAGCGCGCCCGCCGCGTGCAAAAGCGCAACGTCTTCACCCAATACGGCCCCGTGGCCCGCAAAGTGCTGGAGGCCCTGCTCGACAAATACGCCGACGAAGGCATCGCCACCATCGAGAGCAACGAAGTCTTCAAGCTCCAGCCCTTCACCGACCTGGGCAGCCCTGTGGAGTTGGTGCGCAGCTTTGGCGGCCGCCCGCAGTACCTGCACGCGCTGCAAACCCTGGAGCGCGAGCTGTACGCTACGCCACCGGCCGCCTGACCGTGGCAGCCTAATCACTCTGTTTTTGATAGCTGCTAGCGCTTATCCAATAGGCGCTAGAGCCTGTTTTGACTTAAATTCTGCACCCCATGTCCAACCTCACCCCCGTCATCAAATCTATCCAAGACATCATGCGCCAGGACTCTGGTGTCGATGGCGATGCCCAGCGCATCAGCCAGCTCACCTGGCTGCTGTTCCTCAAGGTGTTTGATGCGCTCGAAGAAGAGCTCGAACTCACGCGCGACCACTACCAAAGCCCCATCCCCGAGGCCATGCGCTGGCGCCACTGGGCGGCCGACCCCGAGGGCATGACCGGCGACGCGCTGCTCGACTTTGTGGACAACCAGCTCTTTGCCACCCTCAAAAGCCTCAGCGCAGACCCCGTGCGCAACCCGCGCGGCTACGTGGTGCGCGGCGTGTTTGAAGACGCCTACAACTACATGAAAAGCGGCCACCTGCTGCGCCAGGTGGTCAACAAGCTGAACGGCATCGACTTCAACCGCCAGGCCGAGCGCCACCAGTTCAACGACCTCTACGAAAAAATCCTGAAGGATTTGCAAAGCGCCGGCAACGCGGGCGAGTTCTACACCCCCCGCGCCGTCACCCAGTTCATGGTGGACATGGTCAACCCGCAACTGGGCGAGGT
>Ga0156173_143_pt1 | contig 3827 bp, 5 predicted proteins | sample RifCSPlowO2_12_FD_107826 | JGI IMG/M metagenome (GOLD analysis project Ga0156173, IMG submission 107826) | Burkholderiales bacterium RIFCSPLOWO2_12_FULL_64_33
CGCCAGTCGGATTCTTGGGAAGAACTGGCCGTCTGCGCTGAGATCGCCATCGGTAGGGCAAAGATGCCCGCCACCAGCAGGTGGCTTGTGGTTCGGTGACTGAATAAAGACTTCACTGCAATCGCTCCTTTTTGATATGGATCAAACGGGGCGGATTCTGCGGGTGGTCGTCCGTCAACTCCCTGTCGGGTTGATTACAAAAATGTCATCTTTGCCCGCACGACCACCCACACAGGCAAACTAGCGGTCAGGAGCAAGACCGTGAAGATTCTGATTGTTGAAGACGAGCCCAAGGCTGGCGAATATTTGAGGCAAGGCTTGCGAGAAGCAGGCTACGTGGTGGACCTCGTCACCAACGGCATTGATGGGCTTCACCACGGCCTGGAGGGCGATCACGATCTGGTGGTTCTTGATGTGATGTTGCCGGGCATGGATGGGTGGCAGGTTCTCCACAATCTACGCAGCCAGGGAAGGGAGATGCCGGTGCTTTTTCTGACTGCCCGTGACCAGGTGGAAGACCGCGTCAAGGGCCTGGAGCTGGGTGCCGACGACTACCTGGTCAAGCCGTTTTCGTTTGCCGAATTGCTGGCCAGGGTTCGCACCATCCTTCGACGCGGACGCACAGGTCTTGAGAAAACCACGCTGCAAGTTGCTGACCTGGAACTCGATCTGATGCGACGGCGGGTGACCCGATCTGGCAAGCGCATCGAACTGACGGCCAAGGAGTTCGGTCTGTTGGAGCTGCTCATGCGCCGTCATGGCGAGGTTCTACCCCGTTCTTTGATCGCCTCGCAGGTTTGGGATGTGAATTTCGACAGCGACACCAATGTGATCGAAGTGGCCATGCGCCGCTTGCGAGCCAAAGTGGACGATGCCTTTGAACCCCGCCTGATACAGACCGTCCGAGGGATGGGCTATGTGTTGGAAGTGCCGGAGGATTCAAACTGATGCTCGGGCGACTGTCTCTGACCGCGCGACTGACCGCTTTTTACGCGCTGGTTTCGGCTGCGGTCCTGGTGGGTCTGGCCATATTGGTGGCTTTTGCGACAAGCCGGCACTTTGTTGAACTTGACCGTGACTATCTGCGGGACAAGATCCAGCTCGTTCAAAAGATCGTCGGAGAATCCCCATCGCCAGAGCAGCTGTCCAGCCGACTGGATGAACTGCTTGGCAGTCACCACGGGCTCTACATCGACCTGCGCCAAGGTGATCGTGTGGTGTATGGGAGCAAGGGCCTGATGTTTCCCCCAAGCCTGGCACCGGAAGGCTCTACCCCCACCGACTGGACTCAGGATGATCAAACCCTGCGCGGCCTTAGCTCGCGCATCAATCCTCCCCCAACTCCATCGAAAGAGCTTGGCACAGGGGCTACGCCGATCCAATTGCTGATCGCGTTGGATACCGGACACCATGTCCATTTCATGCAGATCCTGAGCCAGACGCTGGCACTTTACTCGCTGGGTGCCATCTTGGTGAGTGGCCTGTTGGGCTGGTGGGCGGCGCGCCGGGGCATGGCGCCACTGCGCGTCATGAAAGAGCGCGCGATGACGGTCACGGCGCAGAAGTTGGACCAGCGCATGCCCGTCGAAGCCGTGCCGGTGGAATTTGCCGACTTTGCTGAAAGTCTCAACACCATGCTCGGGCGCCTGCAGTCGGACTTCAGACGGCTGCAGGATTTCTCCAGTGACCTTGCGCACGAGTTGCGCACCCCGATCAACAACCTGCTGACCCAAACGCAGGTGTCGCTGGCGCAAAGAAGGGATGCAGCCGCGTACCAGGACATCCTCGCGTCCAACGCCGAAGAGTTCCAGCGACTGGCTCGAATGGTGTCCGACATGCTGTTCCTGGCTAAAACTGAACACGGTATCGAGTTGCCCCACCGGGAAGCGATTTCGCTTGATCGTGAAGTGCTGGCGTTGTTTGATTTCTACGATGCAGTCGCCGACGAAAAACACATCCGCTTGGTGATCACCGGCCAAGCCCAGATCACCGGAGACCGATTGATGGTCCGCCGGGCCATCAGCAACCTGCTGTCGAACGCACTCAGGCACTCGCCTGCTGATGCCGAAGTCTTGGTGGTCATCGAAGAGAGGACTGGCGAAGCCACTCTGTGCATCACCAACAGTGGATTGACCATTCCACCCGAGGTATTGCCGCGTTTGTTCGATCGCTTCTTCCGAGTGGACAAATCGCGCAGCCATCCAGAATCTGATGGTACTGGCCTGGGCCTGTCGATCACCCAAGCCATCATGGCTGCTCACGGAGGTTCTGTTTCCGTATCGTCTAGCAAAGGTAATACAAGCTTTTGTCTTTCATTTCAACATATTCAACCTGATGCTCAAGTGGGCGCATAGGCAACACCATCCAGGCCGTTCGGTCTGACGTGTCTCCGTCAAGACTGGCTTAGATTCCTGCCGTGTGTTCGATGTTTGACTGATTGCAAATCAATGTGATAGCCTAGAAACGTGTTCAGCCTTCGGGCACCACGCAGCGTCTCAACTCTTGAAAGTCGCACGGTCTGACCCCCAAAGTCTGATTCAGAGTTTTTGTCTTTTGTTAAACCCGGTCGGGAAGAAATTGCTTCCCGACTTGGCCTTACGGCCGGGCGAGGGTTTGCGTTTCTCTCGATCTTCCTCTTGGAGATCTTTGAAATGAACGCAACTACTCAAACCAACCACTTCAATCTGCACGTGTCCGGCATCGGTTACCTCAACCGTGTTCGCTGGGTTCAACCGAAGCAGGCAGGTCGTAAAGCTCAGCCTTTCCTCGCATGCAGCGTGTCTGCCTTGCGTGGCAATGCCGAGTCTCCAGACTACACCTACCTCGATTTGCGTGTGTCAGGCCAGGAAGCCGCTGAGCTGGTCGAGAAATGCATGGAAGACGTGGATCAAAACCGCAAGGTTGTGATCTCGTTCAAGGTCGGGGACATCTACCCGCACATGTACGAACGCGATGTGAAGGTGGACGGTCGCAAGACCGGTGAAAAGGAAATGGCGTGCCTCATCAAAGGTCGCCTGCTCTTGATCAACACCATCACCATTGACGGCGAGCGCGTTTACACGCGCCAAACCGAAGATGACGCCGACGCAACCAATCCTGATGGACATCCTGAAGCCTCGCAAGTGGGTGACGGTTCTTCGGACGAAGAAGGCCAGCAGGCGCCTGAAGCAGAAGAAGCACATCCCTCTGTTGCCCAGGCTCCCCTGGAACAACGTCGGCGTGAAGTGCCCTCTCAGCAGATGGCGCGGCCCTCGTTCTCGCGAGCCCGTCAAGGTGTTCGTGACACGGTTCCGGCCTAAGCTGTAGCCCAACTGAAACCCTCGCACCGCTTCGGCGGCCGAGGGTTTTTTCATGCCTTTTTTTTGTTCAACCCGCGCGGTACCGAGATGCCGCGCCGGGTGCGGGGTGTCTCCGATTGCGCTTTTTCATTGGAGATATCTCATGGCAACCAAAGACAACTCAGCCGTTCTCGACTTCCGCCGCTTCGGCTATCTGGCATACGTTTACAGCGGAGCACGCCTGGAGCTGGAGGTCTTGGAAACACGGGCTGGCTTCTACGTTGGAACCGTTCGCGATGACATGCCCTGTTCGCGCGAATCGAACGAGTACTACCCGTCGAATGAGACCGCGCTGGAAGCGTTGGTGAACGACACCTGGACCCAGAAAGTCGCCCCATGACCGCTCACGCAGTCAACGGCAAGCTGACCGGTTATCAGGCGTTGATTCATGAGGCCACGGGTGTGACAGATCTCGATCACATCGAGCGCATCGAGGACACCATGCGCAACGTGATTTTTCACAGCACCCTGGACTGGCAAACGCGAGAG
>Ga0156173_145_pt1 | contig 1245 bp, 2 predicted proteins | sample RifCSPlowO2_12_FD_107826 | JGI IMG/M metagenome (GOLD analysis project Ga0156173, IMG submission 107826) | Burkholderiales bacterium RIFCSPLOWO2_12_FULL_64_33
CCCCAGTTAATTTTGGACAGGTAGTTTCTTGTTTTTGACTATCCACTCCGCATAGAACTCGGCCGGTGAGCGCATCCCCAAGGCGCTGTGGGGGGCTTGCTGATTGTAGTGTTCGATCCACTGTGCCACTTGGGATCTCACCACAGCTAATGTCTCCAGGCATGCCTGATAGACGTAGTCTCTCTTGAAGCTGCCGAAGAAGGCCTCCGCCAGCCCATTCGATTGCGGACTGCGCCGAGGTGTGTGGCAGGGGATCAACCCCATCGCTCGAACGATTGGGCGGAAGCGCTTGGAGGTGTACTCCGGCCCATTGTCGCTGAGCAACTCGATCCCCTGGGCTCGGCTGCGCGCTTCTCCGAACCGACGGAACACCGCTTCCCGCAACATCTCGGCCAGATCCTCGGCCGTGATGCGCTTGGCAAAGCGCCAGGCCAGCACCATCCGATCTGCGCAGTCGATCATAACGGCCAAGCGCCCCTTCTGTCCATCCCAAGCTCGAATACCCGTGATGTCGGAGGCCCAGCGCCGGTTCGGGCTGGCCACCTGCACTCGCCCCACGTGACGCCGTCCTGTGCGCAGCTCCACCCGCCTTCGCCCAGTGGCCAGCCAGCCTCGCCGCCGCAGCACACGCCACACCGTCTTGGGATTGCACGCCAGCCCTTGACGCTTGAGCAGAGCGTGCAGCCGCCGGTATCCGTAAGACACCGGGCTTGCTACCACGAGCCGGCCGAGCGCCTCCTCCACCTCTGGGCGCTTCCTCGCTCGCCCGCGCCACAGCCGGCGCCGATAGTAGAGCCAACTGCGAGGCTTGCCTAAGGTACGGCAGGCCAAGGCTAAGGAGCATCCCGTGATTCTTGCTAGCCACCTTATGTCCCCTCGGGTAATTTGAGCCCCTTGAGATCGTAGGTTTTTTTTAACACCTCCACCTCCAAGGCCTTTCTCCCCAGCGCCCGCTCCAACTCCTCAACCCGCTTCTGCAGTCCCACTACCTGGCCCTTCGGCACCATCTCGCCGGACTCTTTCAGCCCCTGCTCCAGGCTCCGCTTCCAGCGATACATCTGTGCTGCGTTCAAGGCGTATTTGCGGCAGATCTCCTCAAGAGGCACCCCGTTCTTCCATTCTTGCAACACCGCCAGCTTCTGCTCGGCCGGCCACCGACGCTTCCGACTACGACCGTCCTGGACAGGCTTCATTGCTGTTTCCATTATCCCTCCTGGCCTATTATACCTGTCCAAATCCTAACTG